>UMHC01049987.1_pt1 | contig 99118 bp, 68 predicted proteins | sample 1965381 | NCBI WGS metagenome assembly UMHC01 (sample SAMEA4836083, study PRJEB28245) | human gut metagenome | biome: gut microbiome; material: fecal sample | place: Denmark | collected 2008 | reverse complement strand
TACATCGACAACGTAGAGCACGAAGCCACCTTGATGAACGTCCTCATGGCCGGCACGGGCGCGGGCAAGGATTGCATCTCCGAGCCCATCAACCGCATCATGGCCGACATCCGCCGACGCGACGAGGACAACCTCCGACGTGAGCGGGAGTGGAAAAACGAAGTCACCTCGAAGGGCGCCAATAAGGACAAGCGCCAGCGCCCTGAAGGCTTGATTATCCAAGAGATTGACGCGGACATGACCAATCCCGCTTTCGTGATGCGCATGGCCGAGGCAGACGGGCACTTCCTCTACACGAAGCTGAACGAAATCGACCAGTTCGACGCCTTGCGCGGAAGTGGACGGGGCGGCCAGCAATTCCAGATCATGTGCCTGGCCTTCGACCCCGGCAACCGCTACGGGCAGACGCGCGTGGGCGTGCAGAGCGTGACGGAGAAGGTAACCATCCGCTTCAACTGGAATGCCGCCACGACCATCCAGAAGGGCAAACGCTATTTCAGTCGTGTGCTGACCGATGGGCCGATAAGTCGTATCAACTTCTGCACCATCCCCGAGCGTGAAATCGGCGCGGACATGCCCGTCTATGGTACCTACGACGCCGCCTTCGATGAGGAACTTCGTCCCTATATCGAAAACCTCGTCAAGGCGCAAGGCTTGATAGATTGCCCGCAGGCCTACAAGCTGGCGCAGAAGCTCAAGGAAGAGTGCGCCGACTTCGCCCGCCTCTCGCAGAGCCGCGTGTACGAGAACCTCTCGTTTCGCGCCAACGTCATCGCCTGGCTGAAGGCATGCGTGCTCTATGTAGCCAACGGCTGCCAGTGGGACAAGACGTTCGAGGACTTCATCCGCTGGTCGCTCCAGTACGACCTGGCTTGCAAGATGGAGTTTTTCGAGGCGGACATCGAGGAAGCTAACCGGCAGGGTATGGCAAAGGACAAACAAGTGCCCGGACGGCATAATTTGTTGGAGTTGCTGCCCGATGAATTTTCACGGCAAGAGGCAAAAAATCTTCGTTTGCGTTATGGTATGGATGAAAAGGGGACGGAAAACATGCTTTACCAGTGGGTACATCGGAAATATATCTTACACCTGACAAATGACAATTACCAAAAACTAAAATTCAGAAGCGATGGAAATGACATTGACAAGAACCGCCAAGCGTAAGACCTACACGATAGGCCGCCTGGAAATAGACGGAGTGTACTTTTGCGACACGCTGGAGCCTGCGTGGCGCGACCTCGGGCCGGGACGTCCGGGACATAAGATAGCGGGGCGCACGGCCATCCCCGAAGGACGCTATCCGGTGGTCATCACCTGGAGCCCCAAGTTCGGCCAATGGCTGCCCCTGCTGCTCCATGTGCCTCTGTTCGAGGGTATCCGCATCCATGCGGGCAACACGGCCGCCGACACGGCGGGTTGTATCCTCGTGGGCGAGAATCGCAAGGTGGGGCATGTGTTGAACTCCACGCGCAACGTGAACTTGTTGAAGCGTCGCATCGTCGAAGCCAAGGAGCGGGGCGAGGGCGTGTGGATCGCGGTGAAGTGAAGAAACGGAAAAGGCGTCGTCCTGCCGCGGGGCAGGGGGCGCCTGCCTTTTTTATCGGGGCGTCCCCTTCCGACTTTCAGCAGAATTTCCTACCTTTGTTTTCATGAACCGATTTTATACTTCCGTTGAAATGCCCGAGGGGCTGCCGCGATTTTCAGGGCGCGAGCGGGTGCTGCTGATGGGCTCCTGCTTTGCCACGAACATCGGCACGAGGCTGGTGGAGGCGAAGTTTGCCTGTGACGTCAATCCCTACGGGGTGCTCTACAACCCGATGTCTATCTCCGCCGCCCTGCGCGAGGCGCTGGAGGGGAAGGTCTATCGGGCGGACGACTTGCAGGCGTATGGCGGCTTGTGGCACAGCCCGATGCACCACGGCGACTTCTCCGCCCCGACGGCCGAGGAGGCGCTGGAGCGCATCAACACGCGCCTGGAGGTCCTGCGCGAGGAGCTGAAGGGGCTGGACGTGCTGGTAGCGACGTGGGGGACGGCGTGGGTGTACGAAGACGCGCAGACGGGCTGCATCGTGGGCAACTGCCACAAGAGGCCCGAACGCTGCTTCCGCCGCCGGCGGCTGACGGTGGAGGAGGTGACGGACGACTGGTGCGACCTCGTCGGGCGGCTGAGGGCGGCGAACCCGCGCCTGAGGATGCTGCTGACCGTGAGCCCCATCCGGCACTTGCGCGACGGGCTGCACGCCAACCAGCTGAGCAAGGCTACCCTGCTGCTGGCCGCCGACAGGCTGGTGGAGGCGATGCCCGACGTCGTGGGCTACTTTCCCGCCTACGAGCTGCTGAACGATGAGCTGCGCGACTACCGCTTCTATGCGGCGGACATGGTGCACCCCTCGGACGTGGCGGTGGACTACGTGTGGCAACGCTTCTGCGAGGCTTGCCTGACGGACGAGGCAAGGCGGGTGATGGACGAATGCGACGCCATTCGTAAAGACTTGGCACACAAACCTTTCCGCCCGGACTCGGATGACTATAAGAAATTTTTAGAACAAATTTTGTTAAAAATCGACCGACTTAACGAAAAATACCCGTACTTAGACTTCGAAAAAGAGAGAATGACATGTCGTATCCGATTGAACAAATAGCAGAAATGATCGGGGCCCGACGCATAGGCGGGGCTCCGGCTACCATCGACTGGCTGCTGACTGACAGCCGCTCGTTGAACTTCCCCGAAGAAACTTTGTTTTTTGCCCTTCCTGCCAAGCGCAACACGGGGGCGAACTATATACCCGAACTCATCGAACGGGGCGTGCGCTGTTTCGTGGTGAGCGAGGAAGAGTATGAGAGTAATGAAGAATTAAAAATGAAGAATGAAGAATTGTCTGTAAGCAATGAGAATTCTTCATTCGGAAGCAAGGCTTCCATTCTTCATTCTTCATTGAATTTTCTCCTTGTTCCTTCGCCCCTGAAGGCTTTGCAGAAGTTGGCGGAGCTGCACAGGGCGCAGTTCAGCATCCCCGTGGTAGGCATCACGGGCAGTAACGGCAAGACGGTGGTGAAGGAATGGCTCCACCAGCTGCTGGGCGACGACCGTCGCATCGTGCGCTCGCCGCGCAGCTACAATTCGCAGATCGGTGTACCCCTGTCCGTCTGGCAGATGGGGGCGGACGACGAGCTGGCCATCTTCGAGGCGGGCATCTCCGAGCCGGGCGAAATGAGGGCGCTGGAAGCCATCATCAAGCCGACCATCGGCATCCTGACCAACATCGGAGGCGCTCATCAGGAGAACTTCTATTCGTTGCAGGAGAAGTGCATGGAGAAGCTGACGTTCTTCAAGAACTGCGACGTGCTGATCTACAACGGCGACGACGAATTCATCTGCAACTGCGTGGCCAAGTCACTGCTTTCCGCGCGCGAGATAGCGTGGAGCCGCAAGGATCCCGAACGGCCGCTCTTCATCTCGAAGGTGGAGAAGAAAGACGACTGCACGCTGATAGCCTACCGCTATCTGGACATGGACAACCAGTTTACGCTGCCTTTCATCGACGATGCTTCCATCGAGAACTCGCTGAACTGCTTGGCGGCTTGCCTCTACCTGATGCTTCCGCCGCAGAAGATCAAGGAGCGGATGGCACGGCTGGAGCCGGTGGCCATGCGTCTGGAGGTGAAGGAAGGCAAGAACGGCTGCCTGTTGATCAACGATAGTTATAACAGCGACCTGGGCTCGCTCGACATAGCCTTCGACTTCCAATACCGGCGCTCGCAAGCCAAGGGGCTGAAGCGCACGCTCATCCTGTCCGACATCCTGGAGACGGGGCAGAATGCATCGACGCTCTATCGGCGCGTGGCCCAGCTGATGAACAGCCGCGGCGTGGAGCGCATCATCGGCGTAGGGCCGAACATCTCATCGTGTGCCTCCTGCTTCGGCATCGAGAAGGCTTTCTATCCCGACACGCAGGCATTGCTCAAAGCCATTGCCCGCGGCGAGCTGAAGTTGGAAAAGGAGCTGATCCTGATAAAGGGTGCGCGCAAGTTCGGCTTCGACATCCTGAGCGAAAACCTCGAACGAAAGGTGCACGAGACCATTCTGGAGGTGAACCTCGGCGCGATGGTGGCCAACCTGAACTACTATCGCAGCAAGCTGAAGCCTGAGACGAAGATGGTGTGCATGGTGAAGGCATCGGCCTATGGGGCTGGTTCCTACGAGATAGCCAAGACGTTGCAGGAAAGGCACGTAGACTACCTGGCCGTGGCTGTGGCCGACGAAGGGTCGGAGCTGAGAAAGGCAGGCATCACGGCCAACATCCTCATCATGAACCCCGAAATGACGGCCTTCAAGACGATGTTCGACTACAAGCTGGAGCCTGAGGTCTATAGCTTCCATCTGCTGGACGCCCTTGTGCGCGAGGCGGAGAAAGAAGGTATCACGAACTTCCCCATCCATATCAAGCTGGACACGGGCATGCACCGTTTGGGCTTCGCGCCCGAAGAGATGCCCGAGCTGGTGAAGCGTCTGCGCGGACAGAATGCCGTGCTGGTGCGTTCGGTCTTCTCCCACCTGGTGGGCAGCGACTCGCCTGTGTTCGACAGCTTCACGCGGCGGCAGATAGAGACCTTCGAAGCGGCGGCAAAGGTACTTCAGGACGCTTTCCCCCACAAGATCTTGCGCCACATCTGCAACTCGGCGGGCATCGAACGCTTCCCTGGCGCGCAGTTCGACATGGTGCGTCTGGGCATTGGCCTCTATGGCGTCAGCCCGATAGACAACTCGATACTGGACAACGTCAGCACGCTGAAGACCGCCATCCTGCAGATACACGACGTGCCGCAGGAGGATACTGTGGGCTATAGTCGCAAGGGACATCTGGAGCGTCCTTCACGCATCGCCGCCCTGCCTATAGGCTATGCCGACGGCCTGAACCGACGCCTGGGCAACGGACATGCCTACTGCCTGGTGAACGGACAACGGGCGCCCTACGTGGGCAATATCTGCATGGACGTGTGCATGATCGACGTGACGGACATCGATTGCAAGGAGGGCGACGCGGTGGAAATCTTTGGCGACCACCTGCCTGTGACGGTCCTCTCCGATGTGCTCGAAACCATCCCCTACGAGGTGCTGACGAGCGTGTCTACCCGTGTGAAGCGAGTGTATTATCAGGATTGAGAAACAAGGGGCAAAGCTGTATGGAGAATGGATAATTTTTCTATCTTTGCCCCCAAATAGAATAGAAAAAAAGAAAACCATGACAAACTTACTTTTATTAAGCTTCTTGCCTAGTGGCTCTGAATGGATCATTATTGCAGTTATCATCCTGCTGCTCTTCGGCGGCAAGAAAATCCCCGAACTGATGAAAGGGCTGGGCAAGGGCGTAAAGAGCTTCAAGGAAGGCGTGAACGAAGCCAAGGAAGAAATCAACAAGGCCCAGGAAGATCTCAACGAGCCGGTCAAGGACAAGAAATGACCTGAAGCATGTCGGACGACAAGGAACTGACTTTCTGGGACCATCTGGACGAATTGCGCAAAGTGCTCATCAGGGTGCTTTGTGTGTGGTTCGTATTGGGTGTGGGCTACTTTATGGCTATGCCCTACCTGTTCGACAAGGTGGTGTTGGCTCCCTGCAACAACGACTTTGTCTTCTACGACCTGCTGCGCTACATCGGCGAACGCCTCCAGCTGAAGGATGACTTCTTCACGCAGGAGTTTCACGTGAAGCTGGTCAACATCAACCTGGCAGCTCCTTTCCTGATACACATGTCTACCGCCTTCTGGATGTCGGTAGTGACAGCTGCACCCTATCTTTTCTACGAAATATGGCGTTTTGTCAGTCCCGCCCTCTATCCTCACGAGCTGCGTGGCGTGCGCAAAGCCATGTTGATAGGGGCGGGGATGTTCTTCGTGGGCGTACTGATAGGCTATTTCATGGTCTATCCGCTGACGCTTCGTTTCCTTTCTACCTATCAGCTCAGTTCGCTCATCGAGAACCAGATTTCGCTGAACTCCTACATCGACAACTTCATGATGCTGATTCTCTGCATGGGATTGGCCTTCGAACTGCCTTTGGTGACGTGGTTGTTGTCCTTGTTGGGCATTGTGCACAAGCGCTTGTTGCGCAAGTATCGGCGTCATGCGGTGGTGCTCATCGTCATCGTGGCGGCTGTCATTACGCCTACGGGCGATCCCTTCACACTGGCCGTAGTGGCCATACCGCTCTACCTGCTCTACGAGCTGAGCATTCTGATGATCAAGGACAAACCGGCGGAAGCGGAAGAATAGGCAGATTTTATCTAATTTAACGGACAGCGCATGGCGTTGGTACACTCTTTGCAAGAGGGAGGTCGATTTTTGAATTCGATTGTTTAACCATCTAAAAAGGGAGGAATGCCTTATGGGAGCCGCTGGAAACAAAAAGCCGAAAAAGCCAAAAGATAAGCATCATGTACCCGCTTACGAGAAGGAAGAAGCCTTGAACGAGGCCAGCAAGAAGCCGAGAAATCAGAAGAAGTGAGAAAGGCAGGACAAATTAATGTTCTGGTGTGAATGACACGGATAGCATGATAGGATATCTGTGGAAATCGCTATCTTTGCCTTCATGGAAAATGAAGTGAAGGAATATTACGACCGATTGCTGGATGCTTGCAGGGACGATGTGCCCCTGGAAGTGGCTTACAGACAATTGCGCGAACTGCTGGAGCAACTATGCCGCACACAGATGTCGGACGGCAGTTTGCAGATGACCGACCTTTCCGCCCGCATCAGCTACGTGGCGGCGAAAGTCGGCCTTTCTGTTGTAGAGCAGAATCGCCTACACACTTTTCGCCTGGCGTCCAATCGTGTGCTCAATCGCGAAGAAGAGCCTGTGCGCGACAATCTGTTGCGCGACGTGAAGACGCTGGCTTTCTTCGTCAAGCTCCTGACGCACGAGGATATCCCCGACACCCTCTACCGCCTCCTGCCACGCGCCGACGCCACCTACGTGGTGATGCCCGTGGGACGCCGCGTGAAGCGCATGCGCGTGTGCTTTCAATACGCCGACGACACCTACCTCTATGTACAACCCCTCGACACCTTGGCGGACGAATGGCTCAAGGTGCGCTACAACGTGCCCGACGTGAACGAAGAGTTCAGGGAGACGTGTGAACTGTTGTGGCGCCATGCGCAACTCAACCTGCTGGACGTGGTGGTGGACGAGGAGGGAGTGCTGACACCTTCGTTCATCATCCTAGAGCCCGACTATCTGATCGACATCAGCTCGCTGGCCGAATGCTTCAAGGACTATGGGCACCATCCGGCCAACTACATCCTGGCCCGCCTCCAGCCGTCGGACAATACGTGTCCGCTGCTGCTGGGTAACATTGCCAACCTCTTTCTGGACGAATGGATTCATGCAGAGGACGAACCCGACTACCTGGCGTGCATGAAGAAAGCCTTCCGCACCTATCCGCTGGAGCTGGCCGCCTGTGAGGACCTGCGTGAGGCGGCGAAGGAAAGGCAGTTCTTTGTCGATTGCCGCCTGCACTTCGAGAACATCCGTCGGACGGTGAACGAGACCTTTCCCGCCCCCGGCTATGGGCTCGACAAGAGCGATGCCGTGCTCGAGCCGTCGTACATCTGCGAGGCGCTGGGCCTGCAAGGACGCCTCGACTACATGCAGCGCGACATGACGTCGTTCATCGAAATGAAGTCGGGCAAGGCCGACGAATATTCCATCCGCGGCAAGGTGGAGCCGAAGGAGAACAACCGTGTGCAGATGCTCCTCTATCAGGCCGTGCTGGAGTATGCGATGGGGAGGGACCATCGGCGGGTGAAGGCCTACCTGCTCTATACGCGCTATCCGTTGCTCTATCCCGCCCGGCCGTCGTGGGCGATGGTGCGCAGGGTGATGAACGTGCGCAACCGCATTGTCGAGGCGGAGTATGGCATCCAACTACGAAACAACATCGAATATACGGCCTATAAATTCAAGGACTTGCAACCCGACGTCTTGAACGAACGCAAGCTGGACGGCAGGTTCTGGCGCGACTACCTGTGTCCACCTATCCAGCGTCTGGCGGAGAAATTGGCCGCCTTGTCGCCGTTGGAGAAATGCTATTTCTATACGCTCTACAACTTCATCACGAAGGAACTCTATACCTCGAAATCGGGCGACGTAGAGGGATTGAGCCGCACGGGGGCTGCTTCTTTGTGGCTTTCTACCCTCGACGAGAAATGCGAGGCGGGCGAAATCATCTACGACTTGACCATTCAGGACAACCATGCCGCCGACATCCATAAACCCTACCTGCAACTGGCCAGACGGGGTGGCGGGGAAGAAGCGTTGGCCAACTTCCGCGCAGGCGATGCCGTGGTGCTCTACGAGCGCAATTCGGAGCAGGACAACGTGACGAACAAGATGGTGTTCAAAGGCAACGTGGAGTACATCTCCGAACAGACGATCCGCCTCCGCCTGCGTGCTTCGCAACAGAATGCGGGCGTGTTGCCGGCCGATAGCCGCTATGCGGTGGAGCACGACTACATGGACACGACTTTCCGCAGCATGTATCAGGGACTTTCGCTCTTCCTGTCTGCCACGCATGGCCGACGCGACTTGTTGCTGGGGCGTCGTGAACCAGCCTTTGACGAGAGCTTTGACGGGCAGATTCGTGCGGCGGCGGACGATTTCGAACGCATCACCCTGAAGGCTCGGGCGGCTCGCGACTACTTCCTGCTGGTGGGCCCGCCAGGGACGGGAAAGACCTCGCGTGCCTTGCGAGGGATGGTAGAAGCCTTTTATGCGGAGGGAAAACAGATCCTGCTCTTGTCATACACGAACCGAGCGGTCGATGAAATCTGCAAGGCCCTGTCGGCCATCAATCCGCCCATCGACTACATACGTCTCGGCAGCGAACTGGCTTGCGAGGAGACTTATCGTCCGCATCTGATTGAAAATGTGCTGGAAGATTGCGCCAATCGTCGCGCCGTGCAGGAGCGCATCGTGCAGTGCAGGGTGTTTGTAGGGACGGTGGCCACACTCTCGACCAAGGGCGACCTGTTCCGCCTGAAGCGCTTCGACGTGGCGTTGGTAGATGAGGCTACGCAGATATTGGAACCTCAGTTGCTGGGCCTGCTTTGCGCACGAAGCGCGTCGGGCGAAGATGCCATCGGCAAGTTCGTGCTGATAGGCGACCATAAGCAGCTGCCTGCCGTCGTCCAGCAGGCGTCAGAGCATTCGGAAGTGCATGACGAAGAGTTGCGCCAGCTGGGATTGTACAATCTGAAAGACTCGTTGTTCGAGCGCCTTTACCGCCACCTGACAGCACAGGATGAGGCCGATGATGGAAGTGGGGCCGTGGCGGGTCGTTGCCACGACATGTTGCGCCGCCAGGGCCGAATGAATGCCGACGTGGCCCAATTCCCCAACCGCGCTTTCTATGGAGGCCTGCTCGAAGTGCTCGGACTTGACCACCAGCGGGGTGATCTGAAGTTGGCGCCTTGTCTGCGCGACCATCCGCTGGCTTCCGTGCTGACCAGGCGGGTGGCTTTTCTGCCCTCTGTCGTGGATGTTTCCCTGAAGTCGGTCAAGACCAATGCGTCGGAAGCCAGGTTGGCAGCCGCCTTGAGCGAGGCGATCTACAGGCAATATTCGGCTTGCTCGACTTTCGACCCTGCGAAGACGTTGGGCATTATCACGCCCTATCGGAGCCAGATTGCCTTGATCAGGGCTGAGCTTGCCGCCTTGGGGATACCTGCCCTGAACGACGTGGCCGTGGACACTGTAGAGCGCTTTCAGGGCAGCGAGCGGGATGTTATTATTTATTCCTTCTGTGTGAACCGTGCCTACCAGTTGAAGTATCTGGCCAATGTGACCGAAGAGAAAGGTGTGGTGATCGATCGGAAACTGAATGTGGCTTTGACCAGAGCTCGTATGCAGGTGTTCATCATAGGCGTGCCTCAGTTGCTGAATCAGAACCCTATTTATGCGGATTTGCTTCGTTTTTGCAAAAATTAATTGGTGAATGATACAACATATCGAAATATTTGTTATTTTTGCATCACGTTTTTTTCATAGAGATTTAGATTTAAGGTTAGAAGAATTGTGGAAGTCGTGAGACTTCCCTTTTTTTTATCCTTATGGAAATTATCCTCTTGCTTTTCACTATTTTTGAAGGTTTGTAGGACGTTTGTTTATCGTAAAAAAGAAAGGGGTTGTGTCGTTAATCTGACACAACCCCCTTTTGTTTCTATGAAAACTATGAGTTAGGGAGGCTAAAGCACTGTTTTGTTTAGTCTATTACGATGGGTTTGTATTTCGGTACCAAGATCTTCATGATGCACCAGCCGATGAGGTAGGCTACAGCGCAGATGCAGAAGATGATGAAGTAGCCGGCGGGCTTTCCTTCAAATCCCATGAACTGCATGGCGGGCTGTGCATATTCGGCGCCTTGTGCCAGCAGGGCTTTGGTCATTTCCACCTCCTGGCCGTCTACGATGGTTGTACCTGCGGCGTAGGTGAACAACATACCCGAACCCTTGTTGATGAGGTAAGAGCCGATACCACCTGCCATACCTCCCAAACCGATGATGGTGGCCACGGCACTGTTGGGGAACATGTCGCTACCTACGGAGTAGATGTTGGCCGACCATGACTGGTGGGCTGCACCTGCAATACCAATGATGATGATGGGGAACCAGTAGGAGTATTCACCCAGCGGCTGGGCGAAGAGGGCCAGCAGCGGGAAGAGGGCGAAAATGAACATGGCACGCATGCGGGCAGCGTAGGGGTTCAAGCCTGTCTTGTTGATGATGATGGTAGGCAGCTTGCCGCCATAGATGGACAGCATGGTGATGGCATAGAGTACGAAAATCAGCAACTGGGCTGTACCGCTGTCTGAGGAGAAACCATAGACGTCCGAGATATAGGCAGGAGTCCAGAAGAGGAAGAACCACCATACACCGTCGGTCATGAATTTACCTACTGCCACGGCCCATGCCTGCGGATATTTCAGGCATTCCCACAGACTCATCTTTCTTTCTTCTTTCTTGGGAGCGGTTGCGTCTTGTGCAGGTTGCTCTGTCTGCTTGTCCAGGTTGATGTATGCCAGTTCGGCTGCATTGACGCGTGGATTGCCTTCGGGTTTCTTGTACATGAACATCCATAAGCCCATCCAGATGAAGCCCAGGCCACCGATTACGATGAAGGCCATTTCCCAACCGTTTCCTATGCCGACGCTTTGGAAGTAGCGGGCGAGGGGCGGGATGCTGACGGGCGCTATCAGGGCGCCGATGGTAGAGCCTGCGTTGAAGATGGAAGTGGCGAAGGCGCGGTCTTTCTTGGGGAAGTATTCTGCCGTCACTTTAATGGCAGCGGGGAAGTTTCCTGCTTCGCCTACGGCCAGCACGATGCGCGCTGCGATAAAGAAGTAGACGCTGGTGATGGCGATGGTAGAAGCGATGGCTCCTGTGGCCGAAATCATTTCGGCTGCGTTGTGGATACCTACCACATGCTCTGTGGCCCATCCGCACAAGGCATGAAGACAGGCGCCCAACGACCATACGGCGATGGCCCAAAGGTAGCCTTTCTTAGTGCCCATCCAGTCGATAAAACGGCCGGCGAAAAGGTTGGCTATGGCATAAACGAGTGAGAAAATTGCGGTGATGTCTCCGTAGTGTGCGTCTGTCCAATGGAATTCGGGAGCGATAAAGTCTTTCCACGTCAGTGACAGAACCTGACGGTCCAAATAGTTTACTGTAGTAGCGAAAAACAACATGGCACAGATGGTCCATCTGTAATTGGTCATTTTTCCGACGGCATTTTGAATTGTATTCATGATAGTAGATTCTTTTTTTCGATTGCAAAAGTAGAGGTTTTCGTGTCAGTCCTTTGTGCAATAATTGGTAGAAATACTGTATAAAATGACAAAAATGGGCGTAGACCTGTGTTAGCCTACGCCCATTTGCCGTTATCAATTATTTCATGTCTAAATACTTGATTTCGTCTTTGTCGCTATATTTCAGGTTTTCACCACCCATACCCCAGATGAAGCTGTAGTTGCTGGTACCTGCAGCAGCGTGGATGCTCCATTCAGGTGAAGTGATGGCCTGCTCGTTGTGCAGCCATACGAGGCGTTCTTCCTGAGGTTCGCCCATCAGGTGGCAGATAGCGTTACCTTCGGATACGTTGAAGTAGAAGTAAGCCTCCATACGGCGTGTGTGCGTGTGGGCAGGCATGGTGTTCCATACAGAGCCGGGAGCCAATTCGGTCAGACCCATCTGAAGCTGGTTGGTACCGCCGTTCTTCACTCTTTCCAATACATCTTTTACGATGAGCTGGTTCACTACGCGGTCGTTGCTGTCTTCCATTTTGCCATAGTGGTCGGAGATGGCGAGGGCATATTTCTTGGGTTCAGCCTTCTGAGCTTTTACGTCGGTTGTAATCAGCTGGGTAACGTATTGCTTGTAAGCGGGAGCCGAGTTGATGTAGAACTTGGCAGGCTTCGTAGCGTCGTTGCTCTTGAAAGTCACTTCCTTGTTGCCGCAACCTACGTAGAGGGCTTCTTTATATTTCATGGGATATTCCTTGCCGTCAACCGTAACGACGCCGTCACCTCCTACATTGATGACGCCCAGTTCGCGACGCTCGAGGAAGTAAGTGATTTCAGGACCCAGTTCGCGGAAAGTTTCCAGCTTCAGGACCTTGTTGACAGGCATTACACCACCATAGATCAGGCGGTCGTAGAGGGTATAAGTCAGGTTGATTTCATCGGGAGCCATTACTTTCTCCATCATGAAAGAACTGCGCAGACGCTCTGTATCATAGTGCTTTACGTCCAGCGGATGGCAGGCAGTCTGTACTTTGTAATTCATTTGGGCGTTGGCCGAGATGGCGGCGACGCCTAACATCATTGCAATTGCTAACTTTTTCATATTCAGTATATAAACTATTAAATAAAACTTTCTTTCTTATTTAGCTGCTTGTTTGGCTTCTTTCTCGCTGCGGATGATAATGCGACGGTTGATGAGCATCAGGGCGATAGCTATCAGAGCGAGTACAGCACCACCTACATACGAAAGCTTGATGCCGCGGTAGATGGTCCATCCGAATAATGAGGAAGCGAAGTCGAGTGCACCACCCGAGAAGCCTTCAGGGATGTGAGCTGTGGGGTCGTGGGTTTCAGCATATACATTGTTGGCAGCCAGGGTGAAGTCGGGGGCCATGTCGGTCACGAAGTAAAGTCCGACGATGAGCGCTACCAGACCTACGATCAATGTTTTCAGTACGTTGCCTTTCGTAAAGGGCAATACCATGGGGAAGAGGTAGAACATACCTGCCAGTGAAGCCAGCGGAAGGAATTGGTTACCAGGCAGGAATACGGCCAGCGCAAGGATAACGGGGATCAGGATAACAGATGCCACGAGGGTAGCGGGATGACCGATAACCAAAGCTGGGCTCATACCGATGTGCACCTTCTTACCATTGAATTTGGTCTTCACCAGCTCGGAAGTCTTTTCAGAGATAGGCTTCAAGCCTTCGATGAAGAGGGAAGTGATGCGAGGGATAAGCTCCATTACGGCACCCATCGTGATACCCAGGAAGAGCCCTTTCTTGATGTCCAGTTGGGCAGCCCATCCGATGAGCATACCTACGATAACACCCAGTACGAGCGGCTCGCCTATTACGCCAAATTTTTTCTTCATGCCGTCGGCGTCAATGTCCAGCTTGGAAAAGCCGGGGATTTTGTCCAGCGCCTTATTGATGAGGATGGCAAAAGGAACGAAGCTTTGGCAGAAAGGTTGGGGAATGGAGATACCGTTCAGGTCATAATATTTTTGGAATTTCTCGGCTGTGAGGTCGGCACATACCAGTGTGATGACATAGCAGATGATGGCTGCAAAGTAGCCCCATGCCAGGCTTTCGCCCATAACGAAGTAGGCTACAGCGCCGATGAAGGCAAAATGCCAGTAGTTCCACAAGTCAATGTTCACGGTACGAGTGGTCTTGGTGATAAGCATCAGCAGGTTTATGCCCAGACAGATGGGGATGATCAGTGCACCTACGGCCGTGTTGTAGGCTACGGCAGCTGCGGCAGGCCAACCCATGTCGAAAACGTTCAGCTGCAGGTGGTAGAGGTCGGAAATGGCTTTCAGGGGATTGTCGAAGTTGGTAGTCAGCAAGGCGGTAACTACACCCAGGCCCACGAAACCGACTCCTACGCAAAGGCCCGATTTCAGTGCCTTTCCAAATTTCATCCCGATACACAAACCAATAATTGTAAAGATAATAGGCATCATGACCGATGCTCCAAGGCTAATGATATAGCCGAAAACTTGTTCCATTCTCTTTTGTTTTTGATTATGATTAAATTTATGTTTTACAAGAATCTATATGAAATTTCGGTGTCAAATTTAGCTCTTTTATTCATTATTCAAAAAAGAAATTCTTTAATTATTGGAAAAAAGGACGATTTTATACCTTTTTTGTCGTTTGCGTGCACAAAAATGCTCGTTTCCGTGCACGAAAACCAAATAATGCACTAACTAGGACAAAAAAGTGCACATGTTTTCAACGCAAAAAGCGTATTTTTGTTTCCTGATAGAATTCGAGTCTAAATACAAATTGAACCACTGATTTCATGAAGAAAGAATCGATTATCCGTTTCATCGTTTCGGGGATGTTGTGCTTTGCTTCAGTTTTTGCAGAAGCGCAAAATGTAAAGATTGACCAACCTTGGTCGGTCCGTATGGCCGAGTCGGAAATGATACGCTGGCCGGAGTCTTGGCAGCTCGATTTCCAGCCGAAGCTGAAGTGGGATTATTGTCATGGGTTGGAGCTTCAGGCCATGCTCGACGTGTACGACCGCTATGGCGACAAGAAGTTTTATGATTATGCCTTGGCATACGCCGATACGATGGTCAACGCCGACGGCACCATCAAGAAATATAAGCTGGAAGAGTATAGCCTTGATCGTGTGAATTCGGGGAAAATCCTTTTCCGCATCTATGAACAAACCAAAAATGTGAAGTACAAGAAAACATTGGACTTGCTTCGAAGCCAGTTCGATGGACAACCGCGCAATGCCGATGGAGGTTTCTGGCACAAGAAGGTCTATCCGAACCAAGTGTGGCTCGACGGCGTGTACATGGGGGCTCCCTTCTATGCCGAATATGCCTATCGCAACAATGAAGTGGATGCTTATCAGGACGTGGTCAACCAGTTCTTGATGGCCGCCCGCCATACGTACGACCCTCAGACGGATCTGTTCAAACATGCCTGCGACGTCAGCCGCAAGGAGCGTTGGGCCGACCCTGTGACAGGTCGTTCGTTGCATAGTTGGGGGCGTGCCATGGGATGGTATGCCATGGCTTTTGTCGATGCGCTCGACTTTATTCCTGTCCACGAGGCGGGGCGTGACTCGATGCTTGTGGTGCTCAATCAGTTGGCTTCGCAAATCAAGCGCCTGCAGGATGAAGAAACAGGTTTGTGGTATCAGGTGCTGGACAAGAGTGGCGAGCCGGGCAATTATTTGGAGTCTTCCTGTTCGGCCATGTTTGTCTATTCGCTCTTCAAGGCGGTGCGCAAAGGGTATGTAGACAAGTCGTATCTGGAAGTGGCGCTGAAGGGCTATCAAGGCATCTTGGACCATTTCATCGAAGTGGACGAGAGGGGGCTGGTCAGCATCACTAAAGCCTGTGCCGTGGCTGGCTTGGGCGGAAAGAACTACCGCTCGGGCGACTACGACTATTATATCCATGAACAGGTGCGCGACAACGATCCGAAGGCGGTAGGCCCTTTCATCCTTGCCAGCCTTGAATGGGAACATTTGCAGGACGTAAAAGAAATTGTTAACCAAGAATAAAAGAGAGGAAACCAGATGAAAAACTATTTGTATGTCGTGTGGACGATATTGATTCTTGCAGCTGCTTCCATGCAGGTTCAGGCTGCCGGACAGTGGAAAGATACGCTGGTAGTAGCGCGCGACGGCACGGGTGACTATCGCACCCTGACCGAAGCGATGGAGGGCATCCGCGCCTTTATGGACTACAAGGTGACGGTGCTCATCAAGAACGGCGTGTATAAGGAGAAAGTGATTGTCCCCTCGTGGTTGCAAAATGTGGACTTCGTCGGCGAGAGTGCGGAAGGCACTGTCATCACCTACGACGACCACGCCAACATCAACAAGATGGGCACTTTCCGCACCTATACGCTGAAGGTTGAAGGGAATGACATCACCTTCCGCAACCTGACCATCGAGAACAATGCTGCACAACTCGGTCAGGCTGTGGCACTCCATACGGAAGGCGACCGCCTGGTGTTTGTCAACTGTCGCCTCTTAGGCAATCAGGACACGGTCTATACAGGGGTGGCAGGCACGCGCCTCTACTTCCTGAACTGCTATATCGAGGGGACGACCGATTTCATCTTCGGCCCTTCAACGGCTTTGTTCGAAGCTTGTGTTATCCATAGCAAGCGCAATTCTTACATAACGGCTGCTTCTACGCCTGCCAATGTGGCGGTAGGATATGTTTTCCGAGATTGCAAACTGACGGCTTCCGAAGGGGTGGACAAGGTTTATCTGGGTCGTCCCTGGCGTCCCTATGCGGCAACGGTCTTTATCGGATGCGACATGGGAAAGCATATCTGCCCTGCCGGTTGGGACAACTGGCGCAACGCCGAGAACGAAAAGACCGCCCGCTATGCCGAATACGGCAACAAGGGCGAAGGGGCGGAGTTGGCAGGTCGTGTGAAGTGGGCAAAGGCATTGACATCCGAAGAAGCGGCCCGCTATGCCGACTGGGCGTACATCTTCGGCCTTTGTAGCGATTGGCAACCTGCTGATGCGCCTGTGAAGCCTTGATTTTTCTCCAACTGGGATTTGTTTTTTCTCTAATTAGGAAATAATTTTTTGCTAACTGATTAAAATAATAACATGATGAAAAAAAAATTGACCATACTGCTGGGCTTGCTTCTGATGTTTTCGGCCTTTACGTCGGAAAAGCAAGTCATTACCATTTTTACCATCGGCGACTCCACGATGGCTAATAAGCCGCTGGAGGGCGGAAACCCTGAGCGTGGATGGGGGCAGATGCTCTCCCGCTACTTCTCGGAAGAGATTGTGATAGACAACCATGCCGTCAACGGACGCAGTTCGAAGAGTTTTATCGACGAAGGCCGCTGGGACAAGGTGTTGGCAAAGCTGAAGGCGGGTGACTACGTGTTCATTCAGTTCGGACACAACGACGAGAAGCGTGACGAAAAACGCCATACCGACCCTGGTACGACTTTCGATGCCAACCTGAAACGTTTCGTCGAGGAAGCCCGTGCCAAGGGCGCTATCCCTGTTCTGTTCAACTCCATCGTCCGCCGCAATTTTGGCAAAGCCGATGCCGATGCCGTAGCGAAGGCTGTTGTTCAGGACGACATTCGCGAGGGTATTGATCCCAATGCTCCCCAAGCAGAAGTGAAAACAGATGCCCGACTGATTGATACCCACGGGGCTTATCTGGATTCGCCAGGCAACGTGGCTCGAGAGCTGGAGGTGCCTTTTGTAGACCTCAATCGTGTCACTCATGACCTGGTGGAGCAGATGGGACCCGAAGCTTCCAAACAGCTCTTCGTGTGGGTGGCTCCCAACACAGTGCCCGCCCTGCCCAAGGGACGTGAGGACAATACGCACCTGAACGTTCGCGGAGCCGCGACCGTCGCCTGGCTGGCCGTGCAGGAGGTAATCAAGGTAGTGCCTGCGTTGAAATCCTATGTCAGACATTACGATTTCGTGGTGGCCAAAGACGGTTCGGGCGATTTCTTCTCCGTACAGGAGGCCATCAATGCCGTGCCCGACTTCCGCAAGAATGTCCGCACCACCATTCTTGTCAAGCGAGGCGTTTATAAAGAAAAGATTGTGATACCCGCCAGCAAGATAAACCTCTCGCTGACAGGCGAAGACGGCGCCGTCCTTTCCTACGACGACTATGCCGACAAATTGAACCGCTTCGGAGAGAAGACAGGCACGTCGGGCTCCGCTTCCTGCTATATCTACGCTCCCGATTTCTATGCCGAGAACCTTACCTTCGAGAATACCTCAGGGCCTGTAGGGCAGGCCGTCGCCTGCTTCGTCAGTGCCGACCGTGCCTATTTCAAGAACTGTCGCTTCCTGGGTTGGCAAGACACGCTCTACACTTATGGGAAGGGTTGCCGCCAATATTACGAGGATTGCTACATCGAAGGGACGGTAGACTTCATCTTCGGATGGTCTACGGCCGTGTTCAACCGTTGCCACATCCATAGCAAGACGAAAGGCTACGTCACGGCTCCCTCTACCGACCAGGGACAGAAGTATGGCTACGTCTTCTACGATTGCCGCCTGACGGCCGACGAAGGCGTGACCGATGTCTACCTGTCGCGTCCCTGGCGCCCCTATGCACAAGCCGTGTTTGTACGTTGCGACTTGGGCGGCCACATTCTGCCTGCCGGATGGAACAACTGGGGAAAGGAGTCGAACGAAAAGACAGCTTTCTATGCCGAATATCAGAATCGTGGAGCGGGAGCCAATCCCCAAGCACGCGCTCCCTTCTCGCATCAGTTGCACAGCTTGGAAGGATATGCCATGGAGGACGTTTTGGCAGGTACGGACGGTTGGAATCCGATGAAGAACGGAAACGCCCTGCTGGACATCAAACGCTGACGGCATAAGTCGTTTCGTTTCAGCCGAAAAGAAACTATGTTTTAGCAGGTGGAAAGCACTGCTTTGTGGGTAGGAAAAGGCACTTTTACGATTGTAAGGGTGCCTTTTCCTATGATGAGCCGTTTGCTTGCGAGGCTTAGGGCTTCAGCCAGCGGTCGAAAAACTCCAGCGTTTCCTTTTGCATCTCCTTGTTGAAGAAGTGCTTTTCGTCCCATAGCTTTGTCACGAGGCGGTCGGATGCTCCTTGGCTTTTCCACACGGCTTCCATCTCCCGATAGGCGTCTCTCACGCCCTCTATGGGGAAAAGCTTGTCGCGCGTGCCGTTAAAGAAAAGAGTCGGCTTGGGACAGGCGATGCTGGCCACGTGTGGATAGTCCAGGTAGCGGCGCAGGGCGGGTATTAGCATGGCGTAGGCCGATCCGCCCTTGTTTTGGTTGTTGGTCAGGGTCATGAGATGTTCGGTGGTGTTCATCCAGCAGATGGAGGCCGATGCTCGGACGACGTCGGTCAGGGCAGCCAGCATCCATGAGCGGTAGGCGCCCATCGAGAAGCCCAGGCTGCCTACGCGCTTCTTGTCTACAAAGGGCAGGGAGGCCAGGAACTCGGCGCTTCGCATGTCGTCCACGTTGATAAAGGCGCCCCACGAAGCACCCATCTGCAGGAAGTTGGACGCCAAAGCCTGTTGGGCATCGTAGCTTGTCCCTTCCTTGCGCCCGCGTTCTCCCCAAAAGAGGGCGTCTACGGCCAGCACCACATAGCCGTGTCGGGCCAGGTAGTCGCCTACGTATTGTCCGTCATAGCATTGTCTGGCCCATTGGTCGGCATCCTCCATGATCTCGGGCGCGACGTAGAAGGGACGTACCATCTTTTCCTTTCCGATAGAGAAGTGGGCGCCATGGTCGTGTAGCAGGACGATGGCGGGGAAAGGTCCTTCACCTTCGGGAACAAGCAGGTAGGCAGGGACGCGGCTCCATTCGGAGAGGTTGAAGCGTATCTTGTAGGCTTCGTAGCCATCGCGTTGTTCACGGTCGGTCACTTCCATGGCATACGCCTTGGGGGCGGGTTGGAGGTTCTGCATGCATTCGGCCAGTACGTGGCGTGCCTGTGCTTTCCATTTCGCAAAGTCTTTTTCTTCCGCCTTTCCCCATGCCAGGGGGTAGGTGAGCTGTTGTTTCATCTGTTGGTAGAAGACGGGCATGTTGCCGGTCACTTCGTAGGCTGCGCTGTCCGTCTGTGCGGAAGCGGTTGAAAGGCTCAGGAGGGAGGCGAACAACAGGGAAAGAAGTTTGTGTTTCATATTTGTGAGAGTTTTTTCGTGTGACAAAAATAAAGTTTTTTTCATGAAATCCTTATATTTGCATCCATATATTCGCGGATACTATGAAGCAAAGGTTATTATATCTGATACTGGCCGTTCTGTCGGCCTCCTTCTTGAAAGCACAGCCGGAGGGCTCTTTTACGCATTATTCGTCGGATGATGGATTGTCCGAAAATACTGTCATGGACATGTTGCAGGACAGTCGTGGTAACATGTGGTTCTCCACTTGGAATGGCATCAACAAGTTCGACGGCTATACTTTCAAAACGTACAAAGCGCGTCAGGACAATCAGATCGCTTTGACCAGCAATCGGATGGACCACATGGAGCAAGACCGTTATGGCTTTATCTGGGTTCAGACCTATGACGATCGGGCTTTCCGCTTCGATCCTCGTACGGAGGTTTTCGAATCTGTACCGGCCGAAGGTGAGCCTGGCAGTCAGATGGCCGTTTCGTCCATCAAGGTGTTGGCAGACGGTACGGTTTGGTTGTTGAGCGGACGTGAAGGCGCGCTTCGTGTGACAACCGACTCTGTGAACTATCGGCTGACTACCACTTGGTATTCACCGACGTCGGAAGGGTTGCAGCTCTCTCATGTGTTTGATGTTTGTCGTGCAGACAGTTGCGAATGGGTTCTTTCGGATAATGGCTTGGGATGTTTCAGCCCAGGTTCGTCGATACCGACCGTTTATTTTGAAAATGGTGGTAGCAGGCAAAAACAGGGTTTCTATGCCATGGAAGATTGTGGCGACTATCTTCTTTTTGGTTCGGACAATGGTACCGTCTGGGTCTATCAGAAGCAAACAAAGACGTTCAAGCCTGTCCAGCTCGATGCTGTTTCACGCATCAGTGGCATTAAATGTCTGAAGAAACTTTCGCAAGTCGTTGTTTCAACTCTTTCCGACGGCTTTTTTGTTTATACCCTGTCTACAGGCGAAGTGAGCCATTATTCGGCGGACAGTTTACCTCCTGAGAAGATAAAGGCAATTTATAGGGATTCGTCCGGTGAAATCTGGTTTGAACAGGACGTTGTGGGCGAAGTGGCCCATTTCAATCCTTATACCCGTAAGCTGAAGTGTGAGAAAGTGTATGCCGAACCTACCAATACCGACCGTTCACGTCCGGCTTTCCATATCCATGAAGACATCTTCGGCATGTTGTGGGTGCATCCTTATGGAGGAGGTTTTTCTTATTTCGATCGTAAAAACAACTGCCTGCGTCCGTTTTACAACAGCATGACGGGCGAGAACTGGCGTTTTTCCAACAAGATACATTCTGCCTTCTCCGACCGTCAGGGCAATTTGTGGATGTGTACCCATTCCAAGGGGTTGGAAAAGGTGACGTTTCGTACGGAGCGTTTTCATCTGTTGTTTCCAGTCAATCATTCCTACGAATCTTTGAGTAACGAAGTGCGCGCGCTTTGTGAGGATAAGGACGGCAACATGTGGGTCGGGCTGAAGGACGGCATGCTGCGTGTGTATGACAGAAATAGGAATGAGATAGGTTATCTGACAGAAGCAGGTACGGTAGCTAAGAGTGGAAAGCCCCTGTTTGGCAATACCTATTACGTCATGCAGGACAGTAAAGGCAATCTTTGGATAGCGACGAAGGGAGCAGGAGTGGTGAAAGCTGAACCCATGCCAGGAAAGCTTCGTTATAAGCTGACACGCTACCGTTATAGTGCCGACGATGTCTACAGCCTGTCGGACGACAACGTCTATTGCATCTATGAAGATCGCCAGGGGCGTATCTGGATGGCAACATTTGCCAATGGCGTCAGCTATCTGACTCGCGATGCCGAAGGGAAGGAAATTTTCATCAGCCATCGCAACAATCTGAAAAATTTCCCCATCAAGTACTGTAGCAAAGTACGTTGCATTACGGGCGACTCGAAAGGACATCTTTGGATAGGTACTACCGTAGGCTTGCTAATGGTAAACGATGGTTTTGAGCGTCCTGAAGATGCGCGATTTTATCATTATCTGCGTGCGCCTGAGAAAGCTAATGCGTTGAGCAATAATGATATCCATTGGATTAAACCTACACGGAAGGGAGAACTGTATGTAGCTACTTTCGGAGGAGGGCTAAATCAATTGGTAGATTTGAATGATGGCGGCCAGGCTCGTTTTAAGGCATATACTGTACGTGATGGACTTCCTTCGGACATTCTGCTTTCCATCCAAGAAGACAAGAAAGGACAGTTGTGGATCAGCACGGAGAACGGTTTGAGTAAATTTACTCCCGATCTGGAGCGTTTTGAAAACTTTCAGAACAAGTATAGCAACTCCAGTATTCGTTTCAGTGAGGCTGCTTCGGCGTATGCATCCGATGGAGATATGCTGTTTGGAACCAATCATGGCATTTTTTATTTTAACCCCGATTCCATCCAGAAGAGTATTTACGTGCCTCCCATTGTCCTGTCACAATTGCTGCTGGCCAATGAACGGGTTTCTCCAGGGGAACATTCGTTGTTGAAACGTACGCTCGATGCTGTGGACGAATTGCAGTTATCTCATAGAGAGAATATCTTCACGATCCAATATGCTGCCTTGGACTTTACAGCCCCTTCAGATATCCAATATGCTTACATGCTGGATGGTTTCGAGAAAACGTGGAATTACGTGGGAAAGCAACGGACGGCTACTTATACTAACTTGCCCAAGGGCCACTATGTGTTTAAGGTTCGTTCGACCAACGCAGATGGTGTGTGGTCCGACAATATACGTACGTTGGATATCGAGGTACTTCCTTCTTTTTGGGAGACTCCCTTTGCCTATTTCCTGTACGTGTTTTTCCTCTTGTTGATTATGGTGACGGCGGTATATATCTTGTTTACCATCTACCGACTGAAACACAAGGTGGTGATGGAACAACAGCTGACTAATATGAAGCTGCGTTTCTTCACTGATATTTCGCACGAGTTGCGCACTCCCTTGACGTTGATATCCGGACCGCTGGAATATGTATTGGAGAATACCGCTTTGCCTGCTGATGCCAGAGAACAATTGATGGTAGTCGAGCGGAACTCCAATCGTATGTTGCGTCTGATAAATCAAATATTAGACTTCCGTAAGATTCAGAATAAGAAGATGAAGATGCGCGTCCAACATGTAGAAGTTGTGGGTTATACTCGTAAGATCATGGAAAATTTCGAGGCGCTGGCCGAGGAACACCACATCGATTTCTTGTTCGAAACAGAAAAGGAAGCGATTTATCTGTGGGTGGATATCGATAAGTATGAAAAGATTGTCTATAATCTTTTGTCGAATGCCTTTAAATATACTCCTGAGGGGAAAATGATTACGGTGTTTGTGCGTGAGAATGAACAGACAGTGTCTGTTGGCGTTCAGGATCAAGGTATAGGAATTGCAGAAAACAAAAAGAAATCTTTGTTTGTCCGTTTTGAAAATCTGGTGGATACCAATCTGTTTAACCAATCCAGTTCGGGTATCGGCTTGTCCTTGGTACGCGAGCTGGTGGAGATGCACAAAGCAAGCATCTCGGTAGATAGTAAGCTGGGCGAAGGCAGTTGCTTCCGAGTTGATTTTCAGAAAGGAAGGGAACATTATGACGAAACGGTAGAGATTTTGCAGAGTGATCTGAACGTATCTGGAGTAGACTCTCCATCGGTTACAATGTCAGAATCCCAAGCTTCGCATGAACATGAAGATGTACATCCTGAAGAGGGAGATCTGTCGTCGGTAAAGAGTCTGATGCTGCTGGTTGAAGACAATGCGGAATTGCGTTTGTTCCTTCGCAGCATTTTTGCATCCGATTATCGGGTTGTGGAAGCTGCGAATGGGGTAGAAGGTTTTGACAAGGCTTTGAATCTGGTGCCAGATATTATCATTAGCGATGTCATGATGCCTGAGAAAGACGGTCTTGAGATGATGAAGGAATTGCGTAGTGAAATGACTACCAGCCATATTCCAATGATCCTGCTTACAGCCAAGACGGCTATAGAAAGTAAATTGGAGGGCTTGGAGTATGGTGCCGATGATTATATTACGAAACCTTTCAGTGCCACTTATCTGAAAGCTCGTGTGAAGAATATCCTGCTTCGCAGGCAGAAACTTCAGGAGCTGTATCGCGAACAGTTGATGAATGCCGGAAGCATGATGTCGGTGGAAGAAGTACACGAAGAGGAGCAGGTTCCTGACATGTCGCCCAATGATCGTAAGTTTATGGATAAGCTGATGGAGCTGATGGAGAAGAACATGGATAACGGTGACTTGATCGTCGATGACTTGGTACAGCACATGGCAGTGAGCCGTTCGGTTTTCTTCAAGAAACTGAAAACGCTTACAGGTCTGGCTCCTGTAGAATTTATCAAGGAAGTGCGTATTAATCGTGCTGTTCAGCTCATAGAAACAGGTGAGTTTTCCATGACTCAGATTGCGTACATGGTTGGCATCAATGATCCCCGTTATTTCAGCAAGTGTTTCAAACAGAAGATGGGGATGACGCCGACAGAATATAAGGAAGCAAGAAGAAAAAAACAGAATTGATTTTTTGAACCGCATCTTGGCGGGGAGCATGTGCTCAATGGTTCGATTTTTGTTTTTATTATGATGTAAGAAAAAATTGCCATTTGATTCAAGAGCGCATCAAGATGGTAAATGCTTCGATTTAAGAATTTTGTCATTCTGTGAATAATGTAATTTTCTATCTTATTTTTGATAATATACTGTATATCAATGATAAAACAGGGTACTTTGGTGAGATTTTTTAAGCTCAACGCTCACGACCGCCACTATGGACCCCTTGTCGAGAGAGAAAAATTTTATAAAAAGTTAAAATGTAAAATATAATAACTGTATTGGGGCTTGTAAATGTTCCACAGATATACAAGGAAAGGTGAGATTATCATATCTCGGCTGTATTCACGCTACGTTGTTTTTATTGAAAAATCTTGCATCCGATTCTTGCAGAATAGACAGTGGAAATAGCCTAAAACGGCTTGAGAGATTGTTTGGCTCGACAGGGCGTCCAAGGGATAAACGTGAGCGTTGAGCTTAAAATTATCATACACTTGGCGGTCTCTGTTATAGTTCAGATGAGTTCCGTAACTATCTACTTTAGCGCGCTAAACACCCACTTTAGCGGCGTAACTATGGACTTGAGGAGAAGTACGACGATAGTTGGGCTTTACAGGCTATGCAGGTATGCCCATGACGGGTAACTTGCTATTTTTTTGGTTTTGTTTCGAATTCATGTGGTTTGATATACCCCTACTATTAAAACAAAAGTCCTGATAACTAATTGAAGTTATCAGGACTTTGTGTTATGTAGATATCAGATTATCAATACCAGCGTGGGTCACCAACTTGATAATAGATAAGGTCTTCGTTAGATAATGTGAAATCTCCATTAGCGGCGTCTTTATATCCAGGATCAAGGGTTGTGCCTTTTTCATCAAAGAATTTAGCAGTTCCACCATCGTTGGAGATAAAGTTGGTTGTATTGAAATAGTTGTTGTTGCCAAATGTTGGAATGGCTGTATTTCCGCTGTCTGAGAATCCTCTTCCGCATGCATTCATATTGGAAAGGATATTGTTAGTAAATGTGATGCTGTTGTTCTTGAAACGTACATAGAAGAAACGTCTGCTGGCATCGTTACTAACTCCGTCAATTGTACAATGGTCAATTGTAATCACAGGGGCTGCACCTGCAAAGCTGCTTGACGCGTCATCGTAGCGGACAAAATCACGCGCTTTACAGCTGTTCCATACCGTTGTGTTGGAGATGTTGAGAGCTGCAATGTAACCTTTTCGGCAGTCAAACATATCCCCGCCATCGCATTCAATATTTGAAATCAAACAATTATTGATTGTTATTTCTGCAATTTGGGCTGCTACGTTGACATAATAGAAGCCTTTACCGTAGTTTTTGATTTCACAATCATCAACGATTAACTTGTCATAATTTGCTGCGGTCTTGAAATCGAACGCTTGGCTTCCGTCTGTATTACTTCCATCGAGTACAACTTGCTTAATGCTCAGTGATGCGCCATCGTTCAGTGTGATGCATCCATTGATGATAGGACGATCGCTGGGACGTACGGCTTTGATTTCTATACTTGTGCTGATATTGAGTTTACCTACACCTCCTTCTTCGCTTGGAATAGTGTAAGTACCCGGATGGAGAGCAAAAGCATCTCCTGCATTGGCAGCAGCGATCATGGCTGCTAAGTCATCTTCGGGTTTAACTTCGATGGCACCTCCCAGATCGATTAGTGTTGTGAATGTCTGGCTACCACGTGTCTTATCTCCGTTCATCAGTTTGGCTGTGTATTGCGTTTCAGCTTTTAAACCTGTGATCGTTGCTGTACCTGCCGCTATTTCTTCAGCAGTAACAGCATGTGCTGGTACATCAGCAGGCGTCAGCACAATTTCTGTAGCAGTCTGTCCTGGAGTCCAATGTAATGTGACAGAGTTGAATGTTAAATCCTCTTCTGTGACGGGTGACAGAATTTGTTCTGTATCAGTTTCGAAGAAAACGCCACTCCATTTGGATGCTTTACTTTCGTCTTCGCATATGGCTTGAATTCGGGCTGAATATTGAGTCTCTCCTTCTAATCCTATGATTTGGTAGGGCATTTGGTCAGCAGTAATACCATTATAGGTATTAGAAGGTGAACCTGTAAAAGTAAGACTGTCATTTGCAAACAATTCGATGTTATAAGCTGTAGCTCCTTTTGTAGGTGTCCAGGTCAATTGTACGTTGGTTCTGTTCGTAACACGTGCTTCTACGTTGATGGGAGCAAAAAGGCGACTATAATCAATGCTTGTGATTTCTTCGCTTTGATCTTCACAAGCTGTAGTCAGGGCTGCCAAAGCTAGCCCTAACACAAAAGTATATTTTTTTAATCTGTTCATAATGGGTCCTGTTATAGAAGGTTATACGATTAGTCATTGCTCAACATACCATTGCTGCTGTCAATGAATGTTTGCCAAATGGGCCAAACTTGGTTTTCGTCAGGGTTTTGAGTATAGAGTGCATTGATGAGTGCATCTTCCAGTTTCTCTGTAGAAAGCCAAGTCGTGTTGCTTTCGTAGCCCAGTGCTTCGCCTGCCTCGTCTGTATCACCATGGTTTAGACCATAAATCATCAACGTTTCACCATCTTCTGCCGTTTGGTAGTATAGTTTTTCAGGAAGGTCGTTGTAAGGAGCTTCTCGGCGTGCTAGTTTCATCATTTTGTCTTTGGCTTCGTCTAGTTTGACTTTCAGCAGATTCCAACGGATTAAGTCTGCTTTTCTGAGCGATTCACCCGCAAATTCAAACGCACGTTGATCTACGATCGCATTGAAGAATGCATCTTTGCTTGCGGTAGCGCTAGCCATATAAGCTGAGACTTTGGCTGCAGGTAGAGCACGGTCTAGGATTGGTTTCAGGTATTGTGCTGCATTAGCTGGACCTTCAAGCTCATTAATTGCTTCAGCTGCCATTAAATAGACGTCTGCTAGGCGCATATATTGCCAGTTGACACCATCATCGTTTGTTGATGTGACAATACGATTCATCCATTCGTAACGGAGTTTGCCAAAGCACCAGCTTTTTACGCTGCGAAGCTCTTGTTTAGAACGGCCGTTTACTAATTCTTTGGACCAGTCGTATGGAACACAGGTTATGTCACGGCGTATATCTTCAACGTCGTAGTCATAGAACAAATAGGGCAGAGGACCATTGACACCACCTTGAGCTTGCTGTGTATATTGGTCTTTGGCATTATGTTTTACTCCAAATGTGTATAAAACACGTCCACGTCCATCAGAAAACGGTATTTCCCACAAAGATTCTGCTCCGGCTGAAACGATATCTTGGCAGAGTCTCAGGAAGTTGTCTTTAAATGCAAGATTTGCTAAGGAAGGGCAATGATTGATGACGTCCAAGCATTCGTCACGGGCAATGGTGTACATGGAAGTACGTGAAAGTTCTGGGTCATTACTCAGGCGGATACCATCGGTACGCTGGCTATAGCCACCCGCATAAAGAGCTATGCGTGCACGTAATCCCTTTACGAAAGCCTTGTTGACACGTTCTACGGATTGTGTTACACTGCTTCCGTTAGGCCATGTTACTAAGTTGCTTGCTTCTTCAAGGTCGGCTAACAGTTGTTTGTAGATGACGTCTCTGTCTGTTCTGCCCTGATACATGGTTTCTGTGGTTATTGGTTCGAAACGTGCAGGTACGTCTCCCCATCCTTTGACAAGATCCAGGTATAGTACGGCACGAAGAGTTAATGCTTCTCCCAGTAGTTGAGCCATAGTAGCGTTGGTCTCTACATTTCCATAGTTGCGAAGACCGACGATGGCTTGATTAGCACGTTCAATTCCTTCATAGAATTTGGCATATGCATTGTTGGTCGTATTCATCTGTGTATTTGTTGCAGTAGCCGCATATGTACACAGATCATATTTTCCAGCATCCGGCATTTTGGTTGGTTCCATGTTGTTGATCCATTCCACGTCCGAGTTTATGCCATAATAAGGAAGAAAACGTCCGCGGTAAGAGTTGGTTTCACCAAAAGACTGGTGAATGCCCATTACTGCAGCTTCTGCCAATGAGGGAGTGGAAAAAATGACGGAGGAATCCAATGCCGACTGGCTTGGCGCATCCAGGTCACAAGATGACATCAGTCCTGTCAAGGACAATGATAAAAGGGAAATATATACTATTTTTTTCATTATCTTATGCTTTTATACGGTTTAGAAATTCAGGTTTACACCTACTACAAATTGACGACTCTTTGGGTATGCAGAGTAATCAACGCCAGGAGTCAGATTAGTCTTACGTATGGTTGATACTTCTGGGTCATAACCCGTGTAGCTTGTCAGGCAGAAGAGATTGTATCCTGTTACGTAGAAGCGCAGATTTTGTATTTTTACTTTGCTCAGTAATGATTTCGGGAGCGTGTATCCCAAAGTTAATGTGTTCAAACGGAGGAATGAACCGTCTTCTACAGCCCAGTCGCTGAATATCATACGATCGGTTAATGGAGACCACATGGTTGTGTTGGCATTCATGGCTGCCAATTCTTCCAAATCGGTACTGAGTGTACCGTCAGCTCTCAGGTTAGTCCAACGTTTTCCATCTGCCATTTCAGAGGTCATGTTACGATATTGATATTTACCTGTTTGGGTAAACTCGATTTTGTTGGCATTGTAGACATCGTTGCCGAAGCTCCAGTTGAAATTGGCGCTCAGATCAAAACCATAGGCGTATGCGCTAATACCAAAACCACCTGTATGCAACGGGTTGGCATCACCAATAATTTCGCGATCGTCGGTTGTAACTTTGTTATCTTCGCTTCCATCTATATTTTTCAGCTTCATGGAGCCTGGACGGATTTTACCAACAACAGCGGATGCGTCTACTACACCTTCTTTCAGAATCCAGGAATCTGTAGCTGCGTCATAACCTACAAAGTCACTTGCTTCGTAGCGTCCGTCTGAACGGTAATCATACATTTGGCCTACAGAACCACCTTTAGCAATCCAGAAGTCATTTCCGATTTCAGAAGAAGCCCAGTAGGTTTCTGCTCCGAAATCGTTCATCATACCCAGATCTTTAATGGTATTTTTATTGAAGCCGATATTAGCATTGAAGCTTACTCCCCAATCTTTTTTGTTAACAATAGTCCAATTGATGCTTGCTTCGATACCTTTGTTTTCAGTCTTACCCATATTTCTGTATTGTGTATCATATCCGGTTCCACCTACAGGGAATTGGATAAGCAAATCAGTTGTGGTATTCAAATAGGCTTCGATGGTACCATTCAACTTACCACCAAGTACAGTGAAATCCAAACCTAAGTTACGGGTAATGGTTGTTTCCCATTTTAAATCGGGGTTAGCCATTGTCTTGGAAGGTGCCCAATAGTTGGAGAAACCATTGATCCAAGAAGTAGCAGAGTTACTATAAGTTTGTACCATCTGTCCTGAAGGAATGTTATTGTTTCCTGCAGTACCATAGCTAAATCGGAGTTTTAAGTCGTCCAACCATTCTTTAGTACCTTCCATGAAGTTTTCAGAAGATACACGCCATGCGACAGCTGCTGAAGGGAAGTATCCCCACTGGTTACCAGCTGCAAATTTGGAAGAACCATCGGCACGGAAAGTTGCGCTCAATAGATATTTGCTCTGGTAGTCGTAGTTTATACGTCCGAAGTAGGACAAGAGTTTGTCATCTGGATCATAGAAATTGTCGATAGAGAAGGGGGTTCCCATAGAAGTCAGTTTCCATGCATCAGCAGCTGTAAATGTTTCGGGGAAACCATGTACAATATTGGTAAGTTTGCTGGATTTGGTGATGATCCACTCATGGCCGATCATTGCATTCAAATGGTGGCTGTCTCCTTTGAATAAGTCAGAGAAGTCGTAGCTGATAGTATTGGTGTTGCGGAACTTATGACGATTGGTATTGGCAATTTGAATAGCCGGTAGGTTTTGGTTCTCTGCAGAAGGTACATTCTTTACATAATAGGTGGTAAGTCCATAAAAACGGAGATCGTCATTGCGGTAATCATCATATCCAAGTTCGGTTTTGAACTTGAAATTTTTGAAGATTTCCCATCCGAAGCTGCCTGACATATTCAGTGTCTTGCGCTCTTGGTCGCGATCATTGTCCGAGATAGCAGTCAACGGGTGATAGAGATTACCTAAATCATCGTCTGAACTACCTGCTGAGGAATCCATGTTTTCCAAAGGTATCGGAGTGTAGATGACAGAGTACTTCAGTCGTTTATCTGAGTCATAAGTACTGCTGACATCATTAGCTCCACCACCTCCAATATTGGTTTCTGAGTAACGGATAGAGAAGTCAAGAGTTACGTTCTTAACAGGTTTGGTGTTCAATTTCAAGTTAAAGTTGTCACGTTTGTAGTCAGAACCTTCCATGATGGCTTTGTCGTTCATGTGGCTGTAGCTGAATGCGTATTTTATTTTTTCACTACCGCCGGTTATGCTTAAATTGTGGTTGAAGGTGTTACCTGTTCGTCCGAAAGTTAAATCTTGCCAATCATTATAAGGTATATTCTTATACATGTCCAAGTCTTCGTAAGAGCCAAAGTAGCTTTCATAGTCTTCTACATAGCTGTTTCCTCTCAGCAACGCTTGTTCGTATTGCCATTTTGCATAATCGTAAGGATCGAGTACATCCAGTGTTTTGGCTATTTTTTTCCAGCTGTAATAGGCGTTGTAGCTGACGTTGATTTTTCCTTCTTTACCAGATTTGGTCGTAACAAGAATTACACCATTTGCACCACGAGAACCATAGATGGCTGTAGAAGAAGCATCTTTCAGAACGGTGATATCCTCGATGTCTGAAGCTGGTATATCGGAAATGGATTCAACAGGGAAACCATCTACAATAAACAGAGGGGTATTGTCTCCTGTAATTGAGCCACCGCCACGTACGCGGATTTTCATTTCTGCGTCAGGAGAACCTTCAGTCGTGGTGATTTGTACACCAGCCATTTTACCAGTCAGGGCTTCTGTTGCTGATGCCACAGGTACTGCAGCCAATACATCAGAGCTTACGGTTGCTACAGATCCTGTCAAGTCTTTACGTTTGACGGCACCATAACCGATGACTACAACTTCTTCTAGAGCTTGGGCGTCATCTTCCATGACGATGTCGATCTGTGTCTTTCCTTTGACAGATGCTTCCTGTGTTGTCATACCTACGTAGGAGAATACGATGGTAGCGTTGGCAGGTACACTGATGGTGTAGTTTCCGTCAATGTCTGTGATGGTACCATTACTGGTATTCCCTTTCTCAACTACAGAAGCACCGATGACGGTTTCTCCTGTTTTGTCTTTCACGGTACCTTTTACGGTTACGTTTTGCGCCGATACGCTGAGCGATATCAGGGCTACTAATAGGGTTAGTAGCGCGGTGCGCGTGGTTTTCATCTTGTTAGACATTCTTAGCATGTTATTAAATAAAAGAGTTAGTTTCTATTTAGTGTGGTCGAACACACTGTTAATACATCGCTGCAAATGTATAAGATTGTAAACGAGGGTATGTGGAATATTTGTTTTTAGGGTGGGAATTTTTGTTATGTATGTGGACTTTAAGAATATTCTCCCAGAAAACATGTTGGACAACATGTTTCTGGGAGTGAGAGGGTTGTTATAGCTTTGGCTCAGGCTAAAACGATGTTTTCGATGGCTTCTGTCGTGTCGACAATATGTTTCGGACAGAAGGCCTCCAATTCGATGCGCGGGCGGAAACCCCACGTCACACCGCAGGCGGTGATATGGGCATTGAGGGCCGTCTGCATGTCGACACCCGAATCGCCTACGTAGAGGGTATCGTCGGGAGCGATGGAGGTCTGCTTCAGGATGTCGAAGACGATGGTGGGGTCGGGCTTGGTAGCTATTCCTTCACGCTGGCCATAGACGGCGGCGAAGCGGATGGTGGGAAAATAGTGGGCGACGAGCTTTTCGGTAGCCGACTGGTATTTGTTGGAGGCTACGGCCAACTGGACTTGGCGGGATTGGAGGCGGGACAACAGCTCGGGGATGCCTGGATAAGGACGGCTTTTGTCCGCATTGTGCTGGTCATAATAGGGGACGAAATGGCTACGGACTTTCAGGACGTTTTCTTCCGTCTTTTCTCCTTCGGGCAAGGCACGTTCGAAGAGCTTGTTGATGCCGTTGCCTACCATGAACTTGTAGGCGGCTTCCTCGTGGGTGGGGTAGCCCAAGGCCTCAAGGGCGTGGTTGGTGCTTTGCGCCAAGTCGGCGATGGTGTTCAGCAGGGTGCCGTCGAGGTCGAATATAACCAGTTCTTTCATCTTGTTTCCTCCTTCTGTTTCGTCTTTTTCTGCGCAAAAGTAGTATTTATTTCGATAGGGCGGTCGGGAGCGTGTGGAAAAAGCACTGTTTTACGAGGAAGAAAACGGCCTTTTCCTGTCCGTAAAACATAGTTTTGCGTGAAAAGTCCGATTCCCTTGTGTGGTAGTTAGGAAGCCTCGCCTGTCAGGGAGTGATGCGGAACCAGTCGATGTCTGCCCATCCGCCGTCGTTGGTTTTGATGGCGGGGCGGGTGCAGAAGGTTCCTATCTTGGCGCCTATCCATTTGCCTTCCTTGGCTTGGAAGGGGTTGCCCAGCTTCTTGAAGCTCTTCCCGTTGAGGCTATAGCTGAAGTCGCACATCACCACGAGGTCGTGACCACCTTCACTTTTGGCTATCTTTTGGCCGTCGCAACTGAACTTGACGCGCAGATAGATGGTCGGGTCGGTCAGGGGGATGGAGGCGTTGACCTGTTCGGGCGTGCCTTTTTCGGCTTTGGGGCACTCTACTTGCGAGAGCATCAGTCCTTTGTCCGTATTCTCAAGGATGAGGCCGGCGTAATCGAGGCCCATTACGACGAGGCCTGTGCGTTCGCCCTTGTACTTGCTGATGGGCTTGAACGTGAGCTTCATCGTGGCGGTGAAGTTGGGGGCGGGCGTCTTCTGAAGGAGCAGGTTGGCCACGTCCCACAGATTTTTGTAGTCCTTTACGACAGGGTAGGAGTAGAGGCGGACGAGGCTTTGGTCGCCGGCATAGTAGGCCCACTTCTCGTTGATGTTGGCATGCCATTGCCATTGGGGCGAGAGGGTGCAGCCGTCGAACTCGTCGCTCTCCTGTGGGGTACAGACGGGGTAGGTTTTACCCACGTTGGGCTTCTTGTGTGTCAATACGGGTTGGCCGCATCCGTCGCCGTCCTTGTCTTCTCCGATGACGGGCCATCCGTCCACCCACTTCATGGGTTGGAGGTGAACGAGGCGGCCATAGGCGCCTACGTCTTGGAAATGGAGAAACCAGTCTTTACCCGTCTGCGTGTCCACCCACGCGCCTTGATGGGGGCCGTTGACGGGCGTGTCGCCTTGTGCCAGCACGGTTCTCCATTCATAGGGGCCGTAAACGTTCTTCGAACGGAGTACGACCTGCCAGCCCGTGGGCACGCCACCGGCAGGGTGGAAGATGTAGTAATAGTCGCCCTTCTTGTAGAACTTGGGGCCTTCGCACGTCTCGTGCGCCTCATGGCCGTCGAAGACGATGCGCGAGGGGGTGATGGCCTGCGTGGCTTCGGCGTTCAGTTCGCAGATGGCGATGACGCTCTTCAGCTCGGCGCGGCTACCTGCATAGGCATGTACCAGATAGACTTTGCCGTCGTCATCCCACAAGGGGCAGGTGTCGATGATGCCTTTGCCGGCCTTTACGAGTACAGGCTCTGTCCACGGCCCCTTGGGGTCTTTGGCTTTCACCATGAAGGCGCCCTGGTCGGGGTCGCCCCAGAAGATGTAGAATTCGCCGTTGTGGTGGCGGATGGAGGGGGCCCATACGCGGTTGCCATGTTCGGGCCGTTCGGGCGTACTTTCAGGAGTCAGTTTATAGGGGATGGCCGCGCCGATGAGGGTCCAATTCACCAGGTCCTTGGAGTGGAGGATCTGGAGGCCCGGCAGGCAGTTGAAGCTCGACGAGGTCATGTAGAAGTCGTCGCCCACGCGGCAGGCATCGGGGTCGGAGTAGTCGGCATAGAGGACGGGGTTCTTGTAGGTGCCGTCTCCCTGATCGGCCACCCATACCTTCGATACGTAGTTTTCCGTCTGTTGGGCGGCCAGTGGCAGGCCGACCAACAAGCTGAGTCCTAATAGTGCTTTTGACAAATTCATGATAGACAGGTTTATCGTTTGGGTATTTATACGCACGAAGGCTGTTTTACACTCAACGGATGATGGTAACTTTTATCGGATTTTCCAACTCTTCCTTCCACTCCTGCATGTACTCGAACCAGGCTTCCGAGGTGGGGTAGCCGAAGGTTTCCTTGCGCGAGGTGAACATGGTGTAGTAATAGAAGTTGTCGCTACCAGGTGCAGAGACGGTGTAGAGGAAATTGTCCTTGTCCTTCACTTCCTTGTGGACATATTTTTGTGGGATGTAGGTGGCGATGCCGATGGTCTCCTTGGCATATTTCACCGTGTCGTTGACGGGCCAGTGTCTTCCCCAGCTACCTACCAGTCCTTTGTGGTCGGAGTAGGAGACGGTTTCATTGCCCATGATGTTTTGCACGCCTGTACAGAAGGTTTCTTCCTCCAGCGGCTCTGCAAAGGTGGTCTCGATGCGCAGGTCGCGATGGCCGGCATAGAGGATGTAGCGGTGGGTCATGGTCAGTTCTTTCCCCTGGTATTCCCATCCTTTGGCTTCCACCTCTGCAACGGTGCGGATAGGGCCATAGGCCAGGATGCGCTCCGTGCGGAAAGCGACAGGTGCTACGTGGGTGGCCTTCTGTCCGTCCCAACCCTTGAGAGCGCCGATGCCGCAACTATTTCCCACAAGCAACACGTCGTCGCCAAAGCCGCGTGCCAACTGTTCATCGTTGGGATAGAACTGGCTTTCCTTCAGTTCCATGCCTTTGTTGAACTTGCCGTAGGGGTCAAGAGTCTGTTTTTCATTGAAGTAGACGCGATAGCCTACGAGCTCGGATTCGAACATGGGGCCGTGGCCGTGTACCATGCTATAGAAATCTGTCGTGCCAGGCACGGTGATGGATTGTACGGGTGCGTGGCGGTTGTTCTTGGCGTCGCGTGCCAACATTTGAGCGAATACGCGGGCGGGGTATTGTTTGGTTGGTTTGGCTGAGGAAAGGGTGAGGGTCAATTCTTTATTCGTATGGGCAGGCATGTCGATGACAAAGGCCAGTTCGTCTGCCTTTAGGTCGCCGTTGAGGTCGTCCAGCTGGGAGGGGATTTCCTGCTTGTTGTCCATGACTACGGCCGAACGTACCTGGAAGGTGGCTCCCGTCTGGTCGAGGCGGATGACTACGGGCGCATCCTTTTGTGTGCGGTCACCTGTGTTCTCGAGTTTGATTTTCAGTTGTGTCGTTTCTTGTGCGGTCATCAGCATGCAGCTACCGCAAAGGATGCCCAGCAGGGCAAATAGTTCTTTTTTCATGATGTGTATGTGACTTTTTAAATTACTTTGTTACAAAAGTAATCAAAAAAATGAAAGTTTGCGATGATTTCTCCAATTCAATCATAAAGAATTTCGCCCCTGTGGCCTGATATGACAGACCACAGGGGGCGATCTTAATGAAACCTCTATACCGTTAGTTGTGTTGATTTATGCTAGTGGGTTGATGCTATTCGTTATGGTAGGTTTTTCCGTTAACTTTCACATTCTTGGAGTCTTTTACCTGCAACACTTCTCCTTGTGTATTTACTTGCGTGTTGTCAATCGTTACGTTTTCTGCCTGGCTGATGACAATACCCTGCTTGGCGTCGTTGATGACTACGTCCTTGATGTTGACGTTGCGTATCGGCATTTCAGGCAGGCCGTTGAAGAACATGGCCCGACCTATGTTGCTGGCCGTGATGTTCGAGATATGGATATCGCGGAAAGCGGGTGTTTCTTCTGTCACAGGCGGGATGGCGGCTTTCATGCGTCCAGCCAGCTCCTCTTCGGTCTCTTCACCTGCTCCCTTGCCGCCATAGAAGAGGTCGAACAGTAGAGCTTCATGAGGGATATCTATCATGTTGATGTGGTCGATGTAGATGTTTTCTACCACGCCGCCACGTCCGCGGGTGCTCTTGAAACGCAGGCCTACGTCGGTGCCCAGGAAAGTGCAGTCGGCCACGTAGATGTTCTTCACGCCGCCCGACATCTCGCTACCTACCACGAAGCCGCCATGTCCATGCAGGACAACGTTGTTCTTTACGATAACATTCTGGCAGGGCTCGCCGCGTTTGCGACCGTCCTCGTCTTTGCCGGACTTGATGCAGATGGCGTCATCGCCTGCATCGAACACGTTGTTGATAATCAGAGCGTTGTTACACGATTCCAAATCGAGCGCATCGCCGTTTTGTGAATACCAGGGGTTGAATACCTTGACGTTATTGATCGTGATATGTTCGCACGACAGGGGGTGCAGGCACCAGCTGGGTGAGTTCTTGAAGGTCACGCCTTCGAGCAGGACGTTCTTGCTTTTTACAATGTTGAGCAGGACGGGGCGAAGCCAGGGCCGGATTTCATCCCATTCTTCGTCGGTTTCGATGCCGACGGGGTTGTTGAATTCCTTGCAGGCTTTGGCGCCCTTGAGTGAACCTTCAGTGGGATACCAGATATCATCTTCCACTACACCGCCCGAGGCAACAAGCGTCTTCCATTGCGAGGATGTCATTTTGCCTTTCTTGACAGGGCGCCAGCTGTCGCCTGAGCCGTCGAACACGCCATGGCCTGTGATGGCGATGTTTTCAGCGTTTCGTGCCGAAATGGGCGACTGGCAACGACGTGTTTCCAGTCCTTCGAACGAAGTTTTTATGATGGGATAAGCTTGAAAATCGTCTGTAAACAATACCAGTGCGTTCTTTTCTGTATAAAGATTAACGTTGCTCAGCAGTTCGATGGGCCCCGTCAGCCATAAACCTTCAGGAATGACCACTTTGCCTCCTCCCTTTTCGTGGACGGCTTTGATGGCGTTGTTGATGGCTTGGGTGTTCAGCGTCTTGCCATCGGCTTGGGCTCCAAAGTCTTTGATATTGACCGTATAGTCGGGGAAAGATGGTTGGATGACTTGGGGCATACTGAAGGGAAGGTTCTCGTAGATGCTGTTGTCAATGCTGCTTTTGCATTGCGTGGTTTCCGCCTGTTGTGCGCAGGCCACAGGGACAATTGCGCTGGCAAGCACCAATAACTTCTTGACAAATGTGTTCATTCGTGATATCTTTTTTAATTTTTACCATTGCAAAAGTACCGTAATGTTCTCTCTCTCGTGTGTATTATTTGTTGGTTTAGGTGTATTTTTTGTCATTCAGGCACTTTCTTTCTTTGTTTTTCAAGAAACTTACGTGGAAACTTCCTATCTTTGCGGCGTGAACTTTATAAAAATAGGTATGAGTTACAATTTATTGAAAGGAAAAAAAGGCATTATTTTCGGTGCTCTGAACGAGCAGTCCATTGCCTGGAAGGTTGCAGAAAAAGCTGTTGAAGAGGGTGCAACCATTACGTTGTCTAACACTCCTGTAGCTGTCCGCATGGGCGAAGTTTCTGCCCTGGCCGAGAAGTTGCATTGTGAGGTAATCCCTGCCGACGCTACCAGCGTAGAAGATCTGGAGAACGTGTTCAAGCGCTCCATGGAAGTGCTGGGCGGACCGGTTGACTTTGTACTTCACTCCATCGGAATGTCTCCCAACGTGCGTAAGAAACGTACGTATGACGATTTGGATTACGATATGCTGAGCAAGACACTGGATATTTCTGCCGTGTCTTTCCACAAGATGATACAGGCTGCCAAGAAACTGGGTGCTATTGCCGACTATGGTTCTATCCTGGCTTTGAGTTACGTGGCTGCCCAGCGTACTTTCTATGGCTACAATGATATGGCCGACGCTAAAGCTCTGCTTGAGTCTATCGCACGCAGCTTCGGTTACATCTACGGACGTGAACATCATGTGCGTGTGAACACCATCTCTCAGTCACCTACAATGACTACGGCTGGTTCAGGTGTGAAGGGTATGGACAAATTGTTCGACTTCGCCAACCGCATGTCTCCGCTGGGTAACGCTTCGGCCGACGAGTGTGCTGACTATTGCATCGTGATGTTCTCTGACCTCACCCGCAAGGTCACTATGCAGAACCTCTACCACGACGGTGGTTTCTCCAGCGTGGGTATGAGCCTCCGTGCTATGGCTACTTACGAGAAAGGTCTCGACGAGTACAAGGATGCCAACGGAAATATTATCTACGGATAAAATTTTATAATTGAGAATTGAAAATTGAGAATGGAGAATTAAATGGAGAATGAATTTTTCATTTTCAATTTTCAATTCTCCATTTTCAATTCATTTAATGGAAATCGCACTCTATCTGCTGCCCGTTACTTTGGGTGACACTCCCTGGGAGAAGGTCTTGCCTGGATATAACAAGGAAATCATAGTGGGTATCCGCCACTTCATTGTGGAAGATGTCCGTTCGGCCCGTCGTTTTCTGAAGAAAGTAGACAAGGACATTGATATTGATGCCCTGACCTTCTATCCGCTCAACAAGCATACGTCTCCTGCGGATATTTCGGGCTATTTGAAACCGCTTGAGGGAGGTTTGTCTATGGGAGTTATTTCCGAAGCAGGTTGTCCTGCCGTGGCCGATCCGGGTGCAGATGTGGTGGCCATTGCACAGCGCAAGGGCTTGAAGGTAGTGCCACTTGTAGGTCCTTCGTCCATCATCCTGTCAGTCATGGGTTCGGGTTTCAACGGGCAAAGCTTTGCCTTCAACGGATACTTGCCTATTGAACCAGCCGAACGCGCCAAGAAGCTGAAGCAACTCGAACAGCGTGTCTACGCCGAGCATCAGACACAATTGTTTATTGAGACACCTTATCGTAACAATAAGATGCTGGACGATATTCTTCAGAATTGCCGTCCTCAAACGAAACTTTGTATTGCCGCTAACATTACATGCGAAGGAGAGTTCATCAAAACACGGAGCGTAAAGGACTGGAAGGGGCATACCCCTGATCTGACTAAAATCCCTTGCATCTTCCTGCTCTATCAGTGAGCATTGTGTGTGGAAAAGTTTCCGCCACATTCATCAATCATTGAAAATACACGATTGTATTCGTCTTCGAAGCAATGGCAGAAGTAGTTCTGCCCGATGTTTTGTTCAATCTGCTGGATGGTCCATAGTTTGCCGGCTTGTCCTTTGTCACGTTTCAGTTGGCTTTCGTGGTCGACGGTTATTGTGAAGACATATACCAGGCGGTTGGTCATTTCGTTTTCCAATTTATATTTGAAATTGAATTTGAGGTCTTGCATGGATATTTCGGGCAGGACTTGGCGTACCAACCGATGAATGCCCTGCTTCAGCGTTTCGCCATAGAGCAGATAGCCTTCGACCGGCAGGTCGACTTTGCCTTTTTCAAAAGAAGAGCATTGAAGCCGTGGGCAGAGGTAAAGCATACCGTTCAGCGTGACAGCTACGCGTACAAAGGGTATCATATATTTCTGCTTCTTGCTCAAGGCATCGGAAGCCAGTGCTTTGCCCACTACGTTGCCTTCGGCATTGACTATAGGGATGAAGATCGTCCGTTTCATCAGGCGGTTGAAATAGCTGATGCCTATCTGGTTGAATAGAATACTGAGAATGAATACCGCAGGCGGTACTACGTGATGTAGAATGAAACTTGATTCGCCTTGGAAAAAGGAAGTGCCTGCCAACAGTAGGGCGAGCAAATGAACAGCGCCGAAAAGCAATACGACACGGGCTGATACGATGGTGGCTTCAAAGCTTTGAGCCGACGACTGATGCTTCCTTTTAGAAGAACCGTAGTAAGCTTTCAGCGATTTACGGTTCAGGTAGAAGAGCAGAATTAATAGCAGGGCGCCTACTTCGAGGGTGAAGGAGTACCATTGAGGCTGGCAGCTGGCGGCGTAGAAATAATAGGTGAAGGCAAGCAGAACCAGCATAGCGGTAATGCCATATAACAGAATTTGCGGCAAGTGGCTTCCTTTTCGCAAGAATGTATAGGCGGAGAGGACGATACCCAGCAGGGCGCCCGCATAGATGGCCGTACCTAGCGTGGCTAGTTCGGACAGTATCATGGACACCAGGACGGGAATAAACCCCCATGCCATGTTATACTTGAAAGAAAGAATATTTTGTCGGCTCATGGGTGTATCGCTTTTTCCTTTTAAACAAAAAAGAGGCTGAGTTGTTCAGCCTCTTTTCTTTATTTCTTCAGGTAACGGAGTGACTTTTCCGCGTGGTAGGATGATCGTACCAGCGGGCCGCTCTCTACCTGCGTGAAGCCTTTCGCTAGCCCCGTTTCTTCGTAGCGTTTGAACTGCTCGGGGGTAACGTATTCGGCCACAGGGTAATGACGGTGTGAGGGTTGCAGGTACTGGCCGATGGTCATGATCTGGCAACCGGCGGCGCGAAGGTCGTCCATCAGTTCCTCTACCTCGGCGGGTGTTTCGCCCAGGCCTACCATGATGCCCGACTTGGCCGTGATGCCACTGGCGGCTATCTGGCGGATTACCTCGAGGCTCGTGTCGTAGCGGGCGGCGCTGCGCACCAGGGGGCTGATGCGGCGCACGGTCTCCATGTTGTGGCTGATGATGTCGGGCCGCGCTTCGATGACCTGCTCCACCAGCTCCCTGCGTCCCTGGAAGTCGGGGATCAGCACTTCGATGGTGGTTTCGGGGTTCAGACGGCGTATCTCGCGGATGGTCTGTGCCCAGTGGTCGGCGCCTAGGTCGGGCAGGTCGTCGCGGTCGACAGAGGTCACCACGGCGTGCGAGAGCTTCATCAGCCGTACTGATTCGGCCACGTGCGTAGGTTCCTGCGGGTCGAGAGGCAGGGGGCGTCCTGTTTGTGTGTTGCAGAATTTACAACTACGGGTACAGATGTTGCCGCCTATCATGAAGGTGGCTGTGCCCCGTCCCCAGCATTCGCCCATGTTGGGGCATCGGCCGCTGCTACAGATGGTGTGCAGGCAGTGCGACTCGACGATGCGTTTCGTCTCGGTGTAGCGTTCGTTGGCGCCGATGCTTATCTTGAGCCATTCAGGCTTGCGTACTCGTTCCATTTCAAGAATTGAAAATTGAGAATGGATAATGGAGAATTAATTCCCCATTAACCATTGATTAAAGAATTCAGTCAAGCGCGTGTACAGGTGCATGCGCGTGTTGCCGCCGAAAATGCTGTGGTTGCGGTTGGTATAGACCTGCATGTCGAACTGCTTGCCCAGCTGAACCAGGTGTTCGGCATACTCGGCACAGTTCTGGTAGTGTACGTTGTCGTCAGCCATGCCGTGTACCAGCAGGAGGCGTCCGTTCAGTTTGTCGGCACGGGTGAAGGCCGACGATGTCTTGTAGCCCTCGGCGTTCTCCTGCGGCGTGCGCATGAAGCGTTCGCCATAGACGGTGTCGTAGTAGTTCCAGTCGGTCACAGCTGCTACGGCCACACCTGCCTTGAATACGGGAGTACCCTCGCTCATACTCATGATAGTCATGTAGCCGCCGAAGCTCCAGCCCCAGATGCCGATGCGGTTCTTGTCCACGTAGGGCAGGCTGCCCAGGTAAAGGGCCGTCTCCACCTGGTCGCGGGCTTCTTTGACGCCCAGGTTCAGGTAGGTGCATTTCTCGAAGTCGGCACCGCGTCCGCCTGTGCCTCGTCCGTCCACGCAAACTACAACGTAGCCTTGCGAAGCCATGAACGTCTCCCAGCTGATGCCGAAGGCGTCGAGCACCTGTTGCGAGCCGGGGCCGCTATACTGGTATTGCAGGGCGGGATATTTCTTGGAGGGAGAGAAGTCGGTGGGCTTCATCATCCAGCCGTTCAGCTGGGTACCGTCGGTAGTGGTGAAGCTGAAGAATTCCTTCTTCGGCAGGTTGTATTCAGCCAGCTGGGCACGGAGCTTCTGGTTGTCTACGAGGGTGGTCAGCACCTGTCCGCGGTTGTTGTTCAGCGTGATGACCATCGGCGTGTCGAGGCTGGTGTAGCGGTTCAGGTAGTACTTCATGTCCGTGCTGAACTGGGCCGAATTGGTGCCCTGTTGCGTGGAGAGTTTCAGTTTCTTGCCTTTGCGGTCGGTCTTATAGACGGCGGTACGCATGGGGCTCTCCTCGTTGCTGGTATAGTAGAAGGAGCCTTCCTGCGGGTCGTAACCCAAGAAATCTTTTACCTCGAAGTTGCCCGAAGTGACCTGCTTGGCCAGGCTGCCCGTCATGTTGTACCAGTAGAGGTGGTTGTAGCCGCTGCGTTCGCTGACGAAGCTGAAGTTGTTGTCGTAGAAAACGACCTGATCGAATACGTTCTCCTTGATATACTTGTCGCTCTCGTCGCGGAGTATCAGTTTGCACATCGTGCTGCGCGGATTGGCGAAATAGAGGTCGAGGCGGTTCTGATGGCGGTTCAGCGTCATGATGGCCAGCTTTTCGGGGTCTTTGGTGAAGCGGATGCGGGGAATGTAGCCGTCTTCGTCCATCGGAACGTCGATCTTGCGGATGACGCGGCTCTTGATGTCGAACGTGTGAACGCTGACCTTCGAATTGGCTTCGCCCGTCTTGGGGTACTTGTATTCATAGGCGCCGGGATACTTCTCGTAGGCCTCGATGTGGGGCTTGTCGCCGGCAAAGACGGGGAAGGAGTAGGATTTTACCTCGCTCTCGTCCCAGCGCACAAAGGCCAGCATCTTGCTGTCGGCGCTGAACTCCAGGGCGCGGTTGTAGGAGAACTCCTCTTCGTACACCCAGTCGGGCGTGCCGTAGATGATCTTGTTGCGTTCGCCGTCCTTGGTCACCTGGCTCTCACTGTTGCCGAAGTAGCGCTTCACGAGGAAGATGTTGTTGTCGCGTACGAAGGCCACCATCGAGCCGTCCGGCGAGAAGACGGGCACCTGTTGCGGTCCGCCGTCGGAAAGTTTCTCCACCACGTTGTTAATTTTCCCCTCGAGGTTGCGCTTCAGGCTGTACAGATAGTGCACGGCCGTGTACGAGCGGCGGTAGATGGGGGTCGTCTCGGTGGCGATGAGCAGCATCGAGCCGTCGGGCGAGAAGCTGTAGCTGTCGAAGCGCTTGAAGGGGCACTCGCGGGCAGTGGCGGCGTCGAACAGCACTTCCACCTGCTTGCCGGTCTTGAAGGAGTATTTGATGATTTGTGTACCTTCGGCGTTCATTTGCGAGTAGTGTTCGCCGTCGCCGGGGATGGGGATAACTCCGTAGATGTTTTCCACGCGGAACGTGCCCGTCACGACATCCTTCAGCGTGAGCGGCTTTCCGCCTTGAGCGTAGGCTGCCAGTGTCAGGAGGCAGCAGAGTAGGGTAATGCTGATTTGCTTCATGTCTCTTTTTGTTTTTTTTTGCAAAGATAAGCCACATTCGGCCGAATGCCAAAAAAGTGCCTCTGTTAAGGTTTAAAATCTGTTAACAAAACAGATGTTTTGTGTTAATAAAACTAACACGTTGTTTGGCGGGGTGAAAAACGGTGCTTTCGTGCAGGCAAAGTTCTGTTTTCTCGGTGGTGGTGCGGCGGATGCTTTTGGGGGCGTTACGTTACAGTTGTTACAGTAAACAAAATCGTTTTTCGGATTCTGAAAACTTCCTTAGAAAATTAATACTATTATATATATTATATATATAGTGTTAAAATATTTAACACTTACTTTCCGTGGAAAGGCTGGAGAATTTGATTTTGCTTTTTTGTTACTGTAACAACTGTAACGTAACGGATGACTTTTATTGATTTTCAGTAGATTAGTTTTTTGATGCTTATGCTGTTGTCTGTTTCCTACGATAAGAATGCGGGTTGGGAGAGTAAAGTGATTATCTTTTTAAACAGATGGAAAATGATGTTTCCGATGCGATTTTGCTTCCGATTTGCTGGAAACTTCTGATAAAATACCGTAACTTTGTGGCTCGATTTTGAAATGTAACTGATACGAATATGGCAGCAAAACCTTGTATTCCGAAAGGAACCCGCGACTTTTCGCCCATAGAGATGGCGAAACGCAACTATATATTCAACACCATCCGCGACGTTTACCACCTCTACGGCTTCCAGCAGATAGAGACGCCCGCCATGGAGATGCTCTCCACCCTGATGGGCAAGTATGGCGAAGAGGGCGACAAGCTCCTGTTCAAGATACAGAATTCCGGCGACTACTTCTCCGGCCTGACCGACGAAGAACTGCTGAGCCGCAATGCCTCCAAGCTGGCCTGCAAGTTCTGCGAGAAGGGCTTGCGCTACGACTTGACCGTGCCCTTTGCGCGCTACGTGGTGATGCATCGCGACGAGCTGACGTTCCCCTTCAAGCGCTACCAGATACAGCCCGTATGGCGTGCCGACCGTCCGCAGAAGGGACGTTACCGCGAGTTCTACCAGTGTGATGCCGACGTGGTGGGCAGTGATTCGCTGCTCAACGAGGTGGAGCTGATGCAGATTGTGGACACCGTCTTCAGCCGCTTCGGCATCCGTGTGTGCATCAAGATCAACAATCGCAAGATACTGACCGGTATTGCCGAGATTATCGGTGAGGCCGACAAGATAGTGGACATCACCGTAGCCATCGACAAGCTGGACAAGATAGGCTTGGACAACGTGAACGCTGAACTGCGCGAAAAGGGCATCGGCGACGAGGCCATCGCCAAGCTGCAGCCCATTATCCTGCTCAGCGGTACGAACGAAGAGAAGCTGGCTACACTGAAAGAGGTGCTGGCCGCCAGCGAAACGGGCTTGAAGGGTGTGGCTGAGACGGAATTCATCCTGACCACCCTGAAGGCGCTGGGCCTGAAGAACGAAATCGAACTGGACCTGACGTTGGCTCGTGGTCTGAACTACTACACGGGCGCCATCTTCGAAGTGAAGGCGCTCGACGTACAGATAGGAAGCATCACCGGCGGCGGACGATATGACAACTTGACAGGTGTCTTTGGCATGGCAGGTGTCAGCGGTGTGGGCATCTCGTTCGGTGCCGACCGTATCTTCGATGTTCTCAACCAGCTCGACCTCTATCCGAAGGAAGCCGTGAACGGCACGCAGCTGCTCTTCATCAATTTTGGTGAAAAGGAAGCGGCTTTCTCCATGCAAGTCCTGGCACAAGTCCGTGCGGCAGGCATACGCGCCGAAATTTTCCCCGACGCCAGCAAGATGAAGAAGCAGATGAGTTATGCCAACGCCAAGGGCATTCCCTTCGTGGCACTGGTAGGCGAGAACGAGATGAACGAGGGTAAGGTGACACTGAAAAACATGGAAAGCGGCGAGCAATGTCTGCTCACCCCTGCCGAACTGGTGGCGGTCATACGCAAATGAGCGGTAAAAAAACAAAATACTATTAAAAAGGAGCGGATTCCGCTCCTTTTTTCGTATATTTGTATCGGGCGTGAAATAAAAATGTAACGTAGTGGTGCTACTTTTGCACCGTTGCATTACATAAAGAAGGAGGTAAAATATGGTTTCCATTCCGTTGAATGAAGAAAACAAACACAATTTGTTGATCGGTGTAATTATGGTTATTTTGGCTGTCCTATTCCTATTATATATGGGCAGCTCGATGGTGAGGTCCACCAAGGCTTTTTGGGAAGAAGGTAACATAGAACGTCTGCTCGAATAAGGGCAGGCGTTTTTTGTTTTCGGACAAATTGGATGTGTTGCGACATTTTGGCAGTTTCTTTCTGCCAAAATAAGTTTGGCACGCTTTTCGTATATTCTTTTTCGCTTGCGCCAAGCAGGCAGAAAAAAGAAAATAAAGTATAACATATAAAACGAAAAGTGACTATGAACATTAAACCATTGGCAGACAGAGTTCTGATACTCCCTGCACCCGCAGAAGAAAAGACAATCGGCGGTATCATCATCCCTGATACAGCAAAGGAGAAACCCCTGAAAGGTGAAGTGATAGCAGCCGGAAACGGTACGAAGGACGAAGAAATGGTGCTGAAAGCAGGCGACCACGTACTCTATGGCAAGTATGCCGGCACGGAAATCGAACTCGACGGTACCAAGTATCTGATCATGCGTCAGAGCGACGTACTCGCCGTACTGGGATAAAAACTTTCAATTTTCAATTTTCAACTTTTAATTAGACGAAATCATGGCTAAAGAAATTTTGTTCAATATAGATGCCCGCGACCAACTGAAGAAGGGTATCGACACACTGGCTAACGCCGTAAAAGTAACCCTGGGCCCGAAAGGCCGTAACGTTATCATCGAGAAGAAGTTCGGTGCTCCCCACATCACGAAGGACGGTGTGACCGTTGCCAAGGAAGTGGAGCTGGCCGACGCTTATCAGAACACCGGTGCACAGCTGGTTAAGGAAGTCGCTTCGAAGACTGGCGACGACGCAGGTGACGGTACGACAACCGCTACCGTACTGGCTCAGGCCATCGTAGCCGAAGGCTTGAAGAACGTGACGGCTGGTGCCAGCCCGATGGACATCAAGCGCGGTATCGACAAGGCCGTTGCCAAGGTGGTTGAATCCATCAAGTCTCAGTCAGAGATGGTAGGCGACAACTACGACAAGATCGAGCAGGTAGGTACCGTATCGGCCAACAACGATCCGGTTATCGGTAAACTCATTGCCGACGCCATGCGCAAGGTATCCAAGGACGGTGTCATCACCATCGAGGAAGCTAAGGGTACAGACACTACCATCGGTGTAGTAGAAGGTATGCAGTTCGACCGCGGTTATCTGTCGGCTTACTTCGTAACCAATACCGAGAAGATGGAATGTGAGATGGAGAAACCTTACATCCTGATCTACGACAAGAAGATTTCCAACCTGAAAGATTTCTTGCCTATCCTCGAGCCCGCCGTACAGACAGGCCGTCCTCTGTTGGTCATCGCAGAAGATGTAGATAGCGAAGCGTTGACTACCCTGGTAGTGAACCGTCTGCGCAGCCAGCTGAAGATCTGTGCTGTGAAGGCTCCGGGCTTTGGCGACCGTCGTAAGGAAATGCTGGAAGATATCGCCGTACTGACCGGTGGTGTAGTGATCAGCGAAGAGAAGGGCTTGAAACTGGAACAGGCTACGATCGAAATGCTGGGTACTGCCGAGAAGGTTACTATTACGAAGGACAATACGACCATCGTAAACGGTGCCGGCGACAAGGAGAACATCAAAGAGCGTTGCGAGCAGATCAAGGCTCAGATTGCCGCTACAAAGAGCGATTACGACCGTGAGAAGCTTCAGGAACGTCTGGCCAAGTTGTCAGGTGGTGTAGCTGTGCTCTACGTAGGTGCTGCTTCCGAAGTTGAAATGAAGGAAAAGAAAGACCGTGTAGACGACGCTTTGCGTGCAACGCGTGCCGCTATCGAAGAAGGTATCGTCCCGGGTGGTGGCGTGGCTTACATCCGTGCCCTCGAGTCACTCGAAGGTCTGGAAGGCGACAATGCCGACGAAACAACCGGTATCCACATCATCAAGCGTGCCATCGAAGAGCCGCTCCGTCAGATCTGCGCCAACGCAGGCAAGGAAGGCGCTGTGGTTGTTCAGAAGGTTCGCGAAGGCAAGGGCGACTTCGGCTACAACGCACGTACCGACGTGTACGAGAACCTGCATGCAGCAGGCGTGGTAGACCCCGCCAAGGTTACTCGTGTAGCTCTGGAGAACGCCGCTTCTATCGCAGGCATGTTCCTGACAACGGAATGTGTCATCGTCGAGAAGAAGGAAGACAAGCCCGAAATGCCGATGAACCCCGGTATGGGTGGCATGGGCGGCATGATGTAATCGGCCGATTTCCCCTGATACATTAAACATATAAGCAGCCGCGGTGTCTTGTCAGAGAGATACCGCGGCTTTTATTATATGAACCATTAACCATTTTAACCATTAATCATTAACTATGGCTTTTATCGATTATTACCAAGTATTGGGTGTGGACAAAAGTGCCTCGCAGGATGACATCAAGAAGGCCTACCGCAAGCTGGCGCGCAAGTTCCATCCCGACCTGAACCCCAATGACCCTACGGCCAAGGAGAAGTTTCAGGCCATCAACGAGGCAAACGAGGTTCTGAGCGACCCGGAGAAGCGTAAGAAGTACGACGAGTATGGCGAACACTGGAAGCATGCCGACGAGTTCGAGGCACAGAAGCAGGCCCGTCAGCAGGCGGGGGGATTCGGAGGCTTCGGCGCCGGAGCGCAGGGCTTCCACACGGACGGTAACGGCACCTACTGGTATTCGTCCGACGGACAGGAGTTTACGGGCAGCAATGCAGGCGGATTTTCCGACTTCTTCGAGGAACTCTTCGGCCATCGCGGACGGAGTGGAAGGAGTGCTCAGGGAGGTTTTCGCGGCCAGGACTATCAGGCTGAACTGAACCTGACGCTTCGTGAGGCTGCGCAAACTCATAAACAGGTGCTCAGCGTGGGCGACAAGCAGGTGCGCATCACCATTCCTGCCGGTGTGGCTAATGGCCAAGTCATCAAGCTGAAAGGCTATGGAGTTCCGGGCGTAAACGGAGGTCCTGCGGGCGATCTCTACATCACGTTTGTCATTGCCGACGATCCTGTCTTTAAGCGGTTGGGCGACGATCTGTATGTCGATGTCAATACCGACCTCTACACGGCCCTGCTGGGTGGCGAACAGTTGGTAAATACTTTGGACGGACAAGTGAAACTGAAAGTAAAGCCAGGCACGCAGAGCGGTACCAAAGTACGTCTTAAGGGCAAGGGATTCCCTGTTTACAAGCAGGAAGGCGTGCAGGGCGACCTGATTGTGACCTATCACGTCCAGTTGCCCACCAACCTGACAGAGGAACAGAAAGACATGTTCCGTAAAATTCAGCGTATGAACTAACTAAAAAAACAAACCGTTATGCAGAATGAATTGATTGTTGTCAGCGATTATTGCGACAAATGTCATATAGAGTCGTCGTTCATCGACCTCTTGCAGGAAAATGGACTGGTCGACATCTTGTTCGATGAAGGCCGTCCGTGCCTCACTTTCTCCCAGTTGCCCGACGTGGAGCGTTACAGCCGTATGTACTACGACCTTTCTATTAATATGGAAGGGATCGATGCCATCCATCACTTGCTGGAACGTATGGACGAGATGCAACGCGAGATACGCGACCTGCGTACCCGTTTGCGGATGTATGGAGATGTGTTTTGAGGTTTCTAGTAATGGCCTGAACGAAGCGGAAAAAGATTGTTTGGCTTATCGATAAATTTGACTATCTTTGTAGCCAATAATGAAAACTTCTAAATAATGTAATCATGATGAAAAAAACAATCCTCGTTGCCGCATTGGCATTGCTGGCCTTCGACATGTCGGCCAAGAAGAAGACTGAGCCCAAAGAAGAAGGCTTCGTTTTCACTACCGTAAAGGAAAACCCCATCACCAGCATCAAGAACCAAAATCGTTCGAGCACGTGCTGGAGCTTCTCCAGCCTCGGCTTCTTGGAGAGTGAATTGCTGCGCTTGGGTAAAGGTACTTACGACCTGTCCGAAATGTTCGTTGTACATCACACCATGGTAGACCGTGCCGTTAACTACGTGCGCTATCACGGTGATGCTCCCTTTTCGCCGGGCGGAAGCTTCTATGACATCATGTATTGTATGAAGAATTATGGCCTTGTGCCGCAGGAAGCCATGCCGGGTATTATGTACGGCGATTCACTGCCTGTACACAACGAACTGGATGCCGTTGCCGGCGCCTATGTAAAAGCCATCGGTAAGGGTAACTTCAGCAAGCTGACCCCCGTATGGAAGAACGGTATCAGTGCTATCTACGACACTTATCTGGGCAAATGTCCCGAGAAGTTCACTTATATGGGTACGGAGTACACACCGAAGAGCTTTGCCGCCAGTCTGGGCATCAATCCTGATGACTACGTGTCACTGACTTCGTATACTCACCATCCTTTCTACACTCAGTTTGCCATTGAAATTCAGGACAACTGGCGCAACGGCTTGTCCTACAATCTGCCTATCGATGAACTGATGGCCGTTATGGACAATGCCATCCGCACAGGTTATACTTTTGCATGGGGTAGCGACGTGAGCGAACAGGGATTTACCCGTGATGGTATCGCTGTTATGCCCGATGCAGCTCGTGGTGCCGAACTGACTGGCTCTGACATGGCTCGCTGGACAGGTATGACTGCTACGGACAAGCGCAAGGAACTGACTTCTCGTCCTCTGCCTGAAGTAGAAGTAACGCAGGAAATGCGTCAAGTTGCTTTCGATAACTGGGAAACGACTGATGACCATGGTATGGTTATCTATGGTATTGCCAAAGATCAGACCGGTAAAGAATATTTCATGGTTAAGAACTCTTGGGGATTGAGCGGCAAATACAAAGGTATTTGGTATGCTTCCAAAGCTTTCGTTGCTTATAAGACGATGAACATCCTGGTACATAAAGATGCCGTACCTGCTGAGATCAAGGCCAAGCTGGGCATTAAATAAGAGAATAGAAACAAATCCTAATGTGAAGGGTATCCAATGTTTTTTGGATGCCCTTTATTTTTTTCGATGTTTTTCACTACATTTGTCTGCCACAAAATGTATTTATGGAAGAAGCACTCATTAAAAAGCATCTGAAACAAGGGGACGAAAGGGCATTCAAATACCTTTACGAGCAACATTATGCACTTCTTTGCCGTTTTGCTGCTCAGCTGACCAATGACATTTCCCTTGCCGAAGAGATGGTAGACGATGTGATCTTCTATTTGTGGGAACACCATACGGAGATTGAAATTTCAGGCCCACTACGCAATTATCTGCTTCGTGCCGTTCGCAACCGTTGCTTGAACGAATTGAATTCACAGACCTATCGGATGGAGCAAAACTGTTCTTCCTATCTGCTTCCTGAGAATGTTCAACTGATAGAAAACTTGTTTCCTTCCGAAGATCATCCGTTGGAAAATATGCTCACTCAGGAATTGGAGGACTTGTTGCGTCAGAGCATAGAGGAACTGCCGGATGCTTGCCGGACAGTTTTCAAAAAAAGTCGGTTCGAAGAGAAAAAATATGAAGAAATTGCTTCCGAACTTAATATCTCGATAAATACAGTTAAGTATCACATAAAGAATGCTTTAGACTTCCTTCAGAAAAAGATGGCTCCCTATTTGGAAGTGCTTTTCCTCTATTTTTTCATCAAAATCTGAAAAAAAACAGCATTTTACACTACCCTTGATGCCTTGAATTTTGTCTTTACTATATAACCGTCGAAAAAGATGCCAAACGAAGAGTCATATATCGAAATGGATCGCCTGATAGATCAGTACATATCAGGACATGCTGACAGAGATTGCATTGAACAACTGAAACAATGGAGTCTCGAATCGGATGCACACCGTATTTATATACGTGACCGGATCGAATTATGGTATACTACATCCACTTTGTATGGGCAAAACCAACCCGATGCAGAACTGGCTTTTTTAAGATTCAAGAATCGAATCAAAAAACAGACAGCAGAGATTCATCCTCACAAACAACAATCGTTTGCTCGATATTTTTGGCGTATTGCTGCTGCTGTATTGGTGTTGGTGTTGCCTTTGGCCGGTTATTGGGGAGGAAAGCAAAACATGGAGAATGCCTTTGCCGATATCGTGATCGAAGCCCCTGTCGGAGCCCGTACCTGTATGTATTTGCCCGATGGTACTCAAGTATGGTTGAATGCCTGTTCGCGTTTGACCTATTCCCAAGGATTCGGAATCAACGATCGTAATTTGAAACTGGAGGGTGAAGGCTATTTTGAGGTATCGCGCAACGAACAGCTTCCTTTCATTATCCATACGCAGGAAATTGATGTGACCGTGTTGGGAACTCAATTCAACTTCAAGAACTATGCAGACGATTCGGAAGCCAGTGTCTCGCTTTTATCGGGTAAGGTAAAGTTGAGTAATCACCTCAGACAAGAGGAAACGTTATATCTGCAGCCCAATGAAAAGGTGACATTGAACAAATTGACTGGAGAAATGAAGACTACTTGTACTCAGGTGCAGAATTCCAAGATATGGACCCATGATGAGCTGTTTTTTGATGAAGAGTTGCTAGTGGATATCGCTAAAAAGCTGATGCGCAATTACGATGTAAAGATAGTGGTGGCTGATTCTCTTCGTGATCGTCGTTTCTATGGTAGCTTTAAGATAACGGGTAGTACTATTGAACAAGTGCTGGGAACCATTTCTTCGACTAACCGTATGAAATATAAACAAGAAAAAGGAATATATATTCTATACTAACCCAATGTAAAACCTTAAAAAAAGAACAACACCATGAAATATTCCCTTTCCGGATAAATCCGAGTGACAGAAAGGCTTGCATAAAAAAGGAGGATGCGGCCACATCCCCCCCCTTGAATACTCTGCCAAGCCACAGTAATGCCTCATTCGCGTTTGGAGAGCATGCAAAAATACACAAAACTCTTCAAATCTAGCGACCTGAATCTAGTAATAATCATTAAATCAAAGAGAAATTATGAATTATATCCAAAAGGCTATTTTAATAGCCGGAGCAGCCTTTTGCTTTAATCTGACGATGTCTGCTCAAGATATTACATTGAAAAACAAGAATATAACCGTCAAAGAGGCGATGGAAGAGTTGAAAAAGACATCTGGATATTCGTTTGTCTTTTCGTCAAAAGATGTGAACACGGGAAAGAGAATTTCCATATCCGCTAATAAAGCCTCTATCGAAGAAGTTGTCAATCAAATATTGAAGGGACAGACTGATTTGACGTATGAAATACGCGACAAAAAGATTATTGTGCGCAAAGCCGTATCCAATGCAGCTCCTGCTCAGGCTGGTAAAGTAAAAGGTACTATTACCGATGCGACGGGTATGCCGGTCATTGGCGCTGCTGTCAAGGAAAAAGGTACCAGCAACGGAGTTGTGTCAGATATCGATGGCAACTTCGCTCTGGAAGTAGGTGCCAACGCCACTCTTGAAATCTCCTATATAGGTTATAAGACTCTTGAAGTAAAAGCCTCTCAGAAGCCGATGAACATTACGATGATAGAAGACACGGAAATGCTGGACGAGGTGGTAGTTGTAGGTTATGGTTCCCAGCGTAAGTCCGACTTGACGGGTGGTATCACTTCTGTTAATGCCGAACAGCTGGAGATGGTAACCAGCAACAACCTGTTGGACAAACTGGCGGGACAAGTACCGGGTTTAAGCATTACCACATCTAATGCCCGTCCGGGTGAAGAACAGTCGTTGCGTGTACGTGGTATTAACTCCTTGACTGCCAGCAATACTCCGTTGATTGTGTTGGATGGTATTCCCTACAACGGTTCGTTGGGTGATATCGATCCAGAAATCATTGAAAGTCTTTCTGTTCTGAAAGATGCTTCTTCGGCCGCTATTTATGGTTCTCGTGGTTCGAATGGCGTAATCTTGATTCAGACGAAAAAAGGGAAACAGGGTAAGGCACAAGTTACATACAAAGGACAAGTCGGATTGGAACAGGCACAAAGCAGACTGAATCTGATGGATGGTCCTGAATATCTTCAGATGAGACAAGATTACTACAGACAAAAGATGGGATGGGAAGGTAGCCAATTGGATGCCGAAAATATCTTGCATCCAATAGAACTACCTAACTATAAAGCTGGTATTTCTACAGATTGGCAAGATTTAGTATTCCGCAATGCCTTGACTAATCGTCATACGGTTAGTATTACTGGAGGAACTGAGTCAACTCAGTATTCAGCAACTGTTTCCAATCTTAAACAGGAAGGTGTTATGAAGAATACTGGTATTCGTCGTACTAATGTATCTCTGAATGTCGTTCAAGACTTAAATTCTTGGTTGAAGATAGGTATAGGAACACAATTTGTTGATAAAGATATCGACAAGAACCAGCCCTATATGGAAGCAGCGTTAAAGATGAGTCCATACGGACAATTCTTGGATGAAGAAGGCAGATATATCGATTATCCGATGGATGAGACCTTATTTTATAATCCAATGGCTAACATTAATGCCACAACAGATAACAAGTATAGGAATTTATTCTTGTCAGGGTTTGCAGAAGTTCAATTGCCTGTTAAAGGATTAAGCTACCGTACTAATTTCGGTTACAACTACCGTAGTAGTTTTGAAGGTTCATACTATGGACGTAATACATTAAGCGGTAAGACCGTAGACGGAAGTGCATCTATTTATAATAGACATTACTGGGATTATACTTGGGAAAATTTGATTAATTATGATCGTCAATTTGGAAAACATAAGTTGAATCTTACTGGATTATTCAGTATGCAACAAACATCTGATCAACGTGCTACTCAAAGTGCAGAATGTTTCGTTAATGACGATTCTGAATACCACAATATGAATGCCGGCGAAAAAAATCAGAAAGTGACTTCTGGTTTGACCGAAACGTCTACTTTATCTTATATGTTTCGCGTTAACTATAATTACGATAATCGTTACATGTTGACTTTGACTGGACGTGCAGATGGATATTCAGCTTTTGGCGCTAACAATAAATATGCCTTCTTCCCTTCGGCTGCCGTAGCTTGGAACATCAGTTCCGAAGATTTCATGGAAAATCTTCGCGACAGCTGGCTGGACATGTTGAAACTCCGTGTTTCTTATGGTAGTAATGGTAACCAGGCTATCAGTGCTTATCAGACCTTAGATCGTCTGAGTATGGCTAAATACATTTGGGGTGATGGAGGTACAACAGCTAATGGTACTTATTTGGGTTTCAGTAGTGTGGGTAATCCTAATTTGAAATGGGAAACAACCCATAGTTTCAACGTTGGTATCGACTTTAGTCTGTTTAAAGATCGTTTGAGTGGTACAATTGAGGCATATGTTGCTAATACGAAAGATTTGTTGATGAGTCGTAGTGTGCCCATTATGAACGGTTTCCAGTCCATCATGGATAATATTGGTCAGACTCGTAACAAAGGTGTTGAGATTTCGTTGAATTCAGTGAATATTCAAAATAATGATTTCACTTGGACTACCAATTTGAATTTCTTCTTAAACCGTGACGAAATTGTTGAGCTTCGTGGCGACGGTAAGGATGATATTACCAACAAATGGTTTATTGGTGAACCGTTGAGAGTCTTTTATGACTATAATGTGGTAGGTATCTGGCAATACGACGATCCTTGCTATGTAAAGAAAGAAGTGGATGGCAAAATCATTGAAGGCTTCTACAATGAAAAAGGAGAAGAAATCCAAAAGGGAGCAAAACCAGGTTCTGCGCGATTGGAGGATGTAAACGGTGACGGTAAAATATCAGCAGCCGACAAGAAAGTTATTGGTTCTAAGACTCCTAGCTTCTTACTTTCTATGGGTAATCAGTTCCGTTATAAGAATTTTAGTTTTTCTTTCTTGCTGAACGGTGTATTTGGTCAATGGAAAGAACGTCATGATTTGAATTTGGAACGTTGGGATATGCGTTTCAACTATATCAGCGGTATGAAATATTGGACGCCTGAAAATAAGAGTAATGAAGTTACGTCATTGGTATATTCTCCGTATGATAAACATTCATTCTACTCCAAAGTAAATTATGTAACTGTTAAAAATATATCTTTGGGTTATGATTTGGAGAAGAAATGGATAAAAGCATTGGGTATCTCTGCCCTGAACATCAATGTAAGTGTTAACAATCTCTGTTCGTTCAGTAATATGGATAATACTACTAACCTTGATGCTGATAACATGTATTATGGTTATCCAACCAATCGTTCTTATATGTTAGGACTGAATCTGACATTCTAAATAATAACTAATACTGATATTAAGATGAAAAAATTTGGATATATTGCAATTGCTTCACTAATTGCTTTGAGTAGTTGCTCTGACTTCTTGGATGAAAACTTGAAAGGCTCTCTTGCCCCTGACAATACTTATACCAGTACCCATGGTTTTGAAGTGGGAATTACCGGCCTTTACGAATATGCCCGGTCCGAATGGAATACTTGGGGCGGTGAGGGTAATTCGTTTAGTCACGGACAGGCTACTCCATACGAAGTATTACAGATAGGAACGGATCTTGCTGTAACTGGACATAATGATGCTATTTTACAGGTTTTTGATAATTTGTCTTATACACCGTTGACTCATTTTATTAATACTTGGTGGAAATTCGGTTATGGCCTGGCTGCCAATGCTAATCAAATTCTGGAGTATTCTGAACACTCAGATGTTGCATGGGATAAACCGACCGATAAGATAGGATTCCAAGCCGAGGCTCGTTTCTTCCGTGCATACGCTTACCGTTATTTGGTATATTTGTATGGTGATGTACCTTATGTGGACAAAGTGGAACGTGATTTCCGTATTGATTTTACCCGTACGCCAAAAGCAGAAGTGTTGGGCCATATGATTGATGATTTGAAATTTGCTGCAGAAAACCTCCCTGAAGATCCAGATGCCGTACAGCCTGGGCGCTTGACCAAATGGGCTGCTTTGCATTTGCTGAGTGAGGTTTATCTGATGGCGGGAATGAATGCTGAAGCAGAAGATGCTGCCGAGCAAGTTATCAATTCACATAAATTTGAGTTGATGAAGGAACGTTTTGGCACGCATACCAAGGAAGCCGGTGATGTATTCTCCGACTTGTTCAAGGAGAACAATCAGAATCGTAATACGGCCGGCAACAAGGAGGCCATTTGGGTGATGCAATTGGAATATAATGTCATTGGTGGCGGTGATGAGTCGGAAGACTGGACTAAGCGTGCTTGGGTGCCTAAATATTGGGATATCTCTGGCTTCCAGATAGCCGATTCTTTAGGTGGACGTGGATTGGCTCAACTCATGGGACTACCTTGGTGGATTGGCAATGATAGCAAATTCTTTGAGGATACAGATATTCGTAACTCTGAATATAACATCAAACGTCATTGGTATTATAACAATCCTAATGTGCCAGAGACTTATGGAAAGCCTTGTGAGATGACTGATGAACTTTGGGAGGCTGGTAAACTTTGTCCGGCAATTACGAAATTCTTCTATGGTGTTATCGATCGTGGCGGTAGTGAAGGCTATGGTGGTAATACGAAAGACCGTATGAAGTTCCGTCTGGCCGAGACCTATTTGCTGTTGGCTGAAGCCCGAATGAATCAGGGTGATACGCAAGGTGCTGCCGACGCTATCAACGAGGTACGCCGTCGTGCCCATGCTTCCGACATTTCGGCTGCCGACGTAACCAAGGATTTCCTGGCAGACGAACGTATTCGTGAATTGGTTGGTGAGGAATTGCGCCGCTTTACTCTTTCTCGTTTGGGCATCTTGAAGGAACGTTCCAACAAATACAATCCTCGTGTCGTGATGGAGGATAAGCATCTCTTGTGGCCCATTCCGCAGAATGTGATTGACTCCAATACTGGAGCCGAATTCCCGCAGAATCCGGGTTGGGAACAGTAATTATGCTTGTTTTACAGGGACAAGGTCGTAAGACCTTGTTCCTTCCCCAATTCTTTATTTAACCGTAGTCTGAAAACCAAGAAAAACGAATTATACCATGGCAACAACCGACATCAAATATACCCTGAATGCACAACTGGCCGATAACACTTTGACCGTGGACGATAAGGACGACAAGATTCTGACCCTTGTCAGCGCCGGAACGGCAGACAAGCAACGCCTTATCAGCGAAATCATGGAAATCAATCCTGGATTGGAGCGTGAAACCGTCGAGGCGGTCATCAATCTGGAACAACGCGTTCTGAAGAAATTGCTCCTGACGGGCTATCGCGTGAACACTGGCCTGTTCAGCGCCGTGGCACAGTTCACCGGAACGGTGGAAAACAACGTCTTCGCCCCAGCCCGCAACAGTATCCGTATCGCTATGACGCAGGGCAAGGAGTTGCGTGAAGCCATCGAAGCCACTACGGTGAATATCGTGGGCGAAAAGGGAAGTGCCATGTATGTGGCAGGAGGTACCGATACGGCTACCAGTCTGTCGGGCTTCACCGCTACAGCCGGCCGTAACTTTACGCTGACGGGACAGCGCATCAAGCTGGCGGGCGACGATCCTTCGGTAGGCATTACCTTGACCGACGCCGAGGGCGAAGTGACCCGCATCACCGATGACATGATAGCCCTGAACCAGCCTTCGAAACTCATCTTCCTTATCCCTGCTGGACTGGCAGATGGCGAATATAAGCTGACCGTAACCACACAGTACAGCAGCGGACAGCTGCTGAAGACACCGCGGAGCGTCACCAAAACGCTCTACATCGGTCAGGCGCCAGCCGGAGGAGGAGAACCCGGCGGCGGAGATGAAGAAGAAGGTGGAAGCCCGCTGTAACTTTACCGAATGATAGGGACTTTATCTGCCGGTGGATAAGCCTCTTATCCAGGAGCAGATAAACCCTTTATTTACCGGTGGATAAACTCTTTATCCGGGAGCAGATAAGCTCCTTATCTACCGGTGGATAAACTCTTTATCCGGAAGTAGATAAACTCTTCATAAAATAGACAAGATTAAGAAGTGTGTTTTCAATCGAGGTATTACTTTGGGATAAAGGTTGATTTTTAGGATAACATTTCCCAGATAGACATTTCCAACAAATTTGATCATGAATAGACTACTACTCTTTATATTCAGTCTCTGCATCGGTTTCGGCCTATCGGAGGCTGCCATCCCTCAATTGTCTCCCCGTTCTCAGAAAGTGAAGGAAAACGGAAAAGTCTTTCCCGTGCCTTCTTCCTTTCATCCTATCGGTACCGACGAACTCTCTCCAAACACTCTGAGGCTCTTGTTGCGCTGCGTAGATGACCATGCCGACCGTAACGGATTTCCCCTGCGCGTTGGTATCCGCGGCGACGAGAGTGTCCGGAAATACAAGAAAATGATACCGGAGCGGAGCGAAGGCTACTACTTGGCTGTCAGCGACCGCGAAATCGTCGTGGCCGGGAATGACCACAGGGGCCTGTACTACGGTCTCCGCACACTGGAGCAGCTTTTCGTACAGGCCAGCAAGAACGATTCTCTGCCTGAAGTGGAAATTACCGACTGGCCCGACGTAGCTGTGCGTGGCGTTGTGGAGGGTTTCTACGGCACACCTTGGAGTCACGAAGCACGCATGAGCCTCATCGACTTCTGTAGCGACCACAAGCTGAATACTTATATTTACGGTCCCAAGAACGACCGCTACCATCGGGCACGCTGGCGTCAGCCCTATCCTGAAGCCGAAGCCCGCCAGCTGCAAAGCCTCGTGGCCCGTGCCCGCGAGAAGGAAGTGGACTTCGTTTGGGCCGTCCATCCGGGAGATGACATCAAGTGGAACGAAGAAGATCGGGGGAAGCTGGTGGACAAACTCGAAAGCATGTACCAACTTGGCGTCCGTGCCTTCGCCGTCTTCTTCGACGACATCGGCAAGGGGAAAAACGCTGCAGAGCAGGCCGACCTGCTGAACTACATCAACCGGAACTTCGTACAGGCCAAAGGTGACGTACGACCGCTCATCATGTGCCCCTCGGACTACAACCGTAGCCGCTGGCATCCGGAAACTGCTTACCTCGAAACATTGGGAGACAAGTTGGATGCCAACATCCACATCATGTGGACCGGAGACCGGGCTCTGTCGGACATCACAGCCGACAACCTGACGTGGGTACAGACCATCCTCAAGCGCCGTCCCTACATCTGGTGGAACTTCCCCGTGACCGACTTCTCCAACGACCGCATCCTGATGGGTGAAGTTTTTGGTATCGACCCTAGTATCCGCACTGAAGTCTCTGCTTTCATTTCTAATCCGATGGAATATGCCGAAGCCTCGAAGCTGGCTCTTTTTAGCGTGGCGAATTATACGTGGAACATCAATGCTTATGATGCGAAAGCTTCTTGGCTGGAAGGTATTCGCAGCCTGCTGCCCGATGCGGCCGAAGCATTTGCCTGTTTCTGCCGCCATTCGTCGGCTACGGGAACCGACCATTTCCCCCGGCCGGAATCCGAGTGCATTCGTCGGGCAGCCGACCGCTTTGTGAAGCAGTACACCCAGTCAGGCAATTGGCAGGCCGAAGACATGCAGACGCTGAAAGACGAATTCGACCGGATGGCATTAGCTGCGAATGAATTGAGGTTGGCAGAGAGCAATTTAGCTCTTACTCGCGAAATTGATCCTTGGATAACAGCTTTTGGTCTCTGGGCGCAGATGGGACAGGAAGTGTTGGCGCTGACAGAAGCGGCAACTGAGAACGACCCAAAAGCCTTTGACTATGCACTGAAGCGCATCGGTCTGCTGAAACAACTCCTCGAAAAGAACAATCAAGAGACACGACCGGCCAGTATCGGCACCGCCGTCATTCAGCCCTTCGTCCGCACCGTCTCCGAAAATGCCGTCAAACGATTTAATCAACAGAATCAAACAACTTACAGTCTCAACTTATAGAGAAAAAACATTCATAAACGATTTTATTGATCTATGAAGCAAAAGATTTTAATCCAGTTGCTCATCCTGTTATGCAGTCTCACAAGCCATGCACAAATTCCGAAGCCTTTTGTTATTCCTGAACTGAAAGAATGGAAAGGGGCTGAAGGTACATTCACACCTACCAACGGAGGACGTATCGTCTACAGTGCCCGCCAGCCGGAACTGAAAACAACTGCAACCACCTTCGCCGAAGACCTCCGCCTCATGTTCGGCAGTACGTGGACCGTCAGTACCGACAAAGCCCGTCCGGGCGACATCGAACTGACACTCCACACCAAACGTCCCAAGCACTCACCGGAAGAATACGAAATCAACATCGGCAAGAAAGTTCGCATAACCGCTCCGCAAGCCGTTGGCATCTATTGGGGAACACGCTCACTGCTACAAATCATGGAACAGAACGAAGCACACGCATTGCCCTGTGGTACCATTACCGACTGGCCTGATTACGCAGTGCGTGGTTTCATGCTGGACTGTGGTCGAAAGTTTATCCCCTTAGAGTTTCTTCAGGATTACGTCCGGATCATGTCCTACTACAAGATGAACACTTTCCAGATACACCTGAATGACAATGCCTTTCCACGGTTTTATCACTGGGATCTGATGAAAACCTACTCTGCTTTCCGACTGGAGTGTGACACCTATCCGGGACTGACGGCACAAGACGGCTCCTATACGAAACAAGAGTTCATCGACCTGCAGATATTGGCCGAAAGCAAGTTCGTCAACATCATCCCCGAAATCGATGTTCCCGCCCATTCACTGGCCTTTACCCAATACAAGCCTGAAATCGGCAGTCAGAAATACGGAATGGACCATCTGGACCTGTTCAATCCGGAGACCTATAAGTTTGTAGACAATCTCTTCAAGGAATATCTGGAAGGGGAGAATCCGGTTTTCAGAGGGAAACAGGTACACATCGGTACGGACGAATACTCCAACAAGGACACGGCTGTAGTCGAAAAGTTCAGGTACTTCACCGACCACTACATCAAATATGTTGAGAAGTTCGGCAAGCAGGCATGTATTTGGGGCGCACTGACGCATGCCGCCGGAAAAACACCGGTCAAGTCGGAAAATGTCATTATGAACGCCTGGTACAACGGATATGCCGACCCGGCAGAAATGATCAGACAAGGCTACAAGCTGATAAGTATCCCCGACGGATGGTTATACATCGTACCCGCAGCCGGATATTATTATGACTATCTGAACACCGAACGGCTTTACAAGGAATGGACGCCTGCCCGTATCGGGAAGGCTGTTTTCGAAGAAAAACATCCCTCCATTCTGGGAGGCATGTTTGCCGTCTGGAACGATCATGCTGGCAATGGCATTTCAACCAAAGACATTCACGACCGTGTATTCCCTGCCGTACAGACATTGGCTGTAAAGATGTGGACTGGAGCACACCCGGTATTACCCTTTGAAGCTTTCGATCAAGAACGCAAGCAACTAAGTGAAGCACCAGGAGTTAATCAAAGGGGAAAGATAGGAAAAGGACAAGGACTGGTTTATGAACAATCCCAAATACACCCCAATTCGACTCTGCCTTATCGGGAAGCCGGATACGGCTATCGAATCGAATTCGACCTGCAAGGACAACCTGAAGCCTACGGTACAGAACTGTTCCGCTCGCCTACAGCCGTATTCTATCTGTCCGACCCCATCAAAGGCATGATGGGATTTGCCCGCGACGGTTATCTGAATACCTTCCCCTATCGGGTAAAAGACGAACAAGTAAAAGTTCGAGTGGAAGGCGACAACCGTTCAACACGTCTCTATATCAACGACAAACTGATAGAAGACATGCAAATAGGACGCCAATATTTTAACGGGGGAAAAGACTCCATGAAATATGTACGTACACTGGTGTTTCCATTGGAAAAATCGGGAAACTTTAAAAGCCGGGTAACCAATTTGAAAGTATTTCAACAACAATAGTAAATGAGATGAAAATGAAAAGATTGACAGTCATGTTATTATGCGCCGGAATGTGCTTTCCGGCTTTAGCTAGAAAAATTCAAGATCCATTTCCCCACAAAAAGGAAATCTATAAAAAGGGCTGGATCGACTTTAACAAAAACGGAAAGAAGGACATCTATGAAGACCCGACACAGAATATCGAGAAACGAATCGACGACCTGCTTTCACAAATGAACCTGGATGAAAAGACTTGCCAACTGGCTACCTATTACGGTTACAAGAAAGCTCTGGAAGACAGCGTACCTACCGCCGCATGGAAAACAAATATCCTGAAAGACGGAATAGCCAACGTAGACGAACACCTGAACAAGGAAATTGGAGATCCGAATACATTGGCCACGGCGCTGGCCGAAACTCAACGTTTCTTTGTGGAATATACTCGATTGGGTATTCCTGTGGATTTTACAAATGAGGGAATTAGAGGTCTATGCGCGCGTAGTGCAACCAGTTTTCCGTCGATGAATGGACTGGGATGTACATGGGACAAGGAACTGGCTTATATGCAAGGTGTCATTGAAGGCCGGGAAGCCCGTGCCATGGGCTACACCAACATCTATGCCCCTATTCTGGATGTAGCGAGAGACCAACGCTGGGGGCGGTGGGAAGGGTCTATCGGTGAAGATCCCTATTTAGTAGCACGTATCGGAGTAGCCATGAGCAAAGGTATACAGAGCCAGCGGGTTGTATCCACTCCCAAACACTATGTCGGTTACGGTGACTGTAAGGCGGCCCGTCAATGGGATTCGCGTACTGATCCTCATATTACTCCTTCGGAAATGTATTATATTCATGAATACCCCTTCCGGAAAGTCTTTCAGGAAGCAGGCGCTTTGGGCGTGATGTGTGCCTACAATGACTACGACGGGGTACCTATGGCCGGTAATTATCATTATCTGACAGAAGTTCTGCGTAAAGAAATGGGATTCAAGGGTTATGTAGTATCAGACAGCTATGCTATTGGCCGTTTGAATGGTGTACACAAGGTTACCCCCAATTTTAAGGAATCTGGGCGTAAGGCTATAGAGGCAGGACTGAATGTACGCACCGAGTTCAATGATCCTACTGAATACATCACAAATATTCGCGAATTGGTACTGGAAGGCAAGCTATCTATGGAGAGGGTAGATGAATTGGTAAGAGATGTCTTGTATGTTAAGTTCTGGTTGGGCCTGTTCGACAATCCCTATACCGGTTCTACCAAGGAGGCTTCCGACATTGTTTCATGCGAAGATCACTTGAATACCGCTTTGCGGGCTTCGCGTGAATGCCTCGTACTGTTGAAGAATGCTGATAACATGCTTCCCCTCCAGACCCGATACCGCAAGATTGCCGTCATCGGTCCCAATGCCGACTCGAAAGATTACATTCCAGCACATTATGGTCCGATGGGCTTCGAACGTTTTTATAGTGTAGTCGACGGACTCAAAAGTGTCTATCAACATGATGATGTAGAAATCAATTACGTCAAAGGTATCGATATCGTAAACCCGGGTTGGCCCGAAAACGAACTGATGTGCGACACCCTGACGACCGGCGAACAACAATCCATACAGGAAGCCGTAGAACTGGCACGCCGCAGTGACGTGGCCGTACTGGTATTGGGAGATAACCAACGCACCTCCGGCGAAAGCCGTACACGTAGCAGCCTAGATTTGCCCGGACATCAGGAACAGTTGCTCGAAGCAGTCGTAAAGACAGGAAAGCCTGTTGTGTTGGTTCTCATCTGGGGACGTCCCGCAACTATTAACTTCGCTGATCGTTATTGCAAAGGTATTTTGGCTGCTGGATATCCGGGTGCACAAGGTGGACTGGCCATTGCAGAAGCATTGAAAGGCGACTATAATCCTGGAGGCAAACTTACCGGTACTTGGCCAAAAACGGTCGGCCAGCTTCCAATGAATATACCGACCAAGCCCAATGCTAACTGGGAACCTATGAAATATCATTCGGTTGCCAACAAAGGATTACTGTATTGCTTCGGACATGGATTATCCTATACAACTTTCCGTTATGATGATTTGAAGATAGATAGTGTTCACACCCAGACCGCTCATGTCAAAGTGACGTGCCGAGTGACTAATACGGGAAGTGTGGCTGGAGACGAAGTGGTACAGCTATATGTCAACGATGTAGTAAGTTCTACCACCACCTATGAGAAGAATCTTAGGGGATTTGAACGTATCCATTTGCTGCCAGGTGAAAGCAAGGAGGTTTGTTTCAACATAGTTCCTGATGATTTGATACTCATTAACGAACAGAAAGAACGAGTGGTAGAGCCTGGAGAGTTTAAAGTGATGGTGGGCAGCTCATACGAGGACATTCGTCTGGCTGATAGTTTCTACTATCGTTCGGATATCGCAACGGATGGAGATCTTCAGCCTATAGAAAAAGGAAAGATGATTGATGAATCGAACTTCAAGGAAGAAAAGGAATAACGAAGGAGTTTCTAAAATGAAAGAGCCAGCTTCTGCATGAAAATGCGAGAGCTGGCTCTTTTTGTATCGTCTTATTTCTACTGTCATTTCGGCAGGGCTTTTTTACACTTCGGTAGTTTTTTCATGATTGCAACAGTGATAACCATTACTTTTACTTCCGCAAAAATAAAGAAATCTTGAGATGCTTGAATAAAGGATAAAAATGCTTCTGCTTAAGCATTATTAGTCAAAATACAAGCAGTAAAAAGGCATGGATTTTGTTTTAATAATAAAGCTTGGGTAATGTTGCCCGGCAGAAAAAATGTGAACGATGAAGAATTTGACATGGATGATGGCGATGTTCCTGCTCATGCTGGCAGGGAGCGCCGCAGCACAAGAAGAAAAGGAAATGACAAAGGCTGAAAAGAAAGCCTTGCAGGAACGTATTGACAAGTATCTGCACGATGAGGCAGAAGAGGCTCTTAACAACCGCGCTTTCACACTGGAGGCTGATCAGGTGATATTCAAGTATGGACAAACGGCACATGTGACGGCTAATACTAACTTTGTGTCGGTGAAGGATGACCATGCCGTTGTGCAGACTGCTTTCAATATCCCTGTTAGTGGTCCGAATGGACTGGGTGGTGTGACTGTAGAAGGTATATTTTCGGATTATGAGCTGAAAAAGGACAAGAAAGGAAATATTTCGCTTTCTATTAACGTGATGGGTACAGGTATTTCGGCTCGTGTGGACATCACGCTCTATGAGGGAAGTAACAAGGCTACGGTCAGCATTACGCCTAACTTCAATTCGAATCGCATGACGCTTAACGGTGTGATCGTGCCGATCGAAAAAAGTAGCGTATTCAAAGGACGTTCTCTATGAGAAGAACAGGACAAATGATGTGCAATAAACTTAACTATAGAAAATTATGAAAAAGATTTTATTATTGGCTTGCATGGCGCTGACGATTGCGGCATGTGAAAAAGATCCCGATCTGGGACAACTGGATTCGGATATGGTGGTTTACACCGATTATGACAGCGATACGGATTTCAGTAAATTTCAGACTTATTTCTTGCCGGACAGTATTCTGGAGGCAGGAAGTCACCACGCTACATACTGGAAAGACGAGAATGCGCAAAAACTTATTGACGCTGTAGTGGCCGAAATGAATAGTCGTGGTTATCAACGGATCACTGACCCTGAACTGAAGTCGGAGGCTGACCTTGGTGTACAGCTTTCCTATATCGCCCAGCGAGTAAATATCTCCAGCGGTTGGTGGGGCGGCTGGTGGGATTATGGCTACTGGGGTCCCTGGTGGGGCGGCTGGTACTATCCCTACACTGTCAACTATAGCTATGATACCAATACGCTGGTTATGGAAATGGTAGACCTCTCGGATGGGGGAGAGGAGAATGCCAAATTGCCTGTGGTATGGTATGCTGACGCATCGGGTTACCAATATAATTCGAATTACGATATCCGCCTGATGACCGAGGCCATTGGACAGGCTTTTGAGCAGTCACCCTATATTCAGTCTAACAAATAAGAAACGGAGGTCTACAATGAAAACAATATATAACCAAAACATACTGAAGACTCTGGTGTTGGCAGCTTGCATGCTGCTGGCCTTACTTCCACAAGCACAAGCTCAATATGCTTCGCAGCGAAAAGTACACTTCGCCGTAGATTGGCAGATGAATGCTCCTCTGGCTACCGATTTCACTGACAAAATCAGTGGCTGGGGTATGAATTTTGAAGGCGTTTACGACGTGACGTCCCATTTTTCGGCTGGTGCGTTCCTCTCGTTTCATACCAATCATAGCTACGTAGGGCGCCAGACCATCAGTCTTTCGCCAACCGAAAGTTTGACTACGGACCAGCAACGATCGGCTTTCCAATTACCTTTCGGAGCCACGACGGCTTATACCTTCTGTACGAATTCGCACGTCCGCCCTTATGTCGGCGTCAAGCTGGGAGCCATGTTTGGCCGTTATACTACTTACTTTGGTATAGGTGGTCTTTATGATTCCAGCTGGGGATTTTATGCCTCGCCTGAAGTTGGCCTCAAAATCTATCCGAACTTACAGAAGAATTGGGGCTTCCACATCGCCGGTTACTATAGTTATGCGACGAACCGGGCAGAGACATTGACTGTCGATATTGAGGGACAGAACAACGTCGGGTTCCGCCTGGGTGTCTTGTTCTGAACGAGGACAGACCGTCCTTTTTATATTCTGTGATTTATTTGAAGAGCCCGCAGGCTTGTCATAATCTTTGGCAAACCTGCGGGCTTTTCTTGTAAATAACAGGAGGAAAATGGGTAGGGGACAGGCTGTAATTGCTCATTCCCGTCTGTATTGTGCATTTTCTGTCCCTATTTCTTGCCAAACCCGACACTTTCCGTAAATTTGCAGGCTGATAGCCAACTATATATTGATAGTTGACAGAAATAAAAAAGAGAAATACTTATACTAATTATTTAATATCATGAGTTTGAAAATCGTAGTATTGGCAAAACAAGTGCCCGACACCCGCTGTGTGGGCAAGGATGCCATGAACGCCGACGGTACCATCAACCGTGCGGCCCTTCCGGCCATTTTCAATCCGGAAGACCTCAATGCGCTGGAGCAGGCGCTACGTCTGAAAGACGCACACCCGGGATCGACCGTCACCATGCTCACCATGGGACCGGGACGTGCAGCCGAAATCATTCGCGAAGGACTTTATCGTGGTGCTGACGGCGGTTATCTGCTGACCGACCGTGCCTTTGCCGGTGCCGACACACTGGCTACTTCGTATGCACTGGCTACAGCCATCCGTAAGATTGGCGAGTATGACATTATTGTCGGTGGTCGCCAGGCTATCGACGGCGATACGGCACAGGTCGGCCCGCAGGTAGCTGAGAAACTGGGTTTGCCGCAGATTACTTACGTAGAGGAAATCCAGGAAGTGAAGGACGGCCGTATCCGCGTGAAGCGCCATATCGATGGTGGCGTGGAGACTGTAGAAGGTCCGCTGCCCATCGTGCTCACCGTGAACGGTAGTGCCGCTCCTTGCCGTCCGCGCAACGCCAAGTTGGTGCAGAAGTACAAACGTGCCATGGGTGGACAGGAGAAAGCTGCTCTGACCAAAGACGGTGCCGAACTGCCCTATGCTTCGCTCTACGAACAGCGCCCCTATCTGAACATCACGGAGTGGAGCGTGGCTGACGTCAACGGCGATACCAAGCAATGCGGTCTCAGCGGTTCGCCCACCAAGGTGAAGAAGATCGAGAATATCGTCTTCCAGGCCAAGGAGAGCAAGACCCTGACAGGCAGTGATGCGGATGTAGAAAACCTGATTGTTGAACTTTTGGCTAACCACACTATCGGATAAAGAATTATGAACAACGTATTTGTATATTGTGAGATGGACGGCTGCCATGTTGCCGACGTCAGTCTCGAACTTTTGACCAAAGGCCGTAAGTTAGCCAATGAATTGGGTTGCCAGCTGGAAGCCATTTGCGCCGGCACCGGCCTCGAAGGTGTAGAAAAACAAGTGATGCCTTTCGGTGTAGATCGCGTACACGTGTTCGATGCTCCGGGCCTCTTCCCTTATACTTCCCTGCCTCACACTTCCATCCTTGTCAACCTGTTCAAGGAAGAGAAGCCTCAGATCTGCCTGATGGGTGCTACTGTCATCGGCCGCGACCTCGGCCCGCGTGTATCTTCGGCCCTGACCAGTGGACTGACCGCCGACTGTACACAGCTGGAAATCGGTAGCCACGAGGACAAGAAGCTTGGCAAGACTTACGAAAATCTGCTCTACCAAATCCGTCCTGCTTTCGGTGGTAACATCGTAGCCACCATCGTCAATCCCGAACATCGTCCGCAGATGGCTACCGTCCGCGAGGGTGTGATGAAGAAAGAAATCCTCGACGAGAACTATCAAGGCGAAATAATCCGTCACGATGTGGCCAAGTACGTGCCCGAAACAGATTACGTAGTGAAGGTCATCGACCGCCATGTGGAGAAGGCAAAACACAACCTAAAAGGCGCTCCCATCGTAGTGGCCGGAGGTTATGGTATGGGCTCGAAGGAAGGCTTCGACATGCTGTTCGAACTAGCCAAGGAACTTCACGCTGAGGTCGGTGCCAGCCGTGCTGCCGTCGATGCCGGCTTTGCCGACCACGACCGTCAGATCGGTCAGACTGGTGTAACGGTTCATCCCAAACTGTATATTGCCTGTGGTATCTCCGGCCAGATCCAACACATCGCCGGTATGCAGGACGCAGGTATCATTATCTCTATTAACAACGACGAGAACGCTCCCATCAACGCCATTGCCGACTATGTCATCAATGGAACGGTGGAAGAGGTAATTCCTAAAATGATTAAGTACTACAAAAAGAACAGTAAGTAATGGCAAACTTTTATACTGAACACCCGGAATTGCGCTTCCATCTGAACAACCCGCTGATGGAACGCATTTGCGAACTCAAGGAACGCAACTATAAAGACAAGGATGAGTACGACTACGCACCGCAGGACTATGCTGACGCAATGGACTCATACGACAAAGTATTGGAAATCACCGGCGAGATTACCGGCGAAGTGATTGCTGCCAACGCAGAAGGCGTGGACGAGGAAGGTCCCCACTGCGCCAACGGCCGTGTGGAATATGCCAGCGGTACGAAGCAGAACCTCGACGCCATGGTGAAGGCCGGCCTGAACGGCATGACCATGCCTCGTCGCTACGGTGGTCTGAACTTCCCTATCACTCCCTACACCATGTGTGCGGAGATCGTGGCTCAGGCCGATGCCGGTTTCGGCAACATCTGGTCATTGCAGGATTGTATCGAAACGCTGTACGAATTCGGTAACGAAGATCAGCACAGCCGTTTCATTCCCCGCATCTGCGCTGGCGAAACCATGTCTATGGACTTGACTGAGCCCGATGCCGGTTCCGACTTGCAGAGCGTCATGCTGAAAGCTACCTACGACGAGGCCAACCAGTGCTGGCGCCTGAACGGTGTGAAGCGATTCATTACCAACGGCGATGCTGATCTGCACCTCGTACTGGCTCGTTCCGAAGAAGGTACACACGACGGCCGCGGCCTCTCCATGTTCATCTACGACAAGCGCGACGGAGGTGTGGACGTACGCCGCATCGAGAACAAGCTCGGTATCCATGGTTCACCCACTTGCGAACTGGTTTACAAGAACGCCAAGGCCGAACTTTGCGGCGACCGCAAGCAGGGTCTGATCAAATATGTGATGGCGCTGATGAATGGTGCCCGTCTGGGCATTGCCGCCCAGTCCGTCGGCCTCAGCCAGGCAGCTTACAACGAAGGTCTGGCCTATGCCAAAGACCGCAAGCAGTTCGGCAAGGCCATCATCGAGTTCCCCGCCGTATACGATATGTTATCTACCATGAAGGCCAAGCTCGACGCCGGTCGCTCGCTGCTTTACCAGACTTCGCGTTATGTTGACATCTACAAGGCACTGGACGATATCGCCCGCGAGCGCAAGCTGACGCCCGAAGAACGTCAGGAGCAGAAGAAGTATGCCAAGATGGCCGACGCCTTCACGCCGCTGGCCAAGGGTATGAACTCCGAATACGCCAACCAAAACGCCTACGACTGTATCCAGATTCACGGAGGAAGCGGCTTCATGATGGAATACGCCTGCCAACGCATCTACCGCGACGCACGTATCACAAGCATTTACGAAGGTACTACCCAGCTGCAGACGGTGGCCGCCATCCGCTACGTGACGAACGGCACATACGCTTCCATCCTGCGTGAGTACGAACAAATCCCGTGCAGCGAAGCCATGCAGCCGCTGATGGATCGTGTGAAGGAGATGACCAATAAGCTGGAAGCCTGCACCAACGCCGTGAAGGAAGCCCAGAACCAGGAACTGCTAGACTTCACCGCACGCCGCCTCTACGAGATGGCTGCCGACTGCGTGATGTCGCAGCTCATCATCCAGGACGCTACAAAGGCTCCCGAACTCTTCGCCCAGTCAGCACAAGTTTATGTCAACTACGCCGAGGCCGAAGTGGAGAAGCACTTCAACTTCATCCGCAAGTTCAAGGCTGAAGAGCTGGAAAGCTACCGCAAGTAATGCGCCGATAACCTTTATTAACAGGGACTGCCCTAAAGACAGTCCCTGTTTTTTTATCGTTACCGTTATGAAAATTTATTCCGTTGACAAACTGTTTCTGTTTTCTTGTGTGTTTCTGTTGCTACATGCCTGCAACTTGCGCCAGCACCCCAGCGTGGAGGAAATGTTTGACCAAGCTGCCGAAATGCAGAAAAACAAGCGCCCGACCGAAGCAATGTCCCTGTACTACGAAGTACTGGGAAGGACAGACAATCCTCGCATCCAGTCGCGTACCTATCAGAATCTGGGAGCCATATATATGTGGGACCGGGTCTTCGACAAAGCCATCGAGGCCTATGCCCAGGCATACCAACGGGATTCGCTATTGCGTGACACGTCGCACATGGTGAGGGCTCTGGAAGCTATCGGTACCATCCGCTTCGCGCTGGGAGACAGCGTCGGAAACCGCCGTCTGTATACACGTGCCGTCCGCCTGGCCCGCCTGGCCAACGACTCTGCCAATCTGGCTGAAATCTACCGCAAAACAGGCTGGCACTATCAGACAATGAACCAATTCGACTCAGCCGCCCACTATACCCGCCTCAGCATGAGCTACAGTCGGACGCCTGCCAAACTTTATTCTACGCTGGCCGAAATTTATCGCCAACAGCAAGATATCGACTCCGCCCGCCATTATTTCGACTTGGGCATTCACGCTCCCGATACGGAAGACCGCCTGGCCAGCCTTTTCTTCAGTGCCCAGTTGGAACATGCCACAGGTAATGACACGACAACCTATAACCGGCTGTTGGCCTATACCTTATCCGTAGACACACTCTATGCCCAGCAGAAGACACTCGAAATAGAAAAACTGGCTTATCGTCACGAAGCCGAACTGAAAATCCGTCAGGTAGAAGAACGCCACCGGCTCTATATCGGTTTGGGCATCGTTGCACTGATTGTGGGCGCAAGTGCTTTCTTCCTCATCCTGCAAAACCAGCGGCGCAAGAAGCGGGAAGAACAACTGAAGTACGAAGCCGCCCTGCAAGGGCTCAGCGAAAAAATAGCCTTGCTGAAAGACAACCTGAACGCCAACGACCGCGAACGCGAAGCCCTGCTGCTACGCACCGAAGAGCAGATAGCCCACCTGCGGGCCGTCACCCTGAAACGTACCGCCATCGGCCGCCGCATCGTCCAACTGGCCGAACAGGACAATAAAGACAAACGCAACATCCGTGTGCTGACCGAGAAGGAACAGACCGAACTCCAAAAAGCCGTGGCCGACATCTATGCCGACGAAACTGTCCGACTGAAGGAACGCTATCCGCGCCTCACCGAAGGCGATCTGCTCTACCATTGCCTGGCATCGGCAGGATTCAGCACGTTTGCCATCGCCCTCTGCTTTGGCAATACGGACACAGGCATCGTGGCCCAGCGTAAACGGCGCATGAAGCTGCGTATGATGGAAGCCGGAAATGAATTGTCATCCGCCGAATCTATAACAGGCTGATATACAACGATAAACAAAAACAGAGTGTCATCCGTTTCCTTTCACGGTCCGTAAGATAGACCGTAACTTTGCCGCACAATCAAAATCCTACAACAGCATGCAGCAAAGACATCAAGACAGAGCACTCTACTTTCGCGAGCAGGCACAGACCTGCCGTCGCCATTACCTTCCCTATCTGCAATCTTTCAGCCGGATTACACCACAAACACGGGTACTGGAAGTGGGCTGCGGTGAAGGAGGAAATCTACTGCCATTCGCCCAAGCCGGCTGCCACGTCACAGGCATCGACCTGGCAATCGGGCGAATCGAGGAAGCGCGCCGCTTCTTCAGTCAGGCCAATGCACAAGGCACTTTCCTGACAGCCGACATCTTCCAATATGCCCCAACAGTACAGGAACGGTTCGACATCATCGTGATGCACGACGTCATCGAACACATTGCCGACAAGGAGCAACTGCTCCGTACCCTCAAAGACCTGCTGGCACCCGAAGGGATGCTGTTCGTCGCCTTCCCTGCTTGGCAGATGCCCTTCGGAGGCCACCAGCAGATATGCCACCATGCACTGCCGGCCCGCCTGCCTTTCATCCACCTGCTGCCGCGTGCGGTCTATCGTGGACTGCTCCGTCTGAGCGGTGAATCGGAAGGATGTATCAACGAACTGATGGACATCTGCAGCACACGTACGACCATCGGACACTTCGAAAAGCTTGTCCGCCGGCACTTCCGGATAACCGACAGGCAGTTATGGTTCATTAATCCGCACTACGAAACCAAATTCGGCCTCCGTCCCCGCAAGCTATGGAGATCTATCGACTGCCTACCTGTCCTGAACGACTTCTTCTCCACCGCTTGCTGGTACCTACTGACAAGGCTTGATTAAGCCATGCCAAATACCAAGAGCGACACGACCCGCCGAATGACAAATTCATCCTTCATAAAAAGAAACTTATTTTATTCCATAGATAATTCTACAAAAATGGCGAACTTTGTCAGACAAATTTTACAACGATGAGTGAACTCAGACAAATCCCCAACGTCGGAGCCCGGACGGAGCAGGACCTCCTGGACATGGGTTACCCTACTATCGCCTCGCTGAAAGGCAAGCGGGCCGAAGATCTGTATACAGAAGAATGTCGCCTGCGCGGCTGTACCCTCGACCGCTGCCAGCTTTACTTGTATCGTGCCGTGGAGTATTTCGTCAACACGCCCCAACCCGACCTGGCCAAGTGTAAATGGTGGTTGTGGAAAGACGACTTCGTGCGGCCGTCGCCCTGCGGGGCGGTATGTATCGAGTGTGCCAGCTTTCCCACGGCCTGTGGCGGTTGCCGGAAGATACGCGGCAAGGTGTTTTGGCTGGCCTATACGGACAAGGACGTATGCCCTATTTACGAATGCTGCCGCGACAGGAAGCGACGGAATTGCGGCGGCTGTCCCGAGCTGCCTTGTGCCCGTTTCATGAAGGACCCGACCCTCTCGGATGCAGAAAACGAGGCGCATCTGCGACAGATGCTGGCTCGGCTGGAGGAAGGTGTTGGAAATGAGAATGAGGGAGGCACGGAATAGAAACAGGAGCGTCGTTATAGCACAATGTCATCCTTCACGCTGTGAAGGATGACATTGTATTTTTTTATTCGTAAGAGGAGTATTGCGTCAGTACGTCAGCGCCTCTTCGTGATACGTGTCGAAGCACGGGTAGTGCTCCAGCGGGCGGGGTTGGCAGAAGTCCACGCCGTCAAATATCGGATTAGGTGCGGCGGACTGGGGCAGGATAAGGTTGACCTGGGCATCCTCGCCTACGAGGCGAACATCAAACTTGCTGTCTTTATACGTATAGTAGAGCGTGCCGCGACCTATCTTGACCGAAGTCTGCAGCTCGGTGATTTCGGCTGGCAGTTTGGGCTCGACGGTCACCGTACCCTCCGTCAGGTCGGGGCGGATGCCGAGGAAGTACTGGTACCAGACGCGCAGCTGTTCGGAGTTGCTCCACGCCTGCAGGAACGTGCCCGAACGGCCTGCCCACGACTTTCCTTCGCGCGGATGGGCATCGGCATTCTCGCTGAGGCTGCCTACGGCGCCTTCGTGCAGGGCCTGGCGGTTCATGTTCTGGAAGAGTTTCCACGCCGTCTCCTGCTGGCCGTACTCAATCATGCGCTGCATGGCGATGCCGTTGTTCCACAGCCAGACGGTGCCGTTGTGATAGGCGTCATCCTTGTGGTAGTAGTGCCAGTTCTCGTGCTGCGGATGGAACTGGAGGTCCCATTGCGCCAGCGAAGCCACACCCCACGGATAGACCAGTTCCTCCCACACGCGGCGGGTGACGCGCTGCTTGAAGTCATCGTCGGCTATCAGTTCGAAACAGTAGAGCTGGTTGGGGCGGTACTGTAGGTCAGGCGTGCCGTCGGCGTTCAGGTGGTCGTAGATGAGGAGGCTGTCCTTGTTGCAGTAGTCGGCCTCGAAGTTGCGGGCCAGTCGCACGGCGGCCTCGTGCCAAGCCTCGGTATGAGGCGCGTCGTCCATCAGACGGGCCAGATGAGCACCCGCCTCCAGTTGCTTGTACCACAGGTACTGGATGTCGTTGGCGCGGTTGCCGCGGGGTGAACCGGGGATGCCGTTGCGCTTTACGTCCATCCACGTATCGGCATCAGCGTGCAGCAGGTAGCCCTTCTCGTCGGTGTGGTGGCGCAGGCTCTGGTCGATGCTGAGGACGACGGAGGGATAGATGTCGCGCAGGAAGCTGCGGTCGCCCGAGTAGCGGATCAGCTCTTCGGCCTCGATGACGTAGCGCGGCGTGCCGTCGGCGGTGTTGTAGAGGATGCCCTCCAGGTTGGCGCGGTTGGGGATACGGCCGCAGGTGGCAGACAGGGTGTCGCGGTCCTGCAGCTTGGCGAAGTCTTTCAGGATGTCCTTCGTCACTTCAAACTGACCCGTGACGAGCGTGGCGCCGGGCATGGCGATGAACATGTCGCGTCCCCAGTATTCGTTGAACCACGGCAGGCCGGCGTAGATGCCTTTGCCTTGCTGCTCGGTGATGAGTTCGTCCATGGTCAGGGTAATCCAGGCCAGGGCCTTGTCCAGCTCGGGCAAGTTGGTGTGCAGCGGATTGTTCTCGGTCACCAGACGGTTCATGCGTGCCTTGCGTTGGGCCAGCCAGTCCGCTCCTTCCTTCCGATAACCGGCGATGAGCGAGTCGCAATGTGCCTCCGTGCCGTAGGCTATGAGGAAACCTCCAGCCGATGCAGGTGCCTGCATACGGTTGCCCTTGAAACTGATACCAGCGGGGTGCAAAGGAACGACTTTCAGGCGATTGTCCGTCGCTTCCTGCGGTGTGTAGCAGAGGGCGTCAGTGCGGCGGTCGGCATCCTTCAGCAGCGTTTCATTGAGCGCGATGCCGATGCTGTCGCCCTGAACACGGTCTACGGCGATGCTCAGAATGGCGCGGTCGTCCACCATCGCCAACGTCTCGACGGCAATGGGCCAGCGGCGCTCCAGGCGGTCGGGATAGACGCAGACCTGCGCATCGCAGCGCTGCAGGGGCGTGCCGTCCACCGTCAACGCATAGTCCGACAAGATGCGGCGCTTGGCCTGGTTCCATCCGGCATACCAGTCCGTAGGCTCGTCCTGATGTGTGCGTCCGTACCAGTAGCCCGCCTTCTTGTCAGTGTAGGAATATTCACGGTTTGCTTCGGGAGCGACCTCCACGCCCAGCTCATCGACCGTCAGCGCCGGGATGGAAGTTGTCTTGTCTGCCGCCCCGCACGACATCAGCACGGGAACGGCCAAGAGGGTAAGATAACGATGTTTCATAGCTTTTGTGGATATAAGTTTGTCTTGGTTTTACCGCGTACAATGATAGGCAAAATTCTCCAAACGACCATTGTTTTTATCATTAAACTACCTCGACGAGCGTCAGCAAACGTTTTCGATTGCATGCAAGGAAGCGGGCTGGGGTGATCCCCAGCCCGCTTCCTTCTTCCAGCCGCCGTTACTTACGTTTCCGTTGCGGACGTTCTTTCTTCATCTGTTCGTAGGCTTCTTTCTGCTCGTCGGTGAGCAGGGCGGAGATTTTCTTCTCCAGTTCCTGCATGGCTGTCCGGCGCTCCTCGCGCGAAAGCTCTTGCTTGAAGAAGTCGGTGTAGAGGGCGGTGATCTGTTTCTCCTGCTCGTCGGTCAGGTTCAGTTTCTGGTCGAGTCTTTCTACCATCTGTTCAGGGGTACGTTTGCGGTCATTGCCGCCTTTCTGTTGGGCATCGGCACTCTGCATGCCCAGCATGGCCACGAGGGCCAGAAAAAGAATCTTTTTCATCTTTCTGTTCATTTTTAAAGTGTTATCGAATGGTATATACAAAGGTCACCATTGTGTACGGTTGCAATACATTGCTGTTCACGTAGTCGTAGTAGTTGCTGCCCGTACGGTGGGTGAACGCTTGGTTCTGTTTCAGTACGTCGAAGGCTTCAAGCCGAATTTCGGCCGCATTGTTCTTCAGGAACTTCTTGCCCAGCGAGAGGTTCCATAGGAAGTAGTCCTCCGTGCCCGTATCGAGGCCGGTATAACCGATGTAATTGAATGTGCTGCGGAAAGTCAGTCCCCAGAAGAAGGTCCAACCCAACTTGGCGGCAGCCGTGTGGGTCACGTAGTCGCTGCCCGTGGCGGTGTCCAGCGAACTGAACATCTTGTTGATGCCTGCCGAGTAGGAAGCCGTGAAGTCGAGGTTCTTGCTGATATTGCTGCCGATGATAATCTTAGGGATGAGGTTCAGCTCGTGTGTCCGGCTTTCCACACCGTCGAAAATGGTGGGGACATTGGCATAGTTGGCCGAAAGGCTGAGGTTGATGTTACTGCGCAGGAAGTCAACAGGGAAACCATAGGTCAGCATGGACTGCAGGCTGTAGTATCCGTCCAGATTGACGGGACGGGTGAACTGCGAGCCTTTGTTGAGCGTCACCGAAGGCGAGAGCTCGATGTCTTCCTTGGCCACGAAGGTACTGTCGGCTACATAGTCCTGTTGGATAGTTCCACCTACCATGGCGATAAACGTATGGCCCGACTTCGTCGTGCGAATGTAGCGCAGATTGGCCGTATGCGAAATCTGCTGGTCGAGGTTTGGATTACCCGTTGAAAGAAAGAGCGGATTGGAGTTGTCTATCACGTTCTGCAAGTTGGTGACCGACGGAGCTGACGACTTGCTGCGGTAGCGCAGCTGCAGGGAGTTGGTACGGTCCAGCGAATAGCGCAGGGTGAACGACGGCAGTACGGAGAAGTACTTGTGCGACAGTTCGTCGGGCTGTGGATAGACGAGGTCGCCCGTCAGATTGGCCCATTGGGCATCGACACCCAGCATGGCATTGAACTTGCCTGCACGGTAGCGCAAGCCCACATTACCGGCTTGTGTCAGGTAGCCCGACTGGTACTCGTTGGACAGACTCTCGTCCAGCTGGTCGTAAAGGTCGGTCACAGGGGAACGGTCGTAGGTCTTGCGGTCGTTCTCAGAGTCAGTATAACTCAGCTTGTAGCCCAGCTGGAGTTGCAGCCTGTCGGTCAGTTTTTCTGTATAACTCAAGTTGGAACGTAGGCTGTATTGCTGGTTCAGCGTCTGTTTCCACTGGCTGTATTCTTCGGTAACCGCCAGGCCATCGGCACCATAGAGCGTATTGAGATAATCGGTATAAGTATTGCCGTCGGTATTGCTCGTTTTGCCGCTGACCATGAGCGAGAGGGTACGTCCTTCTTTCAGGAAGCGATGACGCAGGTTGAGGTCAATACCTATGTTGTAAGCATCGGTGTTGCCGTTTGATTTCGTTTCGGTTTCGCTTTCGGCCGTACCGTCCAGCAGGTTTTTGCCTTGAAGCAGGCCGTAGCTGTCGTTGTTCTGGAAGCTCAGCGAAGGACGGATCTGAAGGGAGGTACGGTCGCTGATCTGATAATCCAGCTTCAGGTTGAAGCGATGGTTCCAGTTCTCCATCTGGCTCTCCTGGTATTCACTGTAGGTCATGCCGGGCAGGACGGATTCGAAATACTCGCGGTCGGTCAGCTGTTGTGTCAGGTTGTCCGACTGGTTGAAGAAATAGCTGCCAGTCACCTTCCACTTCTTGCCCCACTGATCCACGTAGTTCAGACCGAGGCCGTTGGCCGACGTCACACCGCCCAGGCTGCCTACCATGAAGTTCGAAGCACTGCCACCGCCCGGGCCTCCGCCTTGCCTGCCGCCTCCACCACCACGACCGCCGCGGCCTCCACGACCGCTGGCACCTGATGACATGACACCCGCCAGGTCTTCTTGTGAGAAGTTTTGCTGGTTGACGTTGTTCGTCATACCCAATACGGAGATACGGCGGTCGTCGTTGAAGAAGTTGATATTGCCGTTCACTTTGTAGCGGTCGTCCGTTCCGTAGCCACCCGACACTTCGCCGAAGGTTCCCTGACGGAAGCCTCCCTTGGTAACGATGTTGATGGTCTTTACCTCTTCGCCGTCGTCGAAGCCGGTAAACTCGGCCTGCTCGCTCTTCTTGTCGAACACTTCGATGCTGGCAATGATGTCCGAAGGCAGGTTCTTGATGGCCAGATTCACATCGCCGTCAAAGAATTCCTTACCGTCCACCAACACCTTCTGTACCTGTTCGCCCTGCGCCTGTATGGTACCGCCTTCGACCACGATACCCGGCATCTTGGCCAGCAGGTCTTCGGCCGAACTGCCCTCCATCACCTGGAAGGCTTCGGCGTTGTATTGCAGGCTGTCGCCTCGCTGCTCGGCGCGTGTGGCACGTCCCTGCACCGATACTTCACCCAGCACTTGCGCATCCTCCTCGAGCACGAAGTTCAAGGTATATGCCTGCTTACTGTCTGTTATCTTCACACGTTTCTCCATAGGCTTGAAGCCCACGTAGCTTACGCTCACCACGTAGCTACCCACGGCCATGGAGCGGAAAGCGAACGCTCCTTCACCATCGGTCGATGTATAGGTTTTGGCCGACGTGTCCGAGGCAGGAGCAATGCTTACGGTGGCGGCGGGCAGGGGCTCGCCTGCCGTACGGTCGGTTACGGTTCCGCTCACTACGGCCTGTCCCTGTGCTCTCAGCAGGAGGGGCAGGCAACTCATCATCATAATCCAAAAGAAAGTCAATCGTTTCATATCAGTCAATCCTGTTTCTGTGTTCATTTCCTGATGCAAAACTATGCAAACCCTCGATGCGATGGAAGAGGCACGCCCCGAGGTGGTGGCGAACGGCACGGATGCAGTGGCGAACGACACAGGGAGGTCTTCCGACGCCGTGCTTCGAGGCGATAGTACAACGCCTTTGAACCGCCAGTTTAAAGGCGTTGTACTGACAGTTTAAAAGCAGTAAACTGAGAGTTTAACGCCATTAAACTGGGAGTTTATTTGTGATAAACTGAAAATAAACTGGAATTTATCCTTTATTGTCGTATATTTGTTGGAAATAAAACTGCTAAAGAAGTATCAACCGCCATGAACAACAAATACCTGCCGTTGGGCATCGACCTGTTCTTCTGCCTCGTCCTGCTGCCGGCCCTGATTATGCTGCTCCCTGTGGAGCGCTGGCTGGAGAGCAATTCTACCTTTGTCGTCTTGCTCGTGGGATGGCTCTATGCCGTCTATTTTCTGACGCGCAAGGCTTGCGTACCGATGCTTTTCCGTTCGCGTCGTCAGCTGGTCATTGCCCTGTGCATCCTGGCAAGTACGATATTGGTGACGTGGCTCGTTACGCAATATCAGATGGAATTTCCCTTTCGCGGCGAGCATCCACGACCCGAACGCTTCAGACATGTTACCAATCTGTCGAAAGTCAGGCTTCATCAGCAGGGCACGTGGTTCCTGTACCTCGTCACCGTCTGCTTCAGCATCGCCGTGGGCCTGCTTACTGAGCTTTATCGGCAGATGACCGAACGGCAGAGTGTGGAGTTCGAAAAGAAGAAAGCCGAGCTGGCACTCTACAAGGCGCAGATCAATCCGCACTTCCTCTTTAACACGCTGAACACGCTCTACGGCTTGATGTTGGCCCAGTCGGAAAAGGCAGAGGCGGCCTTCATGCAATTCATCGGCCTGGTGAAGTACATGTACACCCGCGCCACGCAGGACAGGGTGGACGTGGCAGAGGAGGCCGAATACATCCGCCGCTACATCGAACTGCAAAAGAACCGGCTGGACGAGAGCCGTACGCACGTGACCTATACTTACGACAACGACCAAGTCTGTCCGCAAGTGCAGATAGCACCCATGCTACTCATTACCTTCGTGGAGAATGCCCTGAAGTATGGCACTTCGTCGCACACGGAAAGCGACATCCGCATCGGCATCCAGGTGAAAGAAGGCGTCCTGCACTTTACCGCCGACAACCAGGTAGTGAACCCGCGTCCCGCCGACAAGGAGCCGGGCATCGGCATTGCCAACTGCCGCAAGCGGTTGGAGCTGCTCTACCCGTCGGTCCATCGGCTGGATATTGCGGAAGCGGAAGGATGGTACAGAGTGAAGTTGGAAATCAGATTGTCAGCATACAAGAACTAACCCTACAGCCATGAAGTGCATTGCCATAGACGACGAGCCTGTAGCTCTCAGCATTATCCGCCAGTTCTGCCAACGGAGCGGCGACATCGAACTGACTACCTATACCGACCCCGTAGAAGGCCTGCAACGGGTGAAGGACACACGCCCCGACCTTGTCTTCCTCGACATCGAGATGGGCGGTATCAACGGCATCGACGTGGCACGCCAGCTGCCTGCGGGCGTCTTTCTGGTTTTCACCACGGCCTATGCAGAGTTTGCCGTTGATGGTTTCGACCTCGATGCCGTCGACTTTCTGCACAAGCCTTTTTCATACAGCCGCTTCGAGCGGGCGGTGGAAAAAGTGAAGCGCTTGCAAGACTTACAAAGCCTCCGGGCTAAGCCCGTGTTTTCCGACGAAGAAATCACATTGAAGGTGGAGTACAAGAACGTGAAGATACGATTGGCCGACATCGAATACATCGAAGCCATGGACAACTACGTACGTGTGGTGCTTACCTCGGACCGTCCTGTTCTGTCGCAAACCAGCATGAAGGCCGTCATGGACCTCCTGCCCGCCGACCGCTTCATGCGGGTATATAAATCATACATCGTCCCTCTGCACAAGGTGGCTGCTTATAGCCGTCGCCAGCTCACACTACACCACCATGCCGTAGAGCTGCCCGTAGGCCGTGTCTATGCTGATGAGTTCGTCGGGCGGATGAACGAACTTCGCTCCTGAAATTTCAGCTTCCCAATGTCTCCAGAATCTGAGCTACATATTGCGCTCCCACAGGCAGGCTTCCCTCACTGCCTTTCAATACAATTTTCGAACGGGTGAAGGACACGACGGAAGCAACAGGCACGACATACGAACGATGGATACGCATGAAGCGGTCGGCAGGCAAAAGGTCGGTAATGGCTTTCAGGTTGGTACGCGTCAGCACATGTCCGCCCGAAGCGCGGACAATCTTCACATAATTACCTAAAGCCTCCACATAGAGAATATCGTTCAAAGGGATGCTTACATTATTATACTCTTGTTTTACCACCAAAGATTCGGGCACTGACGGACGGCGGCCATGAATGCGTCGCAAAGCTTTCTCTACAGCTACCTCAAAACGTTCATAAGAGAAAGGCTTGTGCAGGAAGTCGACTGCATCGAGATCGAAGCCGTTGAGAGCATACTCCGCATAGGCAGTCGTGAAGATGAAGCAGCATTCGCGGGGCAGTTTGTCGGCTATCTCCAGTCCGTTCAGGCTGTTCATTTGAATATCGAGGAATACCAGGTCGGGCTTGCGGCGACGTATCTCCTCCAGGCCTACGCGCGGCTCACTGAAGGTTGTCAGCTCCATTCCGCCCTTTCGATGGCAAAACTGTTCAATAACAAGTAAAGCCATTGGTTCATCGTCTATCGCTATGCAGGTAATGTTTTTCATCGTAGTCGGATGTTTAAGAAGGTTCTGTATTTGCCGTCCACCTCGCCTGTTTGCAGATCATAGAGGCTGGGATAGAGCAGTTCTAAACGCTTGCGGCAGTTGGCTATACCGATACCCTTGTTTTCGTCTTCGCGGCGACGCATCACGGCATTCTCCGTTTCCAGTTGCAGACAGTTTTTGTCTACACGAATACGGATGCGTATCGTGCAGTCCGTATCCGATGATGTGCCGTACTTGAACGCATTCTCTACAAACGTAATCAGGATCATGGGCGGAATGAGTACCTGCTTATCTGTCACGTCCAAGGTTAGTTCTATCTTTGTATGACGGTTCAGACGCAATTGCTGCAAGTCGACATACTGTCGGATGTATTCTACCTCGCGTTCGGCAGGAATCAGTTCGGAACCGCTTTGCGAATACATGTAGCGCAGGATGCCTGAGAACTTGACGAAAGCCGATTCTGTCTTGTCCGATCCCGAAAGCACCAAGGCATAAAGTGTGTTTAGTGTGTTGAAAAGGAAGTGCGGGTTGATCTGCGCTTTATAGAGAGCCAGCTCCGCTTTGTTCTTCTCCGCTTCGACCTCTTGGCGGGAAAGTATCTGGCGGAACAGTTCAAAAGTTAGTTCAATAGCCAATGAAAAACCGGTTACCATCAGGAACAGAAACCAAATGGTTTGTGTACGCATACCCATTTTTCCCGTCATTATCCGTTTGTTTTCTACGAGATGTTCTGCTGGCATGGGAAAATGGGTCAGAAGTTCTGTCACGGCTATCATTACGCCTAACAACAGAACGATATGCAGGTATTTTTTTTGCATGAACAACTTAGGCAGACATGCACGACGGTAAACAAAATAAAGCACATAGACATAAGACACCAGAGTAACCAAAAAAGCGGTATTGGTAACGATCCAACGGTCTACAGGCAGTAGCATGATGGCCAGTGGCATGATGACCAGGCAGAATAGCAGATCGATATAGAGGGCGATGCGGTTATTTTTCATATTGATGAAGCTCTGTTTGCTAATGGCAAAGATACGACATTTTGTCGATGGATGAGTATCCGTCTAAAGCCTTTCGTCACCACATATGGGGCGTTCGTCATCACATGTTCTGCAATTCGTTCTGAACGATGTAAGTTTGCATAGTTACAGATGTATTCTTTATTTAAAAAAGCTCCATATATGAACACAAGAACAAGCATTCCTTTCATTATGCTGTGCTGCCTGCCGTTGCTTGCCGCCTGTGGCGGACAGAAACAGGAAATGCCCGGTGAAAAGTACAAGACACTGACTGTGACTACATCAGATCAGACGTTACAATCCACTTATCCTGCTACCTTACGTGGACGGCAGGCTGTAGAGATTCGCCCACAAGTAAGCGGTACCATTACCCAAATCTGCATCAACGAAGGTGATGCCGTACGTCGTGGCCAGATATTGTTTATTATTGACCAGGTTCCCTACAAGGCTGCTTTAGAAACAGCATTGGCTAACGTAAAAAGTGCTGAGGCTAAATTAGAGACAGCCAAACTGACGGCGAACAGTAAGGAAGAACTCTATAAAGAAAAGGTAGTATCTGATTTCGATCGCCAGACGGCTCGTAACCAATTGCTTGAAGCCGAAGCTGCTCTTGCCCAGGCTAAAGCCGAAGAAACCAATGCCCGTAACAACCTTTCTTATACCGAAGTGAAGAGTCCTGTAGACGGTGTGGCAGGCATGATACCCTATCGTGTAGGCGCATTAGTCAGCAGTAGTATTTCAGAACCGCTTGTTACCGTGTCAGACGATGCGGAAATTTATGCTTATTTCTCCATGGCCGAAAGTCAGATGTTAGACCTCATCCAACAATATGGCTCATTGGAAGAAGCATGTCGTCAGATGCCCTCTGTCGGTTTGACTTTAAGTAACGGGAAAGCCTATGCTGAGCAGGGACGTATTGATGCCATCAGCGGAACGGTAGATGAAAGTACAGGCGGTGTGACTTTGCGTGCTGTTTTTCCTAATCGTGGTCACATGTTGCGTAACGGAGGAAGTGGAGTCATTTCTGTGCCGACCGAGCATAAAGATTGCATCGCCATTCCGCAAAGCGCTACTTATGAATTGCAAAATCGTGTGTTCACGTGGAAAGTGGTCGAGGGGAAGACGCAATCCACCCCTATTACCGTTTATAAATACAATGACGGACAGACCTACATTGTGCTGTCGGGCTTGCAAACAGGCGATGTTATTATTGCCGAAGGTGCCGGGTTAATGCGTGAAGGTACCGTTGTAGATACAGAATCCTTAACTTCCGAACCAGCAAAATAACCGATAGCTATGAAGATAAGAACATTCATCGATCGTCCTATTCTGGCCGGTGTTATTTCCGTGCTTATCCTGATAGTGGGATTCATCGGCCTGTCACAACTACCTATAGAGCAGTTCCCTGAAATCGCTCCACCTACGGTCAGTGTATCGGCTACCTATACGGGAGCCAATGCCGAAACATTTCTGAAGAGTGTAGTTGTTCCTTTGGAGGAAGCCCTCAACGGTGTGGAGAATATGATGTATATGACATCTACCGCTTCTAATAATGGTTCGGCTAGGATTAGTGTATATTTCCGACAGGGTACTGATCCCGATATGGCCACCGTCAACGTGCAAAACCGTGTTGCTACGGCTCAAGGTCTGTTACCTGCTGAAGTGACTAAAAGTGGTATCACTGTTCGCAAGCGCCAGACAAGTAACATCAAGCAGTTGGCTGTCTATAGTCCTGATGACTCGTTTGATGAGGCATTCCTGACCAATTACATGAAAATCAACATTGAACCACGTTTGTCTCGTATTGCTGGTGTGGGTGAAGTGAATGTTTTCGGTTATGAATACTCCATGCGTATCTGGCTCGATCCTAGCAAAATGCAGAAATATGCTCTGGTACCTTCGGACATCACTACTGTTCTTGATGAACAGAATGTGGAAGCTGCTACAGGTACGTTGGGCGCTGAAGCAAAAAATACTTTTCAATATGTGTTGAAATATCGTGGTCGTTACGAGAACGAAGTGGACTATGAGAACATGGTCATTAAATCATTGCCGGGTGGCGAAGTGCTACGCCTGAAGGATGTGGCCACTATCGAATTGGGAACACGAGCCTATGATTACATCGGTGAAGTGAATGGGCATCCGGGCTGTAACATTATGATTGCACAAACTTCGGGTTCGAATGCCAATGAAATCATTAAGGAAATAGACCGAACGATCGAAGAAATTTCAAAAACTTTGCCGGAAGGTATTAAGATTGTCGATCTGATGAGTACGAAAGACTTTTTGGATGCTTCCATTAAAAGTGTTATCAAGACGCTTATCGAAGCCATCATTCTGGTAGTACTTGTGGTGTATGTATTTTTGCAAAATATGCGATCAACGCTTATTCCTGCATTGTCCATTATTGTAAGTTTGGTAGGAACCTTTGCTTTTCTAAATATAGCCGGTTTCAGTCTGAACATGCTGACGCTGTTTGCACTGGTACTGGTCATCGGTACTGTGGTGGACGATGCCATTGTGGTAGTCGAGGCGGTGCAGGCCAAGTTTGACGAAGGATACAAATCGTCTTACTTGGCCACCATCGATGCCATGGACAGCATCACTTCCGCTCTGGTCACCACTACCTTTGTATTCATGGCTGTGTTTATTCCCGTGAGCTTCATTGGAGGGACAACAGGTACATTCTATACTCAGTTTGGCTTGACGATGGCAGCTGCTGTAGCCATCTCTCTGCTTAATGCTCTTACGCTCAGCCCCGCTCTTTGTGCCCTCATCATGACGCCCCATCAAACGGCCGAAGACGGCGGTCGGCTGAGCTTTTCATCCCGCTTTCACATCGCTTTCGATACAGCTTTCCGCCGTTTGGTGACAAAGTATAAGGTGGGTGTTTTGTTCATGCTCAAACGCAAATGGTTGGCGGGTGCATTGCTTGTGGTTGCATGTGGAGGATTTGCTTTATTGATGATGACTACCAAGACGGGCCTTGTACCCAACGAAGATATGGGTACTGTATTCATAGATGTACGTACTTCGCCTGGAAACAGTGTGCAGGAAACACGTAAAGTGATGGTGCAGGTGGATAGCTGCTTGCGTACTATTCCACAAGTAGAAATTCAATTGAATACGACTGGTAACTCTATGTTAAGCGGTCAAGGCGCTTGTAACGGTATGTTTACCATCCGCCTGAAAGACTGGAGTGAACGTCCCGACAAAGAGGATGCCATCGATGCTGTTATGGCAGAAATCAGTCGTCGCACAGCTTTCATATCGAGTGCTGATATTATGCCTTTCACTCGTCCGATGATTCCTGGTTATGGCGTGAATAGTGGTTTTGAAGTGTATGTGCAAGATCAGCATGGCGGTACAACGGAAGACTTGTTGAAATACACTCGACAATTTCTCGACGAACTGAACAAACGTCCAGAGATTGGCCGTGCCACGACCTCGTTTGATACCAAGTTTCCCCAATATCTTGTCGAAGTGGATGCTGCCCGATGCAAACGCAACGGCGTTTCGCCAGCCGATGTACTGAGCACACTATCAGGATATGTTGGTGGAAATTACGCCTCGAATATGAATCGTTTTTCAAAACTGTATCGTGTCATGGTGCAGGCACCACCAGAATTCCGTCTCGACACCGAGTCACTTAATAGCATTTTTGTACGTAACGATAGTGGCGAGATGAGTCCCATCAGTCAATATCTGAAACTGACCCGTATCTATGGATCTGAAATGCTAACTCGTTTCAATCTATTCTCTGCTATTCAGGTGAATGGTGCGGCTGCTACGGGCTATAGTTCTGGTCAGGCTATTCAGGCTATTCAGGAAGTGGCTGCTCAGACATTGCCCACAGGCTATGGCTTTGAGTTTGGTGGTATGTCGCGTGAGGAATCAAATTCAGGTAATACTACTACCTTGGTTTTCGTTATTTGTGTGGTATTTATATATCTCATTTTGTGCGCTTTGTATGAAAGTCTGTTTGTGCCGCTGGCTGTTATCCTTTCCGTACCTTTTGGATTGGCAGGTAGCTTCCTTTTTGCCAAAATGTTCGGTTTGGAGAATAACATTTATCTGCAGACAGGTCTTATTATGCTTATCGGCTTACTTTCTAAAACAGCCATTCTCTTGACCGAATATGCTTCCGAACGTCGTCACCATGGCATGACTATTATGCAGGCTGCTGTGTCGGCTGCTCAAGTCCGTTTACGTCCTATCTTGATGACTTCGCTTACCATGATATTTGGTATGCTTCCCTTGATGTTTTCTACTGGTGTAGGTGCTAATGGAAACATTTCTATCGGTGTGGGTACTGTAGGTGGTATGCTCATTGGTACTATTGCCCTACTTTTCATTGTACCACCTCTTTTTATGGTGTGTCAGTATTTACAGGAAAAACTGATGCCTGAGCGTAAATTGCCGAAGATTGAAAAGAAAACGAATTAACAGGAAATGAATATGATTATGAAGAAAATATTGCTATGTTTATTTTTGATTGTAGAACTGAGCGGCTGCCACATCTATAGGGCTTACGAACGTCCAGATGTGGCAGTAGCCGACAGCCTCTACCGACATTCTGTACTTTCGACCGACACGGCTTCTTTGGCATCACTTTCGTGGAGAGAGCTTTTCACTGACTTGCAACTTCAGCAACTTATCGAGACAGGTCTTCGTAACAATACAGACTTGAATATTGCTCGTTTGAGGGTAAAGGAAACGGAAGCGTTGCTTATGAATTCGCGCTTGTCTTATTTACCTTCCCTTTCACTCACACCTCAAGGTACACTGACTAGTGCTGACGGTAGTAAGGCGACAAAGACTTATAATTTAGCTACTTCGGCAGATTGGGAAATTGACCTTTTTGGAAAACTTCTCAATGCTAAGCGTGGAGCACAGGCAGCCCTTGAACAGAGTGAAGCTTATCATCAGGCTGTACAGACTCAATTAGTAGCCACTATTGCTAATAGTTATTACAATTTGTTGATGTTGGATGAACAGCTTGATATTACTCGTCGCACAGCTGTAACTTGGGCTGAGTATTTGCATGCAATGAAGGCTTTGAAAAATGCAGGTGAAGTGAATGAAATGGCAGTGGCACAGACTGAAGCTGTGAAACTGGCAACAGACGCTTCTGTGCTTTCGCTCGAACGTCAGATTTGTGAAATGGAAAATTCAATCAGCACTTTGCTAGGACAGTCTCCACAAGATATCGAAAGGTCGACTTTGGCTGAACAGCAATTTCCTGACAGTTTGTGCACGGGAGTACCCTTGCAACTGTTAAGTCGTCGTCCAGACATCCGTCAGTATGAAGCTCAGTTGGCAACTGCTTATTATGCTACTAATTCAGCTTGTGCTGCATTTTATCCTAGTATCACTTTAAGTGGAGCAACAGGTTGGACGAATAGTGCTGGAGCTGCTATCGTTAACCCTGGACAATGGTTACTGACTGCTATTGGTTCCTTGGTGCAACCGCTCTTCAATCGTGGACAAAATATTGCTAATTTAAAGATTGCTAAAGCTCAACAGGAAGAGGCTTTGTTCGCATTTCGTCAAAGTTTACTTGATGCTGGTGCTGAAGTAAACAATGCGTTGGTACAGTGGCAAACGGCTCGTCAGCGTATAGAACTGGATGAATTACAAACAGTTTCACTTCAATCGGCACTTCGTAGTGCTGAATTGTTGATGGAACATAGTTCACAGAACTATTTGGAAGTATTGACTGCTCGCCAATCATTGTTGCAGGCTGAGCTTGATATAGCCAGTGATCGTTATGATGAAATACAAGGCGTTATTAATTTGTATCACGCTTTGGGAGGTGGATATTGAACTAATTAACTCTATTCTTCACTATAGCCTAAACCTTTTCCCCGCTGGAATATGCGGGGATTTTTTTGTGTATTTGTTGGTTATAGGATAAAAAATCTTATTTTTGTCACTGGTAAGTAGAATCTTAAAATTAGAGCATTATGATGGATATTCTTCACGACCCAGAAAAACATCGTTTTACTTTATTACAAAATGGTGAAATGGCTTATGTAGCCTATCGTATTGAAAATAAGACGTTCGATATTCGCCATACTGTTGTTCCGACTCCTCTGGAAGGCCAAGGAATTGCTTCAGCACTTGTTAAAGAGGCTTATGATTATGCGCGTCAGCAGGGCTATAAATTAGTGGCTACTTGTTCTTATGCAGTTCGTTGGTTGCAACGTCATCCAGAATACGGCGGAGAGCCCAGCTCGGATTATTGTGAGGGTAATGCTTGTGCTCTTTGATTGAAGATAATAACAAAATCCCCTACAGATATGTTTTCTTTCTGTGAAAACATTCTGTAGGGGATTCTGTATGAGTGGTAATGGAAAGCAGGCGGATGTCCGCCTATGCTTTCCTTATGATTTAGCTGGATTATTCGGCAACTTCAGCTCCCCAGTTTTCACGGGCCAGACGCTTGTAGCTGTTGTAACGCCACTTAGCGTTGTCTTCAGCAGCCTGGAAGAGTTGTTCGGCTTCTGCAGGATATTGCTTCATTACAGATGCATAACGAACTTCACCCTTCAAGAAGTCTTTGAATCCTTCCCATTCGGGTTCTTTGCTATCCAGTGTGAACGGATTCTTGCCTTCAGCTTCCAAAGCCGGGTTGTAACGCCACAAGTGCCAGTAACCACACTTAACAGCTTTTTCTTCCTCAGCCTGGCTCTTACCCATACCAGCCTTCAGGCCGTGGTTGATACACGGAGCGTAAGCGATGATGAGTGACGGACCGGGATAAGCTTCAGCTTCGCGCAGAGCCTTCAGAGTCTGAGCCTGATCGGCACCCATAGCAATCTGTGCTACGTAAACGTAACCGTAAGTAGTAGCCATCAGACCGAGGTCTTTCTTACGTACGCGCTTGCCGGCAGCAGCAAACTTGGCGATAGCACCTACCGGAGTAGCCTTAGAAGACTGACCACCAGTATTAGAGTAAACCTCTGTATCGAGTACGAGGATGTTTACGTCTTTACCGCTGGCGATAACGTGGTCAAGACCACCGTAACCTATATCGTAAGAAGCACCGTCACCACCGATAATCCACTGGCTGCGTTTTACGATGTATTGTTTCAGGTTGTAGATACCTGCGCAAACCGGACATTTGTCTTTGGCAGCTTCCAGCATCGGAACGATACGTTCGTAGATGTCTTTGGTCTTGTCTGCATCCAGGCTGTTTTCCAACCATTCAGTGAAGATAGCTTTGTATTCAGCCGGAGTAGCTTCGTTTGCAATGCCTTCTTCCATCAGTTTGGCGATACGGGCACGCATCTTTTCGTTAGCCAGTTCCATACCCAGACCGAATTCGCAGAAGTCTTCGAACAATGAGTTAGCCCATGCAGGACCGTGACCCTTCTCGTTCTTGGTGTAAGGAGTAGAAGGAACAGAACCTGAGTAGATAGAAGAACATCCTGTAGCGTTGGCTACCATTTCACGGTCACCGAAGAGCTGAGAAATCAGCTTCACATACGGAGTTTCGCCGCAACCAGAGCAAGCTCCAGAGAACTCGAACAGCGGAGTAGCGAACTGAGAGTTTTTCACGTTGGCCTTGATGTCTACCAGGTGTTGTTTGCTCTTCACGTTTTCTACGCAGTAAGTCCAGTTGGCTGCTTCGCCCATCTGGCTTTCCAGGTGAACCATTGACAAGGCTTTGCCACCTTTCTTCGGATTACCCGGACATACGTCAACACAGTTGCCGCAACCCAGACAGTCGAGTACGTCAACCTGCATGCGGAATGTCATGCCGTCGAATACCTTACCAACAGCTTTCAGCTGAGTGAAGTTAGCACCCTTCTGCTCTTCAGCGTCGAGGATGAACGGACGGATGGCAGCGTGAGGACAAACGTAAGCACACTTGTTACACTGGATACAGTTTTCGGCATTCCATTCGGGTACGAATGCAGCAACACCGCGTTTTTCGTACTTGGCAGTACCTTGTTCCCAAGTACCGTCTTCGATACCCTTGAATGCTGATACCGGTAGCAAGTCGCCGTCCTGAGCATTGATAGGACGAACTACTTCGTTGATGAATGCAGGATCGTTGTTGGCAGCCTTTTCGTCATCAGGCAGGTTAGCCCATGCCGGATCGATAGTCAGCTGCTTGTATTCGCCACCACGGTCAACGGCAGCATAGTTCTTGTTCACAACGTCTTCACCCTTCTTGCCATAAGACTTCACGATGAACTTCTTCATCTGTTCTACAGCCAGATCAACGGGGATAACGCCTGTGATGCGGAAGAATGCAGACTGCAGGATAGTGTTGGTACGGTTGCCCAAACCGATTTCCTGTGCAATCTGAGTTGCGTTGATGTAGTAAACGGTGATGTTGTTCTGTGCGAAATATTTCTTCACCTTGTTCGGCAGGTTCTTTGCCAGTTCTTCGCCTTCCCAGATGGTGTTGAGCAGGAACGAACCGTTCTTGCGCAGACCGCGAGTTACGTCGTACATGTGCAGGTAAGCCTGTACGTGGCAAGCTACGAAGTTAGGTGTATTAACCAGGTAAGTAGAGCGGATAGGAGTGTCACCGAAACGCAGGTGAGAGCAAGTGAAACCGCCTGACTTCTTAGAGTCGTAAGAGAAGTATGCCTGACAGTGCTTGTCTGTATTGTCACCGATGATCTTCACTGAGTTCTTGTTGGCACCTACTGTACCGTCAGCACCCAGACCGTAGAACTTAGCTTCGAACATGCCTTCGCCACCTACTGCGATTTCAGCTTCCTGAGGCAGAGAAGTGAAGGTTACGTCGTCTACGATACCGATCGTGAAGTGGTTCTTCGGAGTCGGCAATGACAGGTTGTCGTAAACGGCAAAGATTTGTGCCGGAGTGGTATCTTTCGAACCCAAACCATAGCGTCCGCCAACGATAAGCGGGGCATTTTCCTGTCCGTAGAAGCAGTCTTTAACATCCATGTAAAGAGGTTCGCCGTTAGCACCCGGTTCCTTAGTACGATCGAGTACGGCGATGCGCTTAGCAGTCTTAGGTACAGCTGCCAGGAAGTGCTTAGCCGAGAACGGACGGTAGAGGTGAACAGCTACCAAACCTACTTTTTCGCCCTTAGCACGCAGGTAGTCGATAACTTCGCGGATAGCCTCTGTTACAGAACCCATGGCGATGATGACGCGATCAGCTTCGGGATCACCATAGTAATCGAACAGACCATAATTGCGGCCAGTGATTTCGCTGATCTTCTTCATGTAGTCTTCCACGATGGCAGGAACTGCATCATAGAAGCTGTTGCAAGATTCACGATGCTGGAAGAAGTGGTCGGGGTTTTCAGCCATACCACGTGCTACCGGAGTCATGGGGTTCATGGCGCGGCTGCGGAATTCAGCTAAAGCTTCCTGGTCGATCAGCGGAGCGAGGTCTTCGTTATCCAGCTTCTCGATCTTTTGGATTTCGTGAGAAGTACGGAAACCGTCGAAAAAGTTGATGAACGGAACGCGTGCCTTCAGTGTAGACAGGTGAGCAACACCGGCGAGGTCCATCACTTCCTGTACAGATCCTTCAGCCAACATGGCGAAGCCTGTCTGGCGGCAAGACATAACGTCCTGATGGTCGCCGAAGATACACAGAGCGTGGCTAGCCAGTGTACGTGCAGATACGTGGAATACGCAAGGCAGGTTTTCACCGGCAATCTTGTACATATTGGGGATCATCAGCAACAGACCCTGAGAAGCAGTGTAGGTGGTAGTCAGTGCACCTGCCTGCAATGAGCCGTGTACAGCGCCGGCAGCACCAGCTTCCGACTGCATTTCCTGTACCAATACTGTTTCGCCGAAGATGTTCTTACGACCTGCGGCAGCCCATTCGTCTACGTGTTCAGCCATCGTAGATGACGGGGTGATGGGGTAGATAGCTGCTACCTCGGAGAACATGTACGAGATGTGAGCAGCGGCTTCGTTACCATCACAAGTGATGAATTTTTTCTGTTTAGTCATAACTAAATGAATTTATTAAGTGAAAAATCTCTTTTTTATTTTAGTTTCGTTTTTTGCGTTTTTACCGTGTGTGTTTAGTACAAGAAACCGAACAACCACAACGGGATCTGGTTGTCACGTCCGATTTCCATCTTGTGCATAGCATACACCATGTTAGGATTATTTTTTATTTTGATCCCTTCCGGACAAATCTTGAAAGCTTTGTCCTTATCTACCATGAATGAGACGTTTTTATCTCCTCGATTCACCTTGTGGTCTTTCCACAGGGTGTTGACAAAGAACGTGTCAAGCACATCCTGCTCTTCAACCTTGACCGGGTAGATGGAATACATCAGATTTGAATTGTGCATCATGATTTTGGCCGGCTTCTTGGGGAATTCTTCTCCTACCGGATAGACCATGTTGATGAGGCGGGCGTCAGCCAGGTATTTGATGTAGTTCATTACCGTGGCGCGCGAAGTCTCTATATCGTTGGCCAGTTGGCTTACGTTGGGCGCTTTAGGCCCGTCTACTGCCAAAAGATACAACAGCTTTTTTATTTTCGACAAGTATTTCAGTTCGATTTGCTTGATGAGCAGGATGTCCACTTCTACCATCATGTTCATGGTCTTGAGCAGATTTTCGGAAAAGTTGCGCTTTTCGAGGAAGAAGGGGTAGAATCCATGGTGCATGTAATCCTGAAAATAGTCCAACGGATGTACTTTGGCCAGTATGCCTTTGGCTATCTGTTCATGATTGTTCAGGATTTCGTCCAGCGTGTAGGAGTGGAATTTCATGCCTGTCTGAAGGTTTAGGAATTCGCGGAAAGAGAAGCCACGCAGGTTGTAACTTTTTACGATGTCGCGCAGTTCGAGGTTTTCTTCTTTCAGGCGCATGACCGACGAACCAGTGAAGACAATCTTCAGGTTGGGGAAACGGTCGTAGCACATGCGCAACTCCTTACTCCAGTTAGGAAACTTGAATACCTGGTCGATCAGGAGTACTTTGCCGCCGCGGCGTTGGAATTCGTAAGCAAATTCTACGATGCCGTGGCCGGAAAAGTAGAAATTGTTCATGTTGATAAAGAGGCAGGAGCGGTCGGTCCCGAATTTCTCCTTGGCATATTGAAGCAGAAAAGTCGTTTTACCTACACCACGCGTTCCTTTAATGCCTATGAGACGGTCGTTCCAGTCAATCTCGTCCATGAGGTCGCGACGAACCGGAGCGTTTGTGTGCTCCACAAGATAGGCGTGTGTGCGGTAGAATGCTTCCATATCATTAAACTCTTATCGGCCACAAAGATATAGCTTTTTTATAGAATTGCAAAGTAGACATTGCAAAAATTGCGTAAGTTTGTACCCGTAAAATGAAAAAAGTATGAAGCTGCATGTTTTTAATCCAGATACGGATTTGGCTTTGGCCTGCAATGGGAAGCATTATCTGGCACCCGAACAGGTACGTGGGATGACACGCGATCTGGCGTTGCTTCCTTTATGGTATGCGAGGGCGGGAGAAAAGGTATGGATTCCCGATGGGAAAGCTATGCTTTACGCATCGCAAATGTGCCTTTTGTTCAATCTGCAAGTAGAGGTTGTGACGGGTGCCGATGTGATGCGGATGGAAGAGGTGGAAATGTCGCCTTGGGGATGGAATCCTGCTATTCGTCATTTCTTTCTGAAGAATGGTGTTGCTGCCGGCCGTTTGCCTTCTGCTGATGAGATAGAAAACTATCGGACGTTGGCGTCCAGACAAACTTCCGAGGCTTTGTTGGGTAAGTTGCCTGCCGATGGGGCGTATTGTGGTGAGGCGGAAGTTTTCAAAACGCTGGACGCTTGTCGGACGTATGTCGAGGCGCATCAGGGTGGAGTGGTGTTCAAGGCTCCATGGTCCAGTAGCGGAAAGGGGTTGTGTTGGTGCAGAAATGGATTTTCTGCCGTGGAGGGATGGTGCGGACGTGTCTTGAAGGAACAAGGGGTGTTAATAGCTTCTCCCATATATAATAAGGTGGATGATTTTGCGATGGAGTTTGTGATTGACGCTTGTGGAAAAGTTGTTTTTGAAGGCTATTCTTTGTTCATGACCGATAGACGAGGTCGTTACTTGGGGAATCGGGTCCTTTCATCTGCCCTTTTTGAAAAATATATGTCACGCTATGTTTCTGTTGGAGTATTGGATAGTTTGTGCACACGTGTAGCTCTGCTGTTAGAGGAATATGCTGAAGCAGGCTATCGAGGCCCTTTGGGAGTAGACATGATGGTGTGTAAAGAGGGGGACGGCTTTCGTCTTCATCCGATGGTGGAAGTCAACCTGCGTATGAATATGGGAATTGTGGCACTTCGTTTGGCAGAGCGTATACTGGCTCCTGACTTGAGCGGTTTGCTTCATATCGAACATTCCCCTACACCTGGCGCCTTGTACGAAGCTTATGCTGAACGAATGAGGAAATCGGCTCCTGTTATAGAAGGCGGACGGCTGGTACGCGGCTGCCTTCCTTTGGTGCCCGTTACGTCTGAAAGCCGTTGCCTGGCACTGCTCGAGGTGGATTAATATCGACTGGCAGGAGCCGAAGGCTCACTTTCGTTGCCATATCTGTCTATGGCCGTTACGACAAAATAGCGACGCGTTGTCCAAGGCAGGATCGGAGCATAGATATATTCCGTTTCACGTATGCCTGTAGCTACGATGTTTGCAGGGTTTTGTGTGTCGACAGGCAGTTCGTCTGAGGCATAAACAACATAAGTAGGTGCGTTTTGCTTGTCGTTGTCGATTGACGCTTTCCAACGCAGGCGCGTGTATCCTTCAGAGATTTGTTCGGCTTTCAGGTCGGATGGAGCTGAAGGGGCGATGCTGTCTGCCCATGTCATAGGAGGTTGCAGGGCAGGGTAGGCGTAGAAATCGTTTTGAAGTATGTCATACAAGTTTTGGGTATTGTCTGTCACGAATTTCACCCGATAGTGCGCTTCGCCTGCCAGGTGATGGTTACGTATGAAGTTGATTTGCCGTTGTATTTCGTCCAGACTCCAGTCGCCTTCGCTGGGGTGGAGGAAGTAGACGCCAAGGCCGGGCACTACGTGGCGGCCATTGCTTTGCTCCTGCCAGTCGAGGGCGAACGGATAGAAAGCGTTGCCGCGGAAGTACATCATGGGGTAAATCTGATCCTGAATACCTTCGCCCAGCCATCCTTGTACATCCTGGTAGACAACATGGAAGGCATTCCATCCTTTGGATGAGTAGCGGCTGGTATCACGATACTTTCCTACAGGGCAGGTGCTGACTTTGACCCAAGGTTTCAGTTGTTTTACACCTTTATATATGTAGCGTAAAATTTCCGTGATGTTGTCCCTGCGCCATTGGTCGAGGCTACGTCCGTTGCCGTACTTCCGATAATCATAGCTGTCGGGGAAGCGGAAAGCACGTTCGGGATAGCGCAAGTAGTCGAAATGTACACCATCCACGTCATATCTTTCCACGACTTCTTTGACCAGGCTCATCAGGTATTCTTTCGTTTTAGGATTGCCTGGGTTGAGAAAATATTCGCGTTTATAGGGTACGCAGATTTTGGGTTGTCGGCGAGTAACAGATTGTTTGCCCAGTGAGGCTACATGTTTGCGTCCTCCCAGTGGAATGGTTACCATCCAGGCATGACATTCCATGCCCCTCTTGTGGCACTCTTCTACGGCAAAAGCCAGTGGATCGTAACCTGGGTCCTTGCCACTTTTGCCTGTCAGAATGGAATTATAGGGTTCTATGTCCGATTTGTAGAGGACATCGCCACGTGTACGTGCCTGAAACAACACGGTATTGAAGTTGGCTTCTTTCAGTTTGTCCAGGATCTCTACCAGCTCTTCCTTCTGCTTTTGTATGCCGGCTGGGGTTGTCGCCTTGGTGCGTGGCCAGTCGAGGCCGTATACTGCGGTTATCCATGCTGCGCGTACTTCGTACTTGGGAGCAGGTTGTGCGGATAAATTGAACAGTATCAGGAAACTGAAAACAATCAGCAAGTATATGCGGTTTATATTTATCATGCGAAAATTGCTTATTCTTATTTTTTTGTCGGCGAAATTACAAAAACTGTTGCTAAATAGTGCAAGATAAATAGAAAACAATTACTTTTGCTTCCAAAAAAATAATAAAAGAAACTACTATGATTACTTTTACAATTGCTTTGTTGGCATTGGTTGCCGGCTATTTCCTCTACGGACGCTTGGCGGAACGCATCTTCGGTCCGGACGATCGTCCAACTCCTGCGCTGACACAAGCAGACGGAGTTGATTATATACCTTTGCCGACTTGGAAAGTCTTTATGATACAGTTTCTCAACATTGCTGGCGTGGGGCCTATCTTTGGTGCTATTATGGGAGCAATGTTTGGTACAGCTTCCTATTTGTGGATTGTACTGGGCAGTATTTTTGCAGGAGCCGTTCATGATTACCTGGCTGGTATGCTTTCGTTACGTAACGGAGGCGAAAGCTTGCCCGAACTCATTGGTCGTTATTTGGGTTTGACTACCAAGCAAGTCATGCGTGCGTTTACTGTGTTGCTGATGATGTTGGTGGGGGCTGTCTTTGTGGCTTCTCCTGCAGGACTCTTGGCTAAGTTGACACCCGAATCCCTCGATATGACTTTCTGGATTGTAGTTATATTCATTTATTATGTCCTTGCTACCATGTTGCCGGTAGATAAGATAATCGGCAAGATTTACCCTGTTTTTGCTGTGGCTCTTATTTTCATGGCAGTAGGGATTTTGGTGATGCTTTATGTACATTTTCCTGCCTTGCCTGAGGTCTGGGATGGAATGCAAAACACGCACCCCAAGGCTGAAACGACTCCAATTTTTCCGATGATGTTCATTACCATTGCCTGTGGAGCCATTTCGGGTTTCCATGCTACACAAAGTCCCTTGATGGCACGCTGTATGACGAGCGAACGTCATGGGCGCCCCATCTTCTATGGAGCTATGATCACCGAGGGTATTGTCGCTTTGGTATGGGCAACGGTTGCCACTTATTTTTTCCATGAGAATGGTATGGGTATCAGTGATGCCTCCATCGTTGTATTCGATATCAGCAAAGATTGGTTGGGCGAAATCGGTGGTGTGTTGGCTATCTTGGGTGTTGTTGCCGCTCCCATTACCAGTGGTGATACGGCTTTCCGCTCAGCTCGCCTTATTGTAGCCGATTTTCTGAAGTTAGAGCAGAAATCTATACGGAGTCGTTTGTACATATGTATTCCCATGTTCGTTGTTGCCACCGCTTTGCTGATCTATAGTTTGCGCGATGCTGATGGTTTCCAGATCATCTGGCGTTATTTCGCGTGGGCCAATCAGACCTTATCTGTCTTTACTTTGTGGGCCGTTACTGTTTGGCTGGTGCGTGAACGTGCTCGTTTTCGTTTCTGTATC
>UMHC01009654.1_pt1 | contig 106409 bp, 95 predicted proteins | sample 1965381 | NCBI WGS metagenome assembly UMHC01 (sample SAMEA4836083, study PRJEB28245) | human gut metagenome | biome: gut microbiome; material: fecal sample | place: Denmark | collected 2008 | reverse complement strand
TGAACTCATTACGCCCGCCTCTGGTAAGTTTCTCGATTTAAGTACGGGACACAATGACATAGCTCGTAGTCGTTGGAATCGGATTTATAACAACACGGCCACGCGTGCGGCTAATATTTTGTCTGCTGGGCTTATGTCGGGTATGACTGATCCGTCAAGTCAGTGGTTCGCTTTGACGACTGGCGATCCTGATCTTGATTCGTCTCAGGCGGTTAAGGTTTGGTTAGATCAAGTGCAGCGCATTTTGGAAATGGCTTTCCAGCGGACAAACACGTATCAGGCGTTGCATCATGGCTGGCGTGAAGTTGGGACGATGGGCGTTTTAGCTAACGTCATTATTGAAGATCCCATTGATGGCTTCTACTGTAATCCCTTGGTTGTAGGTGAGTACTGCATTGGCGTTAACTATCGCAATCAGCCCGACACGCTCTATCGCCGATTCACGATGACGGCAGGGCAGTTGATGCAGCGCTACGGTCGCAGCAAGTTGCCTTCCAATATTGTCAATATCTACGATCAGCATCAATACGATCAAAAGTTTAGGCTCATTCATGCTATTGAGCCTCGATTTGAGCGTGATACACGTAAGCAAGATAACCTCAATATGCCGTTCCGTTCTGTCATTTTGCTCATTGGTGATGACGAAAAGAATTGTGGCATTCTTGAAGAATCAGGCTATAACGAGTTTCCTGCGGTTGTAGGCCGTTGGGGAGCATCAGCTTCTGATGTTTATTCCGAAGAAGCACCAGGAATGGTTGCTCTGGGTGACGTTCGTCAGCTCAATCATCAGGAATTGCAGAAAGGCAATGCGATTGACTATGCGATCGAGCCGCCAATCATTCTGCCTACCAAAGCGAAAGACAGTGAAATTGACTTCTTACCGGGCGGCAAGACCTACATTGATATGCCAGGGGCAAATAATCAAGCGCAGTCGGCATGGAATGTCAACATGAATATCACGCCGATCACTCAGAACATTGCCGAGGTTCAGGAGCGAATCAATCAAGCTTTTAACGTGGACATGTTCCTCATGTTTGCGGGTGCCGCTCGCAACAACATGACGGCCACAGAAGTCGCCGAGCGTCATGAAGAAAAGCTCATGATGCTGGGACCGGTGCTTTCTCGTTTAAATCAGGAAGTCTTAAAGCCCTTAATTGAGCGGGCATTCAATATCTTGCAGCGTGCGGGACAAATTCCGCCGCCTCCGCCAGAGTTGCAAGGTCAATCTTTAAGCATTGAATACACCTCTATGTTGGCCCGTTCTCAGCGTGCTATTCGTGCACAATCGCTAACTAACTTCTTAGACATGGTTGGTCAAGTGGCTCAATTCAAGCCTGAGGTGCTTAATAAGATCAATCCGTTCCAAGTCGTCAATGAGTACGCTGATTACTACTCTGTTGCGCCCTCTGTGTTAGTCCCTGATGATGAAGCCACTGCTCAGTTGCAAGCTCAGCAGCAAGCTCAAGCTCAGCAGGCTCAGGGTGAGCAAGCTGCGCAAACGGTTGATGCCCTGTCAAAACTTGGCAAGGTTCCGACGGGTAACGAAACAATGGCAGGGCAGGCAATAGAAGGCCTGCAGCAAATGGCTATGCAACAGTAAAGATGTCTTTTTCATAGTAAACAGTTCAGAGCTAGTTCTCTGAAGCCTCTACGCCGGATTTGTTGAAAAACAGTCCGGCTCTTTTTTTTGTGCGCGTGTGCACGTTTTTGTCTCTCAAAATTCTTGACATGAAACAAAGAGACCCTTTTGATCAAGCCGAGATTGCTAAACGTGAAGAGATTGAGTTTGAGCGTCAGCGCGCAATAGAGCGCACTCGCCTCTTACTCAAAAACCTCATGCGTGACAAAGATGGGCGAGAGCTGGTGTTCTTCATGCTCGACCTGTCTCAGTGTGACACGGTGTCTTTCAATACCAACGCTTTGACGATGGCATTTAACGAAGGCAGACGATCTTATGGTTTGGATTTAAAGCGTCTCATTGATCCCGAGCTTTATCAACAGATGTTGAAGGAAAGTTATGAGCGAACAAGAAACAAGCGTAGCAGCCGAAACGACAAATGAAGCTGGCGCCAACGGCGGTGAAAACGGGCAAGCCGCGCCCGCCGCGCCTCAGGCTCAACCTAGTGCCAATCCGCAGGAAACAGAAAACCTGTTGACAGGCGCAAAGGTAGAAACCGCAGGTGAAGCAAAAGAGGGGCAGCCCAATGAAACGAAAACTGAGGGTGGCGAAAAGAAACCCGAGGAAGGCGAAACAAAGGAAAAGACAGAAGGTGCTCCTGAGCAATATGAAGACTTCAGCGCGCCGGAAGGTCTGACCTATGACGAGCAATTCATTGGAACCTTCAAAGATGCGGCCAAGGAACTCAATCTGAGTCAAAAGCAGGCCCAGCTACTTTTAGACAAGTGTGCTCCGGTTCTTGCTCAACGCCAGATTGAACAAATTAAAGCCGTTTCCGAGCAGTGGGTAGAACGTACCAAAACTGACAAAGAAATAGGGGGAGAAAACTGGACGCGCGCTTCAAGTGATATTGCTCGCGTGCGTGACAAGTTTGGTGTCAATGCTGATGGAAAGATGGACTCGGATATTGCCGAGTTTATGCAAACGCCGATTGGTAACCATCCTGGGCTTTTGAAGTTGCTTGCCCGTGTTGGACGTGCGTTCGGTGAAGGTGATTTCCCGCGTGGCGATGTTGCCAAAGATGGGAAAGTTTCTCCGGCGCAATTTTATGAATCTGCTAAGTAATGAGAGGTTTTAACTATGGCTTTAATTGCAGATGGACAAGCGCTGACGTTGGCTGATTACGAAAGTCTCGTTAATGACAAAGACGTTAGCCGAAAGGTTTTGATCAATACGATTCGCGACTATATGCCGTTCTTCGACCAAGGCATTGTCTTGTCAGGTAATAACGGCGACAGCGACAAAGGTCAAATCATCACGAAGTATCCCGAAGGTCAAAAGCGTGGATACAACGAAGGTTGGAGCGCTGAAGAAGTTCTAGGCTCTGAAGCTCGCTATGGCTCCTGCATGATTCGCACGCGTAGCGTGGTTGACACGGCTTTGTACAACACCCGTAAGCCTGGTGAACGCGAAGCATGGCGTTTGCGTAAAGACCAAGGTTTTATGCGTGGCTTGGCTCGCGCTGCTGTTAATACCGTTTTCTACGGTGATCGTTCTGCTAATGCTCGCGATTGCATGGGCTTAGCTAACTTGGTTGTGCCTAGTTCTGAGGCTTTCGGTTCTCGCATTATTGATGCAGGTGGTACGACTGCTAACAAGCAAGCATCAATTTGGCTTGTTAACTGGCGTCCTGATGGTATGTATATGTTCTATCCGCAAGGCGGTGAAGGCCCAGGCTTGCAAGTTCGCAACATGGGTGAACAGTATGTTGCTGATAAAAATGGCAAGGACTTCTTAGCCCTGGTAACGGAGTTTGGTTGGGATATCGGTGTGGCTTTGTACGATCCGGAGTGCGTGGCTCGTATTAGCAACATTGACACCACGAAACTCAGCAAGAAGAACTCTACATCTACCTCTGCTGATTTGATTGACTTGATGACGCAAGCCTTGGAAATGATGCCTGATGACAGTTCTGGCAAGTTGGCCTTCTACATGAATGACACCTTGCGTTCTGTTCTTCGCCGTCAAATTGCAAACAAGGACAATGTGTTCTTAAGTATGGGTGAAGTGGCTGGCCGTGAAGTTCTCAAGTTCGGCGATGTGCCTGTTCACAAATTGGGTTCTGACGTTCTGTTGAACACGGAAGCAGTCTTGTCCTAATCATTAGGGAGGAATTTGAAAATGTTGGATTTGGAATTAGTCCTTTTTGAAAACAAGTCCGTGGCCTCGGCCATCACGTCAGATGCCATTGATTTTGGACAAGAAAAGCCAAATACGGGTTCTTACACCGATCCGATGTATGTCGTTGTGAATTTCCCGACTGCCGGTACGGGCGCCGGTGACGCAAACTCCGTTGTTTTCAATATCCAAGACAGTGATGAATCTGGCGGAACGTTTGAGACTATTCAGTCCACTGGCAAGATTGCCGGCGAAGATTTGAAGGGCGTTTTGGTTATCCCGATGCCGGTTCGCCATCGTCAATTCGTCAAGGTTACGACGACGGTTGCCGGTACGGTGACGGGAACGGCCTCGGCTCATATTTCCAATGCCTTCGATCTTCCGATGGAATATAAGAAGGTTGGTACGGAAATTCTGCCGACGACGGACTAATCACTTGATTGACTGAATCGTGGAGGATGGGGGCTTGGAAACAGGTCCCCATATTTATATATGGCTAATGCTATTGACATTTGTAATCTCGCACTCAGCCAGTTAGGTGAAAAGGGTGACATAACTGCTATTGATCCCCCTGATGGATCCGTCTATGCGGCTGAATGCTCAAACTACTATCCGATCGCTCTGAGAAAACTTTTTGAAGAATATGACTGGAGCTTCATGCAAACACGTGCGAGACTCAATAAGCTCGCAAGTTTTGATTCTAAGCTCTATGGCTATAAGAACGCCTACGCTTTACCGTCAGATTGTGTCCGTGTAGTACGGGTTTCTGCTGAAAATAAAGAAAACGCTATGTGTCCGTTGACGCCTGAAATGCCTCGGAACTATGAAATCCAGTATTCAAAGACAACGGACAATCGTATTTTGCTGACTAATGTTGACAATGCGATTATTCAGTACACGCTCTACCGTGATGTACCGGCACTCTTCCCGACGTATTTCATTGAAGCACTGGTACTTGGCTTGGCAGTTTATTTGGTTGGTCCTATCAAGCGCTCAGACCCTTCTGCAACAACGGCTCAAAATCTTCGCCAGGCGTATGAGCAAGCGCTCTCTAAGGCAAAGACTGCTGATGCTCAAAACTCAAAGCGTCAGTACTTTAAATATGTTCCGAGTCAAATCCGATCTAGGTGGGTGTAGTCATGGCAGTTCGTGTTTACCAAAGATCGTTTAATGGCGGTGAGGTTGCGCCGTCAATGTACGCTCGCATTGACGATGGCAAATACCAAACGGGTTTGGCCAAGTGTACAAACTTCTTAATTGAGCCTCAGGGACCGATCACAATGCGGCCGGGTTTTGCTTATGTCAATAAGACAAAGCAGCAGGATCGTGCGCCTCGTTTGATTCCGTTTACATTTTCAACGGACCAGACAATGGTGCTTGAGTTTGGCGATAAGTATGTTCGATTCCACACTCAAGGCCAGACTTTGATGGGGAGCAATAATCAGCCTTATGAAGTCAGCACGCCTTATTCGATTGATGATGTATTCGATATTCACTACGTTCAATCGGCTGACGTTCTGACGCTGGTTCACCCGAAGTATGCTCCGAGAGAATTAAAGCGCTATGGACCTACGGATTGGCGCCTGGAGCAGATTAACTTTGCTTCAAGATTGGCTGCACCTACCAATCTCAATGTGTCTCAGCATATTAATTCTGAGGTGACAAACAAAGAAGACTATGTGCGTGAGTACGCTGTGACGGCTCTGTTGGCTGATGGCTCGCAGGAATCATCCAGAAGTGCGTCTAAGTCGATTAACTGTAATCCTTATGGGGATGGGTCGTATAACACGATCAGTTGGGATGCTGTAAGTGGTGCCGGGCTTTATCGTGTGTACCGCAATGAAGGTGGCGTGTGGGCCTTTATTGGACAGACAAATGGAACGAGTATCCGTGACGAAAATATTGATCCAGACGCTTCGATTACGCCTCCGATTTATGACACGATATTCAATCAGGCCGGAGGCATTACCTCGGTTCAGGTGACTAATCAAGGTAGCGGATATACGGGTGAAAGAGGTATCTCTAGCGTACCAAACATTATTTATAGCGATTATGACGCAAATAGCGGTTACCCGGTAACCGATGATAACGACATAGTTCGGATTGATCCAAATACGGGGAATATCACGGCAAACGAATCGTCTTTAACAAAATTTATCCCCTATTATTTCCCAGCGCCATTGGTAGGTCAGTCTGGCGATCTCAAGCTGATGGTAGTAGATCGGGGAGGAAGCGGCAGTGGTGCTGTAGTTAGCGGTAAGTTCGCCTCTTACGCCTACTCAGAAAGCACGTTAAACTCTTTGCAAATTATGGCAAAAGGTAAAAACTACACAAATCCAAGACTTTATTTATATACCGCGTCTACACGAGCCGTACGGGGCTATTGTGATTTACCTGTAGAAGCAGACTCTGCCGAAGTATCCTTGGTTGTGAACGACACAACCGGATCTGGAGCGGAGCTTGAGGCTGTCGTTTCTGAAGGCAAGATCATCGCCGTAAACGTCATCAATGGTGGTCAAAACTACTCCAATCCTACGATCACGGTTGTTTCTAAGAATGGTTCAGGCGCTACATTCAAGGTCAATGTTGGTCAGGCTGGCGACTATCCCGGTGCCGTGACTTACTTTGAACAGCGCCGCTGGTTCGGAGGTACCTTTACGCGTCCGAACAATCTGTGGGCTACGAAGAGTGGTACCGAAAGCGACATGAGCTATTCGCTCCCGTCTCAAGACGACGATCGTATTGCGGTTCGTGTGGCAGCTCGTGAGGCTAACCGTATCCAACATATGGTGCCCTTGGCTCAGTTGATGCTTTTGACGGCTGCGGCTGAGTGGCGTGTGTCGCCATTGAATTCCGACGCAATTACGCCTTCTTCAATGTCTGTGCGTCCACAGTCTTACGTGGGGGCAAACAATGTTCAGCCGTTGGTTGTGTCGAGCACAATGATCTACGCCGCTGAGCGTGGCGGACACTTAAGAGAGTGTGGCTATTCCTACGAAGCAGGCGGCTATATTTCAAACGACGTGTGCTTGCGGGCTCCTCACCTCTTCGATAATTACAATATTGTCGATATGGCCTACGCTAAAGCACCTTGGCCAATTGCTTGGACTGTGAATGATCAAGGCGATCTAATCGCTATGACGTATGTTCCTGAACAGCAAGTGGGTGCTTTCAGCAAGATCGAAACAAACAACGGGCGTTTCCGTTCATGTTGTGTCGTAGCTGAAGGTGATGAGGATATCCTCTATTGTGTGGTTGAGCGCATTATTACCGGTGTTAATCACTTCTATATTGAGCGCATGACTGAGCGCCAGTATTCAGTGTTAGACAAATGCAACTTCTTGGATAGCTCGGGTACTTATGTCGGCGAACCTAAGCAGGAAATTACAGGTCTGACTTGGCTTGAAGGCATGCAAGTTAACATTGTGGCTGACGGCGGTGTTGATGAGCCTCAAGTGGTTAACAATGGGAAGATCACTTTGCAAAAGCCAGCCAGTGTCGTTCATGTGGGATTAGCTTACAAAGCTGACGCTCAGACTTTGCCGGTTGCTCTTGCATTGCAAGATGGCTCCTATGGTTCTGGGCATCAAAAAAATGTAAGGTCAGTGAGTTTACGTGTGATTGATTCAAGCGGAATCAAAGCAGGCCCAAGTTTTTCGGATCTTCGGGAATATCCTGCGCGATCAACGGAAAGTGCCGGCAGTCCTCCTGATCCCATTACTGACGAAATCGACTTGCCGATCACAGGAAAGTGGAACAAGTCAGGTACGGTCTGTATTCGTCAATCGAATCCGTTACCAATCAAGATTGTTTCAATAACTACAACAGTTGAAATTTCATAAAGTTTAAAAGTCTCCCGCTCTGGCATCGGGCCTGCTGTCTCCTATGCGCGTGTGCACTATTTCAAAAGATACAGTGCCATGCGTGTAGGAGATTTTTTATGGCATGGAATGATTTAACAAGCGGACAGCAGTTTGGCTACGGTTCCCTAATAGCGCAGGGGATCTCAAACACGATTCAGGCTTTTGGTTCTTTGGGGATTACGCGTCATCAAAACGCTATTGCTCAATCACAAGCCAACATTGCCCGTCTTAACGCTCAAATGATGGAATGGCAAGCCCAAAGCCGCCTGCGCTCCAACGAAAAGGATCAGGTGCGCCTGACTATGCAAGCGGGTCAGACCAAGGCGAGTCAGCGAGCTGCTTTGGCTGCCAATGGCATTGCTGTGGGTGAGGGTTCGGCTGCCGAACTTCAGGCCTCGACTGACATCATCAAAGAGATTGACTCCAATCAGATGACTGCTAATGCCCGCCGTGAAGCGTGGGGTATGCGCATGCAGGCCGCCCAGTACGAAGGTCAAGCGCTTATGGCCGAGGCTCAAAAGAAAAACAAGTGGGACGTGTTCGGAACGACCTTATTGCAGGGGGTTTCGCAACTGGCCAACTCTTACATGCTCTACAACGCTATGGGTTTGCTTGATGGCGTTGGCTCAAGTGATGGTTCTGCTGTGGACGGCACTTTTGTTTCTTCTGGTGCAAAAACCATCGGTGATACGAATCTTCCATTTGTTAATAGCTCAAACACATTCGGCGCTTACAACAAAGTTTCAAAGTCCATGTCATTCCAAAACGTTTTGGCCAAATTCAGATAAGGAGCTAATTCATGCCCATGGTTCCAACTTTCCAAGGAAATATCCCTCGTGTCCGCGATACTGGCGGCTCTGGTATGGTGCCGGCTCAACCAGTAACTCCTCGCACCGACTACGCCGCTGTCATGCGTGAGGCGATGAAGCCGATCAATGACACGGCCAATACGATTCAGCAAGTTTTAAAAATCAATCACGCCCGAACGGTTAAGGCTGAGAGTGATGACGCCGAAAACATGGTTATTCAGACGATCAACACGTACATGAATGATCCTGAAAACGGCTACATGACGAAGCAGGGTAAGAACGCCATGGACGGCTTTCAGCCGACTGTTGAGAAAATGCAGGCCGACATTCAAAAGATTGTTGGCCAACTTCAGCCGGCCACGCGTCAGGCGATTGAATCCAGAATCAATGATCGAATGGTGAGCGCCATAGGTCAGGCTCAGCGTTGGAATACTCAGCAAACGCAGAAGTACCACATTGATAGCTCCAAAGCTCGGCTTGAAACTTTGCTTGATGACGGTGCCAATCACTATGCGGATCCGAACTACTTAGCAAAGACGTGGGGCAGTATCGAGGATGAACTTGAGTATCAGACGGCTGACTTTGCCGGCCTGCCTCCTGAAGCGGCCAAGCAAATGAAGGATCAAACCTTTGCACTTTTTCAGTCCAAGCGCTTCGCGGCATGGGCTCAGGATGATCCTGTTATGGCCTTTGCTGCTTTCCGGAACGAAAAGAAAAACATTGATACGGACATTGCTCAAAAGATCGAAAACAGTTTGTTTGGCCAGTCCCGTGATTTACTCGCCTACGGCTTGGCCAATGCTCCGCTGAAGTATGGTGAGGATGGGAAACTCGTCAATGCAAAGTGGATGGACGATCCCAGAGCCAAGACGGGGGATGCTTTTATTGATTCTTTGCCGCCCGATCAGCATTTGTCGGTGGTGGCCAAAGCCATGAGCCTGCGCCGTGCCATGACTGGTGAGTTGCGAAATTCAATGAAGTTAGAAACAGCGAATTCCTTAGCACGCGTTCTTACGACAGGGCAAGATGACAATCCTCTGACGCTTGGTCAGTTTGTTGAAGTTTACGGTCCAAAAGATGGCCAAAAGAACTACGACCAGTACTTGATGGATTTTGACTACAACCAGACCATGTACGACTTCAAGCGGACAAGTAACGAAGATATGCGGTCGCTCCTGAAGGCTCAGAAACCTTCTCCGCAATCCGATAACTACGCCCAGGAATACAAATACTGGGAAGGCAAGGTTAAGGCGGCAGCCGAAATTCAGAAACAGCGCACCGCCGATCCTGTGGGTTATGCAATCGAAAACGAACTCTATGGATACCAGCCCCTGAATTTCTCCAACAATGCAGAACTTGAAAACCAGCTAAAACTTCGCGCGGCCAACATCAACAATCTCAAAAACGAGTGGGGCGTGCCTGATTCGATCATGTCCAAGGCCGAGGCAACTCAATTAGTCGGCGTGTTGGAACAGGCTGATATTGATACGAAACTCGATCTGCTGCGCCGTATCTCTAACTCAACGGGTTCAGATGGAATTCGAGCGTTGTCTGAGCAGCTCAAGAGCGGCAATGTCAAGTATGCAATGGCCGTTTCCGGCATGGAGGATTACGACCAGAGCGGGACTGTCTCCGTTGGTGAAATGTACCTCAGAGGTAAGGATGCTATTGAGCAAAAGCGCGTGAAAGTCGATACCGCTGCCATGTATGGCCTTGAGGCTTCTATTTACAACACGCTTGGTGATGAAGAAGGTGCTGAGGCAGTATTTACCAGTCCTCAAGCCATGAGTGCTACGGCTGAATTGGTGAAGGGCGTTTATGGTTACGAGGCATTGAACGGTGGCTCTGCACGTGACGCAATTGAGCAGTCTGTTGGTGTGATCTACAACCACAACGGCAAAAAGATTGTGTTGCCGAAGAACGTCAGGGGTTTCACCCTGATGGGCGATGATTTCGATGATCTTGTTATGAAGCAAGCCAAAGAAATCCGAAAGGGCAAAAAGAACTACTACGCCGCGGGGTTGGCTATTTCGCCTGATGAACTTGCAGATATGCTCCCGCAAATGAAACTCCAGACTTATTCACGAAACGGCAACGCCATGACGTACCAGGTCATTTTCAACGGTGACGAGGTTCGTGATTCGGATGGCAACGTTTTCCTTCTCAGCATTGGTGGTGAACAATGATCCTTCAAGAAGTATTTGCACCGGTCAATGAAGTCAAGCCCTTGTCCAAAGATCAAATGGACGCAATGGACAAGGCCCGCGAACAAGATGATTTTGTTCTTCCTGAATTGGAAAAACCTGAGCCCGGATTCTTTGATGGCATGGGTGAAGCCAGTTGGAAAGGTGTTGCTTCGAGCGCTTTAAAGTCAGCGAGCGCTTTGGATACGGCGCTATCGAGTACCGGTATGGTTCGTGCGGCTTTGAATAACGCCCAGATTGAAACTGGCTACACGTTTGATGACTTGGATAAAAGACAGAGCGAAATTGAAAACCGCTTAGATCAAGATTCAAAAGAGCTCAGACGCCGCGCTCGTGATGATTTTGGGGTTGATCCAACGACAATGGGAACGGCCGCTCAGATTATCTATGGCGTGGCAGAGACAATTCCGAAAGCTATTGGGTATAGCCTCTTAGCAGGCCCTGCGGGTGGTTCAGTCCTCTTCGGTGCTGACTTAGGTATTAGCCGCTCTCAGGAATTGATGGACGAGGGAGTGGACAAAAATACAGCGATCAATGCCGGTCTTGTGACTTTTGGAACGGCTGCGCTGGGTATGCGACTTCCTGCCACGTTTGGGCGTTCCCGTATTGCTTCGGCAACAATCGGAGCCGCGGCCAATGCTGGATTGACGGCAGCCGAAATGCAGGGCGTTAATTGGGTATTGCAAAATCAAAACTACAAAGAACTGTCTCAAAAGTATCAGCTCAATGGCATTGACTTGGCCACGTCAGCGATCTTTGGTGGTGTCATGGGTGGCGTGCTCTGGCGCCCGGGCATGAATCCGTCTCGTCCTCAAACCGCTAAAGAACGTAGCGTGCCGCTTCAGGAAAGAATCAAGTGGCAATTGCGTGAAGCGTCTCCAGAGGCGATTTCAGACGAGGCTATCGAAACGCAAGCCGTTGTTCAAGCTACGGGTATTCAGGTCATGGCCGATCGTGCCCAAATTGATGCAGATGCGATTGCGCCTGAGATTGTTAGAGGTGATAGTTCAGTTGGCCAAAGCAGTGTTTTAAATCAGGTGGATTTGGCTCCCGGAATGATTCGTCTTTATCACGGTGGGTATGGGAATGACACCTTAACTGTTTTGGACAATGAAGGGATTTTTGATGGGGTGTTTGCCTCTCAGGAAAGGCAAGCGGCACAGTCTCATGGAGAAAATCTTTACTATGTAGATGTAAATGAAGACGATATCCTAACTCAGCATGACTTATCTTACGTCATAGATAATGATGCAGTTGAGAAAGCCATACGAAAGGCCTACCGTTCCTACGATTCCTTAACAGAATCAGAAAAAGAAATTGTATGGGATTCCGTTATTGAAGATAATGCCAACGATCATTGGGACGAGTTGACACAAATCTTAGGGTACGAAGATGCAGGCGAGGCATCTTGGGAGGCTCAACGGATTCGCGGTCATGTGGCTCATGAGCTGGGCTTCAAAGCCGTTGAAATGAATGACGAACATGGTACGTCATATTTGGTTTTGCCGGGTAATACGTTATCGAGAGTTCCTGAGTATGGCTTTAATCAGCGTGCGTGGCACGGTTCTCCGTTCACGTTCGATAGCTTCTCTACCGATAACATTGGTTCCGGCACCGGGCGCTCAACGCACGGCTGGGGGTTGTACTTCACCAAGGATAAAAAGGTCGCTGAGAATTACCGAGACAGATTGGGCGGGGATAGCAGGCTCTATGAAGTAGAAGTTCCTGAAGATGACGTTCTGCTCGATTCAAATGCTCCTTACGCGGAACAGCCTCAAAAGGTACGAGAGGCGATCAATAGATTGTATGAAGAACAATATGGTGATAATCCGCCTCCAGATTGGTGGAGCGGCCGTGAGGTTTACCAAGACATTATCCTGCGTGAAGAAGGATACACTGATTTAGATGAAATTCCCGGTGACTACGAAATAGATATGGATTTGGACAATTTGGCGGGCGACTCTCGATTGGCCTCCAAAAAGCTTAATTCCATCGGTGTGAAGGGGATGAAGTTCCTTGGCGATGATGACGATGTTGGTTTTGTTGTGTTCGATGACAAGGCAATTCAGACGATTGATTTCTACCAAAGACAAAACTCTCAAACTTCCGCAGAGCAAAAACTGCAAAAGGATGTAGTCGCGTGGAATAAGCTGATTGATGAGTTAGAAGCTGTACCGAAACAAACGGTTTTGATGTTAAATCAAACGCCCTTGGTCATGCACATTGTCGGCGCTGACTTTAAAAAGCTGTATGCAACACCTCATATGTTTGAACGACTTTTTAAGTCGAAAGATGGATCGAAGGGAAGTTTTGGTAAAAACGAGTTAAAACAAATTCCTGAAGCATTAACTGATCCAATCGCTATTTTTGATCAGGACAATGGCAGAAAGCTATTTCTTTTGGATTTACAAACTTCTAACGGTTCTCCTGTCGTGGTTCCTGTTGAGTTTAATGCCCAAAAGGATTTTGCCACTGTCAATTTAGCGTTGACGGCGTTTGCTAAAGAGAAAAATGGTAAGCCAAAGTTTGGATGGATCAAGAATTTAAAGGGCAAAGAGCTTTATGTGAATACGAAAAAATTAACCTCCCTGAACACTTCCGCCGGGGCTGATTCCCTTGGGGTTCTTTCAGAGAGGTCAATTAAGGATGGAGCTGATAACTCCTCCGTTACTAAAAATGTACTCACTGAGGATGATCTTGTCAAGGAAAGAGAAAAGTATCCGGGTATGTATCAAGGGGTTCGTGGTTCATTTAACCCTGCGCTTAACCGTATCACGCTGACGGCCAACGCCAACATTTCGACTTACTCGCATGAAATGGGCCATTGGTACTTGGAAAACCTATTCCAATTGTCCAGACGGGCCGTGGCCGAAAATACCCTGAAAGAAGATGCCAATATTCTCTTAAAAGAGTTTGGCATTAAGTCCGTTGATGATTGGGACAATTTAGGTGTTGATGGCCAGAGAAAGTACCAAGAGCAATTTGCCTCATGGGTTGAGATTTACCTCTCTGAAGGACGAGCGCCCAAACCTACTCTCCAGCGTGTCTTTGAACGCTTAGGCCAATGGCTCGTGGATCTGTACCGTGAATTGGGCGGTGTTAAAAAAGCTGTCGGCGATACCTATAAAGCGGAGGTTGGCGAGGAATTGCCGCCGGTCTCTGAAGAGGTGGCGAAGGTCTTGGATCGCCTCTTTGCTCAAGACAGAAAGATTCGCAAGGCCTCTCAGGTTAGCAAGGCTCAAGTGGCCGCTGCGCGCATGGTGCAGGCTAACCGTACCAACAACAATAAGCTCGAAGAGATTATTGCCATGCCCAATGGCAAAGAGAAAACTCGAGCGCTTCGCGATCTTGAAAAATCTACGAAAGCCCAATTAAAGGCTATCCAAGCTATGAAGCGTGGCCTGCCGGTTGACGTGTCTCAAGACGTTGAACAAATGAACGTTGACGTTGATCACTTGGTTGAAATGAAGGGTAACTTTGGTCGAGCCTATGTCATGGGCAACACGGATTCAGCGGTTGTTCTTCAAAACCGTGATCGCTCCGATGTGGGTTCAATCGGTCAAATGAATGCGATTGCAGCCAATCCTCAATACGGCCTTGTTTCCGTTTCTCGTAGTTATTCTGGTGCTCCGGTTGTGTCTTATGGATCGGTGCCGGATAGCGCTCATTTGGGAAACAACGATTTCATTGTTGAAACCAATGGGAATTGGGTTCCGTTCATGTATGCCGTTGTTGAGGCTGGTGATGTGGAAACTTCAAACTTTATTGATGGCAGCACAAATACAGGCTACGGCAATCCTCAAAGAATGAACGCCGTTGTAGGTAACGGTCGCATGACTGCTTTGAAAGAAGCCTACAACCGAGGAACTGCTAATCAGTACCGTTCCGATCTTGAGGCTGATACCGCTCATGGTATTAAGCCAGAAGTGATAAAGGAAATGAAAAATCCGGTTCTGGTTCGTGTGATTAACCCCGAGGATGTGAATACAGGTTTTATTAGCCGTTCTAATGGCCAGCAAGTTTTAGCGCTTGATGATGTGGAAGTGGCAAGAGAGGATGCACCGAAGATTCGCGCCCGTGCCGGTCAGTATGAATTTGACGAAGCAGGAAATCCGACAAATGACACTTTGGCTCTGTTTATTCAGGATTTGCACGATCCTAACGCATTAGGCCGTTTAATCACTTCGGATGGTAGGCCAACGCCTGAGGCGGTGCGCCGTATTAGAAATGCCGTGTTCTTTGAGGCGTATCAAAGTCCTGAATTGTCGGCCCTGTTCTCGCAAGAAGTCGATCCGGGTATTCGCAGAATTCTGAACGGCTTGGCCAATGTTGCTCCTCGCATTATCGAATTGAGGGAGCAGGCTCAAGAACTTGATTTCTCAAATCTGTTGGTTGAGGCGGCCAATCGTATCCGTCAGGCTCGTCTTAATCCGGACGAAGGCGTGGACTTCGCTTCGCAGATGTCTTTCTTGGATAACCCGGCGACAAGCGCCTTTGTTGAATTCTTGGATGACAATGCCAATTCGGCTGCCGCCATTGCTCGGACATTAAATCCTTTAATTGACTGGGCTGAAAATGCCGCTCAAGCCGCTGACGGTGGTTTGTTTGGCGGCGATGCTGAGGTTCATGTTGACTTGGCCGATGTGGTTAGCCAACTTAGAAATATCATCAACGATCAACGAGCCGGTGCGGGGTTAGAGCCGCTTCCTGAAATTGATGTCAATGCCTTGCGCGATCAAATTCAAACAACAGTTGACACGGTGGCTCAAGCGGTTGATGAAGTCAATGCTCGCATTGAAGCAGAAACGCAGCAAGCTGAAATGGATATTGCGAATGAAGCTCAAGCATTGGATGCACAGCGTCAACAATCACTGGCCGTTCTTGATGAGAAAAGTAGTGTAGATGCGCGTGCTCAATTCTTAATAGAACAAAATCCCGATCAGGTTTATCGCGTACTGGACGAGAATGGAATGGAAGTCCAAGGAACTTTAAACGACTTATTGGCCCAAGCCGATGACGAGGTGCGTCAGGCTGAAATCGAAGCGGCTGGTATCGGTCGTGCTGTGGAATGTGTTTTGCGCAATGGAGGGATCTAATGCGTCAGGAATGTCTTGAAACAGTCAGTCAGGTGATGGGGCGCCGATTCACCAATGAAGAAGGTGACGCCCTTATTCAGCGAATTCAAGAGACAATGAGCGAGTTAAGAAAGAATGATCCTAACTTCGCCTCAAAGTCTTTTGATGATCAGGTTGCTGACGCGGCCAATGTCATCGCTCTTGAGCGTGTTCAGCGAGCGCAAAGACGCAAGCAGATCTACACTATGCAGGCCATTAAGCAAAATCAAGCCCTAACGAAGATGGAGCGATTGGCCAGTGAAGAGGATACCCACGCTTTTAAGGCTGTCGGTCGGATGATGGCCGATATTGATCACAAAGCGAAGGGCGTGGCTAATGATTACCTCAGCGATATGCTGGACGCAATCAATGGAATTGGGTCAAAGTGGTTTGGTATGGTTGAGGATTCCAAAGACGTTTACGACTTTGTGCGTGAGGCTTTCGGCAAGAATTCAGGAAATGAGCGAGCTAAGAAGGCTTGGCAGGCTTGGGAAAAGACAGCCGAAGCCATGCGCCTTCGTCTTAATGCCAATGGAGCTGAAATTGGCAAGTTGGATTATGGCTACATTCCACAATCGCATGATGGCTGGAAATTGCAAAAAGCCGACAAAATTTTGAAGCAAAAGGGAACGAACGCCAAAGACGCTTGGATTGATTTTATTTCTCCGCTTCTTGATCGTAGTCAGTACATTGACGAGTATGGTCTAGTGATGGATGACGCCCGCTACCGTGAAATGCTTGGTCGTATTTACGACACGATCATCACGAATGGCAGCACTGACGATGATATTTTTACTATTGCCCGTAACCGTCCGGAAACATTGGCCAGACGCCAGAAATTCCCCCATCGTAAATTGCATTTCCAAAGTCCTGAGGCGTGGATTGAGTATGAATCAAAGTTCTCCAAAGGCTCTTTGTCCTCGTCTTTGATCAGCCACGTTCAGCGTATGGCGTCAAATATTGCGATCATGGAGGATTGGGGGCCAGAGCCTCAAGCCACTTTCGATATGCTCAAATTCACGGCTGAACAAGTTGCCAACAATGCGATCAAGCAAATGCAAGAAGCAAATACCGCTTCCGGTGTTCGAAGATCTGTTCGGGCTGTGCGTGACGCTTTCAGGCGTAATTTCCAATACAAGGATTCACAAGGGGTCTTTGTCGATCTGGATCAAATTTGGTCCACGCTCAACGGCGAGGCCTACCGGGTTGAAACCAATAACCGGCCGTTGGCTAATTTCATGCAGGGGTGGCGAAATTTAGAAGTGGCCGGAAAACTGGGCAAGGCGTTCATTACGTCTTTCTCTGATATTCCGACTTACTTCATTGCAACAGGTTTCAATAACTTGGGCTTTATGGATGGCCTTAAATTCTTGAGCCGTGCCTATGGTAAGGATTGGAAAGAGTTTGCTGCACGCTCAGGCGTAATGGCTGAAAGCATGATTTCGGATTTCAACCGCTGGGCGGGGGACAATCTGGGTGAGAATTGGTCGGGTAAGGTGGCCAACGCCACGTTGCGTGCTTCGTTCTTAACGGCTTTTACTGATGCCACGCGCCGCGCCTTTAGTCTCAATATGATGGCTTCAATGGGAAAGTTGGCCAAAACAGATTGGAATAGCCTCAATGCTTTTGATCGCGCCCGTCTTGAAAATGCCGACATTACGATGTCTGATTGGCAGATCTACCAGGCGGCCGGCGTCGAGAATTTCAAGGGTGTGGATTTTCTCAATCCGAAGTCTATTCGCGATTTGCAGGGTTTTGACGAGTTGGCCAAACAACAGGCCGAAAGCAAACTGATCGGATTTATTGTCCGTGAGAGTGAAATGGCGTCTCTTAACCCGGATTTGATTGTGCGAGCCAGTACAACCAGAGGCAGGCAAAAGGGGACAGCCGAAGGTGAAATTGCCAGAGCACTTTTTCTGTTTAAATCCTTCCCGATCGCCATGATGAAGCAGCACTATGAGCGCGCTCAATTCTTGTCTCGTCACGGTGAAAAAGGCGACAGGCTCAAATATCTGGCGTCTATTGTTGTTGGAACAACCATGTTTGGCGCCTTGTCGCTTCAAGTTCAAAACCTTCTCAATGGTAAGGATTTGCAAGATACGGCCAGTCGAGAGTTTTGGCTTAATGCCTTTACTAAGGGTGGCGGCTTAGGTTTCTTGGGTGACTTTATTGCTAATCAGGTCTCTGAAAATGCGCGCTACGGCGCCTGGTCTACGGTTTCATTCTTGGGGCCACAGGCGTCTACTGCCCTTGAAGTGATGGACACCATTACTAAGACAACGGGTAATGTTCTTTACGACAAAGAGACAAAACCGGCAGCGAGTGCGCTACGCATTTTCCGCTCCCATACGCCATTTGTGAATCTTTGGTACACCTCAACAGCCATTGATCGCTACGTTATGAACGATATTCAGGAATACCTCTCTCCCGGTTATCTGGCCAGAATGGAACGCCGTACCTATAACTCTTGGGGGCAAGGGTACTGGTGGGGGCTTCGTGACACTACGCCGCGCCGCGCTCCTCAGATGGCAGATCAGCCGGACTACTAAACCCGTGCGCGTGTGTCTGAAATCCAAGTCCAAACTCCCTTTCATAAAGATTGGGAGTTTTTTATGCCCTATTTAATTTGGGTTCTTTTGATTTTTCCTTCGCTTTTCATGGCGGTGTTCTCTCGGGTTCTGTGCCCGATTCTGCCGTTGTTTGCCAACGAAGAAGGGTATTTGCCGGATTGGTTGAGTTGGTTCCAGACGCCGTTTGATTCACTGGATGGAGACAGACACTCATGGGAGCGGCATCCTGGCACTGATGCGTGGAGTACGTATAAGCGCAGAGTAGCTTGGCTTTGGCGCAATGCGGCATATGGTTTTGATATGCGCGTGTGCGGCATTAAAGTCAATCCCGACGCTGATCAGATTGTCTACGAAGGCAACCCCGATATTGGGGATAACACTGGTATTTCAGGGAAGTGTGTTTGGAAAGCCTACCGTGACGGCAAATTGATCGCATGGCAGTGGTACTTCTGTCAGCACTACGAGATTTTCGGCATTCATAAGTGTGTGCGCATCGGCTTTGGTTGGAAGATTTGGAATGACGAAAAACTGAGATCAATGCCTGCGCAGTTCTGGTTCTATATCAATCCTGTCAAGTAAAAGAGGTTAACGAAAATGACAAAAGAAGAATTGAAATCAGTTTTGAAAGACTTTGGTAGCAAGGGTAAGGAAATTGCCGATGAGCTGTATGACAGACTGGAAATGGAAAAGGAACAGCTCGATACTGAAACGCGACGCAAGACGCGTGCCTTCTGGTTGCCTGCTGGATTTGTCATTGGCGTCATTGTGACTTTGCTTTCTCAATTTGCCCTGTAGGTCTTCTCATGGTCAACACGTTAAGTCAATGGCTTGGTGCCGGCAGTGAGCGAGTGCTCATGACAGTGGGCGGCGCTGTCGGTGCGGCGTTTAGTTTTGCTTTTGGGGACGTGGCGCCGCTCATGCTTTGGCTTGCGATCTTCGTGACGGCCGACATGGTGACGGGAATGCTCTCGGCGATTCGTCAGAATGCCTGGTGTGGCAAAAAGCTATTCTGGGGCGTGATTCGCAAGGTCGTCATGTTCTCGATCATCGCTTTGGCGCATGGTTTGGATATGACGCTGCACGATCTGATCCATATTGATTTCGTTCAGTCGGTGGTCATTGTTGCCTATACCGCTGGTGAATTTGGATCTGTCATTAAGAATCTTGAAAAGGCAGGTTTGGGAGGAATCATCCCCCCTGTGCTCCGATATATTCTTTATGCGATCAATCAGTATCTTGAAGAACGCGCCGCCAAAACCCTTCCAATTAAATTGCACGGCCCCGCAAAAGGAGAACAAAAGTGACAGAGTTGCATTCCTATGGATATTGGTCCAAGGATCATTTAGAAGACGTTTCTAAATTCATTGCTCCGCTGGAAGGTAAGAGAAATCATGCTTATTTGTGCGAGGCCGGGCGCTGGACTATTGGTTATGGCCGCACAAAGAATGTCTGTCCAGGTGACGTTTGCACGGATGAGCAGGCATGGGAATGGCTCAAGGAAGACGTTCTGGAAACAATTAATGGCCTTGCTCGGTACGTGAATGTTCCTGTTTCCTTGGGAGAATTTATCGCCTTGACTTCGCTTGCTTTTAATGTCGGTGTCAACCGAGTGGCTCGTAGCAAACTGTTGTTGAAGTTGAATCAGGGCAATCGTGAAGGCGCTTCGCTTGAGTTCTTGGATTTCAATTTAGTGAACGGTAAGGTGAGTAAGGGATTGACGAAGCGCCGAAAGATTGAATACGAGGAATTCTTGTCATGAGCTATGTCCGTTATGCGCTTTGTGTGATTCTTCTTTTCTGTAGCTACTGGTTGGGATTCAATCATGCGAAAACTGAAGGCGAATTGGAGATTGAATCGCTGAAGCTCGCTCAGGCAAATGAAATCATTGAAGCACAGAAAAAGGTTAGAATTGATTATGAGTCACAAATTCAAAGTCTCAACGCTGCTCTCGCTTCTGCTAGGAGCGATGGTGCTGAGCGGCTGCGCCAGCTCAACGAGTTCCGTGGCGCCAGTACAGACTTGGCAACCTGCCGCCGTCAGCGAAACGACTTATCAAGATTGGCGGTCCGAGGTGAAGAATTACTCAAGCGAGCTGACGCGTATTTTGGGGCGCTCGTCAAGTGATAAGTAGCGTTATAGTTAGCTAATAAGGGGCTAATCTGTTTTGTTCCTATCCGCTGCTCTATGGTATAAAGGATGGTATAAAAATTAATAGACCATTGATACAAGCCCTGAAAACATTGGAAAATCTGTAAACCTCATCCCACCATGTAATTTGTTGATTTTAAAGGAAAATTCCATCTGATTTGTCTTGAGTCAGGTGGATTTTTTATTACCGTACCAGTTCAGAATCACTCGGGCGATATCGAGTTTCAATTAAACACTATCCAACGAATGTTAGGTGACAAAGTAATATCCGCCTTAAGGAATTAACTTGAGTGATGTTTGACACGAGCACTTTTGCCCATAACTAATATCCACTGTTGTCTGTAAGTGTAACAGAGTGTTCAAGTGAATAACTTTGTAGATTCAGGCAATTATTTTCCTTTTCAAGTCTGAATAATCAATTGATAGGGAAAGGAGGATAAAAGTGCTGAGGAATTTTCATAAGACTAAGAATCATTGCGGTGTTTGTGCTTTGTTGTTAGTGCTTAGTTCAGCCGCGTATGCTCAAGTTCAGACTCAAGAACCTGCGTTTGAAATGGTCAAAGTTCAGGGCGGAGAGTTTTTGATGGGAAGTCCTGAAAGTGAATTTGAACGCCAAAAAGATGAGCTGCAGCACAAGGTTCGGGTCAATGACTTTTTGATGAGCCGTTATGAAGTGACTCAGGCTGATTTTGAGGCGGTTATGTCGTTTAATCCCTCTTCTCATAAAGGGCAAAATTTGCCGGTAGAGAATGTTTCATGGTTTGACGCAGTGCGCTTTTGCAATGAATTAAGCCGTCAGAATGGTTTAACGCCTGTTTATGACATCGAAGATAATCAGGGAAGGCCATCAGTGTCTTTCAATCAAAAAGCAAACGGCTATCGTTTACCCACAGAGGCTGAATGGGAATACGCCGCCCGTGCAGGCACGCAGACACCTTTTAGTACCGGTGAAAATATCAATTCAAATCAAGCGAACTATTACGGCACCTATCCGTACAAAGACAGACCTTCAGAACTTTACAGAGGTGAGACGATTCAAGTAGGCAGTTTCCAGCCAAACGCTTGGGGGTTATATGATATGCACGGCAACGTCTGGGAGTGGTGCTGGGATCGTTACGGAGCTTATAGTGTGAATTCCGACAATAATCCGACGGGAGCAGAAAGCGGACGTTACCGTGTCAACAGAGGGGGAGGCTTTAACGATTTCGGAAAGCACTTAAGAAGTGCTTATCGAGCTACTCACAACCCAGAAAATAAAACATTCAATATCGGTATCCGTTTAGTGCGTAATGCTCAGTAAAGAGGAGGAGCGATAATGAAATCAACTCGCAGAAATTTTTTAGGAGCGATCTCTGGACTTTCTTTGGTTGCGGCTTCAGGAACACTTTGGGCTCAAACTGCCGCTAAGGGAAAAATCCTGGTTGTGTTCTTCTCATGGTCGGGCAATACACGCTATATCGCACAAATGATTCAAAATAAGACTGGGGCAGATATTGTTGAGCTCGAACTCGTCAAGCCTTATTCAGAAAATTACAGCACATGCTTAGAAGAGGCAAAGCGTGATCAACGGGCTGACGCTCGACCGCAGCTTAAGACTCGTATCGAGAATATAGCTCAGTATGACACTATCCTTTTAGGTTATCCCAATTGGTGGGCTTCTATTCCGATGCCTATTGCAAGCTTTTTGGAGCATTATGATCTATCAGGTAAAACGATTGTTCCATTTTGCACGCATGGGGGAGGTCGCTTAGGACAGAGCGTTTCTGCCATTTCTAAGTTGGCACCGAATTCAACAATAGGTGAGGCTTTGTCGGTGCATTATCGAGGGGGATCGTCGCTATCTCACGATATAGACCTTTGGTTAAAAGACAATAAAGTAATTTAACGATCATGACTACTTCGGCAAAAAGGATAAACATAGCGTCAAAAAAGACTTTTGCAGCCGTATTTTTTGCGTTGTTTATCCTATGCCTGGGCGCCCGACTTACGGGGCTACTTTTTCATCAACTGCTAGGTTTGGTTTTTATTGCTTTTGCACTCATTCATTGTTTAGTGCATTCGGGCTGGTTTTTTAGTTTTTCATTAGGCCGCTGGACAATAAGGCGAGTCGTTACTGCAGTTATTAATTTCCTTTTGTTTTTCTGTACTTTGATATTGTTTGTGACAGGAGTTTACTTATCGCCTGATTTATTTAGTTTTCTTCAGTTGCACTCTTCCATGATGACCCGCTCAATTCACTCTATAGCGGCTTTTTGGACTTTAGTGCTCATTGGCATTCACTTGGGGCTTCATGCCCAGATATATATCAGAGCCTTATCAAAATACTTGAGTTCAGGGGCAATGTATTTTTTTGCGATATTGCTCAGTGCCTTTGGTGTGATAGGTTTTGTGGATCGGATGCTTTTTGAAAAGCTCTTTTTAGGATTTTCTTTTGATTTTTGGGATGAAAGTAGACCACTTGTACTCTACTTTGTTCTCTATGCAGCAGTCAGTCTGATGGTGACGGTTGTTACAGAGCTAGTTCTTGAAATATCTCATCGAAAAAATGCTGTTTTCAGAAAGTCTTTTTTGGGAGTTAGAGATGCAAAAATGCATTAAGAGAAGAAATTTTTTGAAAATTGGGGCGCTTTTTGCATCAAATCTGCTAGTGGTAGAAAAAGTAGCTTTGGCTCAGCAGAGTCCCATGTTAAATGAAAAATTAGTCATTGAAACTAATGGCAAAAAGTTCACTTTTTCTCTTTGGGACAACGCCACAACTCGTGATTTAATTAGTCTCTTGCCCCTGACCATTCAATTTGAGGATCTCTATAGTCGGGAGTTTTGCTACCGATTCCCTCAACCTTTAAAGGCAGAGGAAGTTAATTATCGAGGATACGAAGTAGGGGAGCTCATTTACTGGCCTCCCAGACATAGTCTAGTGATTATGTATGCTCAAAATGCTGAGCAATTTTCAATGCAATCGGTCGGGCGCTTGGATCAATCTGTAGAGAGCTTACCACGCGGAGACTTTAAGGCAATTTTATCCTTGGGTAGGTAGTTTGAAGTAGTTTCCCGTGTCATTTACGACTTTTCTAAGGCACTAAGCTTACTCAGCTTAATTTGAGCTGAGTTTTTCTTTTTTGCTTAGACTAAACTGATTCATACCTTCAAAAACAAAAAAAGAATGAGTGCTTTTAATCCTATAGCAATTACGTTTTGCGGTTACCTTTTACTGATGGTTATTATCGGTTTCGTAGCCTGGCATTACACGCGTGACTTTAATGATTATGTTCTGGGCGGCAGACGTTTAGGCGGTCTGGTGACAGCATTGTCCGTCGGCGCAAGCGACATGAGCGGATGGCTTTTAATGGGATTGCCGGGAGCAGTCTTTTTATCTGGTATATCGGAGAGTTGGCTTGCAATCGGTCTTTGCGTCGGCTCTTTTGTGAATTGGAAAATTGTAGCTGCAAGACTTCGCGTATACACAGAAAGATGTCAAAACGCACTGACGCTTCCTGACTATTTAAGTCATCGTTTTGATGATGATAAGCGTCTTTTGAGTATTATCTGTGCGGCAGTCATTTTGATTTTTTTTACGATTTACTCAGCTAGTGGTATGGTGGCAGGCGCTAGACTTTTTGAATCAACTTTCGATCTTCCATACTCAATAGCCCTTTGGATTGGAGCGGCGGCCACCATCCTTTATGTTTTTATTGGGGGCTTTTTAGCCGTTAGCTGGACCGATACAGTTCAAGCGGCAATGATGTGTGTTGCTTTGGTTGTGACGCCCATCGTAGTGATGAATGAACTAGGTGGTTTTTCTGACACTATCAATCAGGTAAGCGCTATTGATACATCCATGCTGGATATATTTAAAGGACAAACAATTATCGGGATCGCATCGCTTGTTGCTTGGGGGTTGGGCTATTTCGGTCAGCCTCATTTGCTCGTGCGCTTTATGGCAACAAAATCCATTAAAGTTATTCCGACTGCGTGCCGCACATCCATTATCTGGATGCTTTTTTGTTTAGCCGGTGCTGTGAGTGTAGGCTTTTTCGGTTGTGCTTATTTCTCGCAGCATATCGACCAAGGGACTTCGGTTATCGCTAATCCGGAATTGGTTTTTATTGTATTAACTCAAGTACTTTTTAATCCCTGGATTGCCGGGATTTTAATGTCGGCTATTTTGGCCGCTGTCATGAGCACACTTTCGTGTCAGCTTTTGGTTTGTTCTTCGACGCTGACAGAAGATTTTTATCGTGCTTTCATTCGACCTCAAGCTTCTGCCCGAGAGTTGATTTGGTTCGGTCGGGCAATGGTTTTAATGGTGTCTTTGGTTGCTATTTTGATTGCTATGGATCCCCAAAGCAAGGTGTTGGGTCTAGTAAGTTACGCCTGGGCAGGTTTCGGTGCTTCATTCGGACCGGTTATCATTATGAGCTTGTGGTGGAAGAAAATGACAAAAAATGGTGCACTTGCCGGAATGGTTACAGGAGCAGTCACCGTCATTGTATGGAATACCTTCGGTTGGTTTGGTCTTTACGAGATCATCCCTGGTTTTCTTTTTGCACTCATAGCCATTGTGATTTTCTCACTCATTGGTCAAAAGCCTTCTCAGGCAATGAAGGATATATTCGACGAAGTGCAGGTTGCTGTACGCAAAGGAGAGGATCTGCATGTTTGAGCTTAAGGCTTTTCCAACTCCAGGTTAATGCTTGCACAGATAAGGCCAGCTAATCGGTTAAATAATGATTGAATTTCCAAGTGCAGAGCATCGGTTTCAATGGCATTGACATTGTTATCAGCGATGCGCTGCAGGTGTAGGTGTGTCTGCTCGCGTGCGGCTATCAGCAAGCGTCTTTGATGATTCAAAAGCCTTTGAGATAATTCATTTTTCTTTTTGAAATCATCAGTCCTTAAATAGGCGCCTAGCGTTTGAATGCCAGATAAAACAATCTGATGAGATTCTGTTAATTCCCGTAGTCCCTCGGGACTAAAATCCAGGTGTTTTAAGCACTTTTGATCATTGATTACATCAATGGTGTGTTCAATGAGGTTAATGACAGATTTCAATGATCCGTTCACGCTTTTAATGTTTTGCCATTCAATAGCTTCCTGGGCACTCAGATTCGTTGTGACTGCTCGGTTTAGAAAAAGCGAAATGCTTCGATTCAATTTCAGTGTCGAAGCTTTTTTATTTTTCATGATCATAATGCTTCCAGGATTGGGATTACTTCTCAAAAGCGTGTCGATATCAAGCCACAGAAGGCGAATTGCATCAATTTCTTTAATGAGGTACTTTTTGGCAACGGTGAGCGAAATACTGACTGTGAGGAAATTTTCCTGAACGAAAAGTTTCTTATAGTTAACATTGGGTTCAGTATCTTCTTCGGGAGTGCTCAATATAGATTCTGTCCAATGACTGAGTGGGTGGATAATTAAAAGTCCTAAAAGGCCGACTGCCAAGTTAAAAACCAGATGCCATAAAACCACATTATCAGGCAGTGAAACGAAATTCTGAACGTTAAATTCGAGACTAATCATGGCCACTAAAATCATCAAACTTCTCAATAAGGCTGTCGCACTTGGTCCTCTGCGAGCGATTCGACTGGCAAACATTGTGGTTAGAAGAGCCAAGATAGTGCTGCCGGCATTAGCACCTAAAACCATCCATAGTGCAGCTTGAAAATTAAGCACTTGAGCGGCGTATAAAGAAGAGGAAACAATGACTGCGGCTAAGCTTGAGACGCAACAGATAGCTAAAACGGTTCCCGCAGCGAAAGATAAAATCAAGTAGTTGTGAAGCAAATTAAAAAACGGAGAAAGTTCAGCATTGGCCCTTAAAGGTTCGGTTGAAAGCACAATCTGATTAATTGCAATCATGATGAATGCCAAGCCTAAAAGGATGCGTCCGAACTGTCCTTTGCGGCTTTGGGCTTTAAAGTGAAAAAACATCACGACACCGCACAAAATAAGGATCGGTGCGATGGCAGCGAGATTTAAACTTAATACGCAGGCCATAAATGCGCTTCCTAATTCTGCGCCGAATATGCAACTGATGGCAATTGCAGTATTAATAAGTCCTTCGGATTGTAAGCCAGCGACCAATAATGTCGCTGCGGTTGAACTTTGCAAGAGACTCGAAAGGAAAAAACCTACGCCAAAGCCTTTGAATCGGTTATCTAATCCGTGGGACAGGGCTGTGCGAAGCGACATCCCAAAAGTTCTTAACATGCCGCTTTTGACCATATAAGTGCCCCAAAAAATTAGAGCAACCGCTCCCAACAGATTCGTCAGATGAGTCATAGGAAACCGAAGAATCGAAAGAACTTGTAGTCATTGTAGGCTTTTTTATTTTGAAAAATGATAAAAAAGGGGAGCGGAATTTTAGTTCCGCTCCCGAGGGATGACTTTGAATTAAAGGAAATTTTTAGTATTCAAAAGTTCCTTTTTGAACAATTTCACCGTTACGCATCATGACATGATTACGGGAAACAACGGTGGTGAGTTCCATTGCATCGTTAAAGAGGCAGGCGTTGGCGCAGCCACCTACTTCAATGACACCTTGACCGGGCAAGCCAAGAGCTTGTGCAACGTTAGAGGAAATAAAGGTAATGGCCTTTTCAATAGGCATTTTATGCTCAGCAATCAGGCGTTTGACCTCTGTTAAGTTCCCGGCTACACCGCCAACACCCAGACCGATCATTTCTCCCTTGTCGTTAAAGCGAGGCACTGATCCGTGACCGTCGGTTGAAAGGGTGATATGAGTAGGATCGACTCCAGCATCAAGTGCGACCATGACGGCTTGGGCGGGATGTTCGAAACAGCAGCTTGCGCCCGTCGTAATATCCATGTAGCCGCCTGCCTTAGCAAACTCAACAGCCGCATCAAACACTTGACGAATTCGACCACAGTGCGTCGGACGAATATGTTTAATCGGAAAACCTCGAGCCACGATTTCTTTATACATATCGAAGCTGCCCGGGATATTGCCCGTATGAATGTGAAGGAAACCCGTTTTGCCCGAGATCATGCCTGCCACGCGGATTTCAGCCAAAAGAGCTAAAACTTCTTGTACAGTGGGAAATGATGAGCGATGATCACCCAGAGCAATCTTGACACCGAGGCATTCGGGCACAAGGAACATATCGTCTGCGACAGAACGCGACATGGTGGTGGGCGGATATTTGTAGTTCGAGGTGTACATCCAGGCAGAGACACCTTCGGATTTAAGCGCTCTTACTTTAGCCAAAAGGTTTTCGATGGAACGGGTGACAAAGTCAGTGCCGGAGACACCAACTACACTTGTAGTACCGCAGGCTACCAATTCGGAAAGCATGATTTCAGGAGTACGAGTAACCGGACCACCTTCGCCGCCTCCGCCTGTCACATGGATGTGCTGATCAAAAAAGCCAGGTGTCATGATTTGACCCTGAGCGTCAATGATTTCGGTATCAGGAAGCGTGGAAGGAAGATCTTGACCGATAGCAACGACTTTTTCGGCAACCATCAAGACATCCTGTTTACCCAAATCCTTCGGTGCAAAGACATGAGCATTTTTAATTAAAAGGGCCATGACATAAACCTCATACAAACGTCAGACAAAAGCTTATTCGATAATCATAACGCTCACAGAATGTCTTTTGTTTGAAGAAAAAAAGTAATGTTGTTCTAAGAAAAACAATGGGGACGGTTTAACCGTCCCCAGAGTTATTTATTGATTATTGATCGGGTTATTTGCGATCGGCGATCAGTGTGAAGAAGCGTTCTGCGACTTTGATATGCTTTTCGATCGAATTGATTTCCAAGTATTCTTTATCGCAGTGCATTTCACCGCCGACAGGGCCGAGACCGTCCAAGGTCGGCACACCCATTGCAGCAGTAGTGTTGCCGTCGGAGGCACCGCCAGCCTTCACCCAAGCGATATCATAACCTTCAAGCTTAGCGGCTTCTTCAATCAAACCGGCCATAGCTTTGGTTGCTTCACTCAAGGGCATAGCACCATGGTGGTTCTTTTCAACGATCTCTTGCGTCACGCCCTTAACCCATTCTTGCTTGGCCAATTCCATGATCTTGGCGTTGACTTCGTTGTAATCGTCGTCATTCCAAACACGCAGGTCAAGTTCAGTTTCAGCAAAGTCAGCCACAACGTTGGCAACCGTACCACCGCGCACTGCACCGAAATTGAGTGTAATGCCGCGATCCCAGTCAGCCAATTCCTTAACGGCGGAGATGAATTTCACCATTGCATAGATGGCGTCGCAGCCGCGTTCGGGATTGTTGCCGGCGTGAGCGGAAACACCGTGGAAGGTGATCTTGTAGGTGCTGGAACCCTTGCGGGCGCAAACCAATTCACCGCCTTCGCGAGCCGGTTCAAAAATCAAAGCGCGATCGGACTTAGAGGCGCATTCCTTCAACCAGTCATGAGAAGAAACAGAACCGGTTTCTTCGTCAGGGTTGCAAGCCACCAAGATGGAGAGTTTGTCCAAAGTTTCCTTGGGCAAATTCTTTAAAGCGTAGAAAATCGTCATGCAACCGGCTTTGCAGTCCAAAACACCAGGACCGTAAGCACGATCACCCTTGATGGACATCGGACGCACAGCGACTGTACCGGCCGGGAATACCGTATCCAAGTGGGCATTAAGCATCACATCGTAGTGAGTGGCTTCGGGCTTATTGGTGGCAAACAAAGCCGGACCGACCTTATCACCCAAGTCAACGAGCTTAGCCGTAAAGCCGATGCCTTCATACATTTGCTTGAATGTTTCGGCGACTTGTTTAACACCGTCGATGCAAGCCGTACCAGCGTCAACATTAACGACCTTTTCCAAGTCTTTTAAAAATTCTTGAACCATTGGAGTATTCCTTTCTAAATATAGTTAGCAGCGATTGAATATCTTCAACCGACCTAATGAAATTGTACTGTTTGCTTTATTAAAAAGGGGGATTAAATTTAATTAATCCCCCTCAGTAAACATCAATATCAGAGCACTAGCGTACTAGACAATGATGTTCATGATGAACATGGAGATGAAGGCGTTCAAAATGGACACAGCCATCAACAACGGAATCATCTTACCGCGCGTGCCGATCACACCCAAGCAACGGCCCATGTATTGCAATTGAGAACCCATCAAATAAATGGCGGGGGCCAAGATGGCGCAGTCTTGAACGGAAATGGCACCTTGATCGAACAAGGCAGCAGCCACACCGACACCGCCGCCCATGGACATCCAACCGGCGATCAGCACGGCAGCGGCTTCACCGGGAAGACCGAACAAGCCCATCAAGGGACGGAAAATGTCACCCAAGATCGGCAAGAGGCCGGCCACATTCAAAGCGGCAATAATCACGAAAGCCATCAAAACGTTCGGGATGGTGGAATGCGTTGCAATGCCCCAACCTTGAATGGCACCCTTGACGAAAACGTCAGTTACCATCGGCTTGCTGTTATCACTAGACATATTCAATATCCTCCAATCCTGAATTAAGCAGCTTTCTTCTTCTTAGCCGAGAAGATCTTCAGGAAGCGAACCACGTTAGCACCGAAAACCTTCATAACGAGCATGATGCCCAAGCACAAGGCGATGGAAGCAGGAACCGTGTTACCGGCAGAGTCCGTCAAGCTCAAGAGCACAACGCCAGCACCCAAGAAGTTGGTGATCGTAGCGTCAGCGGACAATTGGAACATAGCAAACACGTCACCTTCGTCTTCAGTAATTTCGCCTTTATCCAACAATTGGCGCGTTAAAGCAGCACCACCGTCGGTCGATTGCAAAGAAGCAATCAAAGCCAAAGAGCAGGAACCCGGAATACCCATCAACGGGCGAAGAATCGGGGTGAGGAGCTGACGGGCAGCAGCCAAGGCACCGTAGTGGTCACAGACCGTGATCATGGCCAAGGCGAACATAACGGTCGGCACCAAGGTCAAAGCAAAGCAGAAACCGTCGATGGCACCGGAACCGCCTACACCGCGGAAGATACCGGTCGTGGTCTTGATAGCTTCGCCATTGAGCGTAACGCTCGTGATAACTTTACCGAAGGCACCGTTTAATGTGGAGAAGTCAAAAATGGCCCACCAGTGATTACCGGCGCAAACACCGGAGAAAAAGACGATAGCGAAAACCAAAGAGATGTAACCGCCAATACCGACCTTTCCTTCCGTAGTCTTATTTTCTTGTTCAGACATAGGATGATCCTTAATTTTTTAAATAAGAAAAGAAATGGATGCTAAAACATCCATGTAACGGATAGTAAAGTATTTAACATTTATGCGTATAAGTAATTTTGCTTATTTTTCGGCTTAAACAGCGTAAACTTAGGGTAAACACCTGATGAAGATCACAATATCTAACGTATTTTCATAAGCTTTTCTTTTACTTTATAAGAAAAGCTTAAGAGTCGGGGTCTATTTTCCTTTAAAATAAATCGTTCTCATTTATTTGTTAGCGACCGCCTGATGGGTAAAAACTGATGGTGGCCGAGGAGTTGTGTAATGTCTTTGAATGACCCGCATTGGGGCCGGGGTAGCTCGGAAGAAAATAAAGAAGAAAATAAAAACGACACCCCCAATAATGACAGCAAACAAAATGACAATCGTCCCCGTGATGAGGAGCGTTTTGGTGATCAGAATCGTCAAAATGACAACAGAAAAACTGAGGGTGACGATTTAGATCGCTTGTGGGATGAATTCAATCAAGCCTTAGGTGGTATGCTCGGCAGAAGAAATGATGACCGCGGGCAGTCAACTCAAGGTAGCGGAGCCTCTTTTGAGCAGAAAAGAGATGAGGAGCCGCGCCGCTATGGAAGTGATCACAATGCTCAGGAGCAATTGAAAAAACAATTTGAGTCCTTTAAGCATATGCAGCCTCCTAAATTTATAAAGAAGCAGCCTGCTGGGCGCGGATTAGCTTTTGCAGCTGTTGTTGTAGTGGGCCTATGGGCGGCAACGGGTTTTTATATCGTACCTGAAGGTCAATCCGGTATTGTGACTACATTCGGCAAATACACTGAAACGACTATGCCAGGTTTCCGTTGGCATATGCCTTGGCCCATTCAACAGGCCGATATCGTTGATGTCAGCAGTGTTAGAACCGTTGCTATCGGTGCAATGGGCCGAGCCAATCGCGAAGCCGAAGCGCTGATGCTCACCGACGACGAAAATATTGTTGATTTGCGTTTCAATGTTCAGTACCGCATTAAGTCGGGTGAAGGAGCGATGAATTACATTTTCCGTTCGCGTGATCCGGATGAGTCTGTTCGCCAATCTGCAGAAAGCGCTATGCGTGAAGTTGTTGGACGCAAAAAAATGGACAGCGTGCTTTTTGAAAGCAAGCAGGAAATTGCTGAAGACGTCAAAAAGATCATGCAGGAAATGCTTGATCGTTACCGCACGGGTATTGAAGTTATGAGTGTGGCCATTCAGAATGCTCAACCACCTCAGCCCGTTCAGGCCGCTTTTGACGATGCGGTGAAGGCTGGTCAGGATAGAGAGCGTCAGATTAACGAAGGTCAGGCTTATGCCAATGACGTTATCCCGAAGGCTCGAGGCATGGCTGCCCGTCTAGCTCAGGAAGCAGAAGGGTATAAAGCACGTGTGATCGAGACCGCACAGGGTGATGCTGAGCGTTTTGCTCAAATTCTAAAACAGTATGAAAAAGCTCCCCGTGTGACGCGTGACCGTATGTATGTTGATACGATGCAGCAAGTGATGCAATCAACGACAAAAGTTTATGTGGATACTAAAGATGGAAACAATTTGCTCTATTTGCCTTTTGATAAGTTAATGGAGCAAAACGCCGCATCGGTCAAGACTGAAGCACAGTCTACTTCAACTCAGCAGAGCACTCCTGAAGTACAGTCTCAGTCGACGCCATCTCAGAGAACTTCTTCAAGTACTGCTTCAAGAAGCTATAGTGCTCGTGACGCCATCCGAGATCGTTTACGCTAACCGCGCCGCTAGGGAGTAAAGAATGAAAAAAGTATCAGCTGTTGCCTTTGTAGCCCTTGCTGCGGTGGCTGTTGGACAGTTTTGTCTGTATACGGTCAACGAACGCGAACACGCACTGGTGTTTGCTTTGGGTGAATTAAAAGAAGTAGTTTCAGAGCCTGGACTGCACGTGAAGTTGCCGCCGCCTCTACAAAATGTTGTCTATTTGGACAAGCGCATTCTGACCTTGGATGCACCTACGGCAGACCTTGTGCAAACGAGCGAAAAGAAAAACCTCATGATTGACTCTTTTGTCAAATGGCGAATTGCCGATCCGAGACTCTACTGGGTGTCTTTCCAAGGTAATGAACGCGCTGCAGAAGACCGCATTTCGGCCTTGCTTCGAGATGCCTTGAACCAAACGGTTAACAAACGTACGGTCAACGGGATTACCAGTCGTGAGCGTGATGTGGCAATGCTTGAAATCCGTACCGGTCTGCAAGAACGTGTGCGTGATGTCGGTGTCGAAGTGGTGGATGTTCGTTTAAAGAGAGTGGACTTTACACCCGAAATTTCTGAGTCTGTTTATCGCCGTATGGAAGCTGAACGTAAGCGCGTAGCTGCCGAAGAGCGTTCAACTGGTGCAGCCGAAGCTGAGAAAATCCGCGCCGATGCCGATCGTCAGCGTGCAGTTATTTTGGCTCAAGCATATAACCATGCTCAGCAAATTAAAGGTGAAGGGGATTCAGTGGCTAATGCTACCTACGCCGAAGCTTTTTCCAAGAATCCGGAGTTTGCCCGCTTCTACCGCAATATTGAAGCTTATCGGGCAAGTTTCGCCGATAAGAAAGATGTCATGGTGGTGGATCCCTCTGCCGACTTCTTCAAGTTCATGAAAGAGCCGGAGGCTAAATAGCCATGGGTTGGAAAACCTGGGTACTTGCTTTAGCTTTGGTCTGTATTATTGAAGGTATCGTGCCTTTTACAGCACCTCAAAAGTGGCTGGACTCTGTCCGTGAAATCGCACGAGTAGCCAGCCCCGAGATCATCCGTAAGATTGGTTTGGGTTTGCTTCTTGTCGGAGTCGGCTCTATCTGGCTTCTGACAGCCTAAAAAAGGAATTTAGCCCATATGAGCCCGCATGAGCGGGCTCTTTTTTATTGACGATTTTCTCGAATGATTTTGTCGGGAGCCTCTCGCCAAGAAGAGCGAAAAGGATTGATGTCGATTCCGCCACGTCGGGTAAAACAAGCATAGACTTCAAGGACTTCTGGGTTAAATGCCTTCTTTAAATCATGATAGATTTGCTCAACGCACTGCTCATGAAAACCGCGGTGACAGCGATAAGAAATCAGATATTTTAAGAGTCCCTGCGGATTAATTGCTCGTCCTTCGTAGTCAATCGTAAGGGCAGCTAAATCCGGTTGGCCAGTGACCGGGCATAGGGATCGAAAAGCATTGGTGGAATATGTTTTTTTAACGCTGGCGGTGCATTTGTCATCGAAAGACAAATAAGCCGGTTCAGTTTCATATACCTGGATGCAGTTACTTTTGTCCAACTGCAAATAGTCTAGTGACTCACCGGGCATAACTGACAAGCTTTCACGATAATCATTCAAACTGTAAAGCTTTACTTTAACTTGGCCTCCTAGGCAATCAGAAAGATCAGCCGTTATGCGGCGGGAGACTTCTTCTGGGTTCTCCACTCGAGTCATAGCAAAAGAGCCTGCGTAAAGTTTCAGCGATTTGGATTCGACAATAAATGGCGTAGATGCGGGTACTGAAAGCTCTGCGATAGCTGTTTGGGGGATACCCTGTTGGTTCAGCCAGGAGAGTTCGTAGAGGCGCCAGATATCGACCCCTCGGAATTGATGCTCTCCAATAGCATCTCTTCCGAGAGAACGAGCAATGGGCTGCAGCAAATCCGGGTTGTACTGATCGCTGTAAACAGTTTCTTTACCCAGTAACGTGTTTTTAGGTTCAGGCATTAAAACAGGCATCAGCTATTGTTCCTCGGTAAAAAGTTCTAAAGAGCCGAACATTTTGTTGAGCTTTTCCTCGTCAAAAGGAAGGTATTCAGCAATGGTGAATCCGACGACATTTGTCGAGTGGCAGATCGCTTGAAGTATTTGGGCAAGTAAATCCATGCGCATCCTTCCGCAGCCAGAACCGTCTCCAACCAGTTCATGATTGGCAAAATAAGTCGAATGGAAATATTGAGGATCCAGTACATCAATATCTAGGTGTACCAGGATATGTTTGAACTTTTGAGCAAAAGTTTCAATTTCCTTAACGGTTACAAATTGTTCGGTTTGAATTTTGTAGTCCACGCCGAGTCTATCCAAAAATTCTGCCTGATAATCATGCAGGTTCTGCAGGCCGACGTAGAAAAGTTCGTTGGGTTTAAAAGGGGGATTGCTAAGCATCTCAACCATGTCTTTTTCACCCTGTCCCAATAAGGCAGCAAGCACCATAGCATGCGCATTTGGGTAGCCGTCTTTGCTCATAGAGATGTCTGGGTGGGCATCAATCCAGATGATCCCTGCATCAGGGTAAAGGCCGTGCAGGTAATCAAACGGAGCTTGGGAGACGAGACAGTTACCACCAATCGTAATAATTTTTTGTGGTTGATTTTCTGCAATCACTTTCTGAGCAGCTAGGATGCCGGCAAATACTTCTTTCTTACCGGTAATTCCATCCTGAACCGTGCGCTCTAGTCCGTCAGGTGCTGCAATGTTGACCTTAACCAAGGGCTGCTTGGGGTTGGCAGGCAGAATATGCTGCAAAAGATTGGCACCGAAGTAATATGTTTCAAGCCCTCCGCTGAGCCAATCGGGATACAGTAAGCGAATGGTTTTCATATTGGGAAATGTGTGAAGAAACCAAAAAATTATACTTTAGTTCAAAACTTACTCGGCTGAGACTACAAAAAAATCTGAAACTCGGCGATAATAAGACGGTTGCGTGTGTAATGAACAAACTCATTGCCGCTTTCAAGTTTTTATTGCTTATTTCGGGGATAAAACAATGGCTAAAAATGTTGTCGTAGTCGGCGCCCAATGGGGTGACGAAGGCAAAGGCAAGATTGTGGACTGGCTCACTGAGAAAGTGGATGGTGTCGTCCGTTTTAATGGCGGTCACAATGCCGGCCATCCTTTGGTGATCAACGGTCACAAAACAATTCTTCGTTTGATTCCGTCGGGCATTATGCATCCGACGATGACCTGTTATCTCGGCAACGGCATCGTTTTTTGCCCGGAAGCCTTTTTCGGTGAAATCGAACAGTTAAGAGATCATGGCTGTGAGGCCGAGCACCGTATTCGTGTTTCGGGTAACGCTCCCTTGGTGATGCCTTACCATATCGCCTTGGATCATGCTCGTGAAGCAGCCGCCGGAGCCAAAAAGATCGGTACAACCGGACGTGGCATTGGCCCCACGTATGAAGACAAGGTGGCTCGTCGCGGAGTGCGTGTAGCAGACCTTTTTAATGAAAAGTTTTTCATTGAACGTGTCCGCGACGTGATGCAATATCATAACTTTGAGCTCACTAAACTTTTGGGTGCCGAAGCGCTTGATGTCAATAAGGTTATCGATGAGACATTGGCATTTGCCCCACGCATCAAACCGATGCTCACTGATGTCTCCTACACGATTAATAAGCTGATGGACGAAGGCAAGTCCTTCCTCTTTGAAGGTGCACAAGGTTCGATGCTCGACATCGATCACGGAACTTATCCCTACGTGACAAGTTCTAATACTGTGGCTGGAGCCGTTTGCTCTGGAGCTGGTGTCGGCGCTCACCGTATTGACTATGTCTTAGGTATCACAAAGGCTTATTGCACGCGTGTCGGTGAAGGTCCTTTCCCGACGGAACTCAATGATGAAATCGGTCAGCATCTGCGCGATAAGGGTTACGAATATGGCGCTGTAACTGGTCGTCCGCGCCGTTGCGGTTGGTTTGACGGTGCGGCTATGCGTCGAGCAGTCCAAATTAACGGCCTGCGCGGTCTGGCGGTTATGAAGCTTGACGTCTTAGATGGTCTTGAAACGGTGCGTCTGGGTGTGGGTTATAAGTATCAGGGCGAAGAAGTTGATGTGATGCCTTATGGTGCAGAAGCTTGCGCTCAGTGTGAAGTGATCTATGAAGATTTTCCGGGTTGGAAAGAAAGCACGTTCGGCGTGACACGCTGGGAAGATTTGCCAGAAACGGCTAAGCGTTACCTGCAGCGTCTCTCGGAAGTGGCTGGTTGTCCGATTGCTGTTGTTTCGACTGGTCCCGATCGTTCACAAACGATCATGCTTGATAACCCATTTGCCAAATAATTAATTATTAGAGGGATAGGGGCGGCATCAAGCCGCCCTTTCAAATTTATGAGTGACCTTTTCGTTACCCAAGAACAATACGATAACTTAATTGAAAAGTTGATTTTAAAGGTAGCCGATGACGGCTATCAATTTGATTCTCTTTTGTGTCTGGCTCGTGGCGGTTTACGTATCGGGGATATTTTTTCTCGAGTCCATGACATGCCTTTAGCCATTTTGGCAACGAGCTCTTACCGAGCCGCTGCTGGTAAAAAACAGGGTGATTTGGATATTGCCACCTTTATTACTAAAACGGGCGGTGAAATTGCCGGTCGATTGCTTCTGGTTGACGATATGGTCGATTCTGGCAAAACTATTGTGCAGGTTGCCCGTCATCTGAAAGAACAGTATCCAGCCATCACAGAAATCCGAGTGGCTGTCCTTTGGTGGAAATCTCACTCGGTTTGTAAACCAGATTACTGGTGTGACTATTTGGAAGATAATCCGTGGATTCATCAACCCTTTGAACGCTACGACGCAATCGGGCTTGAACGGCTGCGCAAACACGATTTTTAGTCTCTTGCGTTTCAATAGATAAAAAGCTAAGTGGGGAGGTCTAAGCCTCCCCAAAATTATTTGAGTTCTTATTATTCTTGCTTCTGAACTCTATCTGGCTGCAAGTAATTTTGAAGCAATAGGAGAAATTGCTTAAAATGTCGAAAATTTTCTCTGTCTTCAATTCTTTATCAGTTCTGCCATGGATATTGCAGCTACTCTTGAAGCTTTCTACAACAAGGTGGATTTGTTGTACTTAACCGATGTCATCGGTATCGTTGCCTTTGCCTTTGCGGGTGTGTTAATTGGTATTCGTATGAAATGCGATCCCGTAGGCATTTTTGTGTTGGCTTTTTCTACAGCTTTTGGCGGTGGGATTGTTCGTGATCTTTTAATTGACAGACGTCCGATGTATTGGATTGCCAATCAGGAATTGGTCTGGTTGGTGCTTTTGATCACGATCTTTACACCGATGATTTTCCGCTTCTATAAAAAGCACCTCTCATACGATGTCTTTGTTTGGAGTGATGCAATTGGTTTAGGTTTTTTCTCAGCCGTCGGTACAAGCCACGGTGTGAGCTTGGGTGTACCCTATTTGCCAGCTGTCCTTTGTGGGGTGGCAACCGGTGTGTTCGGCGGTCTTTGCAGAGACACTTTTTTAAATATCAAGCCTTCTTTAATTTATGATCATCAGCCCTACGGCTCGGTGGCTTTTGCAGGCTGCTGGCTCTACATTGCGATGATTGAGCTTGGGTTTGATAATACTTTGAGCATTTGGGTAGGGTCGCTCTTTATCTGCTTTTTCCGTATGTGGTGCTACTATCGCTCCTGGCGTATCGCCTATCACGATGACTTCATTCACCAGGATCCGTCGCCTGAAACTGATCGAGATCGTCGTCAGTAGCCACAAGGACTCAAAAGTTGTGTCACGAAAATGGCGTCTGGACAAGACGCCGTTTTTTTTCTTACAATCAAACCTTTACTGTTAGGGAAATAGGACTGATTCGTGCGTCTGCGCCAAATTCGTATCAGCGGTTTTAAATCTTTTGCTGATCTCACCATCATTGAAGTGCCTTCATCCATCGTTGGGATTGTTGGGCCGAACGGCTGCGGTAAATCCAATGTGATTGAAGCCGTACGCTGGGCCTTGGGTGAGGGCAAAGCCAGTGATCTTCGCTGCAAGAGCATGAGTGAGTTGATATTTGCCGGATCTGATAATCGAAAACCTGCTGGCCGAGCCATGGTCGAATTGGTCTTTGATAATTCAGACAGTACGCTGCAGGGGCCGTGGGGCTCTTATACTGATATTTCTGTCAAAAGAGTACTCACCCGAGATAATACAAGCTCTTATCTCATTAATAATCAGCAGGTTCGAGCAACAGACGTCAGAGACCTTTTTATGGGGACAGGTCTTGGAGCTAACTCCTATGCCATCATCAGCCAGGGGATGGTGACTGAATTTGCGAAGGACTCGCCTGAAAAGCGTAGAGAATATCTCGAAGAGGCGGCCGGAGTCTCTAAATATAAAAAGAGACGCAAGGAAGCAGAATCCAAGTTAGCCAGTACTCGTGCCAACTTGGAAAGAGTTAGTGACCTGCAGGTCACGCGCAGGGAATCTTTAAAACGCTTAGAAGAAGAGGCCCGAGTTGCCCAAGAGTATCAACAACTCAATACTAAGCGTCAGGCTCAAGAATCGCTTTGGTGGTTCACGCAGATGCTTAAGGCAAAAAATGCCATTGATCGCATCAATGCCCAAATTACTGCTGCCCAGGCTGAGGTCAATAAAAACGATTCTGAATTGCTTCGTCTTCGGCAAAATTTGCAGAAATTACGCACTGAACTAAATGATGCCAATATTACGGTTCTCGGTAAAACTCAATCCTTAGCTGATGTAGATCGGAAAATTTCCGCCGTAGAGGGCAATATACGTTCAATTATTGAGCGTCGTGCTTTAATGCAGACTCAGCTTGAAAGTTACCGCTCAATGGTTGAGGCTCGCGGTCGCGAAATCAAGTCACAAAGTGAAAAGATCCATCAGTTGAGTGCTGAGCGCGAAGAGAAAGAAGAACTGGTAGCTACAGCTAATGAACGACAAGCCGCTCTAGAAGAGCAAAAGTTTGCTGCTGAAGACTTAGCTACTGAAAAACGTACGATTTTTGAGAATTTGCAACAGGAGTCTGCGCGTATTGAAAATGACTCCCGTGCACTTTCTCTTGAGTTGGCGAGACTGTCTAAAACAAAAGAAGAGCTGACGCTTCGATTGGAAAAGTTTAAACGCGAAGCGGCTCAAACGACCGCACCCGATACAAAGCGTTTTGAATCTCTTAAAGAAGAACTTGCAGTTGTTAAAGAGGATAACGAAGCGCTTAAATTTGAGCGAGAAGAATCTCAAGCAATGCTTGAAGAGGCTAGAGAGCACTTTTCATCCTGCCAAACAGCTATCCATGAAAAAGAGCAACGACTTGCCGCTATTAACGCCAAACTTATAACACTAAAAGATTTAGAAGAAAAAAGCTTAACTCAAGATAAACTTTACGAGTGGTTAGAAAGACAGGGTTTATCCTCACTTTCCAGATTATTTGAGAAACTCGAACCTCAAAATGGTTGGGCTCGCGCTCTTGAAGCAGTCTTGCGTGAAAAAGTGAACGCTTTAGGGATTTCCAATTTGTCGATGGCGGCCGCTTTTGCATTAACACCGCCTCCGGCAAAACTTACGTTTTACTCAACAATGATCAACGAAGAGGCTCATGCAGAAACGACTCAAGCTTTGCAGGGTCTCATTACAAAGCTTCATTTTGACCGACACAATCTTGAGACTCGTGCAGCTCTTTCTCGTTGGCTTTCTCATTACTATGTCGCCGACAGCATTGAAGATGCTGTCTCACGCGTAAATCTTTTGCCTGAAGGGGCACATTTTGTCACTCCTGAAGGTCATATGGTTGATAAGTTTAGTGTGAATTTCTGGGCCGATGATTCAACAGGTTTGTTATCAAGACGAGCAGAAATTTCATCTTTAGAAGATGAGGCACTGAATTTACGTCATGAACTTGAAAGTTTGCAGCGGGAAATGGGTGAGGCTCGGATTAATGTTTCAAAAATGAGTGAACGACTACAAAGTATCAACTCACAATTTGAAACTATGCGGTCAAAAGAAAGTGAGTTAGCGCTCGAATTAACGCGCATGTCTGCTGCTATTGAGGCCTATCGCAACCGAAGTGAAGAGTTAGGGGAATGGATTGAAGAGGCTCAAGTACAGCTTGAAGAGACAACTGCTGCTATTGAAGAAGCCGATGAGCGTTTCTCTACGCTTGATGAAGAAGTAGCTAACCGCCAGCAAAAGTCAGAAGATGCACGCCTTGCTTGGGAGCGCGCAAGAGATGACGCTCACAGAGCAGAGCAGGCGTTTAACGTTTTTGCCTACACGCAAAGAGAAGTTGAGCTGGCGCTCAAGACTTTGTCTGAACGGATAGCCGAAGCCCAACGGGCTCAACTTTTAGCACAAAACGAGCAGACAGAACTTCAAGAAAAGATTGAAGCGGTAAGTGTTGCTCTTGAGGAGCTCGATGAAGATAGTGAAAAAGCTGGACTTCAGGAACTGTTATCTAAGCGTGAAGCAGCCGTTGAAGAGCTCGAAAAATCCAAGGCAGGTTTAAATACGATTGAATTTGCTGTCACAGAAGCCGAGAAAACGCTTGAAAGTATTGAGGAAACCAAGCGTCAGCAACAAAATAAAATGGCTGACTTAGTTTCTAAACGCGGTCAGCATGAAATTGAATACGGTACGGTGCGAAGCCGTCTAGAAGAGCTCGACTATGACGAAGAGGGTTTAAGAACCCGCTACGAAATTGAGCGGCCCAAATTATCCGCTTTACGTCAGCAGGTTGAGCTCCTTGCCCGGCAGATGGCCCAATTGGGAGCCGTTAATCATGCAGCGCTTGAGCAGCTTAAAACCGAGCGTGAAGAGGTTGAACGTATTGACCGAGAAGTGGCTGACTTAGAGCAGGCCATTGCTACTATTGAAGCGGCTATTAAGAAAATTGACCACGAAACTCGTTCGCTTCTGATTGATACTTTCAATCGGGTCAATGAAGCCTTTAATCAAAAGTTTACGCAGCTTTTTAACGGTGGACACGCACGTTTGGAGATGACTAGTGAGGACGCGCTGGAAGCAGGCATTGAGATGTATGCTAATCCGCCGGGTAAACATAATCACTCAATTCGTCAGTTATCAGGCGGTGAATTGACATTGACAGCCACGGCCTTGGTTTTTGCGTTCTTTACGCTCAATCCGGCCCCGTTCTGTCTTTTGGACGAAATCGATGCACCACTCGATGAAGCTAATCAAGAGCGGCTTTCAAGATTGGTTGCTGCGATGAGTCTAAATACTCAATTTATGATGATTACGCATCATCGTGTCACGATGGAGCATACCAATCAGTTAATTGGCGTCACCATGAAAGAGCCTGGAGTTTCGCGAGTGGTCAGCGTCGATATTGCAGAGGCGAGCCAATACGCTCAAAAACCGTCGGGACACTGACGGCTTAAGACCGGACACTTCCGTTCGGTTTTTTCTTTTGGATTGGATTGAATCAGTCGGCCTTCTGGGCCGGCTGAGGCTATTGTGTTTGTGATAAGAAATGTGGGAGAGGTGTAGTAGTGTTTGCAAGATTTATGATTTTCTTTTTTGGTTTGTGCGTGTTGTCTTTAGGTATTGCTACGGTGACCAATGCCGGTTTAGGAACCGGAACTGTGAGTTCTGTTGCCTTCGTTTTAAATCGTTTAACAGATTTCTCAATGGGCTTTTTTGTTTTTTTGACCAACGTGTTTTTCTTTGTTCTGCAAGTCATTGTTGATTCAAAAGATTTTCTGAAAAAAGCATTAAGGCAATTGCCCATCTGTTTTGTATTCGGGATGATATTCGATATCGCGTTGTGGGTGAGCGGGCATATTGTTGCGCAAAATTATTGGCAGCAGCTTTTGATGGCGTTTTTCGGAAGCATTCTTACCGGTTTAGGCATTGCTTCGATGGTCTTTGCACGTTTGGCTATTTTGCCGCCAGAAGGTTTTGTGCTTGCCATTATGAACCGCTGGGGAGGATCCTTTGGGACACTTCGTATGAGCGCGGACCTTTTCCTTTTAGCAAGTGCAGCCGTTTTATCTTTTTTAAGTTTGGGTACGATAGTGGGCATCCGTGAAGGAACATTAATCACAGCCATGTGTTCAGGTCCCATTGCGAAATTTTTTCTGAAAGGTTGGGCAAAATTTTTCCCGAAACACAGTCCGATCGATTAATCGGAAAAATTCTTGCTCTAAGGCTGAAAAGATATACGTCCTTGATCTAAAATAACAGGCTGTATCGGAATATTTTCCGCTCTGTTGAATGGGCAAACACGCTGGCTTGGGCATAGCGTTTTTGAGGTTTTTTATGAATGAAACAGTTCTCTTCTTGGTCATAGGTGCGGCCGTCATTTTAGTGGGTCTTTTTCTTTGGTCCAGAATGGAGGCCAAGAAGAATGTGCAAAGTCGGGTCGGACTCAGTAATTTGCCTCGGGATAAAATTTATGAAGGTATGAATCGCCCTCATACCAAGCGAGAAAGTGGTCCTCAGGAATTGGTTACGACATTAAATTCTGATAATGCTTTATCAGAGGCAGCTTTTCAGGTTGAAAGTGTTAGTGAACCTCAAGCGGCCGATGACTCTAAAGTATCTTTAACGCCTTCTGTAGAAGTAGTCCCTGAACCTGAAGAGCCTAAAGTTGAGCAGGTCCCAGTGGCCCCTCGCAAAACGGCAGAGCCTGCAAAACCAGAAGTAAAAGAAGTGTTGCCTAAACAGGAAGACCTTTTTACCCAGCCCATTGAGACTGAAGAGAAAACTGAAGAAAAAGTTCAAGAGCCTGTTCAGCCTTCAACTTTTCCCAAAGAGGGCCTGGCTCGTTTCGAATATGACGCAGTGACTGAAACGGTGGGCTGGGTGCAAGCTACCAAAGCCATTGACGGCAAAAAAATGATGGAGATGGTAAGTAACCTTCAGAAGTTGGGACTTGCCCTTCGTATCTATGTTCGCCGTTCTGACAACAAGCGCTGGTACCAGCCAAGTGCTGTGGGTCGCTACAGCGAACTCGCTGTTATTTTACTTTTGGCCAATCGCCAGGGCTGTGTGAATGAAATGGATGCCAGCCGCTTCGCGACGGCTATTCAACAAATCGGTATTGCTTTGGAAGCTGACAGTGATACTGAGGCCTCTCACGAAATTGTCAAGCGTGCTCAAAAGCTTTACAACGATGTGCTTCGCCTTGATGTCCAGCTTAATTTTGTGATGGCTTCCAAGGAGCCCCTTAATCCCAATGATGTGGCAGAGGCTGCCCGTCTGGCGGGCTTTACACAACTTAATCCCATGCGCTATTTTTTAGGTAGTGTTAGAGATATTTCTCAGGCCACGATCTTTTTGACGCAGGATGATTTCGACCGCAGGTATTTGACGATAGCTTTGGATGCGCCGCTGGCCGCACCAGACTCCAATCCTTTGCGCTCACTTTTCAGTGCCTCTAATGACTTGTGCGCTCGACTCAATTTGCAACTTCAGGATTCGCGTGACAGACCGATTAATACCGAGTCGGCACAGTCGATTAACCATCAGCTCAAGAAGTATTATGCTGAAATGCTAAAGGCTGATATTGAACCCGGCAGCCCTCGCGCCCGAGTTCTCTTTACTCGCGATTAACAGCTTTGACAATAAGAGCGACCTCTGGTCGCTCTTTCAAACTATGAGTTCCAAAAATACTGATACGACATTAAGTCTCTTTGATTGGGGAAGCGAAAATTCGATTCCTGACGCTGACAGCGTCAAAGCAAAAATGAGAGCGCTTGAAAAAGACTTAGAGCGTTGGAATTACGAGTATTACGTTCTTGACGCTCCGAGTGTGCCCGACAGCGAATATGACAAAGCTTTTAACGAGCTCGTAGAGCTTGAAAAAGTCTATCCGCAGTTTAAGTCTCCTGCATCTCCTACTGAACGGGTAGGCGGTGCGGCTCGTAGTGATTTGGTAAAAGTGCGACATGCGGTTCCGATGCTTTCCATTCACACGGAAACAGATTTTGAGGCAACTGGTGCTAAGGCTTTTGATGAACGTGTTCGCAAGGGCTTGGGATTAACGCCAGCAGACCCTCCTGTGGAATATGATGCTGAGCTTAAATTCGATGGCCTGGCAATGAATCTGCGATATGAAAATGGTGTTTTGGTGTCTGCGGCTACTCGTGGCGACGGTCTAGTCGGCGAGGATGTGACAGCTAATGTAAAGACTATCCGTACGATTCCTTTGCATTTACCGCTTGATGCTCCTTCCGTTTTGGAAGTCAGAGGCGAAGTCATTATGCATAAGGCAGATTTCGAAAAACTCAATGACGAGCAGCGCCTTGAAGGGTTAAAACCTTTTGTTAATCCGAGAAATGCTGCTGCGGGTTGTTTAAGGCAACTTGATCCTAAAGTGACGGCTAAGCGAAAACTGTCTTTTTACGCTTATGGATTAGGGGAAGTCAGTGAGGCGTTTGCGCTCACTCACAGCGGTATTTTGGATAAGCTTTCTCAATGGGGATTTCCGGTTGCCAAAGAGCGTAAGGTGGTCCGCGGTTGGGAGGCTTTGTCTCAGTTTCATGACTGGGTTAAAGAAATCCGTCAGAGTTTGCCCTTTGAAATTGACGGCGTTGTCTATAAGGTCAATCAGATTGCCGAGCAAAATGAATTGGGCTTTATTTCCCGCGAGCCTCGCTGGGCTTGCGCTCATAAGTATCCGCCTGAAGAAGCGCTTACAGTGGTTGAAGATATCGATGTACAGGTCGGCCGTACGGGTAAACTCACACCGGTAGCACGTCTTAAACCGGTTTTTGTAGGCGGTGTGACCGTTTCAAATGCAACGCTTCACAATGAAGATTTTATCGGCGAATTAGGGCTAAAAATCGGAGATACGGTTGTGGTACGCCGAGCCGGAGATGTGATCCCAGAGGTTGTGCGGGTACTGACTGAAAGACGGCATGGATCCGAGAAAGATTTCATTATGCCCAAGCTTTGCCCAGTGTGCGGATCAGAAACTATTCGAGATGAAGAAGAAAAGGATACGCGCTGTACGGGTGGTCTCTTTTGTCCAGCGCAGCGCCGTGAATCATTAGTTCATTTTGCCTCGCGCCTGGCTTTAAATATTGATGGTCTAGGTGAAAAGGTGATTGACCAGCTCCTTGATGCAGGGCTTATTCAAACACCGGCGGATCTTTATCGCTTGACCGAAGATAAGCTTTTGTCGCTTGATCGATTCGGCAAAAAAAGTGCTTCTAATTTACTGCTAGCACTTGAAAAAAGTAAAGAAACTACACTGGCTCGGTTTATCTACGCTTTGGGTATTCGCCATGTTGGAGAGAGTACTGCGCGGGATCTGGCTGCGCACTTCAGAAGTCTTGAAGCCATAATGGCAGCTGATACTGTGTCGTTGCTTGAAGTCAATGACGTAGGAGAGGTGATCGCTCAGTCTATCCGGCACTTTTTTGAGGAGCCGCACAATCAAAGAGTCATTGCAGAGCTTTTGGATTTGGGAATTCATTGGCCGTTGCCTCAAAATAGTGCTGCTAATCAACTTGTTTCAGGTAAAACCTTTGTTTTGACTGGCACTTTACCTTCAATGGGAAGGGAAGAGGCTAAGGCATTATTGATTGCACAAGGTGCAAAAGTTGCTTCCAGCGTCAGTAAAAAAACCGATTATGTGGTAGCTGGAGCGGAGGCAGGAAGCAAATTGGAAAAGGCGCAGGCTTTAGGCGTCACAGTGATTGATGAAGCGGAAATGCTCAAATTGTTAAAAGGATAGGAAAGATGTTAGGGATTATTTTTGGCAGTGGCTTTGAACATTTTGTCCTTGACAATCAGAAGACTAAGAAAGTTGAGACGCCTTTTGGCGATGTGGAACTTGATACTGGTAATTTTAACGGCCAGGCTGTTGTCCTTTTGCATCGCCATGGAAAGGATCATCGGTTTGCTCCGCATCAAATTCCTTACAAAGCACAGATGTGGGCACTAAAGCAGTCTTCGGTAACCGATATTATTGCTGTGGCATCGGTGGGTGGCATGGCAGCAGAAAATGCTCCGGGACATTTTACGGTGCCCGATCAGATTCTCGACTATACAAGCGGACGTGACGGCACTTATTGGGGTGAGGCTGGGATGCCGATGAAGCACATTGATTTCACCGAGCCCTTTGATGAAGGTTTGCGCGAAAAACTTTTTGATGCAGCACAATCCGCGAAAATTTTTGTTCATAACCGAGGAACTTATGCTTGCACCCAAGGACCTCGCTTAGAAACTGCCGCGGAGGTTCGGCGAATGATCATGGACGGTTGCGACATGGTCGGTATGACAGCTATGCCTGAAGCAGTGTTGGCCCGGGAATTACAGATACGATATGCGTTAATTTGCTTTAGTGTGAATTGGGCTGCCGGTTTAGTGGATAAGAAACTGGACTTTGAAGCAATTAAAGCCGATATGAATCGCTCTGTCTCTGGAATCGTCAGATTGCTGGGTGTTTTGATAAACTCTAATCGGTTTGATTAGGAATTCATTATGACTACAAAGCAATTTATTTCTGTCGGCTGCCTATCTTTTCTGATGGCAGCAACGGCCTATGCTGGCAGCATTTCTTCATCAATGGTCCCTGCTCAGGTCAAGGAGGCTTTTGCTAAACAATTTCCTCAAGCTCAAGTTCTTGAGTGGGATTACGAAGATGATGAAAATGCCTATGAAGTTGAGGCTAAAGTTCAACGCGCTGAAATTAAAGCTTTGTATCGAGAAAATGGTGAATTGATTCGCTCAAAGGAGGATGTCTCAACTCATCAGATACCTTCTTTTGTGCTCGAAGAGATACAAAAAAATTGGCCCAGAGCAGAGGTGCTCGGAGCCAATAAAATCACAAAGCCCAAAGAAACAGTTTGGGATGTTGGTCTGAAATTTAGAGACCGTCATCACAATGTCAAAATAAAGAGCCGCGACTAAAACGCAGACTCCTGCTTTAAACACACTTTCTTTCTGACTAGACTTGCGGAGTCAAAACCTCCAGCAAGTCTTTTTCAATGGCCACCGTGGTAGGAATATCTTTGAGGGCCTCGCCGTCAATGAGAAAAACGTCTTCTACCCGTTCACCCATTGTCATAATTTTGGCCGTTTGAAGATTAACATGATATTTATTTAATATTGTTGCAATATCAAATAACAATCCGATTCGGTCCATACATGTGATGGAAAGAATGTAGTTGCGGCCAGATTCATCTGCTTCAATATTTACGAGCGGTTGAAGGGGAAAGTGGCGCGAACGCCGTGAAAGTTTCCCTGGTTTGCTCTTTGGAAGTTCCTTGGGATTAATCAACCAGTCAGTTAATTCTTCGGTGAGCTTATTCGACAGCTCAATTAAATCTCTAGAGCCGTTGTCCGTAACAACAAAGGTGTCAAATGCTTTTCGATTGAGGGTGGTGTAGATTCGTGCATCTAAAACAGAGAAGCGTTTCTTTTGCAAAAATCCGAGAATGCTCGTAAAAAGCCCGAAACGATCCGGGGTGTATACCAATATTTCGATTCCCGCATTTTGAGGTAAAAGCCTTGTTGACACAAAGGCAGTGTCGGTAGGAAAGACTTTTGAGAGGGAAATTGTTTGCCAGGCAATGCTCTCAGCCGTGTGTCTTAAAAAATACTGCAGTGTGAGTGTTTTCCAAATGGCTTCGATTTTATCTTCTGTAACTCCCTCATTGAGAATCATTTTTGCCGCCTCTTTTTGCCGTTGCAGTAAAAGTGCGTGCTTATCTGGGGCTCCTTCCTGACGCACTAGGGGCAGAGTTTGCCAGTAGAGGTCCTGCAGAAGCTGACTTTTCCATTGAGTCCAAACTTTGGGACCGGTTGCTCTAATATCGCAGACGGTTAAAAGAAATAAGCCGTTTAAGCGTTCCTCAGTTTGAACAATCTCGGCAAATCGCCTGATCACATCAGGGTCTGAGAGGTCCTGTTTTTGTGCAACAAGACTCATGGTTAAATGTTCTCGGACGAGAAAAACAAGGAAATCGCTGGTTTGGGGATCAATGTTAAAGCGTTTGCAGAAGTTTTGAACGATTTCGGCTCCTTTTCTTTCGTGGCGGCCGCCCAGTCCCTTGCCGATATCGTGAAAAAGGGCGGCAAGCACCAGCCGCCAGCTGTCTTTCATACCTTGCATCAGACGTGTGCAGATGGGGTACTCATGTGCATATTCACTGCGGCTGAAGTACCGGATGTTTCGTACAACGCGCATCGTATGCTGATCGACCGTGTAAGTATGAAAGAGGTCATGTTGCATTTGACCGACAATGTGCTGAAACTCAGGTAAAAACAATCCTAAAATGCCCCATTGATTGAGATCTAAGAGAGCGTGGCTGACGCCATGAGGCATTTTTAAAATCTGCATGAACATTGCCTTATTGGCAGGATCATTTCTGAAGTCTTCATTGATGAGCTCTCGGGCACTCATTAGTTCACGAAGAAGTGCAACACTCAGGCGTTTAAGCGGTGAGGAGCTCTCTAAAAGATAAAAAGCCCTCAAAATCGCATTCGGATCATCTTTAAAGGCACCGTCATGTGTGATATCGAGTGTATAGCCTCGGGCAATGAATGTTCTGTCAATAACCGTTTCCTGAACATGGTTTTCGCCGAAGAACTTATCCTCGAACATTTGCATGAAGATGTCGGTGAGCTGACGCACGGTTTTAGCAGTGAGGTAGTAGCGTTTCATGAGCGCTTCACTGGCGAGCTGATGTTCTGTGTCTTTGTAGCCTGCAGCCTGCGCTACCGGTGTTTGAATATCAAAAATCAAACGGTCTTCATGCCGCTTAGCGATTAAATGCAGATAAATTCTGATGGTTTGAAGCGCGTGATTAACCTCTTTTAATGTATCGGCTTCACGAGGAGCGAGTGTTCCGGAGGCTAGCATTTCTTCAGCACTTGCCCCGAGCCCCGCAGCCTGAGAACACCAAAAAAGAACATGCAAGTCTCTTAAACCGCCCGGACTTTCTTTAACGTTGGGTTCTAGTGAATAGGGTGTATCCTCGTGCTTTTGATGCCGCTGACGCATTTCAAGCGCTTTGGCTCTGAAAAAAGCTGCCGCGTCGATTTGCTTGAAAAAAGATTGCTGGAGCTCTTCAAAAAGGTGCTTATTGCCGCAGATGAATCTCGCTTCAAGAATGGCGGTTTGTACCGTGATATCTTGGCTACTTTCGCGCAGTGTTTCTTCTAGCGTTCGCACGCTGCTACCTACGGTGAGCCCCATGTCCCAGAGCCGCATTAGGAAATGCTCAATCTTCGTAGCCTCATCGGTACTTGCGCTTTGCCTAAGCAGCACCATGACATCGAGGTCAGAATAAGGGAAAAGTTCTTTTCTCCCGTAACCGCCAAGTGCCACCAATGCAATTTCATTACCAAGTTCTTCACAGAGCGCAAGCTGCCTGATGCACTCGTCAGCAGCGGCAGTATGGCCGCGCAAATAAGTTGTGACACGACCGTCTGAGAGAAATTGTTTTCCAAGATTCTCGGAAGTGGTTTTAAAGTGATCAATAAAATCGGTCATAACGGTACTACAAAATCTCTACTCCTACTGTAGTTTAACTAAAACAGGCGATTCCCAATAGAAATTTCTTTTGTTACCATCGAAAACGTTTTTTGTATTTTGGCCGCTAATGTGTTCTGCGGCTATTTTGATTAGTGAGGAAAGGGTAATGCGCAGGGTTGTTGTAACGGGTTTAGGGGCGGTAAGTCCGATTGGTAACGATGTTAAGACACTTTGGGATAACGCTCTTAAAGGGGTGAGCGGAGTAGGTCCTGTCACTAGATTTGATGCGTCAGACTTTGGTTGCAAAATTGCAGCAGAAGTGAAGGATTTTGACGTTTCTGCTTATATGCCGGTTAAAGAAGCTAGACGTTTTGATCGGTTTATTCACTTTGGAATTGCAGCAGCTTTTCAAGCCATTCTTGACAGCGGTCTCGATAGCAGTCGTGAGAATTTGCGGCGCATCGGCTGCGCAGTGGGATCCGGTATCGGCGGCATCCCGATGATTACGGATAATCATAAGACGCTGATTGAACGTGGACCGCGTCGTGTTTCTCCCTTTTTGATTCCGGGTTGCATCATCAACATGGTCTCGGGTCAACTGGCCATTATGACGGGTTTTAAAGGACCCAATATGGCCCATGTGAGTGCCTGCTCTACGGGTTTGCACAGTATCGGAGAGGCCGCTTGGATGATTAAGAGAGGCGATGCTGATGTGATGATTGCAGGTGGCTCGGATGCTCCCATCTGTGCGCTTTCAATGGCCGGATTTGACAGTATGCATGCTATGTCCAGACGCAATGATGATCCTCAGAAAGCATCTCGTCCCTTTGATAAAGATCGCGACGGCTTTGTATTTGGTGAAGGCGCAGGCGTACTGGTTTTGGAAGATTACGAGCATGCAATGGCTCGAGGAGCAAAAATTTATGCCGAACTGGTCGGTTATGGTTTGACTGCTGACGCTCATCATATTACGACCCCCAATACGCAAGGCCCTTCCTACTGTATGCAAATGGCTATTGAGCAAGCAGGCATTCGACCCCAAGATATCGATTACCTCAATGCACACGGTACATCAACTGTTTTAGGCGATGTCAATGAAACTAAAGCGATTAAGGAAGTGTTCGGTGAGCATGCAAAGGATTTAGTCATCAGTTCCTCGAAATCTATGATCGGTCATTTATTTGGAGGTGCAGGAGGCGTGGAATCTGTGCTCACAGTGCTTGCCCTTCACCATCAGATGATTGCGCCAACGATTAATTTGGATGAACCTGATCCGGAGTGTGATTTAGATTATTGCGCTAACGTTGCACGTCAAAAGACGATTCGCTATGCAATGAAAAATTCTTTTGGTTTCGGCGGAACAAACGGCAGTTTGATTTTTAAACGCTTAGACTGACTTTCAATGTAGTTTGTTTCTGCACTGAAAATCAGAAAAAAACACGCATTAGGTATAGGACCTTTTGCGTGTTTTTTTTCTCTAATGAAGCTTAATGTAATCGGGGATAGGAGGATAGCCTTCCGAGAGGGTGAGCACTTCGTATCCAGTTTCAGTAACCAATACTGTGTGTTCCCACTGCGCAGAAAGACTTCTGTCTGCAGTGACTACAGTCCATCCGTCGTTGAGTTCTGAAATATGGCGGCGTCCGGCATTGAGCATTGGTTCAACGGTAAAAATCATGCCGGGCTTCATGATGATACGGTTATCGTGTGTATCGTAGTGACAGACGAAAGGATCTTCATGGAAGTTGCGTCCAACCCCATGTCCGCCATATTCATGCACAACAGAAAGTCCTTCGGCATGAGCAACCTTTTCACAGGCAATACCTACATCATTTAAAGGACGTCCCGGACAGATGGCGGCAATGCCTCGCCACATACTTTCGTAAGTGGCCTCGACTAAATGGCGAGCAGAGACAGATATTTTATTGCCCACCATAAACATACGGCTCGTATCACCATAAAAAACGTCGAGAATAACGGTAACGTCAATGTTGACAATATCGCCTTTTTTGAGAGTTTTTTCAGACGGAATGCCGTGACAGACAACATGATTGACAGAAATGCAGGTTGAGCCCGGATAAGGGGTAAAGCCTTTCGGGGCATAGCCCAAACAGGCTGACTTTGCACCGTGTGCGAGCATAAAGTCGTTCATTTTGTTGTCAAGATCAATGGTCTTGACACCAGGGACGACAAAGGGCTCAATAAAATCAAGCACTTGGCTAGCCAAGCGGCAGGCCTTACGCATTCCCTCAATTTCTTCGGCAGCTTTAATTACGATAGCCATGGTAATCTTTTCTTACTTATTCAAAATATTGAGAAAATTTTGCTTTTTTCAAGCAGATTTCGCATATAATAGCGAGCTGTGCGAAAAAAGCTACTTTTTTTCGTGTCGAGAAGCGGTTTATTAGTCTTCCGTCCGCTTGCTCGGCTTTTTTATTTTCGGAAGGCTCTAATAGCGCAGCGCGCCATCTAACGGTTGTTTTGCCTCAAGACCGCAATTGATTAAAAAGATTCAATCGGTTCGCAAAATATAGCGGCGCGTTGTCAGTTTTAAACCTTAGAAGGAAAAATTATCATGGTTAGCATGCGCGAAATGCTCGAAGCCGGTTGCCACTTCGGTCACCAAACTCGCTTCTGGAATCCGAAGATGGGTCAATACATTTTCGGCGCCCGCAACAAGATTCACATCATCAACCTCGAAAAGACGGTTGTGAAGTTTGAAGAAGCCCTCAAGTTCGCTCGTGAACTTTCTGCTAAGGGTGGCAAGATTTTGTTCGTTGATACCAAGCGTGGCGGTCGTGACACGATCGTGGCTGAAGCTCAACGTGCTGGTTGCTGCTATGTTGATCAACGCTGGCTGGGCGGCACGCTCACCAACTTCAAGACCGTGAAGCTCACGATCAAGCGTTTGAAGGACATGGAAGAAACCGTTGCCAACGGCGGCTTGGACAAGATGACCAAGAAGGAAGCTTTGGACTTTACCCGTGAAGTTGAAAAGCTCAACCGCTCCATCGGCGGTATCAAGGATATGACCACGTTGCCTGATGCATTGTTCATCGTTGACGTCGGCTATCACAAGATTGCTGTCCAAGAAGCCAACAAGTTGGGTATCCCCGTGATCGGTGTTGTGGATACGAACTGCAGCCCGCTCGGCATCGACTATGTTATCCCTGGCAACGATGACTCGGCCAAGGCCGTTTCCATCTACGCTTCCGGAATGGCTGACGCCATTTTGGCCGGCCGCCAAGAAAGCGAAGAAAGCTTGAAGGAAGTCGCCGGTGAAGAAGAATTTGTTGAAGTGGCCGAAGAAGCCTAATAAACTTCAATAGATGTTCTTTTTCGGGGCGAGGATTTGCTAAGAAGCCTCGCCCCTTTTTGAAATTCACAAACCAAACTCTACTGGAGAAATACATGGCCGTTATTACTGCCGCAATGGTTAAAGAATTGCGCGTCAAGACCGACGCTCCGATGATGGAATGCAAAAAGGCATTGACTGAAGCTGATGGCGATATGGCTCGCGCTGAAGAAATTCTTCGCGTCAAGCTCGGCAACAAGGCTAGCAAGGCTGCTGCTCGTATCGCTGCTGAAGGTGTGGTGAGCATCTACATCTCTGAAGACGGTAAGCTCGGTTCCATCTTTGAAGTGAACTCTGAAACCGACTTCGTTGCCAAGAACCCCGAATTCCAACAAATGGCTGCCGATGCTGCTCGTTTGGTGGCTGAAAAGAATCCTGCCGACATCGCTGCTTTGAGCGCTTTGGAAGTCAATGGTCAATCCATGGAAGCCATCCGTACGGCTTTGGTTGGTAAGATTGGTGAAAACATGACCTTCCGTCGCTTCAAGCGCATCGAAGCTCAAGGCAAGTTGCATCAATACGTGCACGGCGGCTCCAAGATCGGTGTGATTGTTGACTTGATCGGCGGCAATGATGAAGTTGGTCATGACATCGCCATGCACATCGCTGCTTTGAAGCCGAAGGCTTTGGACGCCAACGGTGTCGATCCCGAACTCTTGGCTACCGAGCGTCGCGTAGCTATTGAAAAGGCTCGTGAAGCCGGCAAGCCCGAAGCCATGCTTGAACGCATTGCCGAAGGTACGGTTCAGAAGTACTTAAAGGAAGTTACGCTCTTGTCTCAACCCTTTGTTAAGAATGACAAGATGAGCGTTGCTGAATTGCTCAAGCAAAACGGCGCTTCCATCGCCTCTTTCGTGCTCTACGTTGTGGGCGAAGGTATCGAAAAGAAGCAAAGCGACTTTGCTGCTGAAGTGGCCGAACAAATGGCAGCTGCTCAAAAGGCCTAATATTTTAGGTTAAGAGCCAGTCTCCAAGGCTCCCCAAAATTTCCCTTATGGAAAATTCGGGGAGCCTTTTTTTGTATCCAAAAATGACACAAAGACCAATGAGCTTGAATATTTTGCGCCAAGCGCATGGGTTTTCATTACAATGGCACTAACGCGTAGAAATTGATCGTTTGAGGCGATGAGTCTTGAGCGTGATTTGTTGTGCGCAGATGACTCGGCAATCATTTTCGGGAGTTCATTAAATGACGGAACAAACGCCTGTGAAATACAAGCGAGTGCTTTTGAAATTGTCCGGTGAGTCTCTGATGGGACCGGATGCTTTCGGCATTAATCGCGAAACGATTCAATCAACGGTTGAAGATATTAAAGAAGCCTATGACATGGGAGTGCAAATCGGCATCGTTGTGGGCGGCGGCAACATTTTCCGCGGTGTTGCTCTGGGGTCAACCGGGATGGAACGTACGCAGGGCGACCACATGGGTATGCTGGCTACGCTTATGAATGCATTAGCTTTGCAGGATGCACTACGTAAAAACGGTGTCGAAGCCCGTGTTCAAAGTGCTTTAAATATTGAACGTATTGCCGAGTCTTATATTAGAGGCAAAGCATTACGCCATTTGGAAAAGGGTCGTATCGTGATTTTCGCAGCAGGTACGGGCAATCCCTATTTCACAACGGATACCACGGCTGCATTGCGTGGAGCTGAAATCGGCGCCGACATCGTGCTTAAGGCTACGATGGTGGACGGCATTTATTCGGCTGACCCCAAGAAAGATCCAAATGCTACGTTCTACAAGACCATTACTTTTGATGAAGTGATCAAGCGCGACCTCAAGGTGATGGACGCAACTGCTTTTGCCCTTTGCCGTGAACAAAATCTGCCGATCAAGGTCTTCAATATCCGCAAGAAGGGTTCTATCGGCCGTGTCTGCCGTGGTGAAGATGAAGGCACCTTGGTCTATAACCCCTAACCAGAGACATTATTAGTCAACGGAGTATTTTTTATATGTCAATCAGTGAAATTCAAAAACAAACCGAATATAAGATGAACCGCACGGTTGAAACGCTGCGCGAGGACTTCATTAAGATCCGCACCGGCCGTGCTTCCACCGGTCTGCTCGATCACGTGATGGTTGATTATTACGGTACGATGACGCCGATTAACCAAGTGGCTCAGGTTGGTGTGGCCGATGCCCGCACTTTGACGGTTCAGCCCTGGGAAAAATCCATGGTGGCACCTGTTGAAAAGGCTATTCGTTCCTCTGACTTAGGTTTGAATCCTGCCACTTCAGGTATGCTCATTCGCGTGCCGCTGCCGCCTCTGACCGAAGAGCGCCGCCGCGAACTCACCAAAGTTGTTCGTCACCTTGGTGAAGAAGCTAAAGTGGCTGTGCGTAATTTGCGTCGTGACGCAAATGAACAGATTAAAAAACTCACTAAGGCTAAAGAAATTTCTGAGGATGATGAATCCAGAGCCGAAAAAGACATTCAGAAATTAACCGACAACTTTGTCGTAGCCATTGATAAGTGCGTGGCTGAAAAAGAAAAAGAAGTGATGACGGTTTAATTCATTAACCGCCGCGATGACTTTAACTTCTCAAAAAGGCGGCGGGGCTCCGAGCCACGTCGCCATTATCATGGATGGAAACGGCCGCTGGGCTCAGCGCCGCTTGATGCCTCGCGTTGAAGGGCATCGGCGCGGTGTGCAGAGCGTGCGCCGTGTGATTGAGGCTGCCGCCAAGAGTGGGGTGCATTATCTCACCCTTTTTGCTTTCAGCAGCGAAAATTGGAAACGACCCGCCGATGAGGTCAATGCCCTGATGAAGCTTTTTGCCTCTGCGCTCCAAAAAGAGGCTCAGGTAATGGTCGAACATGGTGTGAGGCTTCGTGTGGCTGGCGACCTCAGTGCTTTTTCTCGCGAAATTCAAGATAGTATCGCTCACAGCGAAGCGATCACATCGCATTGCGATACGATGCTGCTTACGGTTTGTGCCAACTATGGCGGCCGATGGGATATTGTGGAAGCTTTTCGCAATATTTTGCGAAAGGATCCGTCAATTGCAACGCATCCTGAAAGGATTACCGAAGCGCTTGTTGATCAGAATTTAGCTTTTGACTGGGCCCCACCCGTTGATCTGATGATCCGTACGGGCGGCGAGCAGCGCATCAGTAATTTTATTTTGTGGCAGGCAGCTTATGCAGAATTGTATGCCTCGCCTACATTGTGGCCCGACTTTGATGAAAAAGACCTTCAAGCGGCCCTTAATTGGTATGCTGGACGTGAGCGTCGTTTTGGCATGACCGGTGAACAGATTCTGGCCCTCAAACAGGGAGAATAAAAAATGCTCAAGCAACGAGTGATCACAGCGATTGTTCTATTGTTGATTATGATCGGTGCCTATATGTTGGGACCGGTAGCTTTTGCTGCAGTGATGGCGATTGGTTTTATTCTAGCTCAATGGGAGTGGCTGAAGCTGGCCGGTTTGAGCTCGGTTGCTTCGGCAGTGCTCGCTTTGATTGTCGGAGGCTCTGTTACGGGCTTTGCCTATCTTGCCTACCTTGATCTTCAAATGATTCATCAAGCGGCTCGTGAGTATCAGATGCTTTACGCCAATCTTTCCGGGATCTTCGTGATGTATCTGGCGGCCATTACGCTCTTGTGGGTCGGTATTTCCATTCGTGTCTTTTTTGCACGGGTTACGGGTCTTCCCGTTAACCGTATTTTTGTGGGGGTGACTGGCGTCTTTTTCCCACCAGCGGCATGGTTAGGTTTCGTGGCTATGTACGCTTCTTTCGGCATTTCCATGGTGATTTCTCTTTTAGCGATTGTCTGGGTAGCCGATATCATGGCTTACTTTACCGGCATGGCTTTTGGTAAACACAGAATGTCACCGGCTATCAGCCCGAAAAAGAGCTGGGAAGGCGTTGCAGGTGGCATGTTGAGCGTCATGCTCTTGGGATTAGTCTTTGCTTGGTTTCTCCCGGAAATCAAAACTATCCCTGGCGTGATTGTCCAAAACATGGGGGTTGTTGCCTGGCTCGCGGTAGCCTTTGTGCTCGTGAGTTTGTCGATTGTGGGTGATCTTTTTGAAAGTGCTCTTAAGCGTCAGGCGGGCATTAAAGACTCCAGTAACCTTTTGCCTGGTCACGGAGGCTTTTATGATCGGCTTGATGCCATGATGCCTACTTTGCCTGCCGGTTTTCTGTTGAGTGTTTTGATTGCTTCAGGCACACTCGGTTAATTTTTCCTATTGTTATCTTTATGCAAAACATCGCTATTTTCGGTGCAACAGGGTCGATCGGAGGATCGACCCTTGATGTCTTAACGCACTATCCCGATCACTATCGGGTTTTTGCTCTGACGGCTAATAGCCGTTTGGATGAGTTGACCGATTTATGTGAACGCTTTAATCCGCAGATTGCGCTTGTTGCAGATGCTTCAAAGAAAACGGAACTCGCGCAAAAGCTTGCTCAAAAGAATCTCAGTCATATTGAAGTGTGGGGCGGAGAAACGGATTTAGTTCGCTTGGCCGCATTACCTGAGGTCGATGTGGCGGTTCTTGCTATTGTCGGAGCTGCCGGTTTGGCACCGACCTTTTCTGCAGCACGCGCCGGGAAACGTCTTCTTTTAGCCAATAAGGAAAGTGTGGTTTGTGGGGGAGCGCTTTTCATGCAAACCATTCGAGACTCAAAGGCTGAACTGTTGCCTGTTGACAGTGAGCATAACGCTATTTTCCAGTGTCTGGCCTCAGCTGATGAACTTCAGCGAAGCCAGGCGCGCATTATTTTGACTGCTTCTGGCGGCCCCTTTAGAAAGCGTATGGATCTTACAGGAGTTACGCCCGAAGACGCTGTGGCACATCCCACATGGAATATGGGTAAAAAAATCAGTGTTGACAGCGCTACTTTGATGAATAAGGGGTTGGAAGTGATTGAAGCCTCATGGCTTTTCGGTTTTCCACCCGATCGCATTGATGTTGTTATTCATCCGCAAAGTTTGATTCACTCAATGGTAGAGTATGCTGACGGCTGTATCCTGGCTCAAATGGGAGCGCCCGATATGCGCACGCCGATTGCCTATTCGCTGGGCTGGCCCGATCGCCTAAACGGCTTTGCCAAACGAGTGAACTTTGCTCAACTGGGTTCAGTTACATTTGAAGCACCTGATACAAAGCGCTTCCCTCAGTTAAGTTACGCTTATGAGGCACTAAGGGCAGGAGGATGCGCGAGCATTGTTTTAAATGCCGCCAATGAAATTGCCGTAGAGGCTTTTTTATCCCGACGCATAGCGTTTTTGGATATTGCTAGGGCTTGCCGAGAAATGCTCAATCAGCTTGAACTTGCCGCCCCGACATCTTTAGAAGAAGTATTGGCAGCTGATCTTCTTGCTCGCCAAAAAACCCGTGAGGTGATTGCCCGATGGTAACGGCAGTTTTAGCTTTTGTTGTTGCGCTTGGCATCCTCATTACCTTTCATGAATTGGGGCACTATGTCGTTGCGCGTTTATGCGGCGTGAAAGTTCTGACTTTTAGTTTCGGATTCGGACCGAAACTTTTCTCAAAACGGCTGGGACCCGATCAGACAGAGTGGTGCCTGTCAGCTTTGCCACTAGGTGGCTACGTTTCCATGCTTGATGAACGTCAACAGACAGCTGAGATTGATCCTAAGGATTTGCCCCGAGCTTTTAACCGTCAGTCAGTCTATAAGCGCTTTGCTATTGTGGCTGCAGGTCCTATTGCTAATATTGTGCTTGCGATTCTCTTTTACGCAGTCATGGCCTGGAGCGGACAACCTGAAATTCGTCCTGTGATGGATACGCCTGTGAGCCAGTCTCAGGCTGCCGTATTAAATATTGAGCGTCTGGATAGGGTGGTTTCTTTCGGCGGAAAAGAAATCGAGGGACTTGAAGATTTCAATTGGGCCATATTGGAGCATATTGGTGAAAATAATGTCGAAGCTGTTTTTGATCGAAACGGAACACACTTTACCGTTTCTTTTAACCTTAAAGATATTAAGGTTGATGAAGAAAGTGAGAGTCCTTTTAAGCAGCTCGGCATCAATATTCGTTACGGTGATCCGCTCCTTTTTAATATTCAAAAAGACTCGCCTGCAGCTCGTGCGGGTATCACTGAGGGCGACAAAGTATTAAGCGCTGACGGTCAATACGGTTTGTCTGTTCAGGAACTAGTGAGTTATATCAGCCATAAGGGGACTGAGCCGATTCACCTTGTGCTTCAAAACATCAAAGATTCACAAGCTTTAGCCCGTGAAGTCATTGTTGTGCCTGAAATGAGAATTTTAGATAATGCTCAGGGACAAAAAGAAGAGCGAGCAGTCATCGGGGTGAACGTCGGCGTCATGCCTGATATAGTCTGGCTTTCCAAGGGCCCGATAGAAGGCCTTTGGGCAGGGATTGACCGAACTGTTTCTGTAACGAAAACGACCTATAAGGCAGTGGTGCAGATGATCACAGGAGAGGCGAGCACAAAAAATCTTACCGGTCCTGTCACTATTGCTGACTACGCTGGTAAAACCGCTCAGATGGGTTGGAGAGTTTACTTATCCTTTTTGGCTATGATTTCGGTCAGCCTGGGATTGTTGAATTTACTGCCGATACCGTTGTTAGACGGCGGTCACCTCCTGTATTATTTCATAGAAATTTTAAGGGGACGGCCTTTATCCGATCGGGTAATGCTGATCGGTCAGAAGGTGGGACTTTTTATAGTTTTGGCATTGGGGGCTTTAGCTCTTTCCAATGACTTCGTAAGGCTGATACAATAGGCCATCCGATCGAATCGTTAGAAAAAATGCATTTGAAATCTTCCCTGTTGCGCGCCTCTGTAGCGACGGCGCTCATGTCAATCGCGGGCGCTGCTGTGGCAGCCGCCTCAGATTTTGTTATTCAAGATATCCGCATTGAAGGTATTGCCCGTACAGAACCCGGTACGGTTTTATCCCATTTACCGTTTCAGGTAGGCGATGAATTTACCGACGCAAAGGGCAATACAGCTATTCACGCACTCTATGGGTCAGGACTCTTTCGGGATGTGCGGCTGGAGCGTGAGGGTAACGTACTTGTAATTCAACTGCAGGAGCGTCCTGCTGTTGCTTCCATCAGCACGCAAGGTATTCATGCTTTTGATAATGCCGCCATTGAGCAAAGCTTGCGAGACGTCGGCATGGCAGAAGGCCGTATCTTTGACCATGCAACGCTAGACCGCGCTGATCAGGAAATGCGTCGCCAGTATCTGGCCCGCGGTTACTACGGTGTGGATGTAAAAACAACGGTGACGCCTCTTGATCGCAATCGTGTACGTTTATCCATTGTGGTGGATGAAGGCGAGGCGGCAAGCATTTCTTCAATCCGTTTTGTGGGTAACCGCATCATGGATGACGAAACGCTTCAAGAGCAAATGCAGTTGACGACCTCAGGTTGGATGAGCTGGTACACCAAGAGTAACCTCTACTCTCGCGAAAAGCTTGCCGCTGATATTGAGGCGATTCGTTCATACTATCTCAATAACGGCTATCTAGACTTTAAGGTTGACAGCGTTCAGGTATCAATTGCGCCTAACAAGCAGGATATTTTTATCACCATCAATATGACTGAAGGTGAGCAGTACCATATTACTGGTGTGGAATTAACCGGTGATATGTTGGGTCTGCAAAAAGATCTTGAGCAGCTAATCGAAGTCGAACCGGGCTCAATTTATAACGCTGAGGTGATCAATACGGCTTCGACTGCCATTACCGATAAGCTCTCAAGTCTAGGTTACGCTTTTGCAACAGCCCGTCCGACGCCTGTCGTGACCGGAAATAACGAAGCTAAAGTGATCTACACGATTGACCCGGGCCGTCGCGCTTATGTTCGTCACGTTAACATTTCCGGCAACAGTAAGACACAAGACGAAGTCATTCGCCGAGAAGTTCGTCAGTACGAAGCTGCTTGGTTTGACAGTGAAGCGGTGAAGCTCTCACGTGACCGTATTGACCGTTTGGGCTTCTTTGACTCAGTGACGGTTGACCCGAAACCGGTTCCGGGAACCCGTGATCAAGTGGACTTGGAAGTTGTGGTGAAGGAACGTCCGACGGGTAGCATCAATTTGGGTGCCGGTTTCTCAACGAGTGACGGTGTGATTTTGTCAGCCGGTTTTGCTCAGAACAATATTTTCGGTACCGGTAAGTCCGTGAGCGCTGAAGTCAATACTTCTGATAGTACTCGTACTTATGCGTTGTCGCTCACTGAGCCTTACATTACTCCTGAAGGTATTTCACGCTCCATCGACTTGTACGATCGCCGAGTCGATATGGATGAGCTCGACTTAGCTAACGACCTCGAATATGAAACCCGCGGTGCAGCTGTGAGTTGGGGCATTCCTTTCACAGAATATGACCGTGTGTTCTTAGGGGCTAAGTTTGAAAACACAATTGTGGATGCTGGATCTGGCGCGCCAGAACGCTATCAACAATATGTTAGAGATTTTGGTGATTCGCCGAAGGCAGTAGCTGCCACTATCGGCTGGTCACGTGACAGCCGTGATAACGCTTTGGCTCCGACTCGTGGTACCTATCAGCGTTTGTCCGGTGAAGTAACGTTGCCGGTGATGGATTTGCGCTACTATCGTGCAAGCTATCAGCTGCAGCACTATTGGCCCGTAACCCGTGATCTCACACTTGCCTTTAACGGTGAAGTTGGCTACGGCGACAGTTGGGGCGGCAAAGAATATCCGTTCTTTAAGAACTTCTACGCTGGCGGTATCGGTAGTGTCCGTGGCTACGAAAACTCAAGCTTGGGTCCGAAAGATAATTCCTACGGTGGAGAAGGTGACAGCGCCGGCGGTAACGCATCGCTTAATTTCTCTGTTGAAATGCTGATGCCTTTGCCCGGAGCCGACCGTACGCTTCGTTGGTTTACGTTCTTTGACGGCGGCTGGGTCTGGGGTGACTCCTACGGTGAAAATGGTCGTGTAGAAGACAAGATGGGGATTTCGTTGTCTGACCTTCGTTATTCCGTCGGTGTTGGTGTAGCCTGGATTTCGCCCTTAGGCCCGTTGAAGTTCAGTATTGCTGCGCCGATTAACGACAAACCGGGTGATAAGACGGAACGCTTCCAGTTCCAAATTGGTACCGGTTTCTAACGTCGTTTGAGTTGGTGACAATCCGACAGTTTCGGGGGAAAGGGGATAAAGAGGCCGCCTTTCCCTTGAACGTACATGGAGAGCATAAAAATATGCTGAAAAAATTAGCGATTGCCTCGCTTTTATCGTTGTTGATGGTTGGTCAATCGGCTTTGGCTGATACCAAAATCGGGGTGGTTAATCCCGATCGAATTCTTCGTGAAAGTGCTGCGGCGCATACGGCTCAACAGAAGCTTGAAAAAGAATTTGCCAGTCGTGAGAAGTCGCTTTCTGTGTCCGCAAAGGCTTTGAAGGCAGACATTGAAAAATTTCAGCAGCGCGCTCCTAAAATGAAAAATACGGAGCGGATGGCAGAAGAAAGAAAGCTTGCTGATCGCGAAAGATCTCTGCAGCGCCGAGAACGCGAACTGCGTGAAGATTTAAATCGCCGCAGAAACGAAGAACTGCAGTCCATTTTGATGCGAAGCAATGAAGTTATCCGTGATATTGCCCGTAAGGGTAAATATGATTTGATCTTGCAGGAAGCGGTCTACGTGGGACCGAATGTGGACATTACCGATCAGGTCATTAAAGCTTTAGGAAAGTAAATCATGTCAGAACAAAGAACTGCTTATCCGATTGCTGTTCTGGTTGAGGCTGTGCGCAAGCAGTGTGCCGGTCGTCTGGAGCAGGAATTAGTAGGGCCCTATGAAACGGTGGCTGTTCGAAGCATCGGGGCGCTTAGCCACGCAAAACCTGATGAAGTGGCTTTTTTAGCCAATCCAAAATTTATTCATGAGGTTAAAGACTGTCAGGCTGGAGTCGTTGTTCTTCGCAAGGAAGATAAAGAAGCTATTTATGGTGATGAAACGCCCCGTGCGATGGTGATTACGCCCAATCCTTATGCCTGGTTTGCTTTTGCCTTGCAGGTTGTTGAAAAATTGCAGACTCAGTTTGCAAGCGGTATTCATCCCCATGCTTCTGTTGCCGTGACGGCTAAAGTTGATCCCAGCGCTCGTGTTGATGCTGGTGCAGTGGTTGAAGATCACGCGGTAATCGGTCCCAGAGCTTGGATCGGAGCCAACTGTGTTGTTGGTGTCGGTTCTGTGGTTGGTGCCGATACACGTCTACATCCTAATGTGACAGTAGATCACCACTGCACAATCGGTGAGCGTTGTATTTTGCAGTCGGGCTGCGTTATTGGCGGAGACGGTTTCGGGTTTGCGCCCTTTGATGGTGAGTGGGTAAAGATTCCCCAAATTGGCTCCGTACGCATTGAAGACGATGTCGAAATCGGTGCCAACACGGCCGTTGACCGTGGTGCACTTGACGATACTGTGATCGGCAAGGGCTCTAAAGTAGATAACCTGATTCAAATTGCCCATAACTGCCGCCTGGGTGAACACTGCGTCATGGCAGGTGCCGCCAGCATGGCCGGTTCTACCACCTTGGGTGATCACGTGACAGTCGGGGGAGCTGCCAATATTAATGGCCACATCAAAATTCCGAGTGGGGCAACAATCGGGCCGGCTACTACTGTCGTGTCTTATCTGGAGGATACGAAACTCATGATGGGCTTTTTCCCTGCAATGCCTAACAGAGATTTCGAGCGTTGTGCTGTTCTTGTTAAACAGTTGCCTCAAATGCGCAAGCGTCTCAAAGCTCTGGAAGCCGCACTGGATAAACTTGAACAAAGTAAATAATCAAGGAAGTGAGAAAAATGAAGTACAACATTCAAGATATTATGAAGTATCTTCCGCACCGCTATCCGTTTTTGTTGATTGATCGTGTGGAAAGTGTTTCGGAAGATTTAACAACGGCAGTGGTCATCAAAAACATTACCGCCAATGAACCGCAATTTCAGGGACATTTTCCGGAATGCCCGGTGATGCCCGGCGTGCTCATTATTGAATCGATGGCTCAAGCCTGTGCCGTGTTGGCATTGGCTCGGTTGACTGAAGAGCAAAGAAATGACGGTTCGCTTTACTTTTTTGCCGGTATTGACAATGCCCGCTTTAAGAAAGTTGTTCAGCCCGGCGATCAGCTTCGCATTCACTGCCACTTCTTAAAGGATCGTGCAGGAATCGGCAAGTTTGAAGCAACGGCGATGGTAGATGACCAGGTTGCCTGTGTGGCTACGATGATGTGCGCACGCCGCAAGATGGACTGAAAAACGTATTCAGTTATTGAGCCCGAGGCCGGCGAATGCCCAGAAAAACAGCCGGCTATGATTAACAACCGAACAAAGGCAAGCCATTATGGCAAAAATTCATCATTTTTCTTTAGTTGATCCGTCTGCACAATTGGCCGATGATGTTATCGTCGGGCCTTTTTGTGTTATCGGACCCAAAGTGAAAATCGGTTCGGGTACGGAATTGATTTCGCACGTCAATATCAGCGGTAATACGGAAATCGGAGAGCGCAATCGTATTTTCCCGAACGCAAGTATCGGGTGCGAGCCGCAGGATAAAAAGTATAACGGCGAAGACACGCGTCTGGTGATCGGCGACGATAACGTGATTCGTGAACACGTGACGATTGCAACTGGTACAGTCCAGGATCACGGCATTACGGTGGTGGGTAACCGAAATCTTTTCATGGCCAATGTACATGTAGCGCACGATTGCATCGTAGGTGACGATACGATTTTGGCCAATAACGTTGGTCTTGCTGGTCACACGATAGTAGCTAATCGTGCCATTATCGGTGGTCAGGCTGGTGTTCATCAATTCTGCCGCATCGGTGAAGGCGCCATGGTGGGCGGAGGCTCCATTTTAGTGATGGATGTTCCGCCTTTTGTGATCTGTAACGGTAATCCTGCTGAACCTCATGGTTTAAATGTCGTGGGTTTGCGTCGTGCAGGCTACGATCTTAAAGCTTTGAATGCTTTTAAAGCGGCTTACAAGACCATTTACCGTGACGGTTTGCGCATTGCTGAGGCTATTAAAGTTTTGGATGTGTTAATCGCCAACAACCCTCAGGTGGGGCGCGAGCTGCAGTTAATGCGAGACTTTATTGCAACGAGTGAGCGCGGCATTATTCGTCCGAAAAACGACTGATGGCTCGTGACATTGTTTGGCTCGCCGGAGAAACCTCCGGCGACTTCATCGCTTCTTTGGTTTTGCCTCAGGTTGCCCAGTCTTATCCTGATGAATCGATGCTGGGCATCGGGGGCGACCGCATGATTGCTGCTGGGCTCAAGCCCTGGCATCACGCCAGTGCTTTGTCAGTGCGCGGCTATGTTGAGGTGCTCAAAAAATTGCCCTCTCTTTTGATGCTGCGACGCGAAATGAAGCGCCGTGTTAGTCGATTGGCTCCCAGGGCTTTTATCGGAGTAGATGCACCTGATTTTAATCTGTCTATTGAAGAAAGCTTAAGACAGCAGGGAATCAAAACGATTCATTTTGTTTGTCCTTCCATTTGGGCATGGCGCCCTGAGAGAATTCATCAGATCAAGCGTGCAGTAGACCATATGCTGCTTATTTTTCCGTTTGAGAAAAAACTGATGGATGAAGCGGGAATCGACTCGACTTATATTGGACATCCTTTAGCGCGTGAAATTCCGATGAAGCCTGATAAGGATGTTGCTAGACAAAAACTCAATATTGATCCCCTTGGACCGGTTTTTGCAGTCCTGCCCGGATCTCGTCAGGCAGAAGTCGCTTGGTGCGGGCCACATTTTTTCGGAGCTTGTGAAAAGCTTCTGGAATTTGATGCAAGGGTGACATTTCTTGTACCGGCAGCAGATGCCGCGCGTGAAGCTCAGATTAAAGCTTTACTTCACCAATACCCCAAAGCAGAAAAAGCCACACGCATTATCAGCTCTGACAGCCATACTGTTATGCAGGCAAGTGACGCTATTTTGGTAGCATCAGGCACGGCAACGCTTGAAGCTGCACTCTTTAAGCGTCCTATGGTAGTCGGCTATTCAATGCCGGGACTAACTGGTATTCTCATGCAAAAAAAGGGCGTTATTGATTTTGTGAGTTTGCCCAATATTTTGGCCGGTAAACGCTTAGTGCCCGAAATTTTGCAGTATTACTGTCGCTCTGAAACATTGGCTTATGCTTTGTGGCACGAATATCAGCGTCGAAATGACTCAGAGCTCATAGATAACTTTGCTCAAATGCACGAGTCGCTTTTGCGTGATACGCCGAAGTTAGCGGCTGAAGCAATTAAGCAGGTTTGCGGATAATCGCTTATGAATTCCGATTGTCTGGATCTTTTCTCTTTGAACCAATTTAACTTTGTGGCCGGTGTTGATGAAGTCGGCCGTGGTTGCTTGGCCGGTCCTGTCGTTGCCGCTGCTGTTATTCTCGATCCCGAACGTCCGATTAAAGGACTCAGGGATAGTAAAAAATTAGCCCCTCACAGACGCGAAGAGCTGGCTGTTGAAATTAAAGAAAAGGCACTTGCCTGGTCGGTAGCAGAGGTTGGGCCAGAAGTCATTGATGAAATCAATATTTTGCAAGCAACGCTAAAGGCCATGAAGCTTGCCGTTGAAAGTTTGACCTTAAGTCCTGATTTTGTCCGTGTAGACGGTAATCGTTTGCCGCATTGGAAATGGATGAGTGAGGCGATTGTTAAAGGAGATGACCTTGTGCCAGAAATCTCTGCTGCCTCTATTATTGCCAAAACTACTCGTGATGCTTATATGGTGAAAATGGCTGAGCGCTATCCATACTACGGATTTGAACATAATGTTGGTTATGGAACAGAGGATCACATTATGGCTTTAAAAGCTCACGGCATTACGCCCATTCATCGAAAAACGTTTGCTCCTGTTAAAGAGGTGTTGCATGCAGTTCAGAGCGATTCAAAGTGAAGCCAACGAAAAATTTAAACGTTGGAAAAAATTGACTGAAAGTGCCCGTGCAATAAAAAAAGAGGGGGTAACGCTTGCCGAAGGGGCACATCTGGCCATTACTCTTTTTGAAAAGGGTATAAAGCCGCGAGCTTTGATTTTCAGAGCATCGGGTGTCACCGATGAATTAAGCGAAATTGTCCAAGTTTGGGCTGCAGAAAAAATACCGTGCTATGTGTTAGATAACAAACTCTATGATCAGATTTCGCCCGTAGAACATGGTGCGGGGATGATTTGTGAAATTCGAGTTCCTCAATTTAACTTGCCTCAAAAGGCAAAAACAGATGTGCTGTATTTAGACGGCGTTCAGGATCCCGGCAATGTCGGAACGTTGATCAGGACGGCTGTGGCAGCCGGCATCTGTTGTATAGTGGCCAGTCGCGGCAGCGCTTCACTTTGGTCAGCCAAGGCGCTTCGAGCTGGAATGGGTGCTCACTTTTCAGCTCAGCTTTATGAAAATATTGATCCAGTTGATTTACCAGATCTTTTTGATGCAACGCGTCTGGCTGCTGATGCCAGAGGAGGAGAGGATCTGTATCAAGCTTCTGGGTGGGAAAACGGGCATACCGTTTGGATGATGGGGGCCGAAGGTCCGGGTTTAAGCGAGGTCGCTCTTTCTCAAGCCGAGCGACGCTTATATATTCCGATCATTAAGGACTGCGAGTCATTAAATGTCGGGGCGGCTGCAGCAGTTTGCCTTTTTGAGCAAAGACGCCGCCGACTTAGTTTAAAACCGCTAAAATAAGAAACTTTGAATAATAACCGATCGGCTTTTTTGTGAAAGTTTTTAATTGCGTCTGTGAATTTGGTCATCAATTTGAAGGCTGGTTTGATTCAGTCGAAAGTCTCGACGATCAGATCAAGGAGCATCTTGTTGTCTGCCCATATTGTGACTCAACAAACATTAAAAGGATGCCGACCGCTTCTTACGTTTTAGCCTCGCGTGATCGGGCGAAAAACGAGGTAACTGAAAAAGAACTTGAGGCTCAATGGCGCAGTAAAGTCTACACTGCAGCGAGAAAGCTCCTCAATGGCAGTGAAAATGTCGGAGAACGTTTTGCCCAGGAGGCTCGCGCTGTTCATCAGGGTAAAGCACCGATGAGAAAGATTCATGGGCGTTGCACGCTTGAAGAGGCCGAAGATCTTTTAGAAGAAGGAATCGGTGTCTTGCCTTTGCCTGAAGGTGTTGTGCACGAAAACAATTAAAACAAGGTGGAAACATGGCTCTATTTGGTCAACTGACTAAACCCGCTAAAGAATTACCTTTAATTGATGTAAGCAATCCCGATATCGTTATGGAGCTTCTTGAAGAGCTTGCTATTACGGTCTCTACAAGCCAATGGATTAAGGAAAATGAGCCTTATCATCCTGAAGCAGCTGATATCCACGATCAAGCCCAGGATGTGTATTCAGATCTTCTCGCAATTTTCCAAGGCAAAGTCAAAGATAAGCGTATTAATAAAAAAGTGCACTGGGCCGGCGAGCCTTTACGAGAACACTTGTCTCGTCATGAAGGTGAAGTTCAAGGCGATGTGATAGAACACGCCATGGGTCGTTTTCTCACAGCTTTTCTTGAGCATGCTCGGGCACCTCAAGAAGGTCGTGAATCCATTTCCCGTAAAGAGTACTATGCCTTTATGAGCGGCTGGGCTCATTATTTTGCCGGTTTGGCTCCGGATGAAACCCCTCCTGTTGATAAGTCTGAAGAGGAGTAGAGCATGCCTGACATGACCAGAGTGAAAAAGACGATTCGTCTGATCCTTAACATTTTATTTGTAATCGTGGTTGTCGCAGCCATTATTGCAGGCTGGGGTAAAGAGGTTGATGATCCGGACGCATGGTTTCCTGAATGGGTGGAAGAAAAAGAAGAACCCGCTCAAACTCAAACGACTCCTGTGGCTGCTCAAGCTGATTCAGCGCAAAAGGCCAATCCTTAACCATTCATCATAGGCAGAGGGTGGATCCTTTTGCTTTTTGTGTCAGAAAGTTTGTGGGGCTACAACAATAGCCAAATAAAAAAACTGATTGAGCAGAGAATTTCAGGTTTGCTCAATCAGCTCGTTATTTAAAATTCAATCAATTGTCTTTTATTCCACACGCTCGTTCATTGAGCTGCCAGAAGTCGAGCTGACGGTACGCTCTGATACGGGCTTTTTCTTCTTCACTAGCTTCTCGCATCTTGGTGTAATCAGTCATGAAATCAGTCTTTTCGTCTGCCCAGGGATAAAAAAGAATCGGTCCCTGTAGTGTGTAGACTCCTTTGTCATTTAGCCAAAGAGAGATGTTGTATCCGAAAGCTTGATTAGGACTGTCCACAGGAGCTAGCATGTTGCGGCCGCCCACCGTGCGATAATCGGCCCCGGATAAACTCAAAGCATATAACGTTGGGAAAATATCCTTGTGAGAGCCCACGCGTTTTGGATCAAAGTGGATATCAACAACATTTTCTACATCTTGAGAAGCCCAGAGGTAGAAAGGAATAGCAACATCTTTAAAGGGGCCGTCCTTAAGCAAAGGCTTCATGCCGAGCATTCTGTGATCGGCTGTTGCAGCCACTACCATCGCACGGTCTTTAATCCCTTTAAGCTTAGAAATCGTTTGTCCTAGAGCATCGGCACTGGATTGATATGTCTGCATAATGGTGAGCAGAGACTCATCATAGTCTTCGTGGTGGTAGTGCTGATTAATTACAGCCGGCACTTCCAGAGGTTTAGGTGTGTAACCCTCCGGTACATGATAGGGCGGGTGGTTAGAGGTTGAAAGCACAACCACGAAAACCGGTTCTTTAGCCTTTTCAACAAGTTCTGCAGCAAAATCAAAAGCGTAGTGATCAGCTACCCCCCACTCTGTGGTACTTGTTAATTGAAAGTAATCCATTAAGTGCGTCTGATCGTAGACCTCATCGACATACTGAGTCGGCAGATACTCATCCATGTTTTCCCAAGCAGTAGTGCCTGAAGTAATAAAGATAGTCCTATAACCTTGCTTTTTATACACTTCAAAAGGCGTGCCCGGGAGGCTTACGTTACGAATGGAAGAAGTGCTTACTTGAGAGACAGGGCTCAAAAAGAGCAGTTGCGCCACAGATTGAATGGTGTGCAAGTCGGCAGAGGTAAAGCGTTTGAAAACATAATCGGACTCAAAGTGATTTCTTAAGGCTCCCATGAGATCAACTTTGCCGGGCACATCATAACTCATCATATTAAAGCCCATGCTTTCCATGATGAAAAATACGACGTTAGGTTTCAAAGCAGCTAGCTCGCGATTGAGCGGTGTAGTTTGATTGAGTGAGCCGATTTGAGCCTGTTGCATTAACTTTTCACCGCGCGAAAGCGACACCGGTTCAAATTTCATTGAACGTTTACGGTCTTGATTGGCATAGTACAGAGCCATCGGAGCGTTTAACACAAGCTCATTAATTTGTTTAACGACGGAGACTTGAGCGTTGTTTCTCCGAAGTGGGTAGCGGGATGTCAGAGAGCCTCGGGCGAGAAACACAAAAGCGATGATCCCCACTACGATTAAAGCAATAGCTTTAAGAGTAGAAAGATTTTCCCAGAGAGTGGAGCGGCTGATTAAATTAAAGAGTTTTATCCATCCCCAAGTCATAAAAACTGTCACAGCAATAACTGCAATCGAATTAGAGATAATGGGATAATCCTGCCAGACAGTGGTCATCACAGCCTGAGGTTCTTCGTGCAGAAAATTAAAAACAAAAATGTCGATGGCAGTATGGAAAGTTCTGATGTAGTGAAAGTTGCAGACCGATAAAAGCGCTACGACAAAAAAGGCAAAAGCGCTCCAGAGAGTGAGGGATCTAACGAGAAACTTCCAAGTGCATTTGAAGTAAAAAAGTGCTAGAGACAGTAACAGGGGAATAATTGCTAAAGTGGTGCCAGTTCTCGCATCAAAACGAAGCCCCAGTAAGCGCATTCGCCAGACGTCATCGCTTTGAATCATTTCTTTAGGCACTTCAGCGACGACAAGAAGCCAATAATAAAGCTCTCGGATCACTGCCAGAAAAACAATAGCAATAGCCGCTAAAGTAAAGCATTGAATGAAGACTAAAAGAAAACGACCCAAAGTATTTTGGGGTCTCACAGCGTCAGGAAAGAAGGTCATTTTTATAACTGAACGATTTTGACAGGGACATTTTACTTTATGTGCCTTATTACTTGTTTAGTCAATTTAGATATCACACAAATTCCTTTTATCGTGTGTGTTTTGACTTGAGAAGTGGGGCAGATCCGATAAAGTGAATATCTCTCTTAAATAGAAGGAAATCACGTTCAATGATATCTTTGAAACAAAAAGTGGTCTTCATTCACATCAGTAATTTATTTTCGAAAAAGGGAACTCTTCTTGAAAAGAGCAATTTAGACGAAATGGTTCTTAAATTCTTAACGGAATTTAGTCGCAACATTCATCAAATATTTAAGGTACTATTTTGATCAAGAATTAGCAGGAATTTGGAATGAATTTGGTTTAGGCGGTGATGTTCATAGTAATTATCGTGTTAACGTCGGTGCCAAATACACGTTCTAAGCGCTCTTAAAAATAAACCCGCTTCTGGAATTATCCTTGAAGCGGGTTTTAATTTTATTTACCTGTTTTGTTCTGATTGATTTGAGCGAGCATTTCGTGGCTGTCGGAATAGAAAATACTCATTGGAGCATTCATGACCAGAAAATTCACCATCGGAATATCGCTGATAAGAGCGTGTTTTGGTGTTAACGGGTCGCTCGTGGTAATCGGAGACTGAACTGAAGTCCACATAAGACCGAAAAAGCATGTCAGACACAGCAGCCAATTAATCCAGTTCTCATTTTTCCATATAGTCGAAGTACTGAAAATAGTTGTAATTCGATGCCACAAGCCCAAAAAAAGTCCGCAGACTACGACCGTGATCAGAAAGTCAAAAAAGATCGGGAAAGTCACTCTATAAGCCAAAAGGTGACTGAAGGGCGAGAGCATGAACGCGTCAACTTGCGCCGCTGAGAGTGGCATACCAGTTACCCCTAAGGTATGGATATTGGCAATAGTTGTAACCGTCAGATAAAAAGCACAGAGCGTAAACCAAGTCCCTAGAATTTTTAAGCACAACCTGAAAAAAGCTGGTCCTAAAAATCCGAAAAGACAAACTAAAACGCCGGGCAGCATCATGTAATAGGCAAATTGAGCATCAAAGCGAAGACCAACAGCCCAAATGTCAACGTACTCGTGACGTTTAACGATAGCATCCAAGGGAGTTTGCGTGATAAAAACATCAATGTAGACTTCCCGGAACACAAAATTAAGTATGCAAACGAGCAGAGCAAAAACTGCCATACTCATTAATAAAACCAAAATTCTGGCAAAAGGATGCTCCGGGCAATCTACCGGTGCTAAGGCTTTAATCGTGCGGGTTGGCGCACTTTTTTGTTTTCTATAGTCTTTAAATCTCATAATTTAAATTTTCTTTAAATCACAGCCTCAATGGCTTCGGATAATTCAAGCCACCTTGCTTCCAGTTCCTCCACTTGGACACTGAGTTCACCTCGGCGCTTAAGTGCTCGGGCGACTTCTTCCTGATCGCCTTGAGTGTAGAAATCTGTATCGGCTAATTTAGCGTCAAGAGCCTTGAGTTCTGCGCTTAAGGGATCGAGTTTCTTTTCAACCGAAGCGAGTTCCTTTTGCAAAGGTTTTTTAAGGTTGGCAATTCGTTGGCGTTCTAGAGCAGCCTGCTGACGAGCCTCTTTTTTATTAATTGAAGCAGCACCCGTCTCACTTTTTGCTTTCTCAGCTGTCAAAGTGGCCTTTCGGGATTCAAGGACAAGTTTTGCGTAATCGTCCAAGTCTCCGCCAAACTCAGTAACTTGACCTTCATGAACCAGAAGTAGCCTTTCGGTAGTAGCTGCCAATAAGTGTCGATCGTGAGACACGAGCAGTACCGAACCCTCAAAAGAGGAGAGCGCCATCGTGAGCGCCTCACGCGTTTGCATATCGAGGTGGTTAGTTGGTTCGTCCAAAACAATCAAATTGGGTTTATCCCAGGCTAAAAGGGCGAGCGCCAGTCGAGCCTTTTCTCCACCGGAAAAGGGTTTGACAGGGGCATTAACCATATCACCGCTAAAGCGGAAACGACCTAAAAAGTCACGTAAGACCTGCTCACGCTCTTCGGGTGCTTTTCTTCTTAAGTGTTGTAGCGGTGACTCGTCTTCACGCAATTGTTCAAGTTGATGCTGCGCAAAGTAGCCGATTTGAAGACCCTGACCGAAGCGAAATTCACCAGCCATTGGTGTGAGCTCTTTGCAAATTCCTTTAATCAAAGTAGATTTGCCGGCACCATTTACCCCTAATACACCGATTCGCTCACCAGCTCGAATAGAAAATTTCACGCCCTGCAAAATAGGTTTTTCACCATAGCCTAAACTGACCTCTTGGGCTTCAACCAAATGTTCAGGCAGGCGCTCTGGTTTTAAAAACTCAAAGCGCCACTCCCGGGTAGCTCGAACGGGTTCTACAGCCTGCAGACGCTCAAGCATTTTGATGCGTGACTGTGCCTGACGGGCTTTAGTGGCTTTGTAGCGAAAACGATCGATAAAGCTTTGCAGGTGAGCGCTTTCTCTCTCATAAGCCTTGGCTGCCGCATCTTGAGCCCTCAGACGCTCTACTCGTAACGCTTCAAAGGCACTGTAATTGCCGCTATAGCGGCGAATCGTCGAATCTTCGATGCTCCAGATAGTATTGACTGAGCGATCTAGAAATTCTCTGTCGTGGCTGATAATAATTGTGGTAGCATGCTGGCGCTTGAGCCAAGCTTCAAGCCAAATGACGCTGTCAAGGTCCAGGTGGTTCGTCGGTTCGTCTAGCAGCAAAAGTTCTGCAGGGCACATCAGTGCTCGGGCCAAAGCCAAACGATTTCGCCAGCCGCCCGAGAAATCCTTGACATGCCGGGCAGTCATTTCTTCAGTAAAGCCTAAACCGTGCAAAATAATTTTTGCCTGAGCAGTAATTGCTCCTTCATTGAGTTCGGCAAGCGTAGCGTGAGCAGCAGCTAAACTCATATCGTCTCGGGCTTCAGAGAGCGCTTTTTTTGCAGCAACAAGAGGTGCGTGCCCTGAGAGCACCCAATCAATGGCTACTTCATCAACTGTATCAATATCTTGGGCTACATGACCGATATTTTCAGGTGCGGGAGCTGTGATTTCCCCTGCTTCAAGAGGAGCCTCACCTAAAATCGCGGCAAGCAAACTCGATTTTCCACAGCCATTTTCACCCACCAAGCCGATTCGTTCACCGGGATTGGCTAAAAGCGTGGCGTGCGAATAAAGCACTCGCACGCCTCGCATCAGACTGACATCTTGGAGTCTAAGCATTACGGAAGTTCATCCTTTCGCAAAAGATAGACCATCGCGTCTTCTTCTTCGGTTGCAAGCCATGTGAAGGGAATTTTGGGATAAGCCGCCTCACAAGCTTCTTTTCCGTCACCCACTTCCACAACAATGACGCCTTTGTTGGTTAAATGAGCCTTGGCATCGGTCATTAAGCGGCGAACAATATCTAAGCCGTCATCGCCTGCTCCAAGCGCTAAGGCCGGTTCGTGACGATATTCACCGGGCAGGTGATCCATGGCTTCCTGAGTAACGTAAGGGGGATTGCTGATAATGACGTCGTACTGACGGTCGCCCAAATTATTAAACAAATCACTTTCGATGAGTTCAATGCGATCCTGCATTCCGTAACGCTCAACATTGATTTTGGCTACATCTAAAGCGTCGCGGCTGATATCCACACAGTCTACCTTGGCATTAGGGAAAACTTCTGCGGCCAAAATACCAAGGCAACCCGATCCCGTACATAAATCGAGTACTCGAGTTACGTTTTCAGCATTGGAGACCCAGGGAGCGAGTTCATCTTTTAAGAGTTCTGCGATGTAAGAGCGAGGAATAATAACCCGCTCATCACAATAGAAGGGATGATCAATAAGCCAGGCTTCTTTTAAAAGATAGGGGGTCGGGATTTTTTCTACAGCACGCTTTTCAATACGTTCCAAAAGCATTTTGAGCTCAGCATTGGAAACTCGGGCATCCCAGAATCGGTCGGAGTCCTCAAAGTTGAGCTTTAAAGAACGCAACACTAAAAAATAGGCTTCCTCGTAAGTGTCCGCACAGCCATGGCCGCAGAAAATATTGTTGATTTCAAACTGAGTCATCGCATAGCGAATGACATCACGAATGGTTTGCAAGCGGCATTGATGAACATCTTGATCGGTAATCATAAAAATCCCATTTAAAACAAGCTTCAAAAACAGTGGCTTATTTTAGCTGAGATTGCCATTGAAGGCGATTGCCTGCTAAGCAGACCGTTTTAGTTAAAGCGTTTCTTTTCTGCTTCGGTCGGACTTTTCCGCAAAAAGAGGTAAGTCGAAATAATCATGAGCCAGGTGGCAGCAATCCAGACTAAAAAACCGCAGGAGATAACTGTCATTGAAGCATCTCGGGCAAACTGACCGATTGAAAAGTTAGGGATACCTGAGCCCACATAGGCACCAAGATACAAAGCAGAAATTAAGCCTGCACGTTCACGAAGCGAAGCATCCAGTAAAAGCAGCTTCAGCCCACTACAGCAAACTCCTCCGATTGAAGCTCCGCAGATGGCGACAAGGACCATAAAAATAAGAGGGGCTTTGATGTTAAGCGTAATAAAAACGCCGCTTGAGCCAACAGCAAAAGCTGTAATCATGACGAGCAGTGCTTTGCTTGGGTTAAATCGTCCGGTCACAAGACCGGCAATTGCAGTCGGGACGATTAAAAGCAAATAAGTAAGGGCAGCTAAGAGAACATTACTTTCACCAAAAACAATTTCTGCAAATTGAGCGGAAAACCCTTGAAAGAAACTGCTTACGCCCCAGGTTCCGATAAAAGCGGTAATGCTCAGAATAAAAAGTCTTTTTAGTCGAGCAGGAATGGCAATTTTGGGAATAAGGACTTGTCCAATACTTTCTGTACCTAAACGCATGGTTTCGGTGCCTAAAATTGATAAAAAGATTCCCAAAAGAAGCAAAAGCACGCAGGCATCAAAGAGTTCACGCGGATTTAAAACTTGAAACTCAATAAAAAGACCAGTTAAGAGCGTACCTAAAGCTAAGCCAATATTAGGACCGGCCGCGGTCAGAGCCGTGCCAAGCCACGCTCGGGCAGGGGGCGCAGTATCGACCACCCATGACATGCCCGCGCTTGTCGCCAATCCGCAGGATAGGCCTTGAAGAAAGCGGCCGAGATAAAGCTCATAAGGAGATCCGCTATTTGAGAATAAGTAACACGCTAGTGCTCCAAAAGCCAATGCGGCAATCACAACTGGTTTACGGCCGAGAAAGTTAGACAGTCTTGCAAATAAAATCAGTGTCAGAACGCAGCCAGCGAAGTAGCTCACAACACTCATAGCAACTTCTGAAGCGCTTAAAGCAAGATCCTGAGTCCAGAAAGCCATCATAGGAATGGCTGTGGCAGCTGTGACAAAACAGCTGATTAAGCAAAAGGCCGCTACAACAAAAGAAAAACCGCGCCTTTTGATTTCGTTGCCTTCGGGATGAGAGAGGGGCTTTTTAAAAAACTGGATAGCCATGATGACAAGCCGATATGAATCTTTAAAAGAAAAACTCGATGCGTTGGCATCGAGTAATTCAATAATTTTGTGCACATTATGGCACAACGCACTAAAGAGAAATTGTCGATTTGTCTACAAAACCGCAGCAAAGCTCTTAACTGCTAAGGTGAGATTGGTCTTGTTAAACTTATAGATGCAAAATCATATTTTTGAAAAATAAGAAAAAATTCAGCTACTAAAAGGCTGCGTTTCCTAGTAAAGCGAGAAGGGAAAGTTGATAACTTTCCCTCCCCTCGACAGCATTAGAAAAGATAATTAAGACGGCCGGAAACTAACCAAGTGTCACTGGTTTTGCCGCCTACTGTTTTTTCTACATCAACTTGAAGTAATAGATTGTCCTTTATGTTTGTGAATCCTCCAATACCAAAAGTTGACCAGGTGTCTGTGTCGCCCCAGTTCACCTTCATGGATTGTTCATTATCCATGAATTTTGCATCCTGACCATCGGTGAATTGGTGCATTACATCAGCTCTTGCGTAAAGTTCTCCAAGTACATCAGGGGATTCAAAAGTTTTACCGACTCTGACACCAGCCCGAGCGATAATACTGACATCGCTGTCAGCGTTGACTTTCATATTACGTTCAGTTTTGTAAGTATAGCCGTCAAGATATGCGGCCTGAACTTGAATTTGCGGCTCAATGAATACGTTATTGACATCTTTTAAGTTGTAACCGTATTCCACAGATAGAGCAGCGTACTTTTGATCAAATGATCCAGTTGTTCTTAAGGTTCCTATTTGATTTGTCACATCAAAGTCATTTTCAACTTGACCGAAGCGACCGACAAAATCGAAATAGTGAGAACCGATTGTCAAAGTATCGTAAATAGAGCCTTCGTAACGTTTTATGTCGCCTGAACCATTAACGTCAGAAAAGTCTGTGTTGCCGTTCGTGTACGCAAAACTGAAACCAAGCCGATTATTCTGAGAAGTGGCTTTTTCATAACCGACATAAACGCTCGTCGTATCCGCTTCATATAGATGCTCAGCGCCTGCCTCGCCATATTGCACCCTAACCCACAGTCCATCGTTTTCTGCATTTTGGAACAAGCTTTCATACAGACGGCGATCGCGTCGATCCATGCGAACAGCAGCGTCATAGCTGGCGTAACCAGCAGAACGCATACCGATCGAAGCTGAGGATTGAGTAATCGTCAGACGATTAATAAACCAATTGGTTCCACCGAGATATTCATCAATGTTGAAATTTTTGTAGTCAGAGTAATTCTCTGAGATCAGTTTTTGCAGAGCGTCTTTATTTTCTTCTGTGATGATTTCTTTATCCAGTCCCAATTCATAATCAAAAAGCGTTTCGCCGTAAATATTTTGTTTATCGGCAAAAGTAATGTTGTTTGCGCTTTGTTCTGTTAGAGCGAATGTCAGATGATTTTTATCAGAAACAGATGCCAAATCTTGCGGACGATAGGGTTCGATAAAGTGAGTGCCGCCAGTTGAAGACGATTCAATAAAAACCATGTCACTTTCAGTTTGGTTGTTGGAATTTAAGTCCAAACGGAAAATACCGTTTGAGCCTTTTAGATCGCCAATACGAACATAGTCATGTTTTACATCTGCCAATTGCGGCCAAACATCTAAAAGACCGATTTCCTTCCATGTATTTTGAATATCCACATCGTATAAATTAATGATGCCGGCGTTATTTAAGGTGATTGAACTGATGCGTTTAGGAATGGTTGACGCTAAAACATCTCCGGAGACTGTTACAGTATTCCCCTTAAGTTCAAAATCCTTACTGATTGAAGAGTTAATTTCTTCTGTTAAACCGAAATATGTCCACTGTGCTCCGTTTTCTAATTTCAGATCCAATGTGTCAGTAATTGAAGTTCCTGGTAAATTTAAGATTGAGGCGAAGGGTGTTTTGAGTAGTGCCTCAATGTCTTGTATGTACTCTGGTCTAATAAAAGCGATTAAGGCCAAAATTCTGTCTACATCCTTTTCAGATAAACCAGCGATGTCAGGTAAATTCGATGATAAAAGCTTATTGATATCTTCTTCTGAAGTTGCTTGAATTTTTTCAGGAATGAAATCTTTCAGCATGCCTAGCAGACTTTCAATCTTCGAGTTATCGCTTTTGGCTAAAATGTTACTAATTTCCAGCCTCATATTTGAGACGCTTTGTTCATCACCAAACCAAAAAGAGTCACTACCGGAAAATGTCATTGTCACTGCTGAGTTAGCTGTTCCTATCGAGGTTGGATCAATAAAGTCAATTGAGCCAACAATTTGGTTCAGTGACGAGTTAAAAACTATTTTCCCTCCGTTTTTTGCAGAAATAGCATCAGGTTTTTTAGCAATAGCCCAAATGACGGTTTTTGAGTCCTTATTGCCAATTTCAACAGAGGCATTGTTTTGCGCATACAAGCCGTTAGCCCCAATGGTATCAGGCTGATCTTCTAAAGGAATAGTATGTTTAACTTGAATATTCAGATTTCCGTCTAAATTTGCGGTAGCGTTATCGACGTGCAGGGCATAAGTCCCTATATCCCAATTTGGATAGCCAGGCTTATCGGAATTTGAAATGATTTCTGTGTTACCGGTAACTTTCAACAGACCTCCCTTAGAGACGCTTACCGTGTAACGGCCATTTGCTATAGGAGGGGTCACGTTGATCTTAATGTTGTCGTACTCAACTGATTCAGAATTTGTAATATTCAGCTGGTAATTTGCTGTTTTATCATCGGTATCGTTATATCCGTAAATAAAGTCTGCAGCAGAACTTGTACCGATACTTAAAGTTAATAGAACAGCTGTACAAATTACACGTTGTTTATGGGGGGGGCATAACTAAACATTTTGGCCTCTTAAAACAAAAAAGATTTCGTATTATTTTCTTAAAATAAATTTCTGTCAAACACAGGTTTTATCATTTTGCATACACCAAAAATGGGAATTAGGTAAAGGATTTCACTAGTTCCCATTCTTTTAGCAATGAAGTGATTTGTTTTATGAGATTTTGGTTCAAATCAAATCGCCAGCTTTATTTTAAAGCACAGCAGCAAAGCTCTGAGCTACATAAGAGACATTGCTGTCGTTAAGTCCACAGATACAAATCCTGCCGTTACGGACGGCGTAGATTCCGAAATCGTTAGCCAGGCGATCGACCTGTTCGGGCGTAAATCCTGTAAAAGAAAACATGCCGGCTTGTTCGGTTACAAAGCTGAAATCCCGTTTGGCTCCGATTTTTCCCATTTCCTCTGACAGGCTTTTTCTCATTTTTCGAATTCGATTTCTCATATCGGCAAGTTCCTGCTCCCAGCGTGCAAAGCTATCTGGATTACTCAATACCCTTTCTACGATGCTTGCACCGAAGGCAGGAGGATTGGAGTAATTGGCACGTGCACAGGTTTTTAGGTGACTTTGAACGCGCAAAGCTTCATCTTCTGATTGTGTCACAACCGTTAAGGCACCCACACGTTGGCCGTATAAATTAAAGGACTTTGAGAAAGAGGAAGCGGCTAAAAAGCTTAAACCAGATTCGGCAAAGAGTCTGATCGCCAGAGCATCTTCATCTAGACCGTCTTTAAAACCCTGATAGGCCATATCCAAAAACGGAACAAGATGACTGCTTCGACAGATATCGATCACTTCAAGCCACTCGTTAGCTGTAAGATCATAGCCCGTAGGATTATGGCAACAGGCGTGCAGAATCACGAGTGTGTTGGGAGCTAGAGACTTTAAGTCTTGAGCCATGTTTTCAAAGTCAAGTCGGCAGTTTTGCGCATTGTAGTAACGGTAACCTTTTACAGCAAAACCTGATAGCCTCAAAATATCATTGTGGTTTCCCCAAGTGGGAATTGAGGCTGCGCCAACCTTTAGCCCACATCCCCAATGCATTAGATCCGCTCCCAGTTTGAGCGCTCCCGTGCCGCCTAACGTTTGCACGGTACAAGCCCGCTTAGAGGAGACAACTTCAGAATCTTTACCGAAAATCATAGCCTGTACCAATTGGTCGTAAAGAGCCAGACCGGTTTGGGGAATATAGGTATGTGGTCGATTTTCTTTTAAGAGTGCTTCCTGCGCTTCACGAACCACCTGCAAAATCGGCGGCTTGCCGTTTTCGTCAAGGTACATACCGACTCCGAGATTAACTTTGCAGTCTCTTGGATCAGATAAAAATTTGTCGGTTAAACTCAAAATGGGATCATCGGGCAGTTTGCTAAGGACAGAAAAAACTGAAGCGCTCATGATTATCTTCCTTTTTAAATGACCTCTACACTATAGTCAATCGGAAAAGAAGACGAAATCTTTTTTCTAAGCAATAAATGCTAAAGACAAATAAAAAAAGGCAAAACCCGAAAGCTTTGCCTTTTTTTGAAGTTGGATGAATTACTTCTTCATCGCCTCAATGGCTTTTTTCACGCTTTCTTGCGTGGGGCGGAAAGCAGTGAGGCGCTGCTGGATGATCGCCGGAGCTTGAGCGATCATGGTGTTGTAGCGATAGCCGCCCTTAACCAACGTCTTTAACACATTGGCAAAGTCAAAGTAGCAGTCTTCGCGTTTGATCTTAGCTGAGTGTTGCAGTCCCATGAAGTCAGTCCAAGTGACAGTATAAATGACACCCTTGTCGCTTACGTCACAGTGCGTGACACCCACGGCATCACAAACCCAGACATTGGGTTCCTGGGCAGGAGCTTGTTCTTTTTGAACATCTTTTTGGGGTTCTTTTTTATCCATTTTCGACCTCTTTTGAGTTAGGTTAAATAAGAATTGCTAAGCGGCTTTGGCTCGAGCTTTATTGGCCGCTTCGGTTCGTTTTGTGTAAATAGTAGCGCAAACGCCGGAAATAATAATCATCACCATACCGACTAAGCCTAAAAGGGTTACGTTTTCGCTAAAGAGGACGAAACTTACCAAGGCTGAGAAGGGGATGGCAGAAAAGCCCAGGCACGAACTCAAGAGCATATTGCCGTATGCGTAGGAGCGTGTTGTGCAAATCTGTCCAAGTGTTGCACAGATACCCAAGCCAACCAGATAAGCGCCGGACTCCAGTGTCGGCATATGCATACCATCTTCCAAGAGGTAGCTGCCTACGACTCCGAACAGGGCACCAAAAACTGAGAAGTAAAACACGATACGCCAGGAAGGCTCTTTTAAGGTACCTAATTCTTTAATTTGCCAATAAACCACCAAATCGATAAATGAAACAAAAAGGCAGATTAAAGCAGGCACAAGATAGCCTTGGTCGAAACTGGGCTGCAAGACAGTGGTGACACCGGCAAAGCCGAAAAGAATTGCAAGGATCACACCCCATGGCGCAGATTCTTTTTTAATGAAAGCCAAGATAATATAATTGGCTGCCATAAAAAGCGGTGTTGTGTAAATCAGGGTCATGTTAGTACCAAGTGGCATTTCACCGATCGTGAAAAACCACAAGCCCACCGAGATAGTCCCTAGTATTGCACGTTTGATATGACCGCCTAAATGCGGAGTGCGAAGTGACAGACCTTGAGAGCGCACGAAAAGACTGATTGTGACGATTCCTATTAAAGAGCGGTAAAAAACCAGTTCTAGAGATCCGAAGTGGCCGCTGCAGAGTTTTACAAAAACGGCCATAAAGGAAAAACAGGCCGCTGCCGCAAGAGCCCAAAGCGATTGCTTCATCATATGAGAGGTGTCCTTTCTTTGCGCATAAATGTTCGCTCATTGTATGCCAGATCAGGGTATATCGAAAGAGGGGAAAGCCTTTACTCAATAAAAGGATTTTCAGCTCAACCTATAATGGCAGCGATTTTCTTTTTTGAAAGGCTAAAAATGATCAAACAGTCGGCTTGGTTAGGGCATGGGTGCGCAGCCGGTGCCAATGTCATTTGGGGACTGATGGCTCCGATTGCCAAAGTGGTGATGATCGGCGGTTTGGTTACGCCTTTAGTACTGACGGATATGCGCGTGTTTGGCGCAGCCCTTTTATTTTGGCTTGCATCCTTTTTTGCGCCGCGTGAAAAAGTCGCTAAGCCGGACTTATTGAGGCTTTTCTTTGCCTCTCTTTTTGCCATCATACTGAATCAAGGTAGTTACATTTTCGGCGTTGGTCTTACAACACCAGGCAATGCCACAATTTTGACTTCCAGTATGCCGCTTTGGGCAATGGTCTTGGCTGCTATCTTATTAAAAGATCCGATTACTCTTAAAAAGTTAGTTGGTATCTTGATGGGAGCGGTTGGTGCACTGATTTTGATTTTGTCCAAGAGTGATATGCCAGCCAATTCTTTAGTGGAGAGTAACGTTTGGGGTGATTTGTTAGTCACGGCAGCTCAATTAAGTTTTGCTTTTTATGTCGTGAAATTTAAAGACCTTGTGACGCGCTACAACCTCTTTACAACAATGAAGTGGATGTTTACATTCGCGAGCCTTTGCATTTTGCCCTTTTCTTTCTCAGCTCTAGCTCAGACTCAGTGGTTTGATTTAAGTTTAAGTGAATGGTCCAGTGTGTTTTTTGTTGTGATTGGTGGCACTTTTTTCTCTTATCTTTTAATTGTGGTTGGTCAGCGCAACCTTAAACCTACTGTTGCCGCTATGTATAACTACGTGCAGCCCGTTGTCGGATGTTTGGCTGCTACCGCAATGGGGCTTGATTCAATTACCTGGTTTAAAGTGTTTGCCATCTTGCTGATTTTTTCAGGTGTTTATTTGGTGACACACAGCCGCAGTGCCAAAGAGCAGGCTGCTATCCAGGAAAAGCAGCTTGAGGTTCTTCAGGAAAGAAGACATCGCTCGATGAAATAGCAACTGTCAAATATTTTGATATTGAATTAATATTAAATCAATTTATATTTAATATTATTTGAATGTTAATTAACCTCATTTTTTGCTCTAAGATACCATCGGGTGGAAATGAGGCTAAAACATAGGCTTAGAAGTCAAATTGTCAACGGTTTTTTAGATTTCGCTCAGTCATCAGGATTAAATAAAGATTTCTCAAAATTGACACAATTCTTCTATATACTAGGGGAACGGATTGGGGCGGGTAGATTAAAAAAGATGCAGGAAAAGAAAAACGCTTAAATAACCAATTGATTTTGTTGATTATTTAAGCGTTTTTTGGTGCCCGGGATCGGACTCGAACCGATACGCCTCGCAGCGCCAGCACCTGAAGCTGGTGCGTCTACCAATTTCGCCACCCGGGCATGTCATAATTGACAGAGACCGCAATTATATACGAAAGAGAAACGAAGTTGCCAAATTTAAAGAAAACACCTCGCCCGAAAATTGTTAAAGAAAAACGGGTAGCGAGCAAAAATAAGAAAAGCACCCATGGGCGTGTTAAAAATTATGTTGTCACTGAACTTGTGCAAAAGGCTGTAGATATTCTCAGCCAGTCTGCAACGGATCTGGAAACCTCAGAGCTTTATGTTTTGCTTTCTCAGCAATATCGAAAACTCAATGAGAATCTTTTTACAGAAGTGCTTGATCGCCTCATGGGCGATAAACGGGTTCGGTTTGACTCTCAGACAAAATGCTTTACACATAAGCCTAAAAAAGAGCGTACGGGTATTGTAGTCACCCCGGCTCAGAATTTGCCCTATGTCAGCGAAGATGAAACCGGTGAACGCTTTGCTGTTACACAGGATGCTGCCAGGCTTTATTTGCCCGGTGATGCGGTTCGTTTTCGTGTCGGCCGCTCTCCAGAGCCATGGGATGACGATACCCTTTACGCTAACGTTACAGAAGTCATTGACCACGCAGTTAGTGAAATCGTGGGTGAAGTGAAAAAGAATGTCGCTAAGCACGGCAAGGTAACTTATCACTTTAAAAAGTTTGATCCCAGACTCTGTAACCTGAGTGTGAAGTTTCTTGACACCGAAACGGTGTTGGATGCTTGGCTCGATAAAAAAGTGATTGCTCTAATCGAGCGCTATCCCAGCGCAGAAGACCCTCGGGTATATATCAGAATTGATCGGGAGCTAGAAGTCAATAACGATGCCGACCTGGAAATTGAGCTTGCGGTCAGACAGTTTAATCTGCCGCATGAATTCAGCACGGCAACTATGTTGGAGACTGAAAAACTGCCCGATAAAGTTTTGTCTAAAGACAGGGCTCGGCGTGTGGATTTAAGAGATATTGCTCTTTGTACGATTGACGGGGAGGATGCTCGCGATTTTGATGATGCGGTTTACGCTCAAAAATTAAGTGAAGGCGCCTTTCGCCTTTTGGTTGCAATCGCCGATGTGAGCTATTACGTTAAGCCCGGAAGTGAGCTCGATCATGACGCTCAGCTTCGGAGCACTTCTGTCTACTTCCCAAGGCGCGTGATCCCGATGTTGCCTGAAAAGCTTTCTAACGGGTTATGTTCCTTAAATCCCGGTGTAGACCGCCTCTCAATGGTTTGCGACATGGTAATTGACTCTTTGGGAACGGTTAAAGCCTATCAGTTCTATCCGGCTGTCATTCACTCTCATGCCCGTTTGACTTATACAAATGCTTGGAAATATTTAAGTGGTGACCCTGTCAGTGATGAGGAGGTACCGGAGAGCGTTCGGCCCGGACTCGACTGTCTCTATGATCTCTATAAGGTCTTGAGAGGAGCCAGAAAACTAAGAGGTGCTATTGATTTTGTCACTCAAGAAACATTGGTTAAAACCGATGAAAAGGGTGATATTGTTGCTATCGTTGCCAGAGACTCTAACGACGCGCACCGGCTAATTGAAGAGTGTATGCTGGCAGCCAATACCTGTGCGGCAGACTTTATCACTCGTCACAATAAACTCAGTCTCTATCGCGTTCACGATTCTCCCTCGGCCGACAAGCTGTTGGAACTTCGAAGGACCCTGTCAGGATTCGGTTTGTCGCTTTCCGGTGGTAACAAACCCACTGCAGCTGATTATGAAAAGGTCGTGGAAGCAGTCAGTGAGAAACCTTACAGCGATGTTATCCAGACTGCACTTTTGCGTTCAATGCAGAGGGCGGTTTATTCACCTGACAACATCGGTCACTATGGGTTGGGTTATGAGGCCTATGCTCACTTTACCTCTCCCATCAGACGCTATCCTGATTTGCTGCTACATCGTACCATTCGAGGTATCTTATCGCGAAGAACCTATCGCCCAACGGTTTATGCAGCAAGTGCCGGAGTATTAAACAGCCTAAGCGGTATGGCGCTAAAGAGAAATCTGCTTTCTATGCCGCAGCCAGACCAAAGCCAAAAAACTGATCCGTCTCGTAGCGCATGGCTGGAACTAGGTAAGATCGCCAGTGCTTGTGAGCGTCGTGCCGATGATGCGAGCCGTGATGTAACTGCTTGGCTTAAATGCCGTTATCTCAAGTCTATCGCCTCAGCCAAGCAGAAATTTACGGCAAGAATTACGGCAGTGACCTCTTTTGGGCTTTATGTCCAGCTACAGGACTTTTTCATCGACGGCTTTGTTCATATTTCTAATATCGGCTTTGATTACTATATGTATACGCCGGACGGAAAACTTAAAGGACAGTCTTTCGGCGATGAATATGCAGTGGGTGACGTCGTAACGGTGAGCCTTATTGAGGTTGATGAGGATCGAAGGCGGATTGATTTTCGCCTCAGTAGAGGCCGACACTGATAAAATGTCGTGGTTTTAAACGAATAGATGAATATAAATTATGTCTAAAAACATTATTTTGGCTGGTTTTCATGCAGTAGGTGCTCGCCTCAGAAAAGATCCGGATTCGATTGTCTGCGTGTACGTTGATCCTCAAAGACGAGATAAACGTATGACTCAGATGCGCGCTGAATTGGAAAGCTTTGGAGTACGTGTGATGCAGGCAGGCCATGATCGTTTAAGCGGCATGGTCTCTGGGGATATTCCTCATCAGGGTATTGTGGCAATGGCAAAACCCTTGGAAGTCAGTCTTACCTTTGATGAACTGATGGATCAGATTCATCCCGATTCACTCTTTTTGATTTTAGACGGAATTACCGATCCGAGAAATTTTGGAGCCTGTCTGCGTTCGGCTGACGCTGCAGGCGTTCAAGCGGTGATTATCCCTAAGGATCGCTCTGCATCGGTGACGCCTGCTGCCGCAAAGGCTGCAGCTGGTGCTGCTGAAACGGTCCCCGTTGTCACTGTGACCAATTTGGCTAGCGCCATTGTTGAGCTTCGAGAAGCTGGCGTCACTGTCGTGGGGGCGGCAGGGGAAGCTAGTAAGACAATTTATGATTTTGATCAGACAGGTGCATTTGCCTGGGTTATGGGTGCCGAAGGTCCGGGCTTGCGTCAGCTCACACGTAAACGCTGCGACGACTTGGCGAAGATTCCTTTAACAGGCTCTGTTGAAAGCCTGAATGTGTCGGTTGCAACAGGCATCTGTCTGTTCGAAAGCGTTCGTCAGCGTTTTCAAAAATCAAGATAGCTTTTTGATTTAGTTTTAAAACGAAAGACAGAGCTCAGTGATGGGCTCTGTTTTTTATTAAAGTTCTGAGAGCTTTTCAATCAATTCGGAGGCAGACTTGGTGCCAGAGAGCATTTTTTGAATTTTTGCGCGCTCTGACGCACTAATGTGTTGCTCAAGCGTTTGGAGTAACGCAGCAGCGTTGGGGTTATCTTTTGTTGAGAGGTAAGAAGCTATAGCATAAGCGGCACTGATGCTTGCTTTGATGCCGGCACCGAATCGATAAAGACTTGCAAGAAGCATCAAGGCTTTTTCTTCTCCCTGAACAGCGGCTCGTCTTGCCCAGATAAAGGCCTCTTCATAGGAGGCTAAAGTGCCTTCACCAGCCTGATAAAAAAGTGCGAGCTGATGCTGAGCCGGTGCGTAGCCAGCCAGTGCAGAGAGCTTGATCCAGCGGAAGGCTTCCTCTTCGTTGCGTTTGGGGTAGTCCGGGTGAATAAAAAGAAGCCCGAATTCGTATTGACCTTTAGGGTCTCCGTTAACAGAAGCTTTTCTGAGCCATGTGGCTGCCTGTTGTAGGTCGATATCGCAACCTGAGCCGTGCGCTAAGGCGTAGCCCACGCGATATTGACTCTTTACATGCCCTTGAGCACCGGCAAGGCGAAACCATCTGAGCGCTTGATAAGCATCCGTTTGACCGTCAATGCCTTGCATTAAGGCGCAGCCTAAATCGTATTCAGCCTCAGCATTACCGGAAATAGCCGCTTGACGGAATAGCTCCAAAGCGCGGTGTTCGTCTCGGCTGACTCCTTGTCCTCTAAGGTACATTTTGCCCAAAAGATGTTGACTTGCTGCGTGATCTTTTTCGACAGCTTTTTTGAGCCACTTTAAAGCTGCACGGTTATTGGTAGATAAAGTTTGACCTTCTACAAGAAGCTTAGCGAGCTGATACTGTGCATCGGGATTGCCTTCGGCAGCAGCCCGAGCATAGTACTGCATGGCCTCCTTTGAGGCCTGAGGCGGAGAGACGGCAACGCCACCTAGTAAGCCCAAAACGTAATCTGCTCGAGCTTCGCGATTTTGGCTGGCTTTTTTACTTTTTGAGCGTCCTGCCATCGGTATACTTAAGCGCTAGAGGTTTGTTCCTAAAAGGTGGAGGCCAATGACGTAGGTGATGGCCAGAGCATAATAGGCGACCCAGCCTCCCACACCCCAGGAGATGCACTTAGCCCACATTTTGTGTTCGTAATCCTCTCCGTAAGTATCATTGACATGACGCAACTGCTTAATGCCGTCGGTAAATGTCCAGACGAGCCACAGTCCAACCATGATGGCGAGTAATACGTATTGTGTGTAGGGGATACCTCTTAACATGGGCTCTGCGAAAATATAAAGCACCATGATAAAAAGTGTTGAGCGCATAAAACTAAACGAGCGCACACTCAATTCTTCTTTTCCCATTGCGCGCCAATTCAGTCCGCAAACAATGCCGCCGAAGACGGGAGTGAAAATGAAGCTGAGCAAAATGGCCCACATCGGATTCCAGAGTGCTGGCGCAGAATTTGTTGTGTTATTTTCATCCATATTAATCAAGTACCCACAAAATATCGGCCATTCTATTACTGACAGATTAAAATTGCCTTACCTAATGTTCCATAAAGAAAAATCCTTGGAAGAAGGCCAAACAACGAACCGAAAATTGTGAAATGCCTGTCAGAATGTGACGTTTTGATGAATAAGTGAGATGCCGTATTGAAATTTCATGTTGACTGTATAGAATCCCAGCCATAAACTGGTTTTGATTGTTATGCGTTTGTCTATTGCTTTTGCTTGCCTCGGCCTGGCCGCCGTGATTTTATCAGGCTGCTCTTCGGTGTCTGACCAGGAGAGCTGGCACGGTGCCGGCCAAAAAAATCTCTGTCTTGTAGACAATCCTTCGGTTCGTCCGCAAGTTTTCCTGACTTTGCGTCGAGCACTAATGGATAAGGGGCTTAAAGTCAGACGCGTGCAGGCCGATGATACAAAAACAATCCTAAGCGATTGTCCGCAAACGCTTCGTTATGAGGCTATCTACGGCTCCTCATGGACTCACTCTACTTTGCGCTACGCTAAACTCGAACTTACGGAAGTTGGCCGTCACAATAATGTTTATTCTGTCCAATGGGATGAAAGAACGGACCGTCCGACGCTTTTAGATTCTGTTGAGGATGCCTCTGTAGAACTCAGAGAATTGGTTGACCGACTTTTCCCGAGTGAAATTCCCTGGCGTTAAGTCAATTATCATTTATAAATCATATTGTTATATTGCTCACATTTTAAATTGCCTCTTTAGGGGTAAGGAAAGTCCTACTATAAATTCTCATGAAAAAGGATGACAATAAAAACGTGAGCAGTTGAACGGTATTGTGGTTTGGCTGTTCGCCGGGCGCTCGGTTCTTCGCTTACGGGTGCTCGAAGCCTGGTGAAACGAGGGGGATGTGAGTAAAGCATCCGTTTCATCCGGTGAACGGAATCGTTTGAGGGAGATCGGTTTCGTTCAGGAAAGCGCGGGCATTGAGCCTAGCTACCTTTCCAATTTCCGCCCACTGTGTCGTTCGATTACAGTGGGCTTTTTTTGGAACATTAAAACGCCCGCATATAGCGGGCGATGAAAGGCGCAGGATCAACGTATTACTGAATTTGCGGATCTTCTTTGGCACGCATCAGTAAACGAGCAATTTCAGTTGCGTTGTGAATTTCAAGTTTACGGTAAGCGGCACCGCGGTGCACCTGTGCGGTCTTTTCAGAAATGCCCAGCTGCTCTGCAACTTCTTTATTAGATTTGCCGAGACTGATCAAATTGACCACTTCGCGTTCTCGCTGAGTGAGATTTTTGAGGCGATTCTTGAATTCAATCACATCAGCCATTTGTTCCTGTCGGTTCATGTATTCAGTAATGACGTCGTGAACCACTTTAAAGAGGCGCTCTTCGCGAACAGGCTTTTGCAAAAATTCCACCGCACCGTTTTTCATTGTGTGTACGGCCATATCGATGTCACCATGACCGCTCAGGAAGATAATCGGCAGATCGACTCCCATTTCGTTGAGGTGGGTTTGTAGTCCCAGACCGCTCATATTCGGCATACGGACATCCAAAATGATGCAACCCGGACGGGTGAAATCGTTGCTGGCTAAAAATTGAGAACCATCGCGATAGGTCTTCACTTCCCAGCCTTCGCCTTCGAGCAAAAAGGCCATGGAATTGCGGATGCCTTCATCATCATCGACGATGCGGACCAACGGCGTATTATTTTGCTGCATTTTTTCCCCTTATCAGAGTCTATCCGTTAAGTATATAAAAAAATCAGGACAAAAATAGCGATCTGTTTAGGCAAATTTCAGTAAAAAGCCCCAAAGAAAATCATTTCTTTGGGGCATACGGTTTAAATTACAGCAGATCTGTAATTAATTACCGATCGTGGCCGCGTTCCTTAGAGGAATACTTACGGTTGGTTTGACCCTTGATCTTCACCGTGTCGAAAGCAGCGATACGATCGCCGCCATCGCGGGTATAGAGCCACGTATCATAGACGGCGCCAGCTAACATGAAGCGGGCGAGGTCTTTTTGCACGAAGGTCATAACCATATCCAACTTACCGTCGCCGTTGACATCTTCAGCAGCGAAGGCGGTCGGCTTAGCCAAATCACCCATCACGCCGGAGGTCGTGAGGCTGGAGCGGCCCACACCACCGTAGGTGTTCTTTTGATCAATCTTCGTAGCATCGAGGTCTTCGTCGCTCAAGAGAGCAAACTTCACCGTGCTTGTGCTCTTCGGATCGATTTCGTCGGCCAGAATCACAACTTTATGCGGAGCGATTTCATCCAAGTGAGCTTGGATAGCACCTTGAGCTTCTTGAAGCTTGGCAACGTTGTAGCGATGCAAGAGGTTCAAAGCGTGTTCCTTAGAAACCTTCATGGCAGCCTTGGCTTGTTCGCGGATGCCAGCTTGTTCGTCAGCCCATTTTTCTTCAAGATCTTCGATGATGTCGAAGTTATCATCGCGGTCATCACGTTGGTATTCCAACGTATTGGCGTTGTTGATAAAGGTGATGCTGGCATATTCCGGATGGTAGTCAAAGCGGCTATCGCGGGCGTTGAAATGTTCCTTCATGGCCGTAGCGGCGTCCATGAAGCTCATGCTGGCACCGGGTTTAGCCAACGGGTAGAACGGGATGTACGGCGTTTCGCACGGACGGGCCAAAGCGCGGTAGCTCGTGATGAGTTCAGGAATGTCGTTGATTTCAAAGACCACGGATTCGTGCGTCGTTACACGGCACGGACCGAAGCCCAGATGGTGGTACCAGCCGTCCTTGTCGTCACCGATTTGATCTTCGTGCAGACGAAGGATGTTTTGAACGTCATGTACCGTAAACTTCTTATCAGGCGTGAAGGAGTACGGGAACTTTTCAGCATCGGTGATCTTTTCACCAGTGATGTATTCCCAGGCTACTTGGTTACGGCCGAAGTTATAGCCCACAGAGCGTTGTTCAGCAGGTTGCACAGCAACACGGAAGTTGAAGTCATTGTAGACACCTGGTGTAGCGGGTTTGTAGCGGCCGTTCTTAATAGAGCGTTCGATCAAGCCCGGGGAAACGATCACGTTTTCAGTGTCGGTAGCGTCAACCTTGTCCATCATGAAGTTGTTCGGAATATAGATCACTTCATTGTCTTTGACGCGACGAGCAACCCAGACATTGCCCTTGTGAATGGCCAATTGCCAAGCTTCCTTCGTATCAGCGATCGTATAGGTACGGCCTTCAGAGAAATAGCCGTACTTGGTGAGAAGATCTGTGGCAATCTTCACAGCTTCACGTGCACTGTGAGCACGTTCGGCCATCAAGCGGCGGATACCATAGCCAATGCCGCCGTCCTTCAACTTTTGATCTTTATCGAAAATGTTCGAGCAAGCGTTAGAAACGATCACGACACCAGCGTCGTTTACGAAGCCGTCAGAGAAAGAGGAGCCGTTCGGATCGAGCGTTTGAGACCAGTAAAAGCCCAAGGTTTCGCGAACTTGGGGAATCATGGCAGCGGTCGGTTCATACTTAATCATCGTACCGGCCTTGTGTTTGGCAGGCGGTACATAGTATTGCGGATTAAAGACTCGGCCGCCGTTATCTTCGTTGTGGCCAACGATGACTTGGCCGGTGGCTGAAGCGTCTTTACCGACGATCACGGTCGAGCAGGCCATAGCTGTCAGAGGCAAGGCAACCAAAGCGCTCGAGATGGCGCAAGCCATCAAAGATGCACGTAATTTCATAGCAGTAAGCTCCTAATATTTATACAGCATGAGTTTTTACATAAAAACTCAGACGCACAATTCCGGAACAAAATGAGGCGAAATCTGCGACAGCGTGCATTTTGCTCTCCGTGGAAATAAATTCAATTAGGGGAAAGTTCGGGTAAGTGTAACAAGCAGTAAGAATCTGAGTTAAGTGAAAAGCAAAATTAGGTTTTAATCAAAATACACAAGGGTTAATACGAAGAATTAGAAATCAAGCTGTTCAAAAGCTTTACGCATATTGTCAATTTCTAAGGGGTCTGCCTGGAATTCACGTGCGACTTTTTCCCAGTTTTGAGAACAAAATGCGGAGATGTGTAGGGCCTGTTCTTCTGCTTTTCTGGGCGTCAATCCAAAATATCGACAGACTTCAACGGCTTTTTTTAGGTCCGGGCGGTCGCAGTCATCGGTCACTGCAGTGGCATGGTGGCGTCGGTTAACGGAGATTGGATCCGGTTTTAAAGAGTAAATCGGTGCTAGCGTCCAGCCGTCGCCTTCTCGGATAAAAGAGATATTGTCGAGGCTGTCGTGGACATTGCCAATACACATATTAAAGACCATGCGGCGCCAAAGTTCTTCCAGATCCTGTTTAGGTTTGTTGCCTTCCTGGTTGAGAATATCTGCTACTTCTAAATAGCTATGTTCATCGGTCTGAGCGCACAAAAGAGCTTTGGCAGTTGCTGTCGGCAGAGCTGATCCATGAGCTGTCCGGTCAAAGCGCAAAGTGACAAGCGTATCCATCCCGCGGGTTGAAGTAAGCTCTGCGGTAACAGTTTTTAGTCCCAAACGCTTAGCTAAACTCAAGGCAACACCTTCCCAGATGATTAAATTGCGAAGAGGATCAGGGATGTTAAATTTTGAAATTAAATTTTTATTTTTACCAGATACATAACCGAGCTTAAAACGTTCGCCGGGTAGGGCACTTAGACCTTTATAGAGAGAATCTATTGCGGAAATATTCAGGTGACCCATCATCAGACGCTCTAAATCAAGTGCTACAGCGCCGACTTCCTTATATTGAAGGGGAAGTTCAATCTCAGGTTTAAATCCAATTGCACCAACTCGAAGTACTTCTTGAGAAAGAAGCATTAACTCTATGTTTGTTAAGTCTTTTTTGTAAATAAAACGTGCAGCTTTACGCGCTCCTAACCCAGGGATTAAGTCATACATGAACCCGAAGTACGGATGAGCAAGATCTGTTTTAAAAACCTTGGGAATTAAGGGTAAATCACGGCTTAATGCATAGCCGTAATCCAACCATTGGGGGTCATAGACAAAGAATAAAGCCGACCCCTCTCTGCCAGGGTCATCAATGCTCAATTGACCAATTGGCAGGGGGTTGGAAGAGTTTTTAAAGTAAAGGTTTAAGACCTTGCCAGGCATTTTAAATCAAACGACGGGGAGCGCGAGCTCTTTTAGGCAGCCGTTCTGATTCAAGTCGTAAACCAGACGTATCAGCTGACGGTGAAGCAATATCACCCATTGGGGCTCCTAAACCGATAGCTTGCATGATAGCAGCCACGTTACCGATGGCAACACCGGGGTCTCCTGCTTCAACTTTGGCTAGGGTGTTGAGCGAGATTCCAGCGCGTTCAGCTACCTGCGATTGCGGCAAGCGACGACGGAGACGAGCAATTTTCAAATTTGCTCCAAGCGCCTTTAACGAAGTTTCTACGGCTAATGATGGACGCATTTTATTCTCAAAATAATGAGTAAATAGTGTTTTAATACCCATTATTATGATGATTAGTTCCATCCATGTCAAGAGGATCAAGCTTTTAAAGTAAATGGCTTGAAACCCCTATATTTTTTACTTTAAGTTGGATATAAAACGCAAAATAATAAATATAAGCACTATATAAGACTTAAAATAATGCGTATTAATAGAAATATAAAACTGATAAATTCAACGTTTCAGATACTATTTTGATCCGTTTCTCAACTTTAAGTGTCCTTCTTCAATACGCTACGAGAATGGTTACAAAAAATAAAACAAGAATATAAATTAATGTAAATAGATAAAAACTATTGTTCTTCCGATTGGTCTGGGTTTGAATAAAGTTGAAATTTTTAAAATATTAAAAATAGAAAAATAAATTCAAAAAATACCAACTTAATTTTTTAATTATTTTTTGCCTAATACATAAAAAAAGACCGGCTTAATGTTTTGCCGGTCTTGAAACTATTACTGTTTTGTTCTTTGGTGTTTACCAACCATAAAATCTCGTCCAACAGTCTTTAATTTCTAAATTGTTATTTACAACGTAATAGCAAGGATGTTGTGCTCCGGTCGAACATGCATGATTGGGTAAAATTCTCAGACGCGTTCCGATCGGAAAATCTTTCGGGTTAAGTGTCTTACCGTTCCTGGCTGAAATGATTCCATGTTCCTGATTGGCACCACTGACCCATAAATCTTTAATCATGTGACCATTAATATCACAGACTAAGCCGTATCCTTGGTCTACTTTTTGATTGGCTGTTCCTCGGTCGCGTGAAAGCGCCATCCAGCCTCCGTCTGTAATCACCCAGCCTTTTTCCATCTGATGTCCGATGACAGTTACCAATAGCGACAATGCAATATCATTGGGTTTACAAATACCCACTCCAGCTTGGAAAAGATCAAAAAATACATAAACGCCAGCTCGAACTTCCGTAACGCCGCTTAAGTCTTCGTCAGTTAGGGCTGTCGGAGTGGATCCGACAGAGATAATGGACAGCTCATAGCCAGCGTCACGTAGTGTCTGGGCAGCCCGGCATATTCCGTCTCGTTCACCCTGAGCTCGCTTCAAAAGCTCTTCATGTGTGTCGACGTCATAAGAACCTCCAGCATGGGTTAGAACTCCGACGAGTTTTGCGGGTGTTCTGAGTTCTTTTGCAACTTGCACGATTTCAGGGCTGTCAGGTGTGAGCCCTGAACGGTGTCCATCGCAATCTATTTCAATTAAGACCGAGATGGGTAAATTTTCTTTCTGGCAAAAGTCCGTGACTGCATGAGCGGCCTCAACACTATCGAGAATAATTTTGAGATCCACCCCTTGTCTGATCAAAGTGGCTACGCGATGAAGCTTTTGCGGGGCTATCCCTACAGCGTAAATCATATCTTTTATGCCGTGACGGGCAAATTCTTCAGCCTCTTTGAGTGTTGAGACTGTAGCAGGGCCCTCAGGAGTCCATATCTGGCGCTTAGCGACTTCCCAGCATTTGCTTGTTTTCAGGTGCGGTCTTAAGCTCACACCGAGCGATTTCATTTTGTTGCTCATTCGCTCGATATTGGCGTTCATTTTGGCTTCATCCAGAATTAAAGCCGGTGTATCAACGGTAAGCAGATTCACTTTTTCCCTCACTTTTTTTTCTTAATCGTACTCCGCTTTAACTGCAGATTTAGATTTTTTTGATTTGTGAGCGGTTAGTTCATAACTTTTTTGCGTTAATTCGACAAGCAGATCATTGAGCTCCTCTTGATCGTCCAAAATGATGCTGATCCAGTATTTTTTGTTCATGTGGTAAGCGGGCAAAATACTCTCGTACTGAAGTAATTTTTCTCGGTCTTTCGATGCGCACTTGAGATTGACAATGTCTAATTGACCGAAAGCACCGATTCCTAATTTTTTAGCTTCAACGGTCATCACAACCGCAAACCATTTCAAATTGTCTTTTCTTCGAAAGACAGCTGTGACCCAATCATCTTCGAACGGATAATCCGGTTCTGTTTTCAGTCGTTCGAAAACCATTTTGAAATATTCTTCGCGAATCATACTGTCCCCTGAAAGCCAAGATACATAATGCTTAATATTATTTTTTAAGTATTTTAATTCTCTAATAATATTAAAACAATATTAATATAATTCTATTTTCTTGAGCAAATTCAATCTCATTGGTACGATAGCACCGGGAGATTTTTCATGGCTGTTGTCATTGCTTTGGATTCTTTTAAAGGATCATTGTCCGCTGCAAAGGCTTCTCGGGCTCTGGCTCAGGGTATCGGGAAAGTTGTGCCTGAAGAAGAGGTGATTGTTTTACCGATCGCCGATGGAGGCGATGGGCTGATTGATTGCCTCAATGAGTCATTCTTAGCTCAGGGTTGGAAGCTTCAATCCCTTTGGGTAACAGGACCTTACAGTAAGAAGGTCAAAGCTTCTTATCTTTTAAAAGAGAAAAATGCATTTATTGAAATGGCTAGCTCATCAGGTCTGACTTTGGTCGGTAACGATCAAAGAAGGCCGCTTTTAAGTACTACATACGGCTTAGGTGAAGTGATTACTGATGCGGTAAACCGCGGCGCAACAACGCTATATATCGGTTTAGGGGGTAGTGCTACAAATGATCTGGGCTTAGGTTGTATGCAGGCCTTAGGAGTTGATTTGTGGACCGAAGATCATCAGCTCATAGCTCAACCCTTTAAGTCCGGGGATCTTTTGAAACTTAAAGAGATTTCAACGGAAAAGTTTGACTCTAAATTTAGCAACGTTAAAGTAGTCGCTGTCTGCGATGTCTCCAATGTCTTATTGGGGGAAAAGGGAGCAACTGAAGTTTTTGGCCCACAAAAGGGACTGAGATCAGAAGAGATTTGGCAAATCGAAAGCGCAATGATACGGGCTGCAACTCTCTTAAAAGAGTATTTCGGAAAGGATTACTCAGAAACTCACGGAGCTGGTGCCGCTGGAGGGATGGGAGCTGCGCTTATGTGGTTTTTTGATGCGAAGGTTGAAAACGGAATTGATACCGTATTGGATTTGCTTCAATTTGAAAACGCTCTTAAAAAAGCTCAGTTTGTAATTACCGGAGAGGGGTCTTTTGATGAGCAGTCCCTTTCGGGCAAGGCTCCTCTGGGCGTATTGAAAATGGCAAAAGCCCATGGGCAAAGTATTTCTTTAGTGGCCGGCCGAATTCGTGTCTCTGAAAAAACGCTTAGAGATTTAGGTTTCGATTCTTTTTTCTCTATCAGAGACATCGCTGCAAGTGATGAGGAGAGCTTTTTGAATGCTAAAGAGCTTTTAATTGAGGTCGGGCGTTTATGGGCGCAAAAGCATTTAAAGGCACAAAAACTAATTAATTAATTAATTAATTAATTAATCTTAAATAACTATTGGAATAATATTATGATCATAGCAGTCGCTAATACTAAAGGTGGAACAGGAAAAACAACAACCGCCCTGCAGCTTGCTCTTTACCGGCAAAGTCTCGGTCATGAAGTATGGCTTGTTGATGGAGATGAGCAGCAATCAGCTCTGACTGCGGTGAGCATTCGTTCGGAAAACAATGTTAAACCAGCTCTTGCGTGTTCTGCCTATTCTGATGCGAGAACATTGAAGTCGCAAATAGAAACCCAGGTCAATAAGTGGGAAGATATCATTATTGATGTAGGGGGACGGGATACTGGAGCGTTGCGTGCTGCACTTTTGGTTTGTGACGTCCTTTTAGTTCCTGTGCAACCTAGAAGCTATGATGTTTGGGCACTATCTAAATTAGAAGACATTATTCGTGATGCGCGTGACATCGGCGCACAATTTGATGCTTATTGCTTTTTATCTTGCGCAGACAGTCAAGGCGCAGACAATCAGGAAGCCGCAGAGGTCATGAAGCAGTGTGAAGAAATGCAGTTTATGGATCGTTTGATCGGACGTCGCAAAGCTTTTGCTACAGCGGGCGGGGCAGGGTTGAGTGTATTTGAATTGCGTCCCAAGGATCCTAAAGCCTGCGCAGAATTAAAGGCTTTGGCTGAAGCTGTTTTCAATCTTTAATTGATATTTAATTTAAATTATTTTAATATTAAAATAATTTATGAATAATACTTAATTGAGGTTTAAAGATGGCCATTACGATGTTGCGTAAAAAGCCGATGGCTGAGAAAAAAGAACTCGACGAGAAGGCAGTAGATGACTTTTTAGACTCTGCCTCTAATGTCAAAAAAGAAGTGGTTTCTAAAAAGAAAAAACAGATTACCCTTACGATTTCAGAATCATTATTGCAATCTGTAGATGAGGCAGCTCATGAATTAGGACTTTCTAGAGCTGCTTATATTAATGCAGCTGTCTCCACAGCCCTAAAAAACGGTTTAACCCGCTAAGTTCTCGGGTCGGATTAAACTTTCGGCCTGTACTCTGCTTTTGCCTTTTTCCTAAACTTCAATCAAGCCTTGTTCAAAATCCGAAATCGCTTTTGGAAGTTGATTTAAAGAGCTGATAACAAGCATAGGTGACGGAATTGCTTCTGGTTTGGCCATACCAATTCGGTTGTGCCAGATAGTGGCTAATCCGACTTTAGAAGTTCCCAGCATGTCATAGGCAGATCCCGCTACAAATATTGCTTCACTAGCCTTGACGTCGGCGAGTTTGAGTGCGAGTTCGTAAGGACGAGGATCGGACTTGTAGTAGCCTGCCTGAGCTGCAGTAACTACAACATCAAAATCTATGCCGATCTGAGCGGCTGCTTGTCTGCCTAGCTTCTCGGAGCAGTTGGTGACTACTCCTAATCGAAAGTCTTTTTTGAGATTAGTTAAAACCTGAAAACATTCCGGCCAGCCACGTAGTGTATGCCAGCGCTTTTGTAGCTCACCGGCAAGCGACCGATTAAAGCCTGCCGCAAGAGCCGCTTCTTCAACGAGCGTTTCCTAGGGACGATAGGCTCCGCAACCGTAAGTAATTTTTAGATATTCAAACCTCCATTTGCGGCCAGCCTTTTTGTCACCGGCGGCTTCTTCCCAGATGGTCCAAGAGTCCATTAATGCAGTCAATAAGTCAAAAAGAATTAGCTTTGGTTTGTTGCTCATTCACTTTCTCCTTTTTCAATAAACCCTTTTGTACAATTATGAGCTGAATTCTTGTTAGGAAAAAGTTATGAGCAGAGTTTTTGATCTTCTTTTGTGGGATGTGGACGGAACGTTGTTGGATTTTTTAGCAGCTGAGAAAATTGCCATTCGTTCTCTTTTTAAAGATTTTGAGTTAGGAGTGTGCACAGATGAAATGTTGCAGCGTTACAGCTCAATTAATGCTGACTACTGGAAAAAGCTTGAAAGAGGTGAAATGACGAAAGCTGAGATCCTCGTTCAACGATTTAAATCTTTTTTTGAAGAGCAAGAAATCTTTAATGTGGACTGTGAGGCTTTTGATCGAGCTTATCAAAAACGTTTAGGTGAAACCGTTGTTTTTAGAGATAACAGCTTTGAGCTTGTCTCGCGATTAAAGGGGAAGATTTCCCAATATGCAGCTTCCAACGGAACCGTTGTTGCTCAAACCGGAAAATTAACAAATTCTGGTCTTATTAGATTGTTAGATGGCGTGTTTTTATCTGAAAAATTGGGTGCTGAGAAACCCTCAGCACTTTTCTTTGAAAAAGTTTTTGAAGTATTGGGTCCAATTGATCCAAGACGAACTCTCATTGTAGGAGACTCTCTTACGAGCGATATTCTGGGAGCAAAAAACGCAGGTATTCAGTCTTGCTGGTACAACCCATATCATCTTCCAAGCAACACAGCCATTGTGCCTGACTACGAAATAGATCACTTGGATAAGGTTCTCGATATTCTTAATTTAAATTGATTATTCAATAGTTAAATAAAATCAAATTAATATTTTATTAATATTAATAAACAATTATTTTAATTTAATTAAAAGACAAGAGTTAGGATTAGGGATAGAAAATAGAAAAAGAAAAATGTGTTGAGTTTATTGGCAATAAAGCCCACAATAAAACTGATTTGACGTCTGAAATCCAACAAGAGGAGAATGCTATGGCTAAAGAACGGCTTCGCGAAGGTGCCCGAGCTTTTGCAGAAAAAGTCTTCAATGATATTCGTGAATTTTCCAAAGATCCTGTTCGAGGTATTTCCCGCCAAGGCTATGGTCCTCTGGAAAATCAGGCACATGAATATCTGAAAAATGTTGCCCGAGAGTTGAATCTGGAAATTAAGATTGACCGTTGCGGTAATTTATTTTTAACGTTGCCAGGCACAGACCGTTCTCTTCCCTGTTATATGACTGGTTCGCACGCCGATAGTGTTCCTCAGGGAGGCCACTATGACGGATTGGCAGGTGTAGTTGCTGCTTTGACTACGCTATGGTGGATGAGAAAGATCGGCTTTCAACCTAAGCGTGACGTCACTATGGTCGTCTTTAGAATGGAGGAAAGCTCCTGGTTTGGTAAAGCTTATGTTGGATCGCTAGCGATGGCCGGTCAGTTAACAGCCGAAGATTTAGCCCTCAAGCATCGCTCAAAAGATCAGACATTGGCCGAAGCTGTTCGGGAAGCCGGATTTAATCCGGACGACATGATTCGTACAGATCCTGCAATTGATTTTTCTAAGATTGCAGCTTTCACAGAACTACATATTGAGCAGGGACCGACTTTGGACTCTCAAAAGAAAGCTCGGGTCGGTATTGTGACAGGTATTCGTGGCAATCTGCGTCATAAAACATGCCGCTGTATTGGTGTGACAGCTCATTCGGGAGCCGTTGATAAACAGTATCGTCATGATGCTGTGATGGCCATGAGTGAGCTCATGATGAAGATGGAGCGTCACTGGGCTGAGTGGCTTGTGAGAGGAGAGGATTTGGTCTTTACAGTCGGCGTCTTTAATACTGCGCCTTCTGCTGCCATTGCGATTATTCCAGGTGAAGTTTCTTTCAGTGTTGATATGAGAAGTCTTTCTATGGATACCCTGGATCGTTTCCATAAGTTATTGGTTGCCGAGGCCAATGCAACCGGCGCAGATCGGGGAGTGACGTTTGAATTTGACCGCACATTGGTTTGTAAGGCCGCTCAAGTTAATCACGACCTTTTTGAACATTTGAAGGCGGCAGCTAAAAAGGCAGAAATTGATGTGATGGAAATTCCTAGCGGGGCTGGGCACGATTCAGCTGTTATGGCCGATATGGGCGTTCCCATTACCATGATTTTTGTGGCCAACCAAGACGGCTCTCACAATTGGAAAGAAAAGATGAAGTTAGATGACTTCATGTTGGGTACGGAAGTTCTCTTTACTGCCATTTCGACTTTTGATTAATTGGCTGGGGCTGCCACCTTGAACTGGCAGCCCTTTCGCTTCAGTCATAATGCATCAAAATAGACTCATTGCCTTGGATACGGAAACAACTGGTTTATACCCGAAATACGGGGACCGTCTTGTTTCTATAGGCTGTGTGGAAATATTGCAAAACGGAGATCCCGGAAGAATGTACCACCAGCTTATTAATCCTGAACGTCCCGTCACTGTCGGTGCTCAACGTGTGCACGGTTACTCATGGGACATGCTCAAAAATCAACCTCGGTTTGTTGAAATTGCCGATGAGTTCTTGGAGTTTGTGTACGGAGCAACCTTAGTTATCCATAACGCTCGGTTTGATATCGGCTTTTTAAATACAGAACTTAAGAAAATTGGCCGTGGCTGTATTGGTGACTATTGCAACGGGATTGTGGATACCTTGACTTTAGCCAGAAGACTTCGTCCGGGACAACCCGCCTCTTTGGATGCTCTTTGCAAGGCATTTTCGATTGATGCATCAGCTCGCGTTAAGCACGGAGCTCTTATTGACTCGCTTCTTTTGGTGCGTGTCTATAATGCCCTGACAAAATTGTCTTAAAAAGAGATTTTCATGACTCTGTCTCCCAAATTAGTTGCTGCGGTATTAGCTTTTGTGCCTGCCTTGAGTTTTTCGCAAGGCAATACAGTTAATGACTCTTTTAACAAGGCAAAACAATTGCTTGAAAAGGAAGTTTATTTTGACCATCGGGTCACGCTTTATTGCGCAGCAGAATTTGACTCGCGGAAAAATATTACGCTACCGTCCGGCTTTGTTACTCAAAAGCATCAAAAGCGAGCAGGCAGGGTGGAATGGGAACATGTAGTTGCTGCTGAAAATTTTGGCCGCAGTTTTAAAGAGTGGCGAGAGGGTGATCCGGTTTGCGTCAATAATAAAGGCAAGAGCTATAAGGGGCGCCGATGCGCAGAGCGGGCTAACCAAGAGTACCGCTTTATGCAGGCGGATATGTATAACCTGTATCCGGCAATCGGAGCAGTGAATGCAGCTCGCCAGAACTACAATTTCCAAATGTTACCTCACGCTAAAAGTAGCTTTGGCACGTGTGAGATGAAAATTGAGGGCAGACGAGCAGAACCGCCGGAGCGGGCTCGAGGACAAATCGCAAGAACGCATCTTTACATGGCGGCTTCCTATCCGAGATTTCGTTTAAGTGATCAGCAAAGAAAACTCATGACAGCTTGGGACAAAATGTATCCGGTGGATGCTTGGGAATGCCAGCGAGCTCAACGTATTGAAAAAATACAAAAAAATGAGAATTCTTTTGTAAAGGATGCTTGCATTAAGGCTGGTCTGTGGAAAAATTAACTCTTAACAATACTTCAACGCAACAATTCTGCAGTTGTGGGAGTGAGAACTTTTAGTCTGCAGTGTCGGTGAAAATCACCCCTTCGAATTGAATTTAACCGATTTTTCAGCTGATTGACTAAAGAGCAACAGAGCTATTACTGATGCTGTTCGATTTCATGATTTTGAAAGGTATCTCTGATCGTTATCCAAAATAGACAAAAACATTTTGTCGGCCCGCAATACTACTGAGTCTTTTGAACCGATTCGCGTTAGGTAATTAATCACTCTGTTTTGTTTGAAATTGTATTACAATATCAAATAAAAGACAGAGGAGCTGATTATGCAGAAAAAACAAAGGGGCGGTAAAAGATTAAATGCGGGCAGAAAGCCAGAAGGGGAAGAGGCTCTGAGCGAAACGATCATTGCTCGAGTGACACCAGATCAAAAAGTTGTCTTTCGTGAAAAGGGAGGCAGTAAATGGCTGAGAATGGCTTTAAGCTCTCTTGCTCCCCAGTTAAAGGATCTGCCTTCATGGATTAAAAAGGTTGTACCTCGGACAAGCCAATCTGTTCCGATGTTTGAGTATTCTGTACAGGCCGGTTTCCCATCACCTGCAGAAAGCTATAAGGAAACACTTGATTTTAATGAACTTTTAATTGATAACGCGCCAGCGACTTTTGTTTTGCGAGTTTCAGGACAGTCAATGGTCGATGCTGGCTTGTCCGATGAAGACTTAATCGTTGTAGACCGTTCGCGTACCCCTAAAAACGGTGACATTGTAGTGATGCAAATTGACAACGAGTATACCGTTAAGCGTTTTATCCGTACTCCAAAAGGTTTTTACCTTAAAGCAGAAAACAGCTCTGGACAATATCCTGATATTTATCCGCTAGAAGGCCAGGAATGGCATCTGTTTGGGGTAGTGAATTTTGTGATTAAAGCTCTTTCCGGCAAGGTTTCTATTTGAAAAAGCACACTATGTATGCTCTTATTGATGGGAATTCTTTTTATGCTTCCTGTGAACGGGTTTTTAGACCGGACTTAAAAAACCGTCCCGTTGTTGTTCTGAGTAACAATGACGGTTGCATTGTGACGCTCACGAAGGAAGCCAAAACATTGGGATTAAAAAGAGGCGTTCCCTTGTTTCAAGTCCAAGACATTATTAAAAGAAATCAGGTAGCAGTCTTTTCCAGTAACTATGAGCTTTATGGGGATATGTCTGCACGGATGATGAAAACAATTGCCTCTTTGACACCGGCCATTGAGGTTTACTCCATTGATGAGTGCTTTGCCGACCTATCCGGCCTGTCGGATTTAACGGCGTTGGGTTTCAAAATCAGGAAGCGGATTTGGCGCTGGATTGGCATACCGGCCTGTGTGGGTATCGCTCCGACAAAGACCCTCGCAAAATACTGCAATCATTTGGCAAAAAAAATCCCCGCGCTAAACGGTGTGCTCAATTGGAACGATTTGACACCCGAGAGGCAGCGTAAAGCCTTAGCCTGTCAGAGTGTGGAAGAGGTTTGGGGAGTGGGCGGACGTTTAAGTTCCAGAATGCTTCGTTTGGGAATACAAACGCCGCTTGATTTAAGCGAAGTTTCGGAAGCACTTCTGAAGCAGTGTTTTCCGAGCAATGTTGTTGATACCGCAAAAGAGTTGCGTGGCATTAAAGCCATTGACTTTGAACCCACCGCTCCGATTCGTCAACGTCTTGTTCGAAGCCGAAGCTTTGCGGATGATGTCTATGATAAAAACGATCTTTTAAGTGCTATCACCATGCATGCGCAGGAAGCCGCACGCGTTTTACGCGAAGAACGACTTGTGGCGGCTAAAGTTGGAGTTTTTATTTTTTCCAACCGTTTTAAATCAGATGTTCCCGCTTATGCGGCAATGGATGTGATTGAATTAGGACACCACGCCAATGACACGCCTACGATATTGGGCAGCGCGGAAAAATTGCTCCACCGGCTTTTTAGGAAAGGCGTCGCTTATAAAAAGGCCGGCGTTGTTTTAAGCGACATTCAACCTGTCTATGAAACAAACGGTGATCTGCTGGCGTTTGAAACTGAAAAAGCCGATAAGTTGTCAGAAGTGATTGACCGGATCAACAGTAAGTATGGTAGGGACACTGTTAGCTTCTCAGCTGTGAAAAGGAACTCTGGTCACTGGAAAATGAGACGGGATATGAAAAGTCCCTCTTACACGACGAGATTTTCTGATGTTTTGGTAATCAAAACTTAATTGTCTGGAGTCACATCCTTTTTGTTTTCTGTTTTATTTTGTCGCATGAGATCTTTAACGAGCTCTCCGGCTTCGGTCACCATTTTCACCATTGCCTGTACCCACGAATCAATACACTGGGCAGCCTTGGCAAAGAATTGACGGGTTTCTTTAGGGGCAATGACAAGGGTTGTAAGAGTTGCAATGACGGCTAGTGTCAACACGGAAAAAAGTACGGAAATCCAAATCAAAACGAGCCACCGCAAGACCTGAAGATTTTGATCCGGCGACCGCCCAGTTTAATCTTTGGCTTGGCGTAGTCCTGACGTTTGGCGTTGGGTTTATCTCGACCATTTTTGGCATTGGCGGCGGCATTATTGATCTCCCGATGATGGTTTTTATTCTTGGGTTCCCGGCTCAAATCGCAACCGCGTCCTCAACCTTCATTTTGATGGTGAGTTCCCTCGTAGGAACGGTTAGCCATGCTTCCTTGGGGCATATTATCTGGGTTGCGGTTGTGTGATCGGCGCTCAGATCGGAGCCCGTATTGCCAAGAAGAGTAAACCGAGGATTATTGTGATTATTCTCTCGGTTACGATAGTTCTTATGGGGATTAACCTTGTTGTAAGAGGTCTGTGAGAAAACTAAATTCGGGCTGTTGCAAAAAAAATGCTGAAAAATTGCTGAGCCAATAGTTCATCAGGCTCAGCAATTTAATCAAAGAGATTAACACTCTTTGCCGCCGGTAATTTTTAAATCATCGGTATTATTTTTGATTGCTCGTATGCAAGCTTCAAGGCCTTTGGTAATTGAGCTCAATTCCACAAAGGGAACATTTTTCTTTCCGATGGCCTGCTGTGCAATATAGGGGACATGAACAAATCCGCCTCGAATATTGAGTTTATTTTTATTAATGTAATACAAAAGCGAGTACATAATGTGGTTGCAAACGTAAGTGCCTGCAGTGTTGGAAATAGCGGCAGGAACATCGGCTTTTTTAGCTTCTTCAACCATTGCTTTTATCGGAAGATTTGAAAAATAGGCATTTTCGCCGTCTTTAAAAATAATCTCATCAATTGGCTGATAGCCATCGTTGTCGGGGATTCGCCCATCATCAATGTTGATCGCTACACGTTCAACATTGAAATTGAACCGGCCTCCGGCTTGTCCGACACAAATAACTGCGTCTGGATTGAACGTATCAATCGCTTCAAAAAGCTTTAAAGTCGAAGTTTTAAAAACAGTAGGTAGCTGCACTTTGACAATCTCAACGTCATCAACTTTGTCTGGAAGTTCATTGACAGCCTCCCAAGCTGGATTAATTTTTTCGCCTCCAAAAGGATCAAAGCCCGTGATCAGGATTTTCATAGAACATCGGCGCAGAAACCTCTGAATTCATTCAGAGGAGGAAGCGCCGCCTCCT
>UMHC01048403.1_pt1 | contig 106879 bp, 95 predicted proteins | sample 1965381 | NCBI WGS metagenome assembly UMHC01 (sample SAMEA4836083, study PRJEB28245) | human gut metagenome | biome: gut microbiome; material: fecal sample | place: Denmark | collected 2008 | reverse complement strand
GGTATATTTGAGTAATTATAGCATAACTGTTTATAGCCCCTTTTTATCGGCTGCTTCACAATCGGCATTTTGATTTCTCAGCACAAGGGGATTAACTGGAAGCTGCTCTCGACTCTGCTTCTGGGTTTCTTAGGCGTTGTGGTGATGCTTTCCCCCACCATTACCCCGGATGAATATTTTGCTGCAACGGTCGGTCTGTTATCGGGCTTTTGCACCGCTGTAGCCACAACGTATGTCAAGCGCTTAGGGTTGATGAAAGAACCTGAACTTCGCATCCTTTTTTATCTCGTTTTAATCGGCAGTCTCTGCGGTTTAGTCGGCACAATGCTAAGCGGCGGCTTTACCATACCGACAACGACAGCAGCGCTTGCTATCGCCGGCTTTGCTATTTGCTCAACCTGCGGTCAGTTCTTTCTCACGATAGCCTTCAGCCGCGGCAACCTGGTTTTAAGCGGTGCTCTTCAATACACCGTGATTTTATTCTCCACGGTCCTGGGAGTTTGGATTTTCGATGACAGCGTGAGCCTAACAGCGATCGGCGGTATGATCATGATTGTGGTTGCCGGTATTTCGGCAAGCTACTTCACTCGTCAGGAAAAACAAAAAGAGCTTCATGAGAAAAAACATACCGAAGAAGGACTGCAGCGCCATCTGCGCCACCAAAGTGCCCGCGATCATTAAGAGCACACCTCAAAAAAGCAACACGCCGAGGCACCAGCCTCGGCGTTGTCTTTTCATGGTGCAAAAGTTATTTTCAAACTTCGCTCAATCTTCGGATATTTATTTCAACACATATCCATAGGCACGTTTACGACCATCGGGATCTTCCTGGATATAGACCCCCTGCAGTTCAGGCGAAAAACCCGGCATGCGGTTAATGCCTTCTTCAAGAGCGAGGAAATACTGCAAAACAGCTCCTCCCCAAACTTCTCCCGGTACACAGCACAGAACCCCTGGCGGATAAGGCAAAGCTCCTTCTGCAGCAATACGACCTTCTGCTTTTTCGAGCGGTATCAATTCCACATGACCACGGATAAACTCAAAATGCGCTTGCTGAGGCTGCATGACCATTTTCGGGAAATGCTCTTTGCGGAACATTGCCTTTTGAAGAGCTTTTACATTGCGGCTCTTATAAAAGTCGTGCATTTCCTGGCAGAGCTTACGAATCGTGTAGCCACGATAGCGTTCTTCATTGTTGTGATAGACACTCGGTAACACTTCTGAGAGTGGCGCATCGGCATCGAGCAGATCTTCAAAGCGCTTGATTTGACTGACCAAATGGCTCATCTTAGCCATATCCTCTGCCGGTGTCATCAAAAAGAGGATGGAGTTTAAGTCGCACTTTTCAGGAATAATGTTATTTTCTCTCAGATAGTTGGCAAGGATTGTCGCTGGCACTCCGAAATCTTCGTACTCGCCCGTCTCTGTATTGATGCCGGGAGTCGTGAGCAGGAATTTGCACGGGTCAACGAAATACTGATGCTCGCCGTACCCTTCAAAGGCATGCCACTTTTCACCCGGTTTAAATTCAAAAAATTGAAGATCCTGAGCCATTTGCTCAGTATCAAAGCTTTCCCAAGAGCACCCGTCTACTACCGGTGGCACAAAGGGTTTGATGTATCGGCAAGTCTTCAATAACAGTTTTCTTGCTTCTATACCCACTTTAACGCAGTCAAGCCATAGTGCTTTGCCAAGCTCTCCTTCATGCATTTTTGCATTGATATCAAGCGCGGCAAAAAGCGGATAGAAAGGACTGGTTGAAGCATGCATCATGAATGCGTTATTCAAACGCTTATGCGGTACGTAGCGCTCCTGCCCTTTAATGTGACTGTCCTTTTTATGAATTTGAGAGGTTTGTGAAAAACCGGCCTGCTGCTTATGCACGGACTGAGTCACAAAGATTCCGGGATCTTTGGGTCCAAGCTCTAAAAGAAGCGGCGAGCAATCTTTCATCATCGGAATGAATTGCTCATAGCCCACCCAAGCTGAATCAAAAAGAATGTAGTCACAGAGATGTCCGATTGTGTCCACCACCTGCCGGGCGTTGTAAATCGTTCCGTCGTAGGTACCCAACTGGATAACTGCCAGTCGGAAGGGACGTTTTTGCTCGGCTTTCTCTGGGGCCACTTCCCGCACCAAAGCCCGTAGATAACCTTCGTCAAAGCAATGCGCATCAATGCCGCCGATAAATCCGTAGGGATTTCGGGCAGTCTCAAGGTAAACAGGGGTAGCTCCTGCCTGAAGCAATGCCCCATGATGATTGGACTTATGATTGTTGCGGTCAAAAAGCACCAGGTCGCCCGGCGCCAAAACGGCATTTAGCACCACTTTATTGGAGGCCGAAGTGCCGTTTAAAACGAAGTAAGTTTTATTCGCATTGAAAATTTTGGCAGCAGCTTTTTGAGCCGCGCAAGGCGCACCTTCATGAATTAAAAGGTCTCCCATGGAGACATCTGCGTTACACAGATCGGAGCGGAAAATGGATTCACCAAAAAAATTGTAGAAAGCACGGCCTGCTGGGTGACGTCTGAAAAATGCTCCACCCTGATGCCCTGGACAGTCAAACTGAAGATTGCCGGCACTAACATACTCTTCGAGGCTTCCGAAAAATGGCGGCAAAAGCTTACTCTCATATTGCTGAGCAGCGTGATCAACCTGACGGCCGTAAAAGGCACGATTACTCGCATTGGGCTCAAAAATACCGTATAAGCGCCCCACAGGTAATTCAGCCTGTCCTTCAGTAACAGCAAATACTGGAAGATTTAAGTGCCGGCTTTCAATTTCTTCGAGTTTGCCCGCTGCTAAATCCTCATCACTTAAAACTGCTGCAGAGACTTCCATCCAGTCGGCCTCAGCGAGCGGCACTTGCTCTCGCTCGGATTGAATCATGCCCTGCAAGGCGGCGCTTACTGCAATCTTCAATGCTTTCATTGAAAAATCCTTTTGAAAATTTTGATCATTTCGATCAATTTATTTTATGACTGTCAAACGACAGGTTTCTCACCGTCAAAGTAGCACAATTGGGCTAAAAATAGTCCACTGTCATTGTGATTTCCAATCAAGTCAAAGAATTGATCCTTAACAACAGTTCCGTAATGCCACCTCATTGATGTCGAGGATGATATCAATGCTCATCGTCTCGGATAACTTTGCGAACAACATAAAGTTTATCGTTTTCACGCACTTTTTCCGAAACTTTAAACGTAATATCCATTCCTTTTTCAATATCAGTAACCGAAACGTTATCGAGCAAAATTTGCTCTGGCGTTACATAAACCGCCCCGGTTGTAGGACCGGTAATAAGAAGTTTTTCTCCTAACTTAAAGTTTTGCGCCTGAACCAAAAATTCAGCCACACCAAGCTTAGAGTAGTACTTGAGGCATTTACCCGTATAAACTTTCTTTTCAGTTGCAAGCGAACCATAGTTTTCGGTGAGCTCTCCAATAGGCTGACCTAAATAAAACCCATCCCAAAAACCACGATTAAAGACTGTTGCAAGACGCTCGTCCCAGCTCTTTGAAAGCGTTTCATTCCAGCGCCCTTCGGCGATGGCTTTCAAAGCCTCGTCGTAGCATTGAACTACAGTACGTACATATTCCGGTCCCCGTGCGCGGCCTTCCACTTTGAAAACCCGAACACCGGCCTTAACCATCTTGTCCAAAAAAACAATCGTTTTCAGATCCTTCGGACTCATGATGTATTCATTGTCGATTTCAAACTCGATGTCACGCTCCTTATCTTTGGCAATATAGGAGCGACGACAGGTCTGAATGCAACTGCCGCGATTGGCACTGTAGCCACGAGTCGACAAACTGAGATAGCACTTACCGCTCACTGCCATGCATAGTGCCCCATGACAAAACATTTCTATGCGTACGGGCTTGCCTGAAGGTCCACAGATTTTTTCTTCATCAATAGCGTGCGAAATTGCTGTGACTTGTTTTAGGTTAAGCTCACGTGCAAGCACCACTACATCGGCAAATTGAGCAAAAAAGCGCAGCGACTCCACATTAGAAATATTCAATTGAGTAGACAGATGCACTTCTAAGCCGATCTGACGACAATAGCTCATCACTGCAACGTCTGAAGCAATAATGGCATCAATTTGAGCCTCTTTGGCAGCCTCTAAAATTTGACGCATCAAAGGCCGCTCTTCATCGTAAATGATCGTATTGACGGTGAGATAACTCTTTATGCCGTGCTCTTTACAGATTTCTGCAATTTCTTTCAGATCGGCAATCGTAAAGGTTTTTGCCGAATGGGCACGCATATTAAGGTTTTCAACTCCAAAGTAAACCGCATCAGCCTTCGCTTGAATCGCAGCAAAAAGCGACTCACGCGAGCCCACAGGAGCCATGATTTCAAAATCACTTCTCTTTAACATGCTTTATCCTTAAAAACCGCTTTCGGGCTGGGCTTCAAAATCAAGCACCATGTCATACCAAGCTGCTCCGCCGTGCACCGAAGCTGAAAGCCCCTTATTGACAAAGCCAAATTGCTCATAAAAAGGAATCAATTTCTCTTTGCAGGTCAGAATAACCCCGCGACGATTTTCCTGTCGGGCTTTTTCAATCATTTCCATCATCAGCAGTGACGCGTAGCCGCGTCCTCTTTTCTGGGGAATGACAGCCAATCCGAATACACTTTGCCAAGAGCCTTTAGGGTTGTGAAGACCAGCATCTTCGTAGAGATCATCAGTAATGGTTTGCTGATCAGTCACCATCCCATCAATTAAGCCACAAATTCTGCCTTCTTCTTCCAAGACAAGAAAGTAATCGGCAAACACAGACAAACGCTTTTTAAAGTTATCCAAACTACAGGCTTCAGCCGGCGGAAAACTGGCACCTTCCACTTCAGCCAGTGCTTTAGCATCGTTAATTGTCGCAGTGCGAACTTCAATCATGCGAATTCCTTAAAAAAGAAGCGCCCGAGCTCAAAACAGGGCGTGGGCGCTTTGGGGCTGCTTTCACAGCTCAAAAAAGTTCAATTTTACTTTTTCCATTTTCCGTGTACGAGCACCACCCGGTAGCCGTCAGCGTCCTCATAGGCCACACAAGGCCACTTGCCGTTAACGTACTGAATCGGAGGCGTCACCTGCGGAACGCCAGCCTGAAACATCGCTTCAAGCCGGCTAGACCAGTGCTCATCTTCTTCGATACAAAATACTCGATAGTGTTCAGAAGAGGGCGCTCTGGGAGCTGTTTCGCTGCCTCTGACCTGAGAGAACTCAAATTGATATGGCCAGTCTTTGTGACCCAACAAAACGGTATCCATTCCATCGACATTTTCACTTCGATCGAGAACCTCAAAACCCAAACCGTCGCGATAAAAAGGCAACAGCAATTCAATGTCTTTCGTTTGACGTGATAAACGCAACTTCGGATAAGCCGTCATGTTTGAAACTCCTCATATTCTGACTTCCAAAACCGATCTTTTAATTATAAGCAGAGCTAAGTATTTTTTTGTTTTTTCTTCCTGTAAGCGGACTCAAAAATCGTAGGAAAATCAGCCCGTTTCCATTAAAATGAATGAATTCAACAGCATTTTTATAGGACATTGGAATTGAAGCTCAGCATTAAGAGTCAAGCTATTGACAAAATCAACTCCCAAGCGCTCATTATCGGACTTTTTGAAAAAGCCCAATCGCCCAGAAGCGGCTCTGATGTCGAAGGCCTAGCTAACTCTGTAAGCGATATGGTGGCTATTGATGGTTTTCAGGCCCGCCTCGGCGAAGTCACGCGAGTGCTTCGTCCTATGGGACTTGCTGTGCGAGAATTAGTTCTTGTTGGTTTAGGTAGCCAAGAAAAATTTGACGAGCAAACCTTAACAAGCGCGGCGCGAGCTGCTTTTTCTGCCACCCGAGCTGAAAACATAGCTGTCATGCTCGATGATTGGCTGCTCGAAAATAAGACCGATGAGTGGTCTGTTTTGCAAGTAGCCATCGCTGCCGGCACCGCGCTGGAGCCTTTAAGCGAAGAAAATCGCCGCCTCATTGATAAGCGCCGTGTAAGTATTGTAGTTTCTCAAAAAGGCACAGCGCTAAACGAAGCCGCAAAAATTGGCGAAACTATCGCCCACGCCATCAATCGGGCAAAAGTACTCGGTAATCTTCCAGCCAACATCTGTACGCCGTCATATCTTGCCGATGAAGCTAAAAAGCTCTCCGCACTTAAGTCTGTATCAGTGAAGATTCACAACGAAAAAGCCATAGCCTCGATTGGCATGAATGCTTTTTTAGCTGTGGCTCAGGGGTCACGAGAGCAACCCCGTTTTATTGAATTGCACTATAACGGAGGCGCCAAAACTGATGCTCCGATTTGTCTCGTAGGCAAAGCTATTACGTTAGATGCAGGCGGCCTGTGCTTAAAACCCTCTGCTCATATTAGCGAGATGAAATATGATATGTGCGGAGGCGCTGCTGTTTTGGCTGTATTTGAAGCGGCTGCTGAGCAAAAATGGCCCATCAACCTAGTGGCTCTTATTCCTGCTTGTGAAAACCTGCCTGACGGTGCCGCCTATAAACCATCAGATGTCATTAAAACGCTCTCGGGCAAAACCGTTGAAATCACAAATACAGACGCTGAAGGTCGTTTGATTTTAGCCGATGCACTCACCTACGCTAGCCGCTTTAAGCCGCAGGCTATTATTGATGTTGCAACGCTTACCGGTGCAGTTGAAGTGGCATTGGGATCTGATATCAATGGTCTTTTTGTCAACGACCCAATTCTGTGCGACATGATTGAAAGTTCGGCTGACGTTGCCAATGATGCGGTTTGGGCATTACCCTTTGGCGGCAAGCGCTTTACTGATCTTATCAAGAGTAATGTGGCCGACTGTGTGAATTCGGGACCGCGTGGCGTGGGTGGATCCTCAGTGGCAGCGACCTTTTTGTCACAGTTTATCGATGAAGATACCCCCTGGGCTCATCTTGATGTTGCCGCCACTGCTTTCCGCGGCGGTAAAAATCCCCACAGCACAGGGCGCCCAGTGGCACTTCTTATGATGCTGTTACATCAAATGGCTTCTCTAGATGAGTAAGCGATTATGGCGCTACGGATTGACTTTCACTTCAATGTGCCCAATCGGCTTTTATATGCTTGCCGAGTAGTTCGCAAGGCCCGAGCCAATAATATGACTGTGGCCGTTTGGACGCGAGACAACAACCGGCTCGACTTTTTTGCCCGACAGCTTTGGAGCTTTGAACCAACGGGTTTTTATCCGCATGTTCCAGCTGATGATGAGTTAGCTGCGGAAACACCGATTGTTTACCATAGTGAGGAAACACTACTGCCTGCCAGAGATCTGTTGATTCTGCTCGATGATGAGGTGCCCAACGACTGGAAGACACTATTTGATCGCTTCGGGCGTGTCATTGATATTGTAGGGGCAAGCGAAGCTGAAAGGCAGCCTGCCCGCCAAAGATTTAAGATTTACCGAGCTGCAGGACTTTGCCCTGTTGCTCATGATCAAGGAGCACAACGCGCATGACAAACGAACTGCTTCGTAAAGAGCCCACAATTGCTCACCTCGATGATATTCCGATCTTAAATGACCGAATTAATGTCTCCTGGGAGAAATTAAGCCGAGTGCTCGAACCGGTGAAAATGCCCATTTCGCCTGAGGATGCAGCAAAACTTACAGACAAGGAAATGGAATTAGTGTTCGCCGGTGAGCGTATTGCTCAAAATGTCTCCGCTCAAATGGACGATATTTTGAGTATGGCCATCAATAACAGCTACCACCGTCTGCGAGCTGATCTGACGAATCAATTACGCGCTGCCGTTAAAGAGGCGGTGCATGAAGAGATTGAAAAAATCGTACAATCCGGCAAACGCTCGACTTTGTCGTAATGCACAGAATTGATTAAAAACTTTATTTAGAAAGATTGAAAAATGAGTACTGAAGAACTTGCTAAGAGTTTTGAACCGGCGCAAATTGAAAAACGTTGGTATGAGACTTGGGAAAAGCGCGGCTACTTTGCCGGCAAATTGGATCCCTCTAAGCCTTCGTTCAGCATCCAATTACCCCCGCCTAATATCACGGGTATTTTGCACATGGGCCATGCCTTTAACCAAACTGTCATGGATACTCTCGTGCGCTATCACCGTATGAAAGGCTACAACACGGCCTGGGTTCCCGGAACCGACCACGCCGGCATTGCCACGCAAATTGTGGTGGAACGTCAGCTTGAAAAAGAGGGACTTAACCGCCGCGATATGAAACGTGAAGATTTCATCGCCCGTGTTTGGGAATGGCAAAAGTTCTCCGGCGGCACCATTTTGCAGCAAATTCGCCGCATGGGTGACTCTGTTGACTGGGACCGACTCTACTTTACGATGGATCAAAAACTGTCCAAAGTCGTGGTCGATACCTTTGTGAAACTATACAACGACGGCCTCATCTATCGCGGTACGCGTTTGGTGAACTGGGACCCGAAACTGCAAAGTGCAGTCAGCGACCTAGAAGTCGAAAGCGAAGAAGAAAACGGGCACCTTTGGGAAATTCGCTATCCGGCAGCCGACGGCGGCGAAGGTGTAGTGGTTGCTACTACACGTCCAGAAACGCTTTTTGGCGACCAGGCCGTTGCAGTGCATCCCGAAGATGAACGCTATAGTGCATTAGTCGGTAAAGAATTAATTCTTCCGCTTTGCAACCGCACGATTCCTGTCATTGCAGACGAATACGTTGACCGGGAATTCGGCTCGGGCTGCGTCAAGATTACTCCGGCGCATGACTTTAACGACTTTGCTGTTGGCCAACGTCATCACTTAAAGCCATTAAATGTCCTTACGAAAACCGCTAAGATGAACGATAACGTGCCTGAAAAATACCGCGGCATGGATCGTTATGAAGCCCGAAAGGCTGTTATCAAAGACTTGGAAGCTCAAGGACTTTTAGTCGGTATCAAAGACCATAAGCACATGGTGCCCCGTGTGGCCCGCACAGGTGAAATCGTTGAACCAATGCTCTCTGAGCAATGGTATATGGCAATGAGTAAGCCCGCTCCGGTCACAGCTCATTTCCCTGGCAAATCGATCGGAGAAATCGGCCTGGAAGCTGTCGAATCGGGTGAAGTCAATATTCAGCCTAAAGAATGGCGCGGTGTTTATCGTCAATGGTTGGAAAATATTCAGGACTGGTGCTTATCTCGTCAATTGTGGTGGGGGCACCAAATCCCTGCTTGGTATGACGAAGAAGGTCATGTTTACGTTGCTCACAGCGAAGAAGAAGCTCAACAACAGGCAGGCGCTGGCGTTAAACTCACCCGTGATGAGGATGTGTTAGATACTTGGTTTTCTTCTGCCATGGTCCCCTTCTCTACGCTTGGTTGGCCTGACGAAAAGAAAATGGCCCAAGAAGGCTACGACTTGTTCTTACCGAGCTCCATTCTCGTAACGGGCTATGACATTATCTTCTTCTGGGTTGCCCGCATGGTGATGATGACCCGCTACTTTACGGGCCGTGTCCCCTTCAAGGGCGTCTATCTGCACGGACTTGTACGCGATGCTGAAGGCAAGAAGATGTCTAAGAGCGAAGGCAATACGCTTGATCCCTTGGACATCATGGACGGTATCGATCTGGAAAGCCTAATTAAGAAGAATACCCGTGGCCTGCGTCAACCAGAAAAAGCGCCTCAAGTCGAAAAGAAACTGCGTAAAAATTATCCCAACGGCATTGCCCCTCATGGCGCTGATGCCTTGCGCTTTACGATGGCCGCCTATGCAACCCTGGGGCGCAATATCAACTTTGACCTGCGCCGTGCCGAAGGTTATCGCAACTTCTGCAATAAGCTCTGGAACGCTACGCGCTTTGTGCTCATGAACGTTCAGGGCAAAGACTGCGGAACCAATGCCGCTTTGCCACAAGAGCTCTCCTTTGTGGATGAATGGATTTTGCGCGAATTGGACCGCACAATAAACGAAGTGCAAAAGGCCTTTGCTGAATGGCGTCTGGACAACGCAGCCAATGCCATCTACTCCTTCGTCTGGGATCAATACTGCGATTGGTATCTGGAACTCTCCAAGGTGCAGCTTGCCAACGGCAACGAAGCTCAGCAACGCGCTACCCGCCATACATTGATTACGGTGCTTGAAGCTGTGTTGCGCTTGGCCCACCCGATTATTCCGTTTATCACCGAAGAGCTCTGGCAAAAGGTGAGCGTTGTTGCCGGCACCCGTGCTGAAGACGAAGATACTTCCATCATGATTCAACCTTATCCGCAAGCCACTTTTGCTGCTGCAGATACAGAAGCCGACCACAAGATGGCTCTCACTAAGGAGATGATTGATGCAGTGCGCAATCTGCGCGGAGAAATGCAGCTTTCGCCTTCTCAGCGTATTCCGTTGGCTGTCCAAGGTGACGAAGCGGTCCTTAAGACCGTGGCTCCCTACATCATGCACCTTGCACGAGTGAGCGAAGTGACGATTTGCGAAGACATCAATAAAGCCAATGAAGGCTCTATTGCTCCGGTGGCTATCGTTGAAGACTATAAGCTCATGCTGGTTGTCAAGATTGACGTGGCAGCCGAACGCGAACGTCTGAGCAAGGAAGCCGCCCGTCTGCAGGGTGAGATCGCTAAAGCAAACGCGAAGCTTGGCAATGAAAAATTCACGGCCAGAGCTCCTGAAGCGGTTGTGAATCAGGAACGCGAACGTCTTGCTAACTTCACTAAACTTTTCAATAAAGTTCAGGAACAACTCGACAAGTTGCCTAAAGCTTAATTAAGCGTTAGCGATGCTTACTTCTTCCGCCGTTTCTTTTTGGGAAACGGCGGATTTTTTTTGAGTGAAAATGTTAAAGTTACGCATCAGCTTTTCTATCGTCGAGTCTCAAAACTCGCCCCAAAAAAGGATTTCACCATGACAAACTGCTACCAAGGAAAACGACCCCGCGAATTAGGCATCTCTTTCGGTGTTTTACCCACCGGCAAAAATAATGCCATTACCGATGTAAAGGGCGTCAAAGTCGGTCAAGTCACATTGATTGACGACAAAAAAGGCATGCGCACGGGCGTCACCGCCATTGTCCCGCACACGGACAATATCTTTAAGCACAAGGTGCCTGCCGGCATTTTCCTCGGCAACGCTTTCGGAAAAATGGTGGGCTATCCTCAGGTTAAAGAACTCGGCAACATGGAAACGCCGATCGTCTTAACCAACACTTTAAATCTCGCCGCCGCCATTGACGGCATCATCGATTACACCTTCGGCTTTGATGAAAATAATGATGTGCGTTCCATTAACTGTGTGGTAGGCGAAACCAACGACGGCACCATTAACGATATCCGCTCGCGCTTTGTCACTCGCGAAGATGTGCTCAAAGCCATTATTGAAGCCAAAGACGGTCCGGTCGAAGAAGGCGGAGTCGGTGCCGGTACCGGCACCAAAGCCTTTAATTTCAAAGGCGGCATCGGCACGGCTTCACGTAAACTGCCTGAAAACATGGGCGGCTACACAGTGGGCGTCATCGTACAGAGCAATTTCGGCGGACTGCTCAATATCAACGGCGTTGAAGTCGGTAAGGCGCTCGGCGGCTACCCCTATCAAAAAGAAATTGAAAGCGCCGACGGCTCCATCATGATGATTGTGGCAACCGATGCCCCGCTTGAAGCCAGAAACCTTGAACGTGTAGCCAAACGTGCTTTCATGGGTTTGGCTAAAACAGGCGGCGTAGCCTCCAACGGTTCGGGCGACTTTGTGATTGCCTTTAGCACCAACGAAGCAATGCGTGTTGATCACAACGCGGAAAAATTAGCCAAACAGAGCATGTCCGTTGTTCGCAACGATGATATGACGCCGATTTTCATGGCAACGATTGAAGCCACTGAAGAAGCCATTATCAATTCTCTTTTTGCTGCCTACGACACGCCGACTTATGACGGTCGAGTCATCAAAGCACTGCCTTTGGATAAGGTAATGGAGATGATGCGTGAACACAAAAAGGTAGCCCTGTAACGAACTATAGATCGTACAAAAGAGAACTCTTTGAAGCCTCCCGAAGTCAGAGTATTTTCGGGAGGTTTCCTATGGAAAGTTAATTGTTCTCCAGCTTAGTCTCGCTCAAAGCTTCGTTACCACTGGTTTGCTTTTGAGGTCTTTTCTGCCAGACAATCCAATACAAAGGTATTGTCAAAGCAACCACGAAAGCGTTGATACCGAAAATGCCGGCATAGCCGACAGGCTCCACTAAAAATCCCGAAAGGTACGGTGCCATACCGACACCCAAATCGAAAAAGATGAAAATAGTGCTCGTTGCCTGAGCAAAACGCTCACGGGGCACTAAAGAGATACCGGAGACTTGGGAGAGAGACTGAAAATTGCCGAACCCCAACCCCATAATTGCTCCAGCCAAAAGGACGGCCCAGCTTCCGCCGTGGGCGGCTAAAAGAAGGAGCCCCATAATCATTAAAACGAGTGTAGAAAAAATCAACACGACCGGTCCGTGTGCATCATAAAATTTACCGGTGATAGGTCTGGTTAAAAGGCTGGCAACCGCATACAAAAGGAAAAAGCTCGAAGCTGCGGCTACTACATCATAGGTCTTTGCATAATCAGCTAAAAGCGCTTGGACGTTACCCCAAGTTAAGCAAACGATGCCTACAAAGATACTGAAAGGAATCAAACGACGATCAATAAAATCATCTAAAGACAGACCTTTTTTCCCGCGTTTTTTGTCTTTTGGCGGTGTGGCGTCGATCACAAACCACATTAAAACCAGACTGATGGCCGACAAGACTGTTGCAATGGTAAAAATGCCTTCATAACCCAGAGAACCAATTAAAGCAATGCCGATAAAGGGACCGAAACAAAGAGCAAGCGCTGTACTCATGGAAAAGTAGGAAATACCGCGTCCATGAAACTGTCTTGGAACAATCGTAGCGACATAAGTACCGGTTGCGGTCCCGATCACACCCATTGCCACACCGGATACAAAGCGCACGGAAAATATCTGCCAAATTTCTTCAGAGAAAAAATAAGCGACATTCATTAAAAAGAAAAAGAAAACTCCGATTCCGAGCACTCGTCTGTAGCCTGCATCACGAATGATGCTGCCGGTGAAAAACCGTCCAACAAGGCAGCCAATCACTACAATGCCCGTCGCTAAGCCGGCAGTCGATGCTGAAGTTTCGAATTCCTGCATTAAATATCGGGTACAAACCACAAAGATCGCGTAATACCCGATCATTCCCAACATATTGATCAGAGAGATGGCGACAAAGGTTCTTGAAAAAATCGCGCGCAGAGCGCTTTGCTGTGCATCAGAATTCATTTTCTATTATTAGTTTTCATTGAGGCGGTTCATCTTACTCTTTTGGTAAAACAGAAGATTTTTGAATTTGATTCAAAAAAACAGATCCCATTGTTTGAACAAAATCTGATAGGAAAAATTGCACTACAATTTTTAATAACTCTGTGAGGAGGAATACCAAATGGCTGCTGAACATAAAAGCTTTCAATGCGAACGCCAAGACGCTAGTACCGTATTTTTCTCTAAGGACATCTCTTCTGCTACTTTACTGAAACTTTACGAAAAACTGGGACGCCAAGCTCAGGGCCGTGTAGCCGTGAAATTAAGCACAGGAGAGGCCGGCAACAACAATTACCTCAAGCCAGCATTAATTAAAGAGCTGGTGCAAAAGGTTAAAGGCACGATTGTAGAGTGCAATACCGCCTATGCGGGAGCTCGAAATACGACTGAAGCGCATCGTCGATTAATTAAAGAACATGGCTTTGCGGACATTGCAGAAGTCGACATTATGGATAGCGACGGTGTGCTTCGCTTGCCTGTTAATGGAGGCAATCATTTAAAAGAAAATATCGTTGGTTCACATCTTGAAAATTACGATTTCATGATGGTTCTCACACATTTTAAAGGCCATCCGATGGGCGGCTTTGGAGGGGCTCTGAAAAATATTGCCATCGGTGTTGCTTCCTCTGCAGGAAAAGCCAATATCCATACTTCAGGCTTATTGCAAAATCCTGAAATTTGGCACGGCTACGAAAACGGTCGTTTTATGGCCTTAACCGGAACAGATCACAACAACTTTATTGAATCGATGGCCGAAGCCGCAAAATCAGTTTCTGACTATTTCGGTCACGGCGAAAGAATGCTTTATCTGTCCGTCATGAACAATATGTCTGTGGACTGTGACTGCGTGGCGCATCCGGCTGCAGTCGACATGAAAGATATCGGCATTTTGGCCTCATTAAATCCGGTCGCTCTCGATCAGGCCTGTGTGGACTTGGTCTACAAAGCCCCTGACAGCCATTCGCTTGTTGAACGGATTCAAAGCAGAAATGGCGAGTTGATTCTCGAGCATGCCCAAAAAATCGGCCTCGGAGAACGCCGCTATCGCTTAGTGTGTGTTGATTGAATTTAATTCGTTTTTAGTAGCCTCGCGGGAGGCATCAACTGCGGGGCTTCAATTTTTGCGGAGCTGTCAATGCCAGTCAATGGAGTACTAGCCGGAGATTACGAAGGTTGCACTATCTCATACAACGAAATTAAACTTCCGCTTCTCGAAACCTGCCGGATTCAAAAAGCAATTGAAGCGCAAGGCTATAGAACGGTTCGCAGCGACAACTTCGTGCCGCTCAACAAAGACTTTGTTGAAAGCTACCGGCTAATTGACTCTATCGACGATGTTCAGAAAGACGTCTTCAGCGCCATGTTCAGAGGCGGCGTCGGTCAAATGGTTTTCGGCAATGCCGGAGGTGTAGCAGGCGCCGCTACCGCAAAAAACCGCAATGACGGATACAAAATTATTGACGTGCACTTCAGAGACGGAAAGAGAAGTTTGATTCGCTTGGATTTAAAAGCCTGGGAAACATTTCTCTCCGAGACCTATTGCTCGCCGGACTACGTTCCCCAACCGATCATTCGTCCGAAACTCACCAAGTCTTTTCAAATTGCCCGAAGTATCCTAGCCGTAGCAATAGTTGTCGGAATTGTCTGGCTGCTTGTTAAGTGTACGACCGGATAAACGCAAACAGATCAAAGCAGGAGGAATTGAGATAAGTTATTGATTTATAAAAAGAAAATGGCGGAGAAGGGGGGATTCGAACCCCCGAAGCCCGTTTTGCGAGCTTGCACCCTTAGCAGGGGTGTGCCTTCAGCCTCTCGGCCACTTCTCCGCACAATCTGAGTCTTACTCAGTAAGAATGGGGATTTTATAAGATTTAAAAGAGTTTTTCAACTACTTTTTTCGGGTGCCGCACTTGCTTCCCGCTCTTTCATTTTTAGGCGAAATAATCTGAGAGCAGACTCCCCTCAAAAGATCAATTTCAGGCTGAGTCAATAGGGTACGCGAAAAAAGCCTTCTGACTCGAGGCATAAAAAGCTTAGGCTCATTGGGATCGAGCACTCCGCAATGAATCATCGCTTTTTCAAAATGATTCAAAAAGCCTTCGATCGCTTGAGGACCGGCTAATTTTTCCCCGGCAAAACGTTCCTGCCAATCGTACAACCCGTCATGCGTTTGATTTTTATCCATCATCGCCATATGCATTTCATAGGCCATGATCTGCACGGCCTGTGACAGATTCAGACTCGTGCAGTCCGGGTCGGCCGGAATGGCCGCACAGCCCTGACACATTGCCATTTGCTCATTGGATAGCCCCGTGCGCTCACAGCCAAAAACAAAAGCGATATGGCTATCACCGGCCTCAACCAGAGCTTTAGCCTTTTGGGCAACGGCTCTCACCGGTTCAATGGCCGGACCGAATTCACGGTCGTAACCCGACATCGCCCAGGCAAACTGCACACCTTCCAAAGCTTCCAATAACGAGTTGTAAGAGCGGCTAGATTGAAGAACGTCAACGCTGCTTGTTGAATAAGCAATTGCTTCCGGATGATTGCGATAATCAGGCTCCCAGGGACTCACCACACGCAAGTCTCTGAAACCCATTGTTTTAATCGCCCGGGCAGCTGAACCGATATTGCAGGGATGGGCCGGCTCAACCAAAATAAAAGAAACCTGTCGGGCAAGAGGACTGGTGGACATAATGAACGCCAAATCATTAAAAATCATTAAAATATATAGATTCTACACGTAGTTATCTCAATCACTGATTTAAATTTTCAAGAAGGATTCTGACGATGAGTTCTCCTATGCTCAACACGGCTACGAAAGCTGCACGTGCTGCCTGCACCATTCTCAACCGTGCTGTTGATAATCTCTCAACAATCGAAGTCCATAAAAAGGGTCATTCAGACTATGTGAGCGAAGTGGATGTTGCCTGCGAACGCACGGTTGTTGAGATCTTGCGTGAAGCCTATCCTACGCACCAAATTCTCGGTGAAGAAAACGGTTTGACAGGTCCTGAAAAAAGCGATTTTCAGTGGATTATCGATCCCTTGGACGGAACCACTAATTTCCTGCACGGCTTTCCTCAATACGCCGTCTCCATCGCATTAAAGCGTGAAAATGAAATTATTGAAGCTGTGATCGCCGATCCAGTTAAAAACGAAATTTTTACAGCTACCCGTGGTGAAGGCGCCTTCTTAAACGGTCGTCGCATTCGTGTAAGTAAGCGTACTTCCATGGCTGAATCTTTGATTGGTGCTGGATTTCCTTTCCGCAAGTCCGATAATGTTGAAGCTTATATGCGCGTTTTCGGCCAATTAGCCAAAAATACTTCCGGTGTACGCCGTGCTGGCGCTGCTTCTTTGGATCTTGCCTATGTTGCTGCCGGTCGCTTGGATGCTTTCTGGGAGCCTAATTTAAAAGCCTGGGATATCGCCGCAGGTTCTCTTTTAGTGCTTGAAGCAGGCGGTCTTGTCACAGACTTTAAGGGTGAATCTGATTACCTCACTACCGGTCAAATCATTGCCGGTACACCTAAAGTTTTCGGTCAGCTTTTAGCCGTTGTCAACAAAAACTACGGCGAGATTCTCTAGCCAATAAAAAGCGACTTAACTATGGCAAAGACAAAAGCGATTGAAAGCGAAAAAGACCCTTTGGCGGGGCACACCCCTGCCATCCGCCGCTTTCTCGAAATTAAAGCAAAGCATCCTGATACATTGCTGATGTATCGGATGGGGGACTTTTATGAAACGTTTTTTGACGATGCCATTAAAGCCAATAAACTTTTAGGTATCACGCTCACATCTCGAGGCACAGACGCTCAAGGTCGTCCTATTCCGATGGCTGGCGTCCCCGAAAAAACGCTTGAGCAATATCTTGCTCGCTTAGTTAAGCAAGGTGTTTCGGTTGCAATTTGCGAGCAAATCGGAGATCCGAGTAAAGGACCGCTTGAGCGCGAATTAGCTCGGATCGTAACCCCGGGCACTCTCACGGAAAATGAGCTCCTGCCGCAAAAGCAGGATGCTGCGCTTTTAGCGGTAAGCCCGGCTGGACGACACGGTAACCGTCTGGGTTTAGCGTGGCTCGTACTCAGTAACGGTCGCTTTCATGTTGCCAATACAAGTCTTGAAGAACTTCCCACCGAGGTCACCCGAATTGCTCCAACAGAAATTTTGGTGCCTGAAGATTTCAAAGAAACGATTGAAGCTTTGAGACTGCCTGCTGCTATTACGGCGCTACCGAAGTGGCACTTTTCTGTCGATCACGGTACGGCAAAATTAAAGCACCAGTTTCAGGTTCAGGAACTGACTGCTTGGGGTTTGGACGATGTCCCTGATGCCGTAAGCGCTGCTGGTGCTCTATTGACCTATGCCGAAAACACTCAGTGTGAAGCCATTCCTCATTTGTTGCCACCTGTGTTGGAAATTCAAAGCCAGTTTGTTGGAATGGATTCAGCCAGCAGACGTAATCTGGAATTAACCCAAACACTGAGAGGCGATGACGGTCCCACACTTTTTTCACTGCTTGATCATTGCAGGACGAGCATGGGCTCTCGGCTTCTTCGTCAATGGATCCATAATCCTCTAAGAGACACCTCTATTGTCGGCGCCCGTCACCAGGCGGTGGAAAGTTTCTTAATTGCCGAGGGTCTGCGTGAGAGTACAAGAGAGAAACTTAAGGCCATACCGGACTTTGAGCGTCTGGCAACACGCATTGCTATGCGATCCATTCGCCCAAAAGAATTAGCAGCACTTCGTGATGCCCTTCCCCTTTTGGCGCAAGTCGCGCAAGAGCTTCTCACAGCCGACGATCCTCTCATTGAGCAAAAGGCCGCCGATTTAGTACTTGAACCATCACTATTTGAAAAACTGCAAGCGGCTCTTTTACCTGATCCCGCAGTCCTTTTGCGTGACGGAGACGTGATTGCAAGTTCCTATAACGAGGAGCTTGCAACACTGCGTGAGCTGCGCGACAACGTCGGCGACTTCTTAAATGAAATGGAAGCCCGTGAGCGGCAGGCTACAGGTATTTCTACTTTACGTGTTCAGTACAACAAGGTTCAGGGCTTTTTTATTGAAATTTCCCGAGGCCAGGCAGACCGTGTCCCAGAGCACTATCATAGGAAACAGACGCTAAAAAACTCCGAGCGATATATCACTGCCGAATTAAAAGAGTACGAAGATAAAGCACTCTCGGCTCAAGAGCGCTCTCAGGCTCTACAAAAATCTCTGTATAACGAATTGCTCGATTTCGCTGAACATTATGTTGCAGCGCTTCAAAAAGCCTCTGCCTCGGTGGCTTATATTGATGTTTTATGTGCATTTGCTTTTCATGCTGCTCAAGCCTCTTGGGTTCGTCCTCAGTTAGAAAAAGCGCCTGGAATTGAGATTGTCGGCGCTCGTCACCCGGTGGTGGAAGACTCAGTTGAAAGCTACACCCCGAATGATTGCCGATTAATCCCCGGCAGACGCCTTTTGGTGATTACCGGTCCGAATATGGGCGGTAAATCCACCTATATGCGATCAATTGCATTGATAGTGCTGCTTGCTTATATCGGTAGTTTTGTGCCAGCTACCAGTGCAAAAATAGGACCAATTGACCGTATCCTGACCCGTATTGGCGCTAGCGATGACCTAGCCCGCGGCCGCTCAACCTTTATGGTAGAAATGACAGAAGCAGCTGCGATTTTGCACCAGGCCACCGATCAAAGCCTTGTGCTAATGGACGAAATTGGACGCGGTACTTCAACTTTCGACGGTCTGAGTCTGGCGGCAGCCATTGCCCATGAATTAGCTTTAGTAAAAAAGAGTTTTACTCTCTTTGCTACGCACTACTTTGAACTCACAAAACTTGAGCAAACCGCCCCCGAAGTCGCTAACGTACATGTAGCAGCTGCCGAAAATAAAAACCGTATCGTTTTTTTGCATGAAGTGCAAGACGGTCCCGCAAACCAAAGTTACGGGATTGCTGTAGCTCAATTAGCTGGCGTTCCGAACTCTGTGATCCGGCGTGCCCGCAAAATGCTCAATGAGCTACAAGAGCGCAGTCAAATGAACGAGCAACTTGATTTGTTTGCGGACAACCAAGTGGAAATGCCCGATGAAAAAGCGCCCGAGCCCGAAAAAACTCAAGCGCTTTGTGAAGAAATAGACGCCTTGGATGTCGACCAGCTTACGCCAAGACAGGCACTGGCACTGCTTTATGACTTAAAAGATAAAGCACGCAGTGTTCTTAACGACTAATGCACGGTGGGATTAGTTGGCTCGTCGCCCGCATCATCAACAATGTTAGCCACCATGGGCTTATCGGAAACCTGTAAAAAGGAAGGAACCACCACTTCGTCTGTGCCGATTGTTTCCATGCCTTTTTTCACAGGCTCAACATTTTTCACAGTGATTTCAAACTTCAACCCAATACCCGCTAAAGGATGGTTTCCATCAAGTACCACTACACCGTCGGCAATATCGGTTACTCGGTAAACACGATCAAGTGTCTCACCACGGATTTCTGTGTAGCTAAGTCCTACTTCCACCCCCTCTTCAAAATCGGTTTCCGGACGAATAATCAGGGCAGTTTCATCATAATCCCCGAACGCCTCTTCAGGTTCAAGCTGCACTGTCACCGTCTCTCCTGGTTTCTTTCCCTCCAGAGCTTTTTCAATCACTGGGAAAATATCGCTGTGGCCATGCAGATAAACCAATTCGTCAGCAGACTCCATCAGGTCGCCCTGAAGGTTGTACATTTTGGCCGAAATTGTCACTAAAGTATCTTTTGCTACTTGCATTTTGATCCTTCACTTTAAGATTGAGCGTTTAGCCTTTTCGTATTCACTCTCTGATAAAAGTCCCTTTTCAAAAAGCGAGGCTAAATCTTTTAATTCTTTTACCCGCATTTCCTCGTTGCCCGGAAAGTAGACATTATTTTCTCCCAGAGGATTCAAACCATAGCGGTTAGCTCCTCTTTGTGAGCCGATCAAGCCAATGACAAGATAGGCAATAAATTCCACGCCTGGAATAAACAAAAGAATCGCCCACAGACCGCTTGCATTAAAATCATGTAGGCGGCGGACTACCACCGAGACGGTACTGAATAGAGAAATGACTGTCAAAACCGCATAAAGTTTACCGGCTTCAAAAATTTCGGGGCTCGCCGTTGCATCCTGAATATCCAAAGACTGTCCAGGCAACATGGAAAAGGTATAAAGCAGATAAGGCACACCGATACGCACCAAAATCCAGAAAGCAATGATGCCCCAAAATCGTGCCCGATTTACCCGACCGGTAAAAGAAAAAAAGAGTTTAAACATTTTTGTTACTCAAATATGAGAAAAGGGAGCCGAGTCAAACTCCTGCTCCCCATTTTTGTCTCCTAGACCCGGTTATTTCGTCTGTTCGCTCAAAAGCGTCAGAATTCTCGGGGCAACACCGGTTGTATCGGCCTTGCCGTCAGGTCCTAAGACATGCACGCGGCATTCCGTATCGGATAAGCGCTGCAGATAAATGACATACTGAGGAGCTTCAACCGGTGTATCACGTCCAAAGACATTGCTCCAGAAGCCCTGTTCGGAACGCTTCTGTTCTTCATATTCTTCATCGAGATAGCGAACAAGGAAAAAGCCCCTTGAGCGGTCTCGGTCTTCCACAGTAAAGCCCATACGATCCACGGCCAATGCAAGACGCCTCCAGGCACGTTCAAAATCTTCTTTAATGAAGATACTGGTTGCCACACCTTCGGCGTTTTGTTCAAGCTGACTCACAGAATCTTCAACCTGATAGCTTGCCAACTTTTCAACTTCTGCTTCGTGTTCGGCAGGTGTTTGTTTTGTAGCGTTCGGATTAAATTCTTGATTGATGCGCTGAGTCATGCGTGTGAGCATTTCGGCTTCCATCTCAGGGTCGCTCGGACCAGGCTGCCAAACGGTAGTTTCGTTGTCTCCGCCGAGGCTCTTGACTACTTCAACCATTGCACGGTGAGTAATGAAAATATCGCAACCGCCGTTGGCGCTACGCTCAACGCGTGCACGATACTGGTCACGTTCACCTGTGGAATAAACCATATCAATTACACGACCCAACGTAGCACGGATAATATCTTGAGGCAGTTTGGCGCGGTTTTCAGCCCAGTTGGTTTCCATCACACCGGTTGCTGCATCTTGACGCGACAGCGACAATCCGACAGTGCTCCAAAAGTCCTGCATAATGGGCCAAACCATTTCCGGGGCCATATTCACATGGATCCAGCGATTGTTGCCCTCGCGAACGATTTTAGCGACTTCCCCTTGAGGTAAAAGCAAAGAAGCGGCTTGGTTGCCGTTAGCAGCCTGAGCCGCATCAAGCTGAGCCTGTTGGCTCGCCCAAACTGTTTGAGGACGGGAAGGAACAGTGTAGCGGTCGGAACCCGGTACCGAATTCAAATCCGGCGGTACTTCCAACGGTGCACGCGAGTCGCTCGTTTCATATTGGATGCGGTCATTGCTGAAGTCGAAGGTTGAGCATGCGGCTAATGCCGTCGTTAATGCAACCGCCAACCCCGTACGGACAACTTTTTTAATCATTTTTTATTCACACTCATTCGCACGTGGCAAACGCCCCGCGCAGTTACGTTAAATTAACCTGACTATTGTACCGATTTCATGTTCTGCATGAAACCGATTTCGTTCAAAATTTGAAACAATTTTCAAAGCAAAGCCCATGTCAATAAACGTCTTGCAGTCCAGACAAAGGGATGCATGAAATAGGTCAGGAAACCCGACAGAATCAATACAACGAGAATCACCATCCCGTAGCGCTCAAGTTCAGAAAATTTTACGGCTGCCTCATAGGGCAAAAGCATGGTCACAATGCGGCCACCGTCCAAAGGAGGCAGAGGTAAAAGATTAAAAGCCATCAGATAGAAATTCACCATTACGCCCGCAATGGTTAAGTCTAAAAGCGACTGAGTTAAAAATCCTGTCCAAATAAAAATTTTCAATAGCAGCAACCAAACAAATGCCTGCAGAAGGTTACTGGCAGGGCCTGCCAAAGCGACCATAAACATCCCCTGTCTAAAAGGACGCAGATTGCGAGTATTGATAGGCACAGGCTTGGCCCACCCTAAAAGCACGCCCCCTAAGCCGCTAAGCGCCGAGCCCAACAGTAAGATCCCCGGCACAATGATCGTTCCAACAAGATCAATATGCGGAATAGGATTAAGCGTTACTCGCCCCAACATCGAGGCAGTCATGTCGCCATAGCGCGAAGCCACCCATCCATGGGCCGATTCATGCATGGTGATGGCAAAAATCAAAGGAATCGCGTACACCGCGATATCGTAAAGTTGATGCATCATTAGCGATCTTTCAAAAGTTCCAATACTGTCGGTAAATACTCTGGTAACGGTTCTTGTAAACCGGGCTCTGGGCGACCGGGTTTAAAGCCGTGATAATCACTACCGGTACTTGCCAAAAATCCCATATTCAAGGCCACACGAGTATAGCGTTCATTTTCTGCTTCAAAATGACTCCCCGTGGTAACCTCAATAGCATCACCGCCCAAAGCCTTAAATTCTTCAAGAAGATCAATTGTTGTGACTGGAGGCGCAAAATTGTATCGTCCGGGATGCGCCATAACAGCCACACCTTTGGTCTCACGGATAAACTGCATCGCTTGAGGCAATGTCATCCATTCAGTTTTCACATAAGCCGGACCGTCGTCTCGAAGGTACTTCTCAAAGGCTTCGTCTTCTGTGCCAACCGTTCCGCGAGCCGCCAAAGCCAAAGCAAAGTGCCTGCGCGATAAATTCAGTTTATTGCCCGCAAATTCAAGTGCCTGCTCATAGGTGTTGTAAATACCCATGGCATTAAATTTGGCTGCAATGGTACGGGCACGCATATCACGCTGGCGGCTTAGTCTTTCAGAGAGCTCTCGATAGGGATCTAAATGTTTAGGGCCGAGACTTACCACATGAATCGTTTTGCCTGACCAAGAAACAGAAAGCTCCACTCCGTCAATAAAACGGATGCCAAGTTTTTGAGCCTCTTTTCTAGCCTCTTTTAATCCTGCAACCGTGTCATGGTCGGTGAGCGCCATAACTTCTACACCATTACCTTTGGCCTTACGGACCACTTCAGCAGGAGAAAACACTCCATCGCTAGCGCTGGAGTGCACATGTAAATCCATTCTCATAACATAAACTAACCCATTACAATTCAACTTCTAACTTTAAACGATCTGCACTAATTAGATGGCGATTTTTTCAATTTCTGACAAGATTCCGCGCATTGCCTCTACTGCATATGTTGATGAGTCAGCAACGGTCACGGCAGAGGTCACTCTGGCCGATGAGGTAAGTGTGTGGCCCTCGGCTTCTATCCGAGGAGACGAAGCTTCAATTACGGTTGGTGAGGGCAGCAACATTCAGGACTGTGCAGTTTTGCACACTGATCCAGGTAAACCTTGCCGAGTTGGCAAAGGAGTAACGGTGGGCCACAGTGCCATTTTGCACGGTTGTACAATAGGCGACAATACGCTCATCGGCATGGGAGCCGTGATACTGAACGGAACCGTAATCGGTTCAGAAACACTCGTAGGGGCTGGAACACTGATCGCAGAAAACAAAACCTTTCCTGACGGCGTTTTAATCCTCGGACGACCGGGCCGCATTGTGCGAGAATTAACCCCGCAGGAAAAAGAAGCGATTCGCAATAATGCGAAAAGCTATATTGAACAAAAGATTCGTTATCAAACTGAAAAAAAGAGAATAGGCTGAAGTTTATGACACAACACGATACGTTGCTTCGTTTTATTTTTAAAGACAGTCCCATCAAAGGAGCTGCCGTGCGCTTAACAACGGCCTGGAAGGCTATTCGGCAGTATCAAAAGTGGCCCCTTTGCGTCACGCGCCTCATGGGTGAGATGACAGCGGGTTCAATTCTCTTAGCCAGCTCTCTTAAATTTGAAGGCTCCCTTATCATGCAGGTCCAAGGTGACGGTCCTGTGCGCTTAGCCATCGTCGAAGTCAGAAATGGGCTTTTAGTCCGTGCCACAGTCAAAATGAATGAAGGCGAAGAAGTCAGTGATGAAATGGGGATGAAGGCACTTTTAAACGCTCACGGGCGCGGGCGCTGTGCCATTATGCTTGATCCTAAAGACCGAAGGGAAGGCGAACCGTTATACCAAGGCGTTGTCTCTTTGAGCGGCGACAGTATTGCAGAAGCCCTGATGGGCTACATGGAACAGTCCGAGCAGATTCACACCAAATTGTGGCTTTCTGCCAATGAATCAGCAGCCAGCGGCCTGATGTTGCAACAGATGCCCGATTTTGGCGGCAACGATGAAAACATTAAAAAGGATTCTGACGCAGTTAACCGCATTGAAATGCTCGCTTCAACCGTCACAGATCAGGAACTTTTAGATTTACCTTCAGAAGAACTCACTCATAGGCTCTTTTGGGAAGAGGCTCCTGACTATTTTGAACCTACACACCCCAAATTTGCCTGTACCTGTTCTCGCGAAAAAATCGAGGCCATGATTCGCAATCTAGGTGAAGTCGAAGCGTTACAAATCGTCAAAGAACAGGGAAAAATTGAAGTAAGTTGCGACTTTTGCGGAAGAACCGAAAGCTTTAGTGCACAAGACGTTGTCAAGCTTTTCGATGATGGCTCGGCAACGAAGGATAATTAATGAAAACAATCTTTAAAACAAACGAAAAGCATGACGTCATGGGATTTAACTATGATGGACTGCAGGGCGGGTTTTACTTATTAGGCAATCCCATCTTGGCTACCTTAAACGGCCCCTACCCTATTAGAGGCCTCAGTGAAAAAGAAGCCGTAGAAAGCGTTAAGGCTATCACTGCTGATTTTCTGGAGCATACAGGGAAAAAAGAAGGGCTTATTGCCTGGGTTTTTAAACTCATTATTGATAACGAGTGCTTGATTTACTCAGTCAATATCAATGCGTCAACAGGTGAGGCCGCTGTCACGCATCAAAACCTCAAAGATGTTTTGGACTCTTTTTTACCCAAACAAGTCAAAGGCGGCGAAGAAGTCGATGGCTTTTTCATAAAAGAAGAAAACGAAAGAGTTTGGGCTTTTGAACCCATTGAGCATTTTCTTTTATGCCTAATCCCCGATAAAAACCAGTCCACAATTAACGTGCGAGTGTATCAGGCCGATCCGTCTCTGGCTGACCTGATCGAACATGATCAAAATGAAGTACTAGAGCGTTTTATGAATAAGGTACTTCCAAAGATCACTGATCACTATCCTCAGCTCTCGCCCATAAACCAGGCCAAGCAAGCTGATCCAGAAAAATTGTTTGAAGACCTGATGTCATTGCTTGAAAATCCCGATCAACGACTACCCAAACATGAAGTCACACTTGAATTAACCGGGCAGCCTGCTGTCACAATGAAACTTTCACATCTCTTCGGATTTCGTGCAATCAAAGAGGGCGAGAAAAAAAAGACTGAGCACCTCACTGTCTATTTCGACGGTCGCCATTATTGGCTCTATACCGTAACGCCTACCGGCAAAGAGGCTGAGCCTGACTTAAAAACACTTGAAAAAATTACGCCCGAGCAAATCGTTGATCTTGCTCGCCGTATGGTCTGGGGTCAAACCCAAGCCGATGAGGTGCTTCAAACACAAAAGTGGATTAATTAAAAAAATCTGGGCCGCCTTTGGGCGGCCCTACTTTTTATGCTTTCATTCGAGTCAAAGCGATAGAGGCTAAAACTGCAGCTCCCGTTGCAATGGCTTTATCGTTAAAGTCAAAACGCTCATTGTGAACAGGTGCAGTATGTTCTGCATCCTTCATTCCTAAGCGAAACAGGCACCCGGGGCGCTCAAGAAGCATAAAGGAAAAATCTTCCCCACCCATTGAGCCCTTTAAGCTGTGTACATTATCCTGACCCAGCACTTCTTTAGCCACGGCTTGCGCCTCTTCAACTCGCTCCGGTGTGTTGTACATTGCCGGGTAGAGCCGCGTGTACTGAGCTTTAACTGAAATGCCGTACATTTGAGCTACGCCTTGAGCAATTTCTTTAATGCGCCGCTCAATCAAATCCCGTACTTCAGGTTCATAAGAGCGAGTTGTGCCACGGATAAGCGCTTTTTGCGGCAGCACACTTGTGCCATTGGGGTCGCCTGCTTGTGCACATCCCACAGAGATCACACCCGATTGCTGCGGATTAAGATTGCGGGCTACCACTGTTTGCAAAGCCAAAATGGTTTCACCCATAGCAACAACTACGTCTTTAGCCAATTGGGGGCGTGAACCGTGACCGCCCTTACCTTCAAACTGAATCTCAAAGATATCTGCATTGGAGGTACCGTAGCCCGAGATAAAACCGACGCTGCCTACTTCAAGCGAAGGTTCAGCGTGCAGGGCATAAAATTCTTCAATACCAAAGCGCTCAACAAGACCGTCTTCGACCATGTGACGCGCACCGGCAAAACCTTCTTCGCCCGGCTGGAAAATTGCAACAAGCGTACCAGCAAAGTGCCTATGCTGCATAAAGTATTGCACAACGGCTAAAAGCGTAGCAACGTGCCCGTCATGGCCACAGGCATGCATGTGTTTGGGCTTTTCACTTGAATACGGAGCACCGGTATTTTCATTTAGGGGCAAAGCATCACTGTCGGCACGAAGTCCGATGGTACGTCCTGGTTCATCACCTTTAATCACACAAACTACACCGCTGACCTCGGCACCGCCCACACGGGTATAGACCTCTTCACAACCAAAGCTTTTCAATGCTTCAACAATGGTTTTTTCCGTCTCGGTCAAATTCAGTCCGATTTCCGGACGACGGTGAATAACATGGCGAACCTGAGCAGCCTTTTTTGCACTTTCAGCAAAAGCCTCAGGCTTAATGATGATGCGATCGGTCATAACAAATCCTTTTTGAAAAAAGTCTTTCGTTATTTATAGCCGATTGCACCAAAAGAGTAAGAAAAAATTTAAGCAAAGATAATGACTTCGCCTTATTGGACAGGTTCGGAAGCAGGAGGTGTCACGGGAGCCGGACGATAAAGGGGATCATTTAGAATATCGGCTGGAAGCGCATTGCCTGGCAACACTTTTTGAGGTCTTTGAATACGAAAAAGCACCTCACCGGGGCGAACCATATTAAGGTCGTAACGGGCACGCTCCTCAATGGCATCGGCCCCGATTTGCAATGAACGGACTTCGGCGGCCAGGCGCTGATTTTCTTCAAAGGTAAGCGCATTTTGCTCTTTGATATCAGCCAGCTCCTCACTCAAACTCACTACACGAATGTAGCCGCCCTGACCACCGATCAAAGGCCAAAGCATGAGGAGCAATAAAATCAGCAATACTTTGATGATTCTATCGGCTGTGATCATTTTGCCCCGGCCTTACATTCCCTCAAACTAGAAGGACCATTCCTTAATGCAATAGAAAGCATCACGGCCCGGATAAACGGCTTGGTCATCCAACTCTTCTTCGATGCGAAGCAATTGGTTGTACTTGGCCATACGGTCGCTGCGGCTCATAGAGCCGGTCTTGATTTGACCGGCGTTGACCCCAACGGCCAAGTCAGCAATGAAGCTATCTTCGGTTTCGCCCGAGCGGTGAGAAACCACGACGGAGTAACCGGCGCGCTTAGCCATTTCAATGGTAGCAAGTGTTTCAGTTAGAGAACCGATTTGATTTACTTTAATCAAAATAGAATTGGCCACACCCTTTTGGATGCCTTCTGCCAAAATCTTGGGATTGGTCACAAAAAGGTCATCTCCAACCAACTGAACACGGCGGCCCAAGGCGTCGGTCAACTTCTTCCAGCCTTCCCAGTCTACTTCAGCCATACCATCTTCAATGGAGATAATCGGGTACTTAGCAACCCAGCCTTCAAGTACCTTAATCCACTCTTCGGCCGTGTAAGTCTTGCCCTGTCCCTTTTGAACGTATTTGCCGTCTTCGTAGAATTCACTTGCGGCGCAGTCCAAACCGATTGCAATGTCTTTGCCCGGTTCGTAGCCGGCAGCCTTGATAGCTTCAATGATCAATTCAATAGCTTCTTCGTGGCTATCGATATTAGGGGCAAAGCCACCCTCATCACCCACAGCCGTGCTCATACCACGACCGTTAATGATCTTCTTTAAAGCATGGAAAGTTTCAGCGCCATAGCGCAGGGCTTCATGAAAACTCGGTGCGCCAAGCGGGATGATCATAAATTCTTGAAGATCAAGATTATTATTGGCGTGAGCGCCGCCATTAATCACGTTCATCATCGGAACCGGCATCTGTACGGCACCCATGCCGCCCAGGTAACGGTAAAGAGGCAAACCACTGTAGTTAGCAGCAGCGCGGGCGCAGGCCATGGAAACACCCAAAATGGCGTTGGCACCAAAGTTGCTCTTATTTTCCGTGCCATCGTCTTCAATCATTTGATTGTCGATCGAAGCCTGCTGCGTCACATCAAAACCAATCAAGGCCGGTTGAATCTTTGCATGGATGTTTTCTACTGCTTTCATAACACCCTTGCCGCCGTAACGGGCATCTTTGTCGCGCAATTCAAGCGCTTCACGGATACCGGTAGAAGCGCCAGAAGGCACAGCTGCACGGCCCATCACACCACTGTCAAGATAGACATCGCATTCCACCGTGGGGTTGCCGCGGCTATCTAAAATTTCACGAGCGACGATGGCATTGATCGTAGACATATCGGAAGTTCCTCAAAAATAAATTTAAACGGCCGCAGCGCTGCAGCCGAGTTTTATAAAAAAAGAGCAAATCCGGCCGAGACCGATTCTCGGCCGCTATTTTAACGTAGAAGTGCCGCTACAGTCAGAAGCTGTTTTCTAAAAGCGGCATTTTTTTAACAACCCGGTCAATTGCGACCAAGTTGGTTAAAAGTTCCTTCATTTTATCTAACGGTACCATATTGGGACCGTCACTTTTTGCACATGCAGGATCCGGGTGCGTTTCCATAAATAAACCACTTACGCCAACGGCAACAGCCGCACGGGAGAGCACCGGAACAAAGGCACGATTGCCGCCGGAGCTCTTTCCGTTACCACCCGGCAACTGAACCGAATGCGTCGCATCAAACACAACCGGTGCACCTGTCTCGCGCATGATAGCTAGACTTCTCATATCACTGACAAGGTTACCGTAACCGAAAGAGGCTCCCCTCTCGCAGCACATGAAATTATCTTCGCTTACACCTGCCTCACGGGCTGCTGCACGAGCTTTTTCAATGACGTTAATCATGTCGTGAGGAGCCAAGAACTGTCCCTTTTTGATATTAACGGGTTTGCCGGTGCGAGCGCAGGCACAGATAAAGTCGGTCTGGCGACACAGAAAAGCTGGCGTCTGCAGCACATCAACGTATCGGGCAACCAACGGCACTTCCATTTCGGTGTGAACATCAGTGACAACTGGAACACCCACCGTTTCTCTGACACGAGCCAAAATCTCCAGTCCTTTTTCGAGCCCCGGGCCACGAAAACTCGAAACAGAGGTACGATTCGCTTTGTCATAACTGGCTTTAAAAATATAATGAATCCCCAGTTCATCGCAGATTGCCTTCATCTCTCGGGCAATTTCCATCACCATTTCTTCACTTTCGATGACGCAGGGACCGGCCATGAGGAAAAACGGTTTATCCAAACCGATTTCAAAACCGCAAAGTTTCATTGATTAACCTTTTGTACGATAAATTGTTTTTTGATCTGCTCAGCTAAGTATTTAGCTAAGCAAAATAGATTATTGTGTTAAACATAGCATATACAACACTTAAATGCATTCTCTTCATTTATATTCAAATAGCCATTCAAATCTTTAAAAGACTGTATTTTTAGAAAAAAATATCCCTTGGGTTTTCATCCTTTCCCCAGTTTTAGTTATACTGGCTGGTTGAAATTTTTTCGGAAGAAAGGAATCCAAAATGCAGGCGGTTGGTTTTGATAATCAAAAATATCTTACGATGCAGTCCGAACAGATTCGTCATCGAATCGCCCAATTCGGGGGCAAGCTTTATCTGGAGTTCGGTGGCAAACTTTTCGATGATTTTCATGCCTCGCGTGTTCTTCCGGGTTTTAAGCCTGACAGCAAGATTCGCATGCTGCAGCAACTCAAAAACGATGTAGAAATCGTCATCACCATTAATGCCGCTGATATTGAATCAAACAAGGTGCGAGGTGACTTAGGCATCACCTATGATGAAGATGTTCTGCGTTTAATTGACGCCTTCCGCGAAATGGGACTATATGTCGGTAGCGTTGTTCTAACACAATATACCGGTCAAAAAGCCGCCCAGGCCTTCTTAAAGCGTCTGGAGACATTGGGGGTGCCTCACTATCGTCACTTCCCTATCCCTGGCTATCCCTCTGACGTGGATTTCATTGTCAGCGAAGAGGGATTGGGACAAAACGAATACATTGAAACCACGCGTTCGCTCATTGTTGTGACGGCTCCGGGCCCCGGAAGTGGAAAGATGGCCACTTGCTTAAGTCAGCTCTATCACGACTATAAACGAGGCGTTAAAGCCGGTTACGCCAAATTTGAAACATTCCCTATTTGGAATTTACCGCTAAAGCATCCGGTTAATCTCGCTTATGAAGCCGCTACTGCCGATTTAAATGACGTCAACATGATTGACCCCTTCCATCTGGAGGCATACGGCAAAACAGCTGTGAATTACAACCGTGACGTTGAAATTTTCCCAGTCTTAAATGCTATTTTTGAACGCATTCAAGGTGTCTCGCCCTACAAGTCTCCCACTGATATGGGGGTCAATATGGCTGGCAACTGCATCGTCGATGATGATGTGTGCCGCAATGCCTCCCGCATGGAAATTCTGCGCCGCTACTATGCAGCAGGCGTCAAGCACATGCGAGGAGCTTCAAATGATCAGGAAATTAATCACTTGAAGATTGTGATGAATCAGGCAGAAACGTCGCCTGACATTTGTCCGGCTGTGGCCGTAGCACTTAATAAAGCAGAGCAAACCGGAGCCCCAGCGGCCGCTATGATGCTTCCCAATGGTCAAATTGTCACCGGCAAAACTTCCAGTACGTTGGGTTGCGCTTCGGCAATGCTTTTAAATGCGCTTAAGCTTTTAGCTGGAATCGATCATGATGTGGATTTAATTTCTGCCCGTGTGCTTGAGCCGATTTGTCAGTTAAAAACTCAGTACCTTTTACACAAAAACCCGAGACTGCATATCGATGAGGTATTGCTCGCGCTCACTATTTCAGCGCTTCGCAATGATGCGGCACAAAAAGCCAAAGAACAGCTCTCTAAGCTTCGCGGCTCGGAAGTGCACTTTACGGTCATTATCAGTGAAGAAGATGAACGGGTACTTCAACGTTTAGGGATTAATGTGAGCTGCGAACCTCGCTATGAAACAACGAGGCTCTATCACAAATAGTCTTTAACAACGCCAACTAAAGCGCTCTGCAATCCTCAGAAGAAAAAACTTCTGAGGATTTTTTATATTTTTATTTATGCAACTCTGATTTTTGCTCGCATGTAACGCTATCCCATTCAGGCTGCAAAGCCACGTGATCGATGTTAAAGCGTTCCTTGACATTTTTGCGAATAGCTTCAAGAATAAGCGGCCACGAACGGTGGGAGTCGATCTGCAAGTGTGCCGAAATGGCAGAGTAGCCCGGACTCATTACCCAGACATGCAAATCGTGCACACTAATCACTCCGGGTATCGCCGAGATCGCATCACCAACCTCCTCGTACTTAACGCCTTCAGGCACAGCATCAAGCATCACTGGAACAGTTTCTTTTAAAACGCCCCAGGCAGCGTGCGCGACCAATAAGCAGATCAGAAGCGAGAGAATCGGGTCAACTTCAACCGGTCCTCCAAAATAAATGACGGCACCGGAAATAATGGCTGCCACTGACCCCAAGAGGTCTCCCAATACGTGTACTAGGGCAGCCCGAGTGTTAACATTTTTCTTGTCTCTTGACAGAGACAAAGCCACTCCAATATTGACAAACATACCAATCGTAGCAATCAGCATCACACTGCCGCCTGAGACATCATGGGGATTTGTCAAACGATCAATAGCTTCAAAGCAAATCCAGCCCAGCACAATAAACATAACGAGGGCATTAATAAAGGCAGCAAGTACTTCGATGCGAGCGTGACCAAAGGAATGGTGACTATCTGCGCCTTCACGGGCAAGCCAATTAGCCACTAAGGCAAAAAGAAGACTTGCGGCATCTGTTGCCATATGCCCAGCATCACCAATCAAGGCTAGGGAATTACTTAAAAGGCCGCCAATTAATTCAACTGCTGAAAAGCCTAAAGTGAGTAACACAGCCAAACCCAAGACACTTGTTTTAACTTGGCGGGTTGCATGGTTATAGAGGCTATCACCTTGACCGTGGCTTGAAAAGGCACGATCTTTATCTAAATCGTCCGTTTCTTTTTTTGCAAACATCTTTCTTTCTCTTTTTCAAACGAACATTGCGCCGCAGTGTACTGCTTTTAAAAAGTTTTCTCATGAGTGAAAATCACTCTCAAGTCTTCCGATCTCATGAGGTGCCTCACGTATAATGTTCCCCGTTAAATGATAGCTTTAGACGATTTTCGGGAGTGAAAAGAAAACACTGCCCGAATATTTTTAAGTGATGAATTCTGTTTACTTTTTAATTCCGGGTCTGAGACTGCCGCCGCAAGTACTGCCGCAGCCAGCACTTCAAGAAGCACTAGCCCCCTTACTGACCCTTACCGAAGGTGCGGGCGAAGTCATTTCCCAAGAACTCGTTCACGATGATGTCCTTGACGGGGCCGCCCACCTTGTGTGGCTCTGGCAAGTGATTGCTAAACGCTCAGGAATGCCTGAGACTGCGGCCTTTGAATGGGAAGCTGACGGAGGTCCTGCCATGGGGGCCCAAACCTGGAGGCTTCACACCGTTCATAAAGATAATCAAAATGGCTCTGTGATTTTTCGCTCCCCCATCGAAGAACTCACAGCAGAAGAACGAGATAGCCTTCACGACGAGATTCTTGCCTGCGTGAGAAACTATGGATTTCAGCTTCAGCAGTGGGCTGACCGATGGTACCTCACCCGCAATCAGGACTGGCTGATTGCCGTGCGTCCGTGGTGTGCGCAAAAATATCAAGTTTTTTCAGATAGGGACATTGAAGGACCTGCCTCTGTTGAATTTAAAGAGATGATGGCTGCACTTGAAGCCATACTGCAAAAAAGTTCAGTTAACGTCAATCGTAAACAAAATGGTTTTGATTCCATTGACAGTTTTTGGCCTGACGGAGGCTCAAGACGTCATCTTTTAAAACCCTCAACACTCAGGGCTGTGATGGCCAATGATTCTTTTGTATGGGGGTGGGCACAAAACGCCGGACTTTTAAATTTCAGAACAACCCCGCTAAAAGCTGATTGGCCTGAAGCGCCAGAAGGCGATCTTTTAGCTGTTATTGATGATTTATACGATTCTTACCGACAGGGCAATTGGAATCTTTGGATTAAAACTCTGCCTCATACCATTGAAAAACTAAATAATTTGGCACGTTTAGCCCAGGCTCGCAGAGCCAATCGAATGGTTATAGTTGCAAGCGGTGCCCGAGGCACACATACGACTGTCATCGAGCAGGGAGCCGGTGCCAAAGGCTTTTTGGCCCGCTTTAAAAAGAAAAAGATATTGGACTGGAAGAATTTTTTAAGTGAGGCTGCCCGATGACCCGCTTTGTCACAAGAGACTACAGTCCCGCCATAGCGGGCCACCTGACTGAAGAAGGTTTTCCAGAACCTCTTGCCCGGGTGCTTGCAGCCCGAGGCATTGAAAGTGCCCAAGATTTAAAGGCTGATTGGCGTGCAATGTTGCCGCCGGAAACCCTAACAGGAACACGGGCTGCGGCAAAACTGTTAGCCGATGCCATTGAAGCTCACAAAAAAATCATGGTCATTGCCGACTATGACTGTGATGGTGCAACCGCTTGCGCAGTGGCTATCAGGGGGCTTAGGAGCATGGGTGCCACGGTGGACTATCTCGTACCTGATCGTTTTATCTACGGTTACGGGTTAACGCCAGGCATTGTTGATTTGGCCGCTCAAAAAGGTGCCCAGCTTATTTTGACGGTTGATAACGGCATGGCCAGTATTGATGGCGTGGCACAAGCCAATAAAAGCGGTATTGATGTCATCATCACCGATCACCATCTGCCTGCCGAAACCTTGCCGGCAGCTGCCTGTATTGTGAACCCTAATACTCCGGGATGCTCTTTTGCAAGTAAGAACCTAGCCGGGGTCGGCGTCATGTTTTATGTACTCATGGCACTTAGAGCAGAGTTTCGCAACAGAGGAAAATTTGATGTGAGAACTCAGCCAAGGCTCGATGAGTTAGTCGACTTGGTTGCGTTAGGAACTGTGGCTGACGTCGTAAAGCTTGACCGTAATAACCGAATTCTCGTTCAGCAAGGATTAGCAAAAGTGCGCTGCGGACACACGCATCCCGGGGTTAAAGCTCTTTTTGAAATTGCCGGACGAGCCAGTGCTCAAGCCCGTGTCAGAGATTTTGGTTTTGTGATTGGCCCTAGAATTAATGCGGCAGGGCGACTTGACTTAATGAATGCAGGCATTGAGTGTCTTATCAGTGAAAGCGATGCAGAAGCGCAGCACTACGCCAAAATTCTCGATGACTACAATCGCCAACGCCGAGAGTTAGAACTCAATATGCAGTGGGATGCGGCGATACTTTTAAACAAAATTGACGTGAGTAAACGGCACACTATTGCCCTATTTGAGCCAACTTGGCATCAAGGCATTGTGGGATTGGTGGCTAGCCGCATTAAAGAAAGTAAACACCGTCCTACCATTGCCTTTGCCAATGCCGCCGACGGTGAAATGAAGGGTTCTGGCCGTTCGATCGAAGGTGTTCATTTGCGGGACATGTTGGATCTTGTCACCAAAACAGCTCCGGGTATTATTAAAAAATTCGGCGGTCATGCGATGGCTGCGGGGCTCACAATTGATGCCAATCGCTTCGATGATTTTTGTCGCGCTTTTGAAATGGTCGTTGCCAACAATTGCGATGCAGATGTATTTGAGCGTCATGTTTTAGTAGACGGACCTCTACAAGTGCAAGATATTACGGTTTCATTGGTAGAGTCAATTAATGCTCAGATATGGGGGCAGGGGTTCTTACCTCCCCTTTTTGCCAACGAATTCAAGGTACTGCATCAAACTGTGCTCAAGGGCGGGCACTTAAAATTGATGCTTGAATTGGACGGTATGCGCTTTAACGGAATATTTTTCAGACGCTCAGCCGAAGTCCCCTCAGAGGCTCGACTAGCTTACCGACCGGAAATTAATGAATGGATGGGACAGCGCAGTATCCAGCTTGTCATTGAACAAGTTGAAGGGTAGGTCCGCATTACTTTGTTTTTTCTTGATTTTCGTCTAAAATTAAAGCCTTTATTTTGGGTGGTGTCGATATGACTCGTAAGCCTTTTGTTGTCGCCAACTGGAAAATGAACGGCAGTTTGAAAGCCAATGACGAATGGCTTAATGCTGCTTTACCTCAAATGAGCGGTACTCGCCTACACTGCGATGTGGCTGTTTGTGTCCCTAGCGTTTATTTGCCTCAGTTGGTTAAAGGTTTTGAGCATAGTGCGACATTGGTTGGAGCGCAAAATTGCGCCCAATATGCTCAAGGGGCTTACACGGGTGAAATTTCTGCTGCGATGCTTGCCGATATCGGCTGTGATCTGGTGATTCTGGGTCACTCGGAACGCCGTACGCTTTTTGGCGAAACCGACGAAATCGTTGCTGAAAAAGTTCAGCTTGCTTATGAAAACGGTGTCATGCCGATTGTTTGTTTGGGTGAAACCCTGCAGGAACGTGAGGCCGGTCAAACCATCGAAGTGGTTAGCCGTCAGTTAAAAGCCGTTTTGGATAAAGTTGGCATCATGCCCCTTGTAGCCGGTGCTCTTGCTTACGAACCTGTCTGGGCTATCGGTACTGGGAAAAGCGCTAGCGCAGAAGATGCTCAAGCTGTGCACCAGGCTTTACGCAAAGTATTGGCTCAGATTGATGAAGATGCTGCAGCTCGTACACGCATTTTGTATGGCGGCAGTGTGAAGGCAAAAAATGCTCCAGAGCTTTTTGCTCAACCTGACATTGACGGTGCCCTGGTTGGCGGAGCGTCCCTGAAAGCAGAAGACTTTCTGGCTATCTGCCACTGTGCAGATAACCTCTGATAAAAATTTAAAACCATTTTTGAGTTAAAGGAAAAGTATAAAGATGTCCTCCATGTTGGTCTCTATCGCAATCGTGGTGCAAATCCTCTCCGCGATCGCCGTGATCATTTTGGTTTTGTTGCAACACGGTAAAGGCGCCGACCTCGGTGCTGCTTTCGGCAGTGGTGCTAGCGGTTCTATTTTCGGTGCTTCGGGCTCTGCCAACTTCCTGTCCCGCTCTACTGCTGTCGCGGCCACACTCTTTTTCCTGGCCACTATTGCTTTGACGTTGGGTTCCGGTGCCTTCAAGCAAACCGCTGCTCCCACGTCCGGCGTTCTGGGTTCTGTCGAACAATCGCAATCTATTGACGCAGATCAAACAAATACGACAAATACCACTGCTCCGGCCTCGCAATCTCAACAGATTCCGCGCTAAAATGACGAACTCTGATTTGGGAGTTTTCTCCTAAATAAAAGATTTCGCGGCCGTGGCGAAATTGGTAGACGCACCATCTTGAGGGGGTGGCGGAGCAATCCATATGAGTTCGACTCTCATCGGCCGCACCAGAATTCAAACCCGAACTGATCTGATGTCAGTTCGGGTTTTTCGTTGCGATCTCCGCACTACTTTATTCTCTCTTCTCTGACCCAAAACACCTAATCTGTTTTCTTTTTTAGTTTCTATAACGATCACTCTAAGCAGAGCACTTATTTTTGAAGAGAGGCTATGCTTAACGCTTCGATTTCTCAGATCTTACCGCTCACTGAGCAAAAATCCCATGTATAAAGGCAAAGTCAAGAGCTGTTCCCGGCGACCAACGTTATAGTCTCCGAGCTTAATGGCCGAATACACGTGATACTTTTCAGGATGCTTCAAAATAGTACGCGTGCTTTTCGTATTACCGGAAGTTGCTTTCACTTCCAACAAAACTGCTTCACTCTTATAGCGCATCACAAAATCGACCTCTAACCCTGTATCTTTTTGAAAGTAATACAAAGGTCTTTTCATTTTTATAAAGAAGTCCGCCACTAAATTTTCAAAAATCGCTCCCTTATACCCAAAGAGATCACCTCGTAAAATATCGCGTTCAGTACCGTCTTCCAACATCCCTATAAGAAGACCGATGTCAGCCATATAGACTTTGAACTTATCATGGCAGGCATTGCCTTCGAGCGGTAATTCCGGCAGCGTCAGGTTATAACAACGACGAATGAGTCCGGTATCTTCCAGCCACTGAATACTTCCGACGTATTGATTAGAGCGTGCTGTCTTTTTAATCAACGAAAATTGAAATTTCTTGTTATCTCGAGCGAGCTGCTTCGGGATTGATTCATAACACTCCCGAATTCGCGATTTATCTGCACCTTGTGCATATTTGACCATATCGTCCTTATAGGAGCGAATCAAAAGCTTTTGCTCTTCGCGAACAAGGGCTATATTTTTTTCTTTAATAAAGCGATCAACAATATGAGGCATGCCGCCTACAACAACATATTGCAGCAATAGAGCTCTCATCCGCTGGTGCAGTGCTTCAGGAATGGGCTTTTCCTCTTCCAGACACCGCTTTAAAAGAGCGATCAAAGAATTCTCTATCCCGTTAGCCCAAAGGAATTCTTCGAAATCCAACGGAAACATATCAATGATTGTTTCATAGCCAACCGGTACAGAATAATCTACTGAACGATAGCCGCTGATGCCCAATAATGAACCTGTTGCTAAAACATCAAAACGTCCATCCAACTTGAAAAATTTCAGGGCTGCACGAGCTCTGGGACACTCCTGGATCTCATCCAAGACAATGACCGTTTTATGAGGTACAAAACGAACATCAGTACCGACAAACGCGCTCATCATCAAAACAACGTCATCAACTTTAAGCGATCCTTCAAAAATCGTTTTATAGTCCGGATTTTCAAAGAAATTCAAGTACACAACGTGTTTATAGTGTTGTTGAGCGAATCGCAGCACAGAAAAGGTTTTTCCGCATTGTCTGCATCCTTTTAAAATCAGCGGGTTTCGATTTTCAGTTTTCAGCCAATTTAACAGTGTGTTTTCAATTTTTCGCTTGAGCATCTGAATAACACCTTGGTATTTATTACACATTTTCCAAGCTACTTTAGCATGAAACATTACGTTTTCCCACTGACTTTTTTCAGAAAAATAACATTTTTCAAGGGACTTTTTAAAAATATTTCTCGTTTTCCCAGCGAGTTTTCAAAATATAAGTCTTCGGAATCCTCTAAACTAAACAAACTCTGTATGAAGAATCCATGATTTCATTTTGTTGTAGGTTGATTTCTTTAGCTCTTTTTTGCTTTATCTACTCAGGTTCGTTATCTTCGTTCTAGTTTGATCCAAAAAATGAGTAGTCATGCCCCAGTATTTAGTTGCGATGGCCATCTTTGGCACAATCGGACTTTTTGTTAAATTCATTGACTTACCGTCTACCGTCATTGCACTTTCTCGCGGTGCACTGGGTACGCTTTTTCTGTTAGTTGTTTTGCAACTAATGAGACGGCGACTAGATACTGAAAGTATCAAACGCAATTTCAAACATCTTTTCATTGCAGCAGTTGCCTTAGGATTTAACTGGATTTTCCTCTTTGAAGCCTATCGTCTGACTAGTATCGCAACCGCTACCCTTGCCTACTACATGGCACCGGTCATTTTGATATTGCTCTCCCCTTTAGTCTTAAAGGAGCGTGTCAGTCTCGCCAAATGGATTTGTGTGATCTGTGCTTTGATTGGTATGACATTGATCGCCGGTGTCTGGCAGGGAACTGATCATATTGCCTTGACCGGCATTGCCATGGGACTCCTGGCAGCCTGCTTTTACGCCACGATCGTTATCAATAACAAATTTCTCAAGGGCATGAATCCCTACGACTCCGCTATTGTGCAGCTTAGTATTGCTGCTTTAGTACTTCTGCCCTATGTTGTTTTTACCGTAGACTTTGGATCGTTGACGTTAGACACTCAAACCATCGGTTTAACTTTAATTGTCGGTATTGTGCACACAGGCGTTGCTTATTGGCTCTACTTTTCAGCGCTTCCCAAACTTGAAGCCGCACGCATTGCTATTTTCTCGTATATTGACCCGGCTATTGCCATTTTATTGTCGGTTTTTGTTCTGATGGAACCGATGACTGCCCATGGAATGATCGGAGCTGTGCTGATTTTAGGAGCTGCAATTGCTTCTGAGTTTGTTGGTAAGAAGAGCTAAACTCAGCGATTCAACCGGGCCAATGATCTCTATCAGCTCAAGACCCTGAACGCGCAACAATTAACCATTATTTTGAGCTTCTTTAAGCTTCTCTCTCAAATAGTCTCTTAGCTCCGGATTGCAACAAAATACCCTAGCCCCACGGATACCGCGTGATAATAAGACTCGATAACACCGACAAACGTACTTCAATAAATTTTTCTCTCTTTCAGCTTTAGTTTTTCCTAAGCCGTTTTTACCACCTTTGTCATAATAATTATCGATACAAGCGTACAACTCTTCTTTACGTGGATCATATTTGAGATCGTTCCCGATAAACACACCAACCCAATCAAATTCCAAACCTTGACTGGTGTGAACGCAGCCAACTTCCTCTTTAACCTGCTCTGACTTATTTACGGCCCACTCAGATCCTACATGGCGATTATTCCAAGCTAATTTAACAGAGCCTAAGTCAACGTCTTTTACCTCTCCATAATTATTGTTGTCTTTAGTCCAGGGCCAGGCATATCCAGCTAATAATCTGGCTCCGGCAATCACGGTTCTGCCCTCTGTCGGTTCTGACTTAATCTCTCTATTTTTTTCACGGACAAACTGAAGCACTTCTTCAGGCGTATCCACAATGTCAAAATCATATTCGTTTCGATTCCACCCACTCGAATGTGCATTACTGTCAGCGTCATCGAGCCCCAAAACAACTGCGAGCCAATTGATGAAACCGTCTGCTCCATGACAGCGGAATTGAGCGCTTAAATCAATTTGCTCAACGTCTGCAGAGTATTTCTCTGCAGCTTTTCTGATAGAAGCAACTGATCCGATATCTGCCGGTCGCAAAGATTGGTTATCGTCGACGAAAAAGACAGAAACGCGGGCTGCCTGGACAATATCTTCAATCTGATTCTTTCCCCGATACATATTCTGATGGTCGTGCAATCGGTGCGCTTCATCACAAATGAGGCAATGAAACTGATTATCTGGCATTGCGTTCTTTTTGGGGGCTTTGGCATCAGGTATGAAATAACTCATACTGCTTGTGAAAAGATATTTAGCCAAACGCCGATGATTTTTGCGCTCCTCTTTCGTTTCACCTCCGCTACTTAAAATGCTGGTCATCGCAGTTTTATACGATGCGGTCGGGACAACGAAACGAACATTGCGTCTTACATCATCATTAACAAATTCACGAAGAATATTAACTAACGCACTGATAGCTACAACACTTTTTCCTGTTCCGGGACCTCCGGAGATAATGACACATCGTTTCCCTTTTTTAGTTTGGCGAACAGCTCTCAGGATGGTTTCATACGCTGTTTTTTGCTCATCAATCAGGGTAAACACCTGGCTCTTTACGTCGTCAAACATTTGGCAAATTGCATCGGCCAAACCTTTACTGGGAACGATCTTGCCGTCAGCGAGCAGTTGCATGATTTCTTTGCCATTTCCTGCACCAACTGTGTCGCTGATAAACTGCCCCAATTTTGTTCCGTCATGTTTGCCAAAAATCGGCGTTTCTTCTACGAGCTTCTCATTAGGATCAATTGCCAATTCATCCTCATGCAAACCTAAATAGTCGTAGTTATGCATACAGGCACAGGCAACAGAATGCAGATGATGCTTTTGAACCGAATCAAGCATGTTGTTTAAAAACATCTTGTAAGACCATGCCTGATAACTGGGGTGATTGGTCTCGCCTCGATGACTGCCGGCTACATTAGCCACAACAATTCCCGGCTTATCCTTTACTGCTTGAGCGTCTGACCATTGTTTTAACTCGATAATGACAAAACCGGGAGCCCCCGTTTTATCGTGCCCAGTAATAATGAAATCCACACGCTTGCTGGTCGTCGGCAGTTTATATTCGATCAACACGCCACAGTCATCCTTGAGACCGGCCATCAAAAATTCTCGGGATAGGTAGAGTAATGAATTGCTCCAAGCTCGATATTGAGGTGATGTTCTGTAGGAATCTGCATGTTCATTTCCGGCGAGCAAGTCAGGAATATGGCTCAGATTTTTTTGAAAACTTTTCAAAGTACCGGTAAAAACCAAAGCCATCATTTCTCTCCTGCTTACAGTTCATTGTATTTTTCAGAATGGCCGAAGCTTTTTTCGATCGGATATTTCTGAGCATTGATTTTTAGTTTTTCCAAAATAGCCTGATCCATATCTATCTGCAAACGGTCTGCCATCAAAACAGCATAAATCAATATATCACTTAATTCTTCGACCATGGCTTGGCGCTTTTTAACAACCTCTGTATCGCTTCCTGACCATTGGAAACACTCCAAAAGTTCAGAAGCTTCCAAAGATAAGGAGATAGCCAGATCTTTAGGGTTATGAAACTGAGACCAATTGCGGTCGTTACGAAATTGTAGAATCTTCCCAACTGTTTCTGAGCGAATGGTAAATAAACTTTTTGGCATGCCTGCTCCCTCAAATTTCTTATTTTTCAAATATTGTAAAAAGCAGAGCCAGTTTAAATTTAAAAACAGTAAAGTTGTTATTTTTTTTCACTACTGTCCAAAATAAATTTTTAAGCACAGTTTTCTACAGGCAATAAAAAAGCATATCGGAATCCTTTAAAGTTTTGGTTACCACACTCAAAAACAAAGGAAAACCGATATGCGAAGAACAACATTATCGATGTTTGCTCAAATTGTCCAGCTTTTGCCTCAATCGTTATTTTTTAAGCTAGTTCAAAAGTACCAAACTGACAAAGCCGCCAAAGGAATCAATACTTGGGATCAGCTCATTGCGATGATGTTTTGCCAACTCAGCGGAGCTGAGTCGCTCAGAGAGATCTCTGATGGACTTGTACTCCAGTATTGGCAAGCTTAACCATCTTGGCGCTCATGCCGTGGGACGCTCCAGTCTTTCCTATGTGAACCAACACCGTGACTACCATGTCTACCAAGACTTCTATTACGGTTTATTGGATCATTATCGAGAAGTACTAACCGGAGCTCGGGTCAATCAGATTCTGACCGGTAAAAAGATCTTCAGCTTAGATTCCACCACGATCGGGCTTTGTTTAAAACTGTTTGATTGGGCTCGATTTAGAACCACCAAAGGTGGCATCAAGCTTCACACATTATTGGATAACGACACATTAATGCCCTCGTTTATAGCGGTAACAGAAGCCGCGATCTCAGACATTAAAGCCACTCGAACACTGGTTGATATTCCACCGAACTGTGTGCTGGCCATTGACCGTGGCTATTATGACTTCAGGTGGTATCGACAGCTCAGTAAACGCCACATTATCTTCGTGACTCGAATTAAAGAAAACATTCAACTTAAACAAGTCAAGCGAATTGCTGTGGATAAAAATGAAAATTGGGGATGCTACGAAATTATTCTCAAAGCCGATCTGAAGGCTCATGAAAAAGGTCGACTGAAAACGGTCCCTAAATATCGTTTAGTGCAATACAAGGATAAGGAAAGTGGACGCTGGTTTGAGTTTTTAACCAATGACTTCAAACTGAATGCAACAGAAATTGCCGCTGTTTACAAGGATCGATGGCAGATTGAGTTGTTTTTCAAAAAGCTCAAACAGAACCTGAAAATCAAAACTGTTGTGGGTACCTCGTTGAACGCTGTCATGGTGCAGATTTGGACAGCTTTATCGGTGACGTTGCTGTTGGAGGTACTGAAAAGGCGCTCTAAATACCCTTGGTCGTTTAGTCGGTTGAGAAGTTATCTGAGATTGAACCTAATGACCTACAAAGACCTAAATGACTGGCTAAACGAGCCGGATATTGTTCCGCTGAAAATACCGGAAACGTCCCCTCAGACCAGTTTATTTTGACCTAAGGGGGTTGAAATGAAGATCGTGTCTTTTTGGACAGCAGATGACTGAAAAGTCTAAAGGGGTGTCTTAGAAATTAAATTATTTTGGACAGTAGTGACTTAATATCATTTTGAAGTATCAAGAAATTTAAAGAAAAACCCTTAAAATCCCCCTAAGGTGAGTTTTACTGTTATTTTGACCTGCGTAAGAATGTTTGAGAACTGTGGTCAAAGTGCGTAATAAATTGCATAAGGCTGCTATTTGATCAGCAGAAAAAGTAACCAACGTAATTTTGCGGAAATAGAGAATATGGCCGCTATTGAAAAACCGAAAATGACGTGCCTGCAGTTGACGATGGCCGTCATGCTCAACATGCTGGGTTCATCCATTATCTTGATGCCGACCAAACTGGCTGAAGTCGGCACTCAGTCTATTCTTGCCTGGCTTGTCACGATCAGCGGGGCAACTGCCATTGCTTATACTTTTGCAAAATGTGGAATGTTCAGCCGTAAGAGCGGCGGTTTGGGCGGATATGCATCATATGCATTCGGAAAGTCCGGCAGCTTTATTGCCAATTTTAGTTACGGTGTGTCTTTGATTATCGCCAACCTCACGATTGCCATTTCTATCGTGGGTTACGTCATGGTACTTTTTGAATGGAACCTCACGCCGCTTGAGATGGGTTTGGCCAGTATTTTTGTGATTTGGCTCTGCAGTCTCCCCAATATCGGAGGCGCGCGTTTCATCGGACAGCTTTCCCATTTTTCCAATTACGGCATCTTGATTCCAATTCTGATTTTGACTGTTATCGGTTGGAATTGGTTCTCTGTTGACCGTTATGTTGAAGCATGGAACCCTCAAAGTCTGACACCCTTTGATGGCCTTTCGGCTGCGATCTCCATGACGCTTTGGGGCTTTTTGGGGCTTGAGACTGCATGCGCCAACTCTGAAGCCGTGGAAAATCCCGAAAAGTCCGTCCCCCGAGCGATGGTGCTCGCAACGATTGGCGCCGGTGTCGTTTATATTTTGGCTAACAACATCAGTTTCGGCATTGTTGATAACGCCATCCTTTCTCGATCTACCGCTCCTTTCGGTTTGGTTTTTGCAACGATGTTTAGCCCGGAAGTCGGAAAATTTGTGATGGCACTCATGGCTTTGGCCTGTGCCGGGTGTCTCACCAGCTGGCAATTTACGATTGCCGAAGTTTTCCGCGTATCTGCCAAGGAAGGTTACTTTCCTAAGATTTTCTCAAAGGTAAGCCATTTAAACGTCCCGATTGCAGGCATCATCATTATTTTGCTTTTGCAGTCCTTAGCGGCACTTTTAACAATCGATCCGAGACTAGAGCAGCAGTTCTATATTCTTAAGGACTTAGCTGTTGTTACCAACCTCGTCCCCTATCTTTTAGCATTTGCTGCCGTGAACGTGATTTTGCATAGAGAGCCGGTTAATAATCCGTCCATTGTGAGACGCACCACCATTGTTGCCTCTTTTGCTTCAGCCTATTCGCTATATGCTCTTTACGCCTGCGGTCCAAACGCCATGATGTGGGGAGCGCTTGCGACCTTTGTGGGTATTTGGCTCTACGGCTACGCAGCAAAATCTCTTGAAATCAAAGGTAAGCTCCGAGGCAACGAATAAAGAACGAATGGGCAGCTGCTTAACGGTTGCCCATTCATTTATCGAGAGTTGAAGTTAAAAAATCTCTGCTCCCAAATAGGATATTGATGAGTTTTTTAAAAAATCGTCGTAGAATAACACCTGCGATTGATCTTGGATGTCCAAATCGAGCTATCTCCATCGTCTAATGGTTAGGACATGACCCTCTCAAGGTCAGAATACGAGTTCAAATCTCGTTGGAGATACCAAACTTTTCCCAATCCCCTCCCAAGTTCTCATCAGTTTTCCGTTTTACTCATTGAATTTGTCTGTCCTCTGTGGACTCAGAAGCTTTTCTTTTGAGCATCATAAACAGAAGTATTCCTCATTAAGCTAAAACTACAAGTCCTTAATCAGAGCAACAAAATGCGTAAAAAGAAAAAACTCATCATTAAAGCAATAGCCCCTAAGCCCAGAAATCCCGTAGCGCGTCTGCTGTGTACCGCTCCGCAATTTAAAACGAAAGCATTTAAAAACAAAAAGAAGGCGATTGAAAGGTTTGATTGGAGAAAGGAAGACTTTAAAGCAAGTTAAATAGGTAGAGGATTTAGCAGCCGTTAAAGTATGCGTTAACGTATTGAAAAGGCAGTTAAAACAATTCCTCAGGCCTGTACTGACCTAATTTCAAATCATTTCTTTGAACAAACAAAAAGAGTTCCAAGAGGATTCGATCACCCAAAAGCAACCGAATCCACTTTTTGTCTATTAAAGTCTGATCACCCGAGCAACATCGGCCGCAAATGCTTTTCGACCCTGAGAGCTCAAGATACCGTACAAGCGCATTGCGGTTAGATTAGCCAAAACGTAATTTCTGAAACTATTGAATGCAGCCTCTTCGGTAATGGCGTATTGTTCTTTGGCCAAATCTTTAAGGGCTTGAACCGACCACTGGCACGCCGATGAAGAGATCACCCAGTCGTGATCGGCCAAGTGCACAACATAACCTTCCATACGGCGCGGAAGCGGAATTGTTTTTAAATCCGACGCCAACAGTCCGTACTTAACCGGGTCAACCCCGGCGATAATGCTGGCAGCCTTTAGCCATCCCACAACAAGTGCCTCTCCCTGCTTTGAGGAAGGATGTTCGTGAGCACAGGCTTGAGCCACAACAAAACTGGGTTTAATTCCTCGCTTAATGGACTCGGCCACGCTCAGCACATGGTGCTCACCGGCTCCTGCCAACGGTTGCTCCACACGGCAGGAATGGTTCTTTTCCCATTGAAAGACCCAAGGTTTGTGCAAATCGTGCAGAATTTCCCCGCCCACGGCATCATCCCAATCCAACTCCAGATTGTTGATGTGACGATAGTTTTCATATAAGGCCTGAGCTGATACAACGTTTAGAGCCGTATGAGTGGCAAGACCTCCAGGATAGGCATGGTGAGAGCCATAACCGGAACCCGGGGCGCTCCAGAAAGGTTGAGGAGAATGTTGGGGATCGGAAAGCGCCGGAAAAACTTTTTGAGCATTTTTCCCAATCAGATTTTCCTTTTTCAAACTCGACAAAATCTGTGACTCATCGCCCTCTGCAATAGTCGGATTCGGATTTTCAAGAATACTTAAAACGGTTGAACGCAAGGAGGAATTATGAATTTTTTTTGCAATGTTCACAATCGTGTCATACGCAGATTGCACAACTTCGCTGTTTTTAGCGATGTCAACATCCGACATGGCTAAAACTTCTTTAAGACTGCGGGCAGTTTTGGGTGCAGCAGCCTTAGCAGCCATCGGCGTCATTGCCGCTGCAGCCACGGAAACACCGATCAGGGCACTGCCATGAAGAAAACTTCGCCGAGATAAATCACTCATACTATCCTCTACACTTTTTAAATTAATAAGGTTGCCTAATTGGCAACCCTATTGTGCTATCTGCACATGAACGATCCGTATCAGCTCAATGAAGAAGACGTGACAAAGTCATTGAAGCGGCAAGCGACCGACTTTCACAGCAGGCATCAGAGCAAATAATGCCCCCAATGCCAATGTAGCGGCCACCACATTGCATTCACTTTTCCCAATCACAGGCCTCATCGCAATACCGGTATTGTCACCGATCACCTGAGCGGCCAGCTGCGACAACCCGTATCCGCCCAAAAGACCCAAAACGACCCCGGTGACAACCACCGACATAATCAAAAGCCAGACCACCTGCATTACGTAAACTCTGGGTGCGCCCATCGTTCGTAATTGCAAAAATTGCGCTCGTCTTAATTCCCCTAAAATAAAACCGGTAATCAGCACGGCAAAAAGTGAAATCATGACTGAGCTGGCTGCAAACCATTCAAAAGCCACCATGGCAGAATCCAACGTCGCATACAGTTCAACCAACACTTCTCCTGTAAAAACAGCCATCAAATTAACCGACTGCCCGCGACTATCCAAGCTCGTTGCCGAAGACAGACCCTGACGAATCTTATAGGCATCAGAAATGGAAACGGGTTTAACGACAATGGCAGAAAATCCGGGCAATACGTCAAAGTTCTTTTGCAAAAGCCACTGCTCAAGCTGCAGCGGCTCCTGTGAGCCCTTTTTATCGTGCATCGCCCAAATGGACTCAATCGGCACCAAAACCGCCTTATCCCAAGGCGTTCCGGTTTCGGGCAAAATCCCCACCACTTTGAACCCGTTTTCATGTCGATGACCGATACCTGCAATTCGTCCGTGGTGAGGGAAAACTATCTGACCGATGGCTAGACCCGATCGAATCCCGACAACTGCCTCGTGGCGACTTAAAAAGACCCGACCCTGTGAAAGTTCTCGAGTTTGCCCCATAGTCACAAATGCTTTTGTCGTGCCGACCAGCGGGTTATCGCCCACGCGATCACCGAAAGCCAAAGGGGCACTCCACTTCACCCCTTTGTATTGATTCAGAATATTTAAAGTGCTCGCCGGTGTGAGCGAGATCATCTCATCTCTTAGGTAAACGGTTGAAAGCAGCAGTGACGTGCGGCTGCCTTTTGCGCCGATCAAAATATCAAACTGTTCAGCGGCTTTGGCACTCGAGGATTTGATCATTCTTTCCGTTTGGCCGATAGCTGTGGCAATGGATAGAGCTAAAGCCAAAACACAGGCAAGAGAGCACAAAATTTTCCAAGACTGCCGACATTCATTTTTCAAAAAAAGCGATACATTCATCGTGAGGCCCCTCGAACGGTTCCGTCCTCAAGTGTCAGGACTTGCCTGAAACGGCTGAACATGGTGCTGTCATGCGTGACTACAATCAATGTCGCTTTCAAATCTTCTGCTGCCTCAAAAAGGGCATCCATAACGTGAATTGCGTTATCGTGATCAAGGCTCGCCGTCGGCTCATCGGCCAAAATGACTTGAGGGGAACTCATCAAAACCCTGACTAAAGCCGTTCGCTGCATTTCACCCCGAGACAAAAGCGAAACCTGTGTCTGGGCGGGTACTGCGCAAGCATCGAGCAAGGCTTTTGCCCGACAGCGATCAGCCTGAGTGATGGTGCCGCGAAAAGTCAACGGCAAAAGAACGTTATCGAATGCACTCAAGCCGCCGAAGAGTCGAAAATCCTGAAATAAAAACCCGCAGTGACGACCTCTCCAGTCATCTCTTTGCGATTCAGACAACCGGTTAATAGCTTCTGTGCCCCAATACACATTTCCTTTTTGTGGTGTCAGTATTCCGCAGATCAACTTTAAAAAGGTGGATTTTCCACTTCCGGACATTCCCCGCAATCCGACAATTTCTCCGCAGGCAATTTCCAAGTGTTTAATATCCAGAATTGTGCGAAAACTGGCACCGTCCTTTACCCGGTATTGCAGATCCTCGACAGTCAGAGCAAAAGACTGAGAACTCATTTCAAAACCTCAAATGTTGCCTCTACCAAACGAACCAAACTGACAAAACCGGTCTGTTCATCGGTGTGGCTGCCTAGTTGCAACGTTCCCGTCACTACTATGGGGCAATTGGGCTGCACAAACTCCTGTTTGGCACTCAGATACACCACGATGATGTTATCGGGCCAGTCCTGGTCACTGTTACAGAAAGGACAAAGACTCACGGGTTCACGGGTCATCACTAAAAAATTCGCTTCTGGTTTCAAAGGCGGAGCCATAAATCCCTGTACAGAAACCGTTTTTTGAGCCAGAGACTTTAATTTCTCACTGAATTGAAGTCCTAAAATCGGATTGCCTTCATACATTTCGTCAAAACCGATAGAGGCTGCCGATTTTGCCTTTACCCACGAGGCCAACATCAAAAGTGAGGCAGTTAAAAACACTCGTCGCTTCATATACATTTCCCTAGATAAAAAGCGTCGGCATGGAGTGCTCCCCGTACCGACGCCTTCCTATCCGATCAACCCGTTGTCGATTAGCGACCCAGGGCTAAAGCTTCAGCCATCACGCGGAAAATTTCCGTCGAATTCATAAAGCCTCGGATCTGATCGGCGTTGGGACCGCGGGCGGTCACAACCAAGTCATCCACTGTGTGCACGCCCTGACTTTCGTTACGGGGCAAATTGCCTTCAACGAAATGAGCGCTTGGAATATCTTTGTACTGGGCATTGGCCACATACTGACCTTTTTCGTTTTGTACGGCCGGATTAAACGTGGCATCGGGGAAAGACCGATACGTTTCATAGTAGTCCGGATGAGCACCGAAAAAGACTGCCAAACGCTTGCTCGGATTGAAATCATCCGGGAAGCCGTCTTTGTCTTTATCTTCGTAGTTGGGGTAACCGGCATTAGCATACACTCCAACCTTTTCGCGCCAATCATTACCGGGCTTATTGTCATCCACGGTTCCGGCTACGGAGATGGAGTGCGTATGGTCGCCCGTCACAATCAAAAGGGTATCCGGGTGCTCATCGCAGTACTTCTGAGCCGCTTCCACCACCTTATCAAAGGCAATCGTATCGCCCACAGAACGTGCCCAATCCAACGGATGCGAGTACTTGTCCACAAGACCTGCTTCAAGCATCAGGGAAAAGCCCTCTTTGTTCTTTTCCAATACCTTGACAGCTGCATGGAAAGAGTCGGTCAAATCCGGCTGATTGGGGAATTTTTTAACGGTGTTACCCTTCCATTGATGACGATCGATCCAACCGTCCATGTTGCCGGTGTGGAAAAGACCCAAAAGACGGTTGCTTGAGCCAGCTTTTTCAACCAAAGCCGTGCGGTCAGTCACCAGGGTGTAGCCATCCTGCGTGAATTTCTCAATATAGTTGATATCGTCTTTGCGCTTGGAACCAGCGGTTGACTGGGGAAGGAAATAAGCTGAGCCGCCACCTAAAATCACTTCAGGTTTAACGTTATAGAACATGCCCACGATATCGGCTTTATCGGAGCGTTTGCGAGTATGAGCGACCACTGAAGCAGGGGTTGCATCTTCAATTTCTGCATCACTGACTACACCAACGGCCATCTTCGTTTTTCTGCGAATCAACTCGGCAATCGTTTCTTGCTTCGGGTCATCCTGGCTGGCTTTCGTGCGGTCGGCGTAAACGCCCAAAGCATTCACACTGGACTTATGACCGGTCATATAGGCCGAAGCCGTATTGGCGCTGTCAGCAGCAATCGTATCCACTGAGCTCGTTCCTAAGAGAGCCATGTGGGGCATATCGTCCATCGCCAAGGGAGCATTGTACATGCCGTTGGTGACTCCTTTTGACAAAATACGAGCGGCAGTACGGTGACCGACCGAAAGACCGTCAGCTAAGAGCAAAATCACATTTTTGGCTTTGGGTTTGTCGGCGGTCGTGTAGACATCCCAATTCACCGTCTTTGTTGCAGCCCCGGCTTTCACCGTTACGGTATATTGACCCGGATTTTTAATTTCTGTATCACGCAAAATTAATGCCGAAGCATTTACCCCTTCTTCTTTTTCCAACCACAATTCTTTGCCCGACAAGGTCTGATTGAAATTCTTTCCGTTGATTTCAACCGTGATCTTATCTCTGGCGGTAACATCGTCGAGTTCAACTTTAAAATCAAAACGAGCGTTGGTCATGAAACGCGCATGATCAACCGGATAAATTTCAATCGCTTGAGCGCTCAACGCTGTCATTGCCGCTACAGCACAGGCCACAGAGGCCACAATTTTTTTGGATTTCATCTCTTGATCCTTTTTAACAATGCCATCAGAGTCATCACCGACGGACGAAAAGAGTGTAAAAAGGCTCTATGAGTAATCCATGACAAAAGTCTCTCAACTTGATGAAATTTTTTCAGACCGATCCGAGCGGTTTCATCCGCAGGTCATGAAAAAGTGCATTTTTGATATATGTTTAGATGAAAAGATTTCATAATTTAAATCAAATAGCCTTAATACTTAGGGGAAAGCCTCAAGGCGCTAGATGCTCTGCTACTTTAAAATTCGCGCGTATAAAAACTAATCCTCAGGAGATAAAACAATGACCTTACTGAACTGGGTCGCAATCGTTGTCGTTATTTTGACGATCGCTGCTCTCATTAAACGCTATGAAACGCGTTTGGTTCTCTTTACGGCCGGTTTAGTCCTCTGCTGCGTTTCCATGCAACCGATGACTGCCTTTAACGCGTTTGCCAAGTCCATGACCAACGGTGGTTTGATCATGGCTATTTGCGCCTCCATGGGTTTCGCTTATGTGTCTTCTTACACGAAGTGTGACCAACATTTGGTGCACTTGCTCTCTAAGCCGATTCGCGGCTTGGGTATTTTCCTCGTACCGATCTGCACGGCGGTGACGATGATTATTAACATCGCTATTCCGTCTGCCAGTGGTTGCGCTGCTGCCGTGGGTTCTACGTTAATCCCGGTGATGTTGCGCGCCGGTATCAGCCCGGCTGCCGCTGCTGCTTCTGTGATGATGGGTACCTACGGTGGCGTGCTCTCTCCGGGTTCTGCCCACAACGTGTACATCGCCAAGATTTCCAACATGGAAATCATGGACTTCATCGCTTTGCACACCCCCTATAGCTTAGTGCTCTACGCTATCGGTATCGTTGGTATTCTTGTGATGTGCATCATCTTCAAGGATAAGGGTGCTGCCACTGACGACATCCAAGTCAATGTTGATCACAAGCAAGAAGAAATTGAACGCCCGAACATTATTTACGCTATGGTTCCGTTGCTCCCGATCGTGATCTTGGTGCTCGGTAACTCCGTGTTGCCCGTCATCAAGATGGGTGTGGCTCAGGCCATGGTCTTGGGTGCTGTGCTTTGCTTGCTCATCACCCGTGCTAATCCGCAAGAATTCTCCAAGACGTTCTTCGGCGGTTTGGGTAAAGGCTACGGTAACATCTTAGGTATCATCATCGCTGCCGGCGTGTTTGCTGCTGGTCTGCGTGCTGCTGGTTTGATCGACACCTTCATCGCCTTGTTGCGTGAAGCCAATGACATCGCCCGCTGGGGTGGTTCTTTGGGTCCGTGGTTCTTGGGTACGATTACCGGTTCCGGTGACGCTGCTACGTTCGCCTTCAATGAAGCCGTTACGCCGCACGCCGCTTCCTTCGGTATGGATATTCCGCACTTGGGTGCCTTGGCCTTCTTGTCCGGCGCCTTGGGCCGTACCTCTTCTCCGATTGCCGGTGCCATGATGGTTGTGGCCGGTATCGCTATGGCTAACCCGGTTGAAGTCGCTAAGCGTACAATCGTTCCTTGCTTCATCGGTGTTATCGTTCTGGCACTCATTATCGTTTAGTCAGAAAACGATAGTCATATGACAAAGGGCAGCCTCTGAGCTGCCCTTTTTAGTATTTACATCGACAAAAAAACTCGCCTCAGATTGCTCTAAAGCGAGTTTTTCACATTCCACAATCGATTAAATAATGACTTGTCCCTTATAGTGCAGCCACTTCTCTTCGATACGCTGTCCCATATGAATCATGGTTGTTTCAGCTACGCCAACGCCGGCTGCATACATCAGTTTTTCCTGCTCGGCCATACGTAAAGCTTCATGACAGTCAAAGTAAGCAAATTCTGAGACTTCCCCGTCACGATTGACCGGCTCAACGCCTTCCTTGATTACTGCTTCGTAATTACGAACCACTTCACGCAAATAACCTTCAGGCACAGGCAACTCTTGAACAAAGCGAGCACTTTCACGAATGCGGACATCGTCTGCCGTCAGTCCCGCTTCTTCATATAGCTCACGGTATAGCGCGTGTTCAGGCTCTTCGCTTGCTTTCACTAAACCCGCTGCAAGACTATCCCATAAACCGCCTCCGATTGTTTTTCCCGGTCGACGGCGCGCCAAAATCACCTGTCCCTTCTCATCGTAAGCAGTAAGCCGAATCGAAGTGGTCATTAGCCCTAACTTACGACATAAAAGACGCGGTGCCTGACAAAAAACAGCATCATAGACCGTTGCTCGAACATCAACTAATTCACCAGCATCATCGGGCAATTCACCAAAATCAGCCAAAATACGAGCAGCTTTTTGCATAGCAGCGGTTCGAGCTACGACAGAACGACAGTTCTCATCGGTCAAAGTCAAGCGCTCAGTTAAGCGAAAGTCGCTTGTGGAACCCGCAAGCTTCATTGCAAGGGTCTTTTTGACGCAACCGATGATTTCACCGCCTGCTTGAAAACGCACGAAATCTGCAGGAATCGGCTGAGTGAGCCGATCCTTTAAAACGGTGTAGGTCTGATAGACCGACTGAGCCGAAAGTTCGCTCATAGGCAATTCTCCTACTTTAAGCTTTAGGCTTCAGGACGCATATGCGGGAAAAGCAACACGTCACGAATGCTTGCTGCATCGGTAAGCAACATCACAAAGCGGTCGATGCCAATGCCGCAGCCGCCTGTCGGAGGAAGGCCAAATTCAAGCGCACGGATGTAATCAGCATCATAGTACATTGCTTCATCGTCGCCATGGGCTTTAGCATCAGCCTGAGCCTTAAAGCGAGCTGCTTGGTCTTCCGGATCATTCAATTCGGAGAAACCGTTCGCCGTTTCACGTCCAGCGATATAAAGCTCAAAGCGTTCGGTTAATTCAGGATTGGTGTCCGAAGCACGGGCCAAAGGCGAAATTTCAACCGGATAATCGACAATAAAGGTCGGATCAATGAGTTTAGATTCAGCCACTTCTTCAAAAAGAGCCATCTCTAAAGCACCGCGACCCACGTAGTCGGGCTGCGGAGCACCGAGGCGCTTTAATTCATTGCGAAGGAAAGCTTCATCATCGAGCTTTTCATCCGTGTACTGCGGAGCGTACTTTTGAATAGCCTGACGAGGCGTGAGACGATCAAAGGGCTTACCCAAGTCAATATCGTGACCCTGATAGTGAACCATCGTCGTGCCGTTAACTTCTTGGGCAACATGGCGAAGAACGGATTCGGTGAAGTCCATCTGATCCTTATAGGTCCAATACGTTGCATAGAATTCCATCATCGTGAATTCCGGATTGTGACGAATGGACAAACCCTCGTTGCGGAAGTTGCGGTTTAATTCAAACACACGTTCAAAGCCACCCACGACCAAGCGCTTCAAATAAAGTTCTGGGGCAATACGCAGATACATATCCATATCGAGCGCATTGTGGTGCGTGATGAAGGGCTTGGCATTGGCGCCGCCCGGAATCGGGTGCAGCATCGGCGTTTCCACTTCCATAAAGCGGTTAGCCAACATGAAATTACGGATGCTCGCAATGATCTTGCTGCGCTTGATGAAACGTTCACGGCTCGCCTCATTCATGATGAGGTCAAGATAGCGCTGGCGGTAGCAGATTTCCTGGTCAGCCAAACCGCGGAACTTTTCAGCCAACGGGCGAATGGCTTTACTCATGAGACGAATCTTATGAACGCGAACAGACAATTCACCGCGCTTTGTCTTAAAGATCGTGCCTTCTGCAGCCACGATATCACCGATATCCATGTTCTTGAATTCGGCGTAGGCTTCCTCACCCACCTCAGAAGGAGAAAGGAAGTACTGCATCGTACCGGTAACATCGCGCACTGTAGCAAAAGCGGCTTTACCCATCACGCGCTTGAGCATCATGCGGCCCGAAACAGCCACCGTGTGAGCTTCGGCTTCGAGTTCTTCAGCGCTCTTTTCACCATAAGCTTCACGGATGTCTCCGAAAAGGTCCTTTCTCACAAAGTCATTCGGATACGCGTGACCGGTTTCGCGCCACTTAGCGAGCTTAGCGCGACGCTCAGCAATAATATGATTTTCTTCTTCGGCCGTCACGGCGGCTTCTTGCACTTTGTTTTCTGCCATTTTCATGTCCTTTTATTTGCGCCGATTAGACGCCTTGTTTGAGGCTAGCCTCAATAAATTGATCAAGATCACCATCCAATACTGCCTGAGTATTGCCGGTTTCCACATTGGTTCTTAAATCTTTTACCCGCGACTGATCGAGCACATAGGAGCGGATCTGGTGTCCCCAGGCGATGTCGCTTTTTGCATCTTCAGTTTGTTGCTGAACTTCACGGCGCTTGCGCATTTCCGCTTCATAGAGTTTAGCCTTCAACTGACTCATGGCCTGCTCTTTGTTTCGGTGCTGACTGCGGTCGTTTTGACAGACCGTCACAATGCCAGTCGGAATGTGCGTAATACGCACCGCAGATTCTGTTTTTTGAATGTGCTGGCCGCCCGCTCCAGAGGCACGGAAAACGTCAATGCGCAGATCGGCTGGATTAATTTCCACTTCGAAGCTGTCGTCAATTTCCGGATAAACATACACACTGGCAAATGAGGTATGGCGACGAGCATTTGCATCAAAGGGACTTTTTCTCACTAAACGGTGCACACCTGTCTCTGTGCGAAGCATGCCGTAAGCGTAATCGCCCTGAATATAGATCGTGCAGCCTTTGATGCCCGCCACTTCACCTTCGGTTTCTTCCTGCAATTCAACCGTAAAGCCTTTTCTTTCTGCGTAATGTAAATACATTCGCTCGAGCATGCTTGCCCAATCCTGAGCTTCTGTGCCGCCGGCGCCCGACTGAATTTCGAGGTAACAGTTGGCCGGATCCATCGGTTGATTGAACATCCGTTGAAATTCCAACTTTTCAACGGATTTTTCCAATTCAAAGACTTCTTCTCCCACCACTTCTACGCTGGGATAGTCTTCTTCGGCCATTGAGAGCTCAAAAAGCTCTGCAGCATCATTGACGCTTGAAGTGAGCTTTTTAAAAAGCCCCACAGTGTCATCCAGGCGTTTTTTTTCTTTACTGACTTTTTGCGCGTTTTCCGGATCATCCCATAAAGTGGGATTTTCCATTTCGCGATTGACTTCTTCTAACCGGCGTTCTTGTCGGTCGATGTCAAAGATACCCCCTCAGCTCCACTAAACGAGCTGTGAGGTCCGAGATCTTGGCCTCAATTAGGTTTATACGCTCAGCATCCATCTTGATAGATATTGATATAAATTGATAAAAATGTTGAAATGTTTGATTATAAAGTAATTATCGTGTCTTTGAAGACAGGGTTGAGCGCTTTTAAGCCATTGAGCCACTTAATGGCTCCCAGTTTCCATCGCAGTCTCAAAATTTTTGACCGATCATAGAGCTGATCGAGTGTCACCTCTAAGGGCTTGCCTGCAAATCCTAAAACCACGCGGTTACCTTCATCAATTTCGGGCATCACAAGTGTTCTGCCCTCAAATGCCTCATTAATGGCTGAGAAACTTTTATCAAAACGGCTGCCAAATAAATTAAAACTGGCAACCGCCCCTTTTTTATTCATTGCTCTGCGGCAAAAGCCGTAAAACTCAACATCATCGTAGACTGGTCCCTGAGCATCCTCGTCATAAATATCCACTTGAAGCCAATCGGCAGGATTAAAGTCTTGGCGAGCCGCAATAAAGGCTTTGGCATCTGCCAGATGAATTTCAAAGCGATCATCCGGCATCGGACATTTAAACCATTGATGTGCACTCATAACAACGTTTTCTGAGATTTCAGCCACATCAATTCGAGCGTTCGTGTTTTTCCAGCAAAATTTTGTTAGAGACGCCGCTCCAAGCCCAAGTTGAACAATCTGGCTGGGTTCAGGGTAAAACAAACCACAAGCCATCATCTGCCTGGGATATTCCAGTACCAATTCATAAGGGCGTCTGACTTTCATTGCGCCCTGTATCCAAGGAGAACCAAAATGCAGATAGCGAAATCCGTCTTCTTCGGAAAAAAACAAGTTAGGACAAGGATCGGAATCGTGACGATGATTTTTCATAGTAAAAAGCCGCTAAAAATATGCGTCTTATTTTAAAAGACGATTTTTTAGAAAAACACTGCATTAGACGAATATTTTTACTGATATGGAAAGCTGTAACTGCTCTTTGTTAAAATTTCCGGCCTTTGTTGTACCCTCCTAAATGAAAGGAATAGAAGTGGCTGATGTTCGAAACCACCTCCTCTCTTTTAGCGTGTTGGCTCTTTTAAATGCTCACCATCCTGGTGCTGCAGCCGATACGTTCCTAAACTTAAAATCCCAAAAATTTCTTCTTGATGATTTGCCAGGCGACTCGGGCTATTACACCTTCAAAGATATCGAAGGAGATGTTCAAGTTCGCTCAGAAAGTGCTACCGTGATCGAAATAGAATCTTCGGGATTACCCAATACGGCAGATGACTATTCATCATTGACCTTTTTAAGGCAGCGCTCCGGTTCATTAAATCCTAGCAATGAAACTTCGATAGAAGTTCAGGTTGAAAATATTGATTCAGCAATCGGTCTTGAGCATGAGGACTTTAACGGTTTTGGTCCTGAAGCCCGCTCTTTTAGTTTCAGCCTTAAAGCTAATGGCGAAAAACCGATGGAATCATTAATTGCCTGGTCACTTTATGAATCCCACTTAAAGACTGAATCACTTCCCGAGATTCTCGATATACGAGTACGCTCAGCAACTAACATTGAAGAAGGTCCAGTTGTTGCCATTTCTTCTCTTTCATCTACTTTTGACTTCAAGGGTTCGCTTAGGGTGAGCGCTTTAGCGGATGACTCTGGTAGCGACAATGTTTACGCCCTTGATCTTTCCGATAGCCGATTCAATTTAGTCAGTACCGGTCAGAGTTTCATTGCAGGGGACATCCGATTTGATGACTCCTCTTCAGTCTCGATTACACTCTCAAACCCTGATGATCAATTCATCGGCCGGATGGTTAACGCCGGCAGTGAAGGTGCCAAAGCCTCTATGAGCCTTTCAAACGGCGCTCAGTGGTTCGCTCACGGGAAAAATTTTATTAATCGCTTTGAGTGGAAAAAAGGCGGTATTTTAGATCTCACCCAAACAACGCAACCTGTCTCAATTAAAACCATTGGAACCATCACGGGTAGCTGGGAAAGCCTCTCGGGCGAAGGCATTGAAAATACCACGCTCATTGAAGACGGTGCGGTTTTACGCGTGAGTATTTTTGATCAAGATAAAGAAAGCAATCTGTACAAACTGCACCTGGGAGAAGTCACCCCCATCAGTCCCGATGGCTCCCGGATCTATCTCGAAGTTTTAGATAAACGAAGCGATAAAAATTCGGAAAATCTCGATATAGGACTCCTACAAGTCGATGGCATGGATTTAAGCAACAAAGTTTTTATTGAATCTGTGCCGTCTTACTATGAAACAGCGTTAGGTTCTTTTAAAACGTACGCCAATATCGGCTCTGACGGCAAGGAAGGTTTTGTTATTCACAATATGGCAACAGACTTACTGGGTCCTTCAACCCTTGTGAAAAACACGCTTGACTTTACCTCCGCTATCATCGTTTCGCATGAACAAAATGCCGAACGGCTCTTTTCTTTTGTGACTGACCGCCTTTCTCAAAACGAAGAAAGAGGGCTTTGGGTCTCAACCTTTTTCCAAGAAACCGACTTACATTTACAAAATCAATCCCGCAATACTTCTCTTCAGACACGCTCTTTTGCACTAGGATACGATGCAGATATCAAGCTGCCTCTTTTTCAAAAAGGTAGCGCGGGTCTTTGGATCAGTCAAAACCGAAGTGAGACAGATCAGAGTGCTGCTTCAGGTGAAATGGATGAAACATCACTAGGTTTTTATCTTCATGGTCTCACTGACCAACACTATCGAGTCATCTTCTCGGGCCACTATGCCCTGGGGTCTAATGAGTTAAATACACCAGGTGCATTCGGTATTGATCACCGATATGCACACTCAAAGTTTCAATACGACACAACAAGCTATGGCTTCGGACTTTATTTAGGTTTCAGCCACCCGGAACTTAATCAAAGTGTTTTCTTTGAACCTTTCATGAGTGCCTATACCTACTGGATTGACTATGAGAGAAGTAATCGTTTCCAAAATGTACTCTTTGAGATTGAAAACAGCCATCAGTCTCTTGCCAAAGTCGGTCTAACGGGCGGTTATCGAAATGACGCTGCCAGTAGCCCCTGGAGTATTTTTGGACAGCTTGCCTGGGTACATAGATTTTCTAAACCTACTCGAGTCGAGGGATTTGAAGAAAATGAGCACGAAGCTTTTAAAACCGATGATCTGCAAGAATCTTATGGGTATTTGAAAGTCTCAGGACATTGGCAGGCAACCGATCATTGGCGGCTCTCGGCCAACGCCTCTGGTTTTATTTCAGAAGTGGTAAAACCCAGATATGAAGTTGGCCTTTCAGCTGCTTATCGCTTCTGAGTCTTATAAATAAATGGGGGCTCTTGGCCCCCTCTTGCATTTAAAAGAGCGTATCTATCGGTTCTTCAGACATTGCCTCAGAAGCTTCTGCTGTCTCTTTCTTGGGTAAAGATTTAAGATCTAAAGCTTTCCAACGAATATCCAGTTGCTTACCTTTTCTTGCACGGTGCCCCATGTGATACTCAAGGATCGTCTTCTTGACAGCATACTCACGATCTTTTCCGCCTCGACCAATGCCAGTTACCAAGACGCCTTCAGCATCTATGGGTTTAGCCACTAAAAGCGATTCGGTGAGATTAAGATCCATAAGGCTAACGCCTTTGCCACCACCCGGCAGTGTTCTTACCTCATTGATATCGTAGATAAGCAAACGACCTTGCTCTGATAGGCAAGCTAAAAGCGTTTGATTAGGGGCGACCACCTGAGGTGGTAGGATCTTCGTTTCTTTATCTGACACTTTAATAAAGTTCTTACCAGCTCGGACTCTTGCAAAGAGATCCTTAAACTGACAGATAAAGCCCATCGCATCACTCGTAGCCAAAACCACCCGATCTTCTGGCTTAGCAACGCAATAGCCGACAATGCTCGCCCCCTTTTCTAAATCAATGAAACTGTTGACGGGCAATCCGTCACCACGAGCACTCGGCAAATCAGAAACCGCTAAAGTGTAAACACGACCCGTATTGGATACTGCAACCATCTGATCAGTTGTGCGACACTCAAAGGAAACGGCAAAAGCGTCTCCCATCTTGTATGTCATGACAGAGGCATCATGACCGTGACCGGTGCGGCAGCGTACATAGCCCTTTTGACTAATCACAACCGTGACAGGTTCATCAACGACTGTTTGAGTCATTTCAGCCCGCGAAGCTTCTTCAATAAGTGTTCTGCGATCGTCACCAAACTCTGCAGCATCTTGAGCGATTTCCTTTGCCACTAAATTATTCAAAAGCTTCTCTGAGCCTAGAAGTCTTTCAAGTGAATGCTTTGTCTTATTTAATTCTGCCAACTCTGCTTCAATCTTTATGCCAACCAAACGGGCTAATTGACGCAGACGAATTTCCAGAATATCTTCAACCTGAATTTCACTTAATGGGAATCGGGCTAAAAGCGCCTGCTTCGGATCATCAGAGTCGCGAATGATGGCAATCACCTCATCCAAATTCAGATAGACTAAGTGACGCCCTTCCATAATGTGAATGCGTTCGAGCGTCTTTTGCAGCCTAAACTGCGAACGTCTACGAACGGTCTGTACTCTAAAAGCAAGCCACTCATTGAGAATATCAATGAGATTTTTTTGACGAGGTTTACCATCAGAGCCCACCATCACCAAATTCATGGAAACGTTGCACTCAAGACTTGTTTGAGCCAATAGAGCATTGACAAATTCGTTGCGATCCACGTTTTTGGTTTTGGGCTCAAACACTAAGCGAGTCGGGGTTTGTTTATCGCTTTCATCGCGAACTGTATCCAAAAGTGCAAGCATCGCAGCCTTGGCTTGCTGTTGCTCGGCAGAAAGCGTCTTTTTACCGGGACGAATCTTAGGATTCGTAATTTCACCCACTTCATTTAAAACGCGCTGAGCCGAAGTATTGGGCGGCAGCTCCGTCACAATCAGGCGCCAATGCCCTCTTTGCATTTCCTCAAAAGTGTAGCGGGCGCGCACTTTGAGCGTGCCACGACCCGTGCCATATGCTTCACGAATATCTTCTTTTTTACTGATGAGCTGACCGCCCATAGGGAAGTCCGGTGCGGGCAACACAGTCAGAATATCATCAAGCGTTGCCTGAGGATTATCCAAAAGCATCAGGCAGGCTGCTGCCACTTCCTTGATATTGTGAGAAGGAATCTCGGTAGCCATACCAACTGCAATACCGCTTGAACCATTGAGTAAAACAAAGGGCAGTCTTGCAGGCAGCATTTGCGGCTCTTGAAAGGCTCCGTCATAGTTCGGGACAAAATCAACCGTTCCTTCATCGATTTCGTCTAAAAGCAGACGTGAAATCTTCGTTAGCCTTGCTTCCGTATAACGCATAGCAGCCGCACCGTCACCATCGCGACTGCCGAAATTACCCTGACCTAACACCAGGGGATAACGCATATTGAAATCCTGCGCCATGCGTACCATTGCATCGTAGGCAGCCGTATCTCCGTGTGGATGGTATTTACCTAAAACGTCACCGACCACACGGGCACTTTTAACGGTTTTGGCTTCCGGCCGCCCAAGACCCATTTCGTGCATATCAAACAAAATACGGCGCTGCACGGGCTTTTGTCCATCACCAATTGCTGGCAGTGCACGGCCCTTCACTACGGACATGGCATATTCGAGATAGGCGTGGCTTGCAAAATGGGCAAGAGTGAGTTTTTCTCCGTCATCGCCCGACAGTACCGGTCTGGCTTCAAGCGGCACCATTTCTTCGTCAGGCTCTTCAGCTGCCGTTTCTGCAACTATTTCTTGCTCAGAGACTTCTTTCTGAAAATACCTAACAGATTCTTCAGGCGTTTTTTCAATTTCGGGCAAATCTTTTGTCTCTAAGGACTCATTTTCCCCCGTTTGATCGTTTTCTTTTTCGAGCTCGATTTCCTGCTCTTTGCTGTCATCACCGAACAAATCGGCCGAGAATAAATCTTCAGTCTGGTTTTTAGTCACGTCCGATCTCCTTAAATATCTACTTCAACCCGATCACCGTTGTTTTCCATCCACGCACGGCGCATTGCAGCTTCCGAACGTCCCATCAGCATGTCAAACATTTCACGGCTTTGTGTTAACGTCATATCTCCGAAAGTCACTGGCATCAAGCGGCGTGTTTCAGGATTTAACGTCGTTTCCCAAAGCTGCTGCTCACTCATTTCACCCAAACCTTTAAAGCGTGAAACCGTTACTTTTTCCATATTGACTTTGTCTTTTTCTAGCTTTTTGCGCTCAACAGCCAACTCCCGCTCATCAAGGCAGTAAATTGTTCGGGCCGGTTTTCGACCGGTCTTCGGTACATCCATACGGAAAAGCGGCGGACGAGCAACAAAAATATGCCCCTTGCGGATGAGCTCTGGAAAATGACGGAAAAAAAGTGTCAAAAGAAGCACCTGAATGTGCGAGCCGTCTACATCGGCATCGGCCATAATGCAGATTTTGCCGTAGCGCAGTTCTGACAAATCGGGGTGTTCTTCAGGACCATGGGGATCTACACCGATCGCCACAGAAATATCATGAATTTCGTTGTTGGCAAAAATACGGTCACGATCGACTTCCCAAGTATTTAATACTTTTCCCCGCAAAGGCAAAATGGCTTGGAAATCCTTATCGCGTCCCTTTTTAGCCGAGCCCCCTGCAGAATCCCCTTCAACCAAGAAAAGTTCATTTTTACTGATATCTTCACTTTCGCAGTCAGTAAGCTTTCCAGGTAAAACCGCAACGCTTGACCCTTTACGCTTGGTGACTTTCTTAGCAGAATTTTGCCGGGCTTGAGCTTGCTTGATTACAAGTTCTGCTAGTTTCTTGCCCTCTTCGACATGGCCGTTTAACCAAAACTCAAACTGCACACGCACAAAGTTACTCACTAAACGCAGCGCATCACGGTTATTTAAGCGCTCTTTAGTTTGTCCCTGAAACTGAGGATCGAGCACTTTGGCACTTAAAATAGCGCTGGCTCTAGCAAAGACATCTTCAGTTAAAAGCTTAACGTTCTTTTGCATGAGACCATGAGCTTCGATAAAAGCTTTAATAGCTAAATAAAGACCTTCTCGAAGACCAGACTCATGTGTACCGCCTGCAGGAGTAGGAATCAAGTTCACGTAGCTTTCACGCACAGGCGTTCCTTCTTCCTGCCAAGCCACCACCCAGCTTGCACCTTCACCAAGCGCAAAACCCATTGAGTCATCTGTCGCATAGCCGCTTGACTCAAAAGGCGGGATCATAGGCTCTGCGGTCATTTCTGAGAGCAAATACTCACGTAATCCCCCTTCAAACTTCCAGCTTTGAGTCGATTCATTTTTTTCATTAATGAAAACCACCTCGCAGCCCGGCATTAAAACGGCTTTGGATCGAAGCAGTCTCGTTAGCTGCTCGACTGGAATGTTGGGACTATCAAAATATTTCGGATCTGGCCAGACATGAACACGGGTGCCTGTGGCCGATTTCGGTCGCGGACTTTTTTGACTGCTAAGGGGCTCTATGACATCCCCGTCGGCAAAAACAATGCGGTGCTCTTTACCTTCACGCCAAACGGTAACTTCTAATCGTGTTGAAAGAGCATTAGTCACCGAAACGCCCACGCCGTGCAGACCACCAGCAAAAGAGTATGCACCGCCGGAATCTTTTTCAAATTTACCGCCTGCGTGCAGCTGAGTGAAGACAAGCTGTACGGCCGGAACCCCCTCTTCTTTATGAATGCCTACCGGAATACCGCGACCATCATCAGTCACAGTGACAGAACCGTCTTTATGAAGCACCACTTCTATTCTTGAAGCCCCACCAGCCAAGACTTCATCGCTGGAGTTATCGATCACTTCTTGAATAATATGAAGAGGATTATCGGTAAGGGTATACATCCCCGGGCGCTGTTTAACCGGTTCCAATCCCTTTAGAACTTTAATGCTGGATTCACCGTATTCCGAACGTTTAATAGTAGCCATTGAAAATTAATCCGTATACCAAAATAAGACCGCCCGCCAAGAAGGCACAAAAACAATTTTTTGTCTGTTGTTTAAATCACAGGCTCTACCGCCTCAACACTATCAAAAAATTAATGCAAGCCCACTATTTTAATGATTATTCAAGAGAATTTTGCTCAGAATTTGAGCAGGTCATGGCGGCCCCGCCGGGACTCGAACCCAGAATTACAGCTTAGGAGGCTATCGTGATATCCTGTTTCACCACGGGGTCGCACACGTATGTAGAGTCGACCATTTTAATGATTTTTTCCCCAATTGTCTGACTAAGACAGATTGAGGAACTCGATTCTTTTAAAGTTCTGGGCCTTTTTGAAAAATTCCTCGGCAATTTTTTTTGTAAGACTCTTGCGTTCCTTGTCGATGTTGTGTATAGTTCACAGCCTTGATTCCCCGATAGCTCAGTTGGTAGAGCGACGGACTGTTAATCCGCAGGTCGTTGGTTCGAACCCAACTCGGGGAGCCACACAATTCACATGATTGAGTTCGATTCGTTGAACTTCTTCATTCCCCGATAGCTCAGTCGGTAGAGCGACGGACTGTTAATCCGCAGGTCGTTGGTTCGAACCCAACTCGGGGAGCCACATTTAAAAAGCTCGTCACACGACGAGCTTTTATTTTTTTGACAGACTTTAGACCGGGTCACGATTTAATCGTGATCCGGTACGAAGATCAGTCAATTTCTTTTAAGAATTCACTTGTGAGTGCTAAGCCTTTTTTGAGGACTTCCTTATTATTTGCGTAACCGATACGTACATAACCTTCGGTATGCAAGGCCGAGCCCGGCGTAAACATCACGCCCTTTTCCTTAACCAAGCGTTCACAAAATTCGTGCGATGACAACTTTGTATCAATTTTCACAAAAGCTGTCGTTCCCGCTTTCGGCTTAACGTAGCTAACCCTGGGCTCACTTTTTACCCAATCATCTAAAATCTGCAGATTTTCGCGAACGATTGCCCTGTTTCTTTGCAAAATTTTATCCTTTGCAGTCAGAGCTAATTCTGCGAAGTACTCATCAATCATACCGACACTGATTGTGTTGTAGTCGCGATGATGCAATACTTGAGCAATTAAGGACTGAGGACCCGCAATCCAACCAAAGCGTAAACCGGCCAAGCTAAAGACCTTGGACATACTGCCCGTACTGATCCCCTTTTCATACAAGTCGGCAACAGAGGGACTGTAAAGCTCTTCTTGCGTTAAACCACGATAGACTTCATCGCACAATACCCATGCGCCAACTGATTTTGCAATAGCGCAAATTTCTTTGAGCATCGCCTCATCCATCAATGCGCCTGTTGGATTATTTGGGTTATTGATGCAAATCAGTTTAGTTTGAGGTTTAACCATTGCGCGTAATTCATCCAAATTAGGCAAGAAACCGTGCTCAGGCTTTAAACGTAAGGTTTCAATGTTTGCTCCGAAACTTTCAGGAATTGAATAGTGCTGCTGGTAAGTTGGAATCACAGAAATGACGTGATCACCCGGTTCAACCAAGGTTTCGTGAACAAGCATATTGGCACCAATACACCCATGGGTAGTCACCACATTGGCGGCCGTCTGCTTTTGATATAAACCAGCAATTAATTCACGCACTTTGATGCTGCCTTCAATCCAACCGTAAGTCAGTTTCTTCGGCAACAGATCACGCGTCATCTCTTCTGGTGTTTTATCTGCCATTTCAAGTAGCTCTTCAACCGTTACTGACTCCACACAGGTCTCTGCAACGTTATAGGCACACTTGGTTTCCCACTCATTCATCCATTGTTCAACACCGAATGCTTCGATTTTCATCCTTGCCACCTTTATTGTTTTTGAATTTGATTGAACACAGCTAAAGCCACTGCAACATCTTCAAGACCTTGACCGATCGAACGGAAAAAGACAGGTTTATCATAGGCCGGAAGAGGCACTGCCCGATTAACCAAAGCTCCCAAATCCGCCTTGACGGCTTCGGGTTTCCAGTAACCGGCTTCAATAGCCAGTTTCATTTCACCGGCTACCGTAGCCGTTGTTGCCGTGCAGTCACAATAGACGTCCATTGATGCAAGCATTGCTGGATCAATTTCGTGAGCACAGGCTACATTGGTGGAAATGGATGTAATCAGCGGAGCACCCTCAATATCCTTAGCACTGATGACAGCATCGGCAGCACTTGTACAAAGCAAAATCACATCTGCGCCTTCCAAAGCCTCAGCTTTTGTGCCTGCAAACTCCACCAACCCGTTGCCTGCTTGTAAGAAGGCCTCTTTTTTATCTTCCGAGAGCTCATGGCTATTTAAAGACCAGACACGAATGCTTTCCCATTTTCTCAAGCCACTGACGTAACGAATATGCGCCAATGCCTGTGCGCCGGATCCGATGACAGCCAAGTGTTTTGCATTCTCTTTGGCCAAGTACTTCACAGCAACGGCTGTTGTCGCTGCTGTGCGCTCAAGCGTTAAACGCGAGCTGTCGGTCAAAAGTAGAGGCTCTCCGGTTTGCGTCGACATCAAAAGCGTCCAAGCTGTGACCGTATAACCCTTTGGCTGCACAATAAAAGGAGAGGTTTTAAGACCATATACCCCAGCACTCATCCAGACACCAGAGTAATTGATAAAGTCACCTTTATTGTCCGGGAAAAGTGTCTGAACCTGTTTAGGCTGGACAGCCTCATTGCGTCCCAAAGCACCAAACATGGCTTCAACGGTTGAAAACACATCCACTTTCGGAAGAACTTCAAGCGCCTCTTTTTCAGTCAGAGTGAGTACGGCCATTTTTAGACTCCGCAATGCAAAATATTTAAACGAGCCTTAGCACGGGCAATCTGCTCATTGACCCGTTCAGGAGCAGTACCACCAAAAGAGTGTCTGGCTGCAACACAAGCCTCTAAAGTGATGTATTGATGGATGTCAGCATCAATCGCATCGGAAAATTGTTTGTATTCTTCAAGCGTCATCTTTTCTAGATCTGTGTTGTGCTTGATGCAATAGTTCACGATGTGGCCAACAATGTGGTGAGCCTGTCTGAACGGGATGCCTTTGCGGGCAAGATAGTCAGCGAGGTCCGTGGCATTGGAATAACCGCGGCCAGCCCCGATTCGGGCCTGATCGGCATTAACAGTCATCTTTTCAAGCATGGGCTTTAAGATGCGCAAACTCATATGAAGCGTATCCACAGAGTCAAAAGTGGGCTCCTTATCCTCACTCATATCGGTATTAAATGCCAAAGGCAATCCCTTCATCATTGTCAACATTGCCTGCAGATTGCCGAAGACGCGTCCAGCTTTGCCACGAATCTTTTCAGCAATATCCGGATTTTTCTTATTGGGCATAATCGACGAACCCGTACAGAAGTCATCCGAAAGATCAAAGAAATGAATATCCTGGCTGGTAAAGAGCACAATTTCTTCGCATAACCGACTTAAATGCATAATGCAGATAGCCGCCGCCGAATCCGTTTCAATTAAATGGTCTCGGTCACCGATAGTATCCACTGAGTTTTCACTTGGACCGTCAAACTCCATTTCTCTTGCTGTCATTTCACGATCAATCGGGAAGGTGGTGCCGGCCATCGCGGCAGCACCCAGCGGACAAACATTCAGACGCTTATAGGCATCTTCAAAACGACCGATATCCCGTTCAAGCATCCAGAAATAGGCCATCATCCAATGCGAAAACAAAATGGGCTGACCGGTCTGAAAGTGTGTATAGCCCGGAAACATTACTCCCATGTACTGCTCGGCTTTGGCAATGATGCTGCGCTGCAATTCACGAATCGCTTTGATAATTTCACGAATGGCGTGACGCGTGTAGAGACGAACGTCAAGCTGGGCCTGGTCGTTGCGCGAACGAGCCGTATGCATCTTGCCGCCCACGGGGCCAACGAGCTCTGTTACACGACGCTCGATAGCCATCTGAATGTCTTCATCGGCCACATCAAATACAAAACGGCCGTCCTCAACTTCTTTTCGGACGGCCTGCAGCCCCTTCAAAATAGCCTCAGCTTCTTGCTGGGTCAAAATCTTTTGTGCAGCCAACATGTGCACATGGGCCGTGCTGCCGATAATTGAAAAAGGAGTCACTCGCTTTTCAATCAAAATGGTCGCGTTAAATTCCTGAACCAAATGATCCATCGGCAGATCAAATCGTCCGCCCCACATTGCATCAGACATAGCATTTCTCCGAAATAAAAGGTGAATTTATTTTATTCCGGCTCCTAACTTTTAAAAAGACCCCCAACCGATAAAAAAAATTATTTTTGTTTCTCAAAAAATACACTATAAATCGGAAAATATGCCACATATTTCGCTATTCATGGTATATATAGTGTATTGCTTGACAGCAAGAGAAAAAATTTTCGTCCAGGTATTGATATCGCGATCATTTATCCCTAATATCGCGGTGTCAAACAACCAAAAACTGTTAAATGTGTTGACCACCGTATCGGGGGAGACAACCTCCGAGAAAAACGCGAGATGGACGTTTGGACGACGAACATCTTTTTAAAACACGTTGTTATTGTCGGACTAGCTTCGAAGCGAGAAATTACTCGTCGAAGACAAGATCCTGAGTCCTTGGGTAAAAGCCTGTACCCTCGGCGCTAGAACGCAATGACAGCACTTTGGGGGAAGGCATTATGAACTCCCAAAACGTTACGGCGAACAACGAGTCCCAATTTCAACGCTCGATGCAATTGCGCCACCTTATCATGTTGAGTCTTGGCGGCGTGATCGGCAGCGGACTCTTTTTTGGAACGGGTCATATCATTGCAAACGTCGGTGCCTTTGGCACGGTGCTTGCATACTTGATCGGTGCATTTATGGTGTATCTGATCATGCTGAGTTTGGGCGAACTGTCCGTGGCTCATCCTGAACCCGGTTCTTTCCACCTTTATGCGAGTAAGTACATCTCCCCGGCCTCGGGTTTTGCCGTCGCCTGGCTGTACTGGCTCAACTGGACTGTCACGCTCGGTACAGCCTTCACAGCCGTAGGCTTTGCCATGCAATACTGGTTCCCTCAGGTTCCAGTGTGGTCCTGGTGTTTAATTTTCGGGGCGATCATCTTCCTGCTGAACGTGATCGATACACGCTTTTTTGCTGAAAGCGAATTTTTCCTTTCAATCATTAAAGTGGTCACCATTCAGGTTTTCATCGTCTTGGGCGCTTGCGCTTTCTTTGACGTGATTCCTTTTGGTGAATCAGGCTCTCCTGGCTTAACGCACCTCGTGGGAGAAGGCGGTCTACTGCCAAACGGCATCACGCCTTTGCTCTTTACAATGGTGACGGTCTGCTTTGCCTACTCCGGCACTGAATTGATCGGTGTTGCTGCCGGTGAAACCAATAATCCTGAAAAAGTGATCCCCATGGCAGTGCGTGCCTCGCTTCTGCGTCTTGTGATTTTCTTTGTGGGTACGGTTTTAATCGTGGCAACGCTTTTGCCTTCAGAAGCAGCTACGGTCTCAAAAAGCCCCTTTATCACGGTTTTTGAGCAGATGGGCATTCCCTACGCCGCGGATATTTTCAACTTTGTGATCATCACAGCTATTCTGTCTTCGGCCAACACCGGACTTTTTGCCTCCGGCCGCATGGTGTGGTCTTTGGGCCACGACGGAATGATGCCTGCAGGATTAGCTAAGCTCAATAAACGAGGGGTTCCGGTCAATGCTTTGGCTTTCAGTATGCTGGGTGGTTTGCTTGCATTGGCCTCCAGCGTCATGGCTGCCGACACCGTTTTTGTGATCCTCACCTCCATCGTGGGCTTTTCCACGGTTGCAGTGTGGCTTAGCATCTGCATTGCACACTATCGATTCAGAAAGCAATTCCTGGCTTCCGGCCACAGTCTTTCTGAACTTAAGTATGTGAGCCCCTGGTTCCCCTGGGTGCCGATTGTAGGTGGCGCGATGTGCGTGATCGTGATGGTCGGTATGGGCATTGACCCTGACCAACGCATTGCTCTGTATTGCGGTGTTCCCTTCACAGTGCTTTGCTATGTGATTTACCATCTAACTCAAAAAATGAAAAAAGGCGGTATGAACCGAAAGGTGCAAACCGAACGAAGCGGCGCGATGGCGAGCTGATTTTCAGATTAAACCTGCAACAAAAAACCTCGGTTGTTATATCAATCGAGGTTTTTCCTTTTCTTGGATTAAAAACGGCTCTCGTCCTTTAAAACGTCTACCCCTTGGGGAACCTTAAAGGTAAAGTCTGATGCTTTTAATTTGGCATTAGATTGAAAATCATCAAACTGCAAATGTGTTTGCTGCCCGAAATTATCCTTCAACATCATCTTTTTAGGCACGCCGTTTTCAAAGCCTATTTTCACCTCTGAAAAAGCATTTGAGTCATCTTTAGGTACGGCCCGAAGCCACTGCAGGCCGTCGTTACTGTCAATGTTTTGGACATGGAAATCTTTTCTAAAATCCTGTGCGCCGAATAATAGTGAAGCAGGTGAGGCAGGAATCGCCCCGGTTAAAGCTTTCTGAGTAACCTGAGCGAGCTCTGTGTCATAAAGCCAAAGTGTTTTTCCGTCAGTAACAATCAGTTCCTCAAACGGTGCCTGATAATGCCACTTAAATTTCCCGGGACGCAAAAAAGCAAAATCACCACTTCCCGCGCCCTCTTTACTTTCACCTTCACGCGTAAAAACTTTCTGTTCAAACTTTCCCTGCGCACTCGTCACTGTTTTTAAAAAGTGACTCAAGTCATCAGTGGCGGCTGCATAAGAAACAGCTGTCCAACCCAAAACCGCGGCACTGAGAAACAATTTATAAAAATTTTTCATTAAAGCTCCTCGTTCTTTCTCGCGTTAATGGTTCGGCGGCCGCTGGAGTCGGCCGGACTCACAATGCCTTCGGCTTCCATATCTTCAACAATATTCGCCGCTCTCGGATAACCCACGCCTAAGCGTCTTTGCAAATAGGTCACAGAGCACTTATTGCTTTCAATGACAATCTGTACGGCTTTATCAAAAAGCGGATCTTTTCTGCCGCCGTTTGTACCGCGAGGCTCATCAGATTCAGCACTTTCCTCTTCTTCACTCACAAGCACATCATCAACATAGTTGGGTTTAGCCATCTGTCTGAGCGACTGCGTAACTCGCTCCAATTCTTCATCTGTGACAAAGGCCCCTTGGATACGCTCGAGCACTTGCAGACTTGGCATCTTAAAGAGGAAATCACCGTTGCCTAAAAGATTTTCTGCACCGGTTTGGTCCAAAATAATTCGACTATCAGAGCCCGTTGCTACCTGGAAAGCGGCGCGCGAGGGAATATTGGTGCGCAAGAGGCCGGAAATTACATCAGCACTCGGGCGTTGAGTTGCTAAAATCAAGTGAATTCCTGCTGCACGAGCTTTTTGGGCCAAGCGGATAAGCGACTCTTCCACACCCTTTTTATCGACCATCAGCAAATCAGCCAATTCATCGACTACTACGACAATGTAAGGCAGCTCCTCAAGCTCAATATCCTCACCCGCATTTTTTGCAAGCGGATTCATTAACGGCTCGCCGTTTGCCCGGGCTTCCCTTACCTTTGCGTTATAGCTTTCAAGGTTGCGAACTTTAATGCTGTGAGCAAGCTTATAGCGTCGCTCCATCTCTTTGACGCACCATTGCAGACCATGCTTAGCCTCATTCATTTGATCGACAACCGGACAGAGCAAATGAGGGATGTCTTCGTAGTAAGCAAATTCAACCTTCTTTGGGTCAATCAAAATGAGTCGCAGCTGAGAAGGTTCAAACTTATAGAGCAACGACAAAATCATGCTATTGACGCCAACAGACTTACCTGAACCTGTGGTACCGGCCACAAGCAAGTGAGGCATCTTCGCTAAGTCCACCACAAAAGGTTCACCTGTAATGCGCTTACCTAAGCAAAGCGGTAAAAGCGCCTTAGTTTTTGCAAAATCCTGAGAGCCCAACAATTCTGAAATTCGCACCAACTGGCGGCGAGGATTGGGCACCTCAATACCCATATAAGGCGTATTGGGCACCGTATCGAGGACCCGCACGGACTGCACAGATAAAACTCGGGCCAAATCCGCTTCTAAACTTTTTACGCTGGCGCTCTTTACGCCCTCGGCCAACTCAATTTCGTAACGCGTCACAACCGGCCCAGGGTTAGCAGCCTTCACCTTCACGGAGACACCGTAGCTTGAGAGCTTACTTTCAATTAATCCGCTCATCACGGCCAATGATGCCTTATCAATTGAAGGCTCTGAGTTACCCGCCGGATCAAATAGACGCAAAGAAGGTCGAACGGGCTGCGTCGTATCTTCAAAAAGTGTTTCCTGCTGCGCTTCAAATGCCACTTCTGACTTTTTCACTTTTGCCTGAGGATTGATCACAGGACGAGGCGCTGCAGGCACAATGGGCTCTGAAGGCACCTCTGCATCAGCACTTTGAGCAGGCACTGCAGGCTCTGGTTTAAATTGCTGAACCAATTCTTCCTGAGCAGTTTTTCCTTTTTGCTCAACGACTCTAGCTTGATGACGATCGGTGAAAAAATGCCAGAAACGATCCAGACGGGTTCCGATTTTTTCAGCAACATTAAGCCAAGAAAAATCAAAAAAGATGGAGGCTCCGCACATAGCGCAAACTACCATCAAAATCGTCAGCCCCAAGGCCCCAACCACAGGAGTGGAGGCCGTCATCACCGTCTGACCTAAAATGCCGCCCGCCATTCCCGGCAGAGGTTGGGCGAGGTAATAAAGGCGCAGCGCTTCAAGCGAAGTGCTTGCACAAAGCAAAATCATCAGTCCAAAAAGATGACTGATTTTGCCAAAAGGCGGCTTTTTATAACTGGGACTCACGGCACGCCAAGCACTCATTAATCCGACTGGCACCAGCCAGTAAGCTGACCATCCCAGTGCAAAAAGAGCAATATCGGATACCCAAGCTCCTAAAAGACCGATCCAATTTTTAGGCGCCACATTTGGTGCAGCGTGAGAAAACGAGGGATCTGTCTGGTTGTAGGAAATAAGCATTAAAAAATAAAGAACAGAACAGACTAGCAGGATGAGGCCTACAACCGATCCGAGCTTTACTTTTTTTCGTGATCCCGCTTCAGCAATAGGGTCGTTGACTACGGCTCCGACGGTCACGGGGAGCTGTGCGGCCTTAGCACGGGAAGATTTACGAGCGGACGGTTGCAATATGTTTTTCTTCGCTTTTTCTTTAATCAGTGCCGGTTTTTTCATCAAAAAATCAATCTGAAATGAACCCTCTAATTGTACGGGCTTTGCTCACAGTTTGAGCGTTTCTTGAACAATGTTTTCAAATTTTCGCATCTTTTTGCAGACGGTCTCGGATACAATGATTTAGTTAACGATTAATTTGAGGTACAGATATGTCAGAGACGATTCAACACGAAAAGCTCATCATTATCGGTTCGGGTCCAGCAGGCTATACGGCAGGCGTTTATGCTGCCCGCGCCAATTTAAATCCATTGCTCATTACAGGTATGGAACAAGGCGGGCAGCTCATGACCACATCGGAAATTGAAAACTGGCCCGCTGACGTCAACGGTACTCAGGGTCCGGAACTTATGCAGCGCTTTATGGATCATGCAGAGCGCTTTGGCACTCGAATTGAATACGATGTCATCACAGCCGCACATTTAAAAGAAAAGCCGATTCGTCTTGAGGCCGATTCCGGTAAAACCTTTACGTGCGATGCGCTCATCATTGCCACAGGAGCGAGCGCCAAGTATCTAGGTTTAGAATCCGAAACGCTCTACAAAGGTCGCGGCGTATCGGCTTGCGCCACCTGTGACGGGTTCTTTTACCGCAAAAAACCTGTTGCCGTTGTTGGCGGTGGTAACGCCGCTTTAGAAGAAGCGCTTTATCTAGCTAATATCTGCAGTACTGTACACCTTATCCACAGACGAGATACTTTCAAAGCCGAACCTATTATGGTCGACAAGCTCATGCAAGCGGTCAAAGAAAGCAAAATCGTCCTGCACCTTTTCCGTGAAGTCAAAGAGGTACTCGGCAACGATCAGGGAGTAACCGGTGTGCTCTTAAAGAGTACTAACGGCAAAGACGACGAGACCCTAACGGTTGACGGGATCTTCATTGCAATCGGTCACTCACCTAATACAAAAATTTTTGCCAATGAGCTTGAGCTCAAAGACGGCTATATCGTCACCAAAGGAACCGGCACTCACGCAGCAACAGCTACAAATATTGAAGGAGTTTTTGCTGCTGGCGACTGTCAAGATCCGGTTTATCGGCAAGCGGTCACCAGCGCTGCCACAGGCTGCATGGCAGCTCTTGACGCTCAGCGCTATTTGGAAAAACTGGGGTAGATCATGCGTGCCAAAGGTTTTGATGCGTTAAAGGGAATCCAAACACGACTGGCTGAAGAATCTGCCATTCGTGAAAAAGAAGAAGCCGCCAGACTAGAACGCCGTGAAAAAGCCGAAGACAACCGGGCGTTATTTGCGGCTGAAATGAAGCGAATTGGTGTTACTCCCGTTGAACGCGATCCGGCTGAAAAAGATCTTTTTGAAAAAGAAATGAAAAGGCTTGGCGTCGTTAAACTCGGAGGCAAAACCCATCGGACTGAAATTTCGAAAAAACCGCCGCGTCCCATCGTAGAGCAAACTGCCGTTAAGCTTCGGGCTGAAGTGGGCTTGTCAGACAACTATGATGGTGCTAGTGCCGATGATTGGGGCGATCGTGAATACATCGCTGTAGGTTGCGGCATTGACCTTGCGCAAAAACTCTCTCGAGGTTTGTGGCCTGTCGGGGCTCACTTAGATTTGCACGGCTACCGCACAGAACAAGCAAGACGCGCTCTCGTTGATTTTATTCTTCAAGCTCGCGAGGCTCACATTCGCTGTGTCCGAGTAGTCACAGGCAAGGGCATCAACAGCGGAGAGCAAGGCCCAGTTTTAAAAGGATTGGTGCGCCGGTGGCTCAGGCAAATGCGTGAAGTTCAGGCTTTTGTACAGGCTCCGATTGAAGAGGGCGGCTCCGGTGCCCTTCGAGTGCTTATTGCTAAGAAGTTTTAGGAGGGATCATGGACATTTTGCAATTAATGCGTACGCGCTACACCACTAAGCACTACGATCCGACGCGCCGTGTGAGCGATGAGGATATGCAAACACTTTTAGAAGTACTTCGCCTATCTCCTTCCTCAACCAATATTCAGCCCTGGAAGTTCTACGTCATTGATACGCCTGAAATGAAAGAAAAAATCATGCCGGCTGTCAAAGACTTCAATATTGAACGCATGAAAGCACCGCAATTTATTTTCTTCACGGTTCCAACACACTTTAGTGAAGAGTATTTTGAGGAACTCTACAGACAAGAAGAAAAGGACGGACGATACCAAGGCTGGACAAATCCCGAGCGACCCGATGCGATCCGCATGACCTACTCTAGAAAATTTGATAACGATCCAGAGGGTCTCTTGCGTTACGCGAGTAACCAAGCTTTTATTGCTTTGGGGTGCGTCACCGTGGCAGCCGCTTCCCTTGGAGTAGATTCAACAATTCTGGGCGGACTCGACTTTGAGCTTTTGGATCAAATTTGCGGCTTCAAAGAAAAAGCTGAGCGCTCTGTCGTAGGAATTGCTCTGGGATACCGGGCCGAAAATGACTCTAATGCCAAACGACCTAAATCCCGTCTTCCCAAAGAACGCGTTATTGAATTTTTACGCTAAAAACAATCTCGCCGGATGTTTTTGAGAGAACATCCGGCTTTTAGTTTGCTGGTGTTTGCTGGTTAAACAGTTAATTTTGAAGTTTCCTCAAAATTTTCCAGTTCGCTATTCCAGACGTTAAGCGTTCCTTTTCTCATGTCGTAGTACAGTGCGTGTAACGCCAAAATGTCCGACTGTACCGCCTCTTCAATCCAGGGGTAGGAAAGCAGATTTTCCAGTGACAGCAATACCGCTGCCTCTTCACACAACCGGGACTTTTCGGCTACGGAAAGATTTTCATTTTCGGCGTCGATTTTATGCACAGCAGGACAAGCAAGTGACACCCAACGATTAATATAGCGCTCACTGCTGATTACATGCGGATTTAAAAGTCCGGCAATACCCCCGCAGTTGGAGTGCCCCATCACAACAATGTTTTTACGCTCAAGTGCTTAACGCCATACTCCACTGCTGCCATCACAGCATCATATTCTCCTGCTTTGTCAGGAGGCGGTACGATGGCTGCCACACTTCGTACAACGAAAAGTTCCCCGGGCTTACAGCGCAAAATAATAGCCGGATCGGTTCTTGAGTCACAACAGGCAATAACCAAGGTCTTTGGACTTTGTGAATGAGCCAACGACTCAAAGAATTCTTTTTCTTTGAGAAAATAGTTGGTTCGAAAGTGTTGGAAACCACCGATTAAATCGTGAAAGTTCTGCATGATTGCTTACTTTCTGAAAGCCATTTCCTGACGCGTTTTTGCAGAAAGTTCGTGGACTTTGAGCGCCCAGAAAGCCATGTGATCTAGCACTTCTTCGGGATATGTCCAGGAAAATTCTCCGTTATCACCCATATAGTGGTGCATGATGGCATCCATAGCTTTTACTCGGTCTTCACCCTTTAAGCGTTCAATGACGCCGCGCCCTACCACAGAAAAGTAGTTCTGACCTGAGCGGCAGGCTGGATTATCTTCAATAATCGTCGCAGCGGGTTCAGCTACGCAAAAACTCACGTGAGGATTTTTCTCGTAAAGATCAACTTTATGGCCTTCAGCGGCACCGTGAAAATAAAAAATCAGTCCGTCGTCATTGACTTCATAGCCGTAACTCAACGGAACAATATAGGGAAAAGGTTCATCGTGGATGGCAAGTGTTACCATTTTGCAGCGGTGCAAAAAAGCTTTGATGATGGTCGGATCATCAACGGCCCGATCCTGCCGACGCATTTCAGTATGAATAGTTGTCGTAATACTCATTTTTTAACCTTCAAAAAATGATTGATGAATGCATTGTAGTCGGTTTAGCTTTTCAAATTAAGGTGCTTACAGCCTTTGTTGCAACAAAGCCTTAGCCTGCTTAAGGTCAGACATCGTGAGTACCGGCAAAAAATTGGTAATTTCCTCAATAGGCCAATTCCACCATTGAGCTTTCTCTAAAAGCGCGATCAACTCATTGTCAAAGCGCTTTTTTACGACTTGAGCTGGGTTGCCTACTGCCACGCAATAAGCAGGGACGTCTTTTGCAACAACAGCGTAGGCACCAATAATTGCCCCGTCCCCGATTTTCACACCAGGCAAAATTTTTGCTTCTCGTCCGATTCAGACATCGTTGCCGATCACAATATCGCCTTTTTGTGGAAGCTCTGCTATGTGTGGTGTTGTCTGCTCACGCCAGAGTCCGCCCATGACATTAAAAGGATAGGTGCTGAGACTGTTGATGCGGTGATTAGCCGCTCCCATCATAAATTGGACACCTTGGGCAATAGCACAGAATTTACCAATAATGAGTTTATCTGGAAAAAATTCCGGATAATTAAACAACACACAGCGCTTTTCAAACTGTGTAGGGTCCTCAGCATCGTCATAATAACTGTACTCGCCCACCTCAATGTTCGGGACCTTAACAACGTTTTTAATGTATACGCTTGTACCGTATTCATTGGCAAAGATCTGACTGCAATCGGGAATCTGATGAATAGTGGCTCCTATTTAAGTCTCTGAAGGATTGGCAGCTCCCAACACACGTGCCTTGAGTTCTGCCAATTGATCTCGAATAGTTGCAGCTTTTTCAAAATCAAGATTTTTTGCATACTCAAACATCTGTTTTTCAAGCTTTTTAATTTGAGCCGAGAGTTCTTTTTCAGTCATGGAGCCCACATTTTCTGCAATGTCTTCCCGACTCGGGGCATCAGGACGATAAACACCGTCAATAATGTCACGAACTTCTTTTTTCACGCTCTTTGGCGTAATACCGTGTGCTTCGTTATAAGCCTTTTGCTTGGCTCGACGCCGCTCGGTTTCACCGATGGCGCGCTTCATGGAATCCGTTATTTTATCGGCATATAAAATGGCCGTGCCTGCGACATTTCTTGCCGCACGACCGATCGTTTGAATAAGTGAGCGCTCACTTCTTAAAAAACCTTCCTTGTCGGCATCTAAAATAGCCACAAGAGATACTTCAGGTATATCAAGACCTTCACGCAAAAGGTTAATCCCCACGAGTACATCAAAGACCCCAGCTCGAAGGTCTCGAATGATTTCTACGCGCTCAACGGTATCTATATCTGAGTGAAGATAACGCACCTTCACGCCATTATCATTTAAAAAGTCCGTGAGGTCTTCGGCCATGCGTTTAGTGAGCGTTGTTACCAAGACTCGCTCACCTTTTTTCACTCGTTCATTAATTTCAGACAAAACGTCATCGACCTGAGTCGCTGCGGGTCTAACAATCACCTCTGGGTCTACAAGACCGGTCGGACGGACCACCTGCTCGACCACCTGAGAGGAGTGTTCCAGCTCATAATCAGCAGGTGTGGCAGACACAAAAATACTGCGCCGCATCTTGCGCTCAAACTCATCGAATCTGAGCGGGCGGTTATCCAATGCGGAAGGCAGACGAAAACCGTAAAGCACCAACGTTTCCTTTCTTGATCGGTCACCCCTATACATGCCGCCCAATTGTCCCATCATGACGTGAGACTCATCGAAAAACATCAAACAATCTGAAGGCAAATAATCGATTAAGCAGGGAGGGGCCACACCGGGTGCTAAACCTGTTAGGTGTCTTGAATAGTTTTCTATGCCTTTACAGAAACCAACCTGATCGAGCATTTCCAAGTCAAATAAAGTTCGTTGCTCGAGCCTTTGAGCCTCCACGAGCTTACCCTCATCCAAAAAGAATTTTTTACGCTCGCGAAGTTCCTCTTTGATAGTTGCGATCGCCCGCACGATTTCATCTCGAGGCGTCACATAGTGGCTTGCCGGATAAATCACAAAACGAGTGACTTTCTGCACCACTTTGCCAGTCAATGGATCAAAAAGCGCAATGGATTCGAGTTCATCATCAAAAAGCTCAAACCGCACAGCCATCTCTGCGTGTTCAGCGGGAAAGACATCAATCGTATCGCCTCTGACACGAAATGTTCCTCGGGCAAAATCCATTTCTGAGCGCTTGTACTGCATGCGCACAAGCTGACTGATAAAGTCCGAGCGGCTCTTTAAATCCCCCGTGCGCATAATCAGGCGCATTTGCGTATAGCTTTCCGGTTTGCCGATACCGTAAATAGCCGATACAGTGGCCACGATAATCGTGTCTCTGCGCTCCAAAATACTTTTGGTCGCAGCCAATCGCATCTGCTCGATGTGTTCGTTGATTGCAGAATCTTTTTCAATAAAAAGATCTCGGCTCGGCACATAAGCCTCTGGCTGATAGTAGTCGTAATAAGAAACGAAGTACTCAACGGCATTATTTGGGAAAAACTCACGCATCTCGGAGTAAAGCTGAGCAGCAAGCGTTTTGTTGGGAGCCATAATAAGTGCGGGCACCCCTTGCCGTGCAATAACATTGGCCATCGTAAAGGTTTTGCCTGAACCGGTGACCCCCAATAGTGTTTGAAAGGCTAAACCGCTCTCTAATCCCTCATTGAGCTCTTCAATCGCCTGAGGCTGATCGCCTGAAGGCTCATAAGGTGCATGAAGTTCAAAGGGGGAATGGGGGAAAGTTTTAACAATATCGCTCACAGAGAATTCTCTTTAATCACAAATCTTTTTCTTAACTTGCTAATGATAATGCTGAAAATCGAAATTTCTCGTTAAAATCCGTTCAATGTTTATAGGGAATTTTTGCCATGGCTCAATACCAAGACAATCGCGAAGGCGAATTGCAAGATGATGAAGGCTGGGACAGACCCAGTAAATCACAAATTAAGCGTGAGCTACAGGCGCTTCAGGATTTGGGAAAAGAGATGACTAAATTGGGCTCCGAGACGCTCAACAAAATTCCTCTGCCTGAAGGCGTCCGTGAGGCCATTGATGAATACGCCAAAATGAAGTCATTCGGCGCTCAAAGACGTCAGCTTCAGTTAATCGGCAAACGAATGAATGGACTTGATCCTGATAAAGTCCGTGCAGCCATCGATATTGCCACGGGTGAAAGCCGTGCTGCAGTTGCTGCTCACCATCGGGCAGAGCGCCTACGCGATAAACTTATTGCCGAAGACAGCGCACTAACTGACTTTGTAAAAGAGTTTCCTCAGGTAGATGTTCAAGGACTCAGACAATTGATTCGTGCCGCAAGAAAGGAAGCTCAAAGCGGTAAACCACCAAAGAGTGCCCGTGAGCTCTATCGCCTGATCCATCCGATGGTCAGCCCTGCTGTGACATTGGAAAAAGAGACTGAAGAAGAAACGAACTAGGATTTCAATTATGCGTATTGTGAGCTTTTTTCCAAAACCCTTGCCTAAAAGCATCATTGAAGGTCTTAAAGAAACCGCGCAAATTGTCTATTGGTCTGATCTCAATGACAATGAACGTAAGAATTTATCCGATGTGGAAGTTGTGATTAGTAATCCGCCGGTGAAAATGGATAAGGCGCTTTTATCCTTTTTCCCCAATCTTAAGATGGTGGCCAGTCTGGGCGTGGGTTTTGACAAATTTGATCTTGAAGAAATGAAGCGCCGCTCTATTGTGCTCACCAATGCACCTTCGGCAACCAGTGATGATGTCGCAGACTTTGCCTGGAGTCTTATAACTGCTCTGTCCCGGCAAACGGCTCAAGCCTGGGCTCACGCCAGAAAAACGCATCGCACGTTTTCGGGTTTTCCGCTCACTGACCGTATCAGCGGTAAACGCTTAGGAGTAGCCGGGCTCGGTCATATCGGCCGTGAAATTGCTCGACGGGCAGAAGGTTTTAAGATGCAGATAGGCTACACGAATTTAAGCTCTTGCAATGTTGCCTATGAGCGCTTTGAGACTCTCAAAGAGCTGGCCAGCTGGTGTGATTATCTAGTTTTAGCGATGCCGGGAGGCGCTGCTACCTATCATATCGCTAACGAAGAAGTCTTTGAAGCGCTCGGCCCTAAAGGTTACCTGATCAATATCGGACGAGGTGAACTCATCGATACCGAGGCACTGATTAGGGCTCTGGATAAGCAGTCAATTGCAGGGGCAGCAATTGACGTCTTTGAAGGCGAACCTACGATTGATGAAAGACTGACCCGATTGGATAACCTGATTATTACCCCACACATTGCAAGCGGTACCTACGAGGCCCGAGAAAGCGCAGGAGAGCAGGCACTTGACAATATCCGTGCCTTTCTTGCCACAGGAGATGCCCCGAATCGGGTAGTTTAAGCAATCGCTATCATAAAGGCGCAGGCTTTAACAAGCCTGTGCTTTTTCTTTTCCGAGTTCATCTCGCCTAGCTTCAAGACCTGCCATTACCTGTTTGATAACTAATTCTCGCACCTGCTCAGGGTAAGATTCATAACCGGGAATAATGATCTTTTTTAATTCTGGTGCAATCAGCAAATGGATTAAAACTGCTGACATCGCTGTCATAAAAGCGGCTCCTACGCGAGGATCTTTATAGTCTTTGAGGCCCAGAAAATCCGCGAAAAACTGCTGCAAAGCCTTAATGCGCAATACTCCGTTATTGCGAGCCAATGAAAGAATATTTTCAGAAGGTGTTGCGGTAACTTCTCTAGCCCAAACACGCATAGGCCAGCCTCTCTTATCATCAGTAGTCTTTAAATGATGATGGAAAAAGTAACGCAATGCCTCCTCTGCCGTTTCATACTGCACCATTTCAATTTCAAGCTCCTGACTGAAAATCGTATCTGGGATTTTCATTAGCACTGCTTTATAGAGTTCATCGCGACCGCCGAACCAATAATTAACGCTCGCGCAGTTAACGCCAGCTATGTCACAGACATCCTTTGCCGTGACATTGGCCCAGCCGCGTTCTGCCGCCAGTGTTCCAGCCGCCTCAATGAGCGCTTCGCGCGTTTTCTCACCGTCACCTCTTACTCTTGCAGATTCTTTTCTCATAGTCGCTTCTTAAAAAAGTAATACGCCGCAGGCAGGGTCAGTAACGCCACCGCGATTACCGGCCAGAGCTGCGGCAACACTGTCCACAAAGATGCCCCTGTCAAATAAATGCGCCTGACAGCTGAAAGCGTAAACCTCAACGGATCCGCATAAGTGAGGATCTGAAGCCATTGAGGCATATTTTCCACAGGTGCAAATAGTCCTGACAAAAGTACCATCGGAACCAAAAACACAAAAACAATCAGTAGTCCTTGTTGCATGGTCTGACTGTATGCAGAAACAGTCAGCCCCAATCCCACAACCGACAGAATAAAAAGCAAAAGCACAAAATACAGGGCAAACACATTACCACCCATCGGAATCTCAAACCAATAAAGATCCACGAGGAAAATGAGCGTACTTTGGAAAAAACCAATTAAAATCGGGGCAATGGACTTTGCCACCAGAAGCTCTATTGTCGTATAAGGTGAAACCAAAAGCTGCTCAAAGGTACCCTGCTCTCTTTCCCGGGCAACCGAGAGTGCTGAAAGCACTACGACCTGAAGCATTGAAAGCATCACAATAAGCCCCGGCATGATAAACCACTGCGTAATCAAGTTGGGATTAAAGAGAAATCGGGTTTTAACCGGCTCTTCAATTCCGGTGATTGAAGCATTCATTGTCTGAGCAATTTGGGTTAAATAACCTGCAGCGAGCTGTGCAGTCGTGGAATTACGTCCGTCAATGACGACCTGAATTTGTGCACTTTTACCCTCTTTGAGATGCTCGGCAAATAGCGGTTCGATGACTACGGCCAAAAGTGCCTCACCTTCATTCATAACCGATTTGATTTGCGAGACGCTTTGCACAGTAGCAATACGCTCAAAAATTTTATTGTTGTCAATTGCACGAACGAACTGCGCAGCATCGGCTGATCCAGATAAATCACAAAGAGCATAAGGCACGTAATTTAGGTTAAAGCTAGCGATATAGCCGAATAAAAGGATATAAAGCAAAAGCGGCCCGACCAAAATCATCCGACTTGTTTTCTCTTTTAACGTGGCAAGGAGCTCTTTGCGCACGAGTGCTTTGAATCGAATCATGCGCTTAGTCATTTCCTCACCCTCTTTTCACAAAGGTGTCGTGCAAGAACCAAAAGAACAGCTGCGTATGCGACAAGAACAAGGAGGTTTTTTACAACAAGCGCCTGCATGCCACCGGTCAGAAAACCCACTTTTAAGAGGTCAAGAAAGTAAACCGGAGGCATTGCATAAGCAATCACGTTTGCCCATTGTGGCGCACTTCTTAAATCAAAAATAAAACCCGATAAAATCACGGCCGGCAAAAAACTCGCCAAAAGCGCAATTTGTGACGATAAAAATTGCGAGCGTGTCGAAGCAGATATGACCAAGCCGATGCAAAGACTCACCAAAAGATAAATGGCTGAAGAAAGCGTTATAAGCCACAAACTACCGCGTACGGGAATGTGATACACCCAAACGGCTGCAATCATGCAAAGCCCCCAACCGAAAGCTCCTAGAACAAAATAGGGAATAATTTTTGATAAAAGTAATGCCCAGGGGGAAATCGGTGTCGCTAAAATCGCCTCCATTGTTCCCCGTTCCCATTCTCTAGCAATCACCATTGCCGTTAACATCGTACCGATCATCGTCAAAATGATCACAATGAGTCCCGGCACTAAATACCAGCGGCTCTCTGCAGACTCATTAAACCAAATGCGTGGGATAACCGTTATGCCTTTTGATTGATTCTGAAGCGATCCCGCCCCTTCAATAGTAGCCAAGACCGCATTGGCAACCATCGAAGCCCGAGGAGCATCAATTCCGTTAACAAGCAACTGCACCTCGCCGGCAACAGGTCGCTTTTCAAAAATAATCACGGCTTCCGCATCAAAGCGATTAAGCGCATCAAAAGCCTCTTTTCTCGTTGGGAAAACATCCACAATAAATGAATCATTATTGGTAAGCGCCTGCGTATAGAGCACAGATTGAGTACCAGACTGATCAGCCACGACCGCTAGGCGGATATCTTTCACGTCAAAGGAAATACCGTAGCCAAATAAAATCAGCAAAATGATCGGAAGGACGACACCCACTAAAATAGAGCTCTTATCACGAAGAATCTGACGACTCTCTTTTAAACTCAACGCAAAGACATGACGGCAAAAATCTTGAACCTGCATCATAAGCGCCTCCTTTTTTCGCGGAAGGCTTTCACGATTTGAATGAAGGCTTCATCCATCGTTGTGCATTGCCCACGCACCTCTTCGGGCGAACCCATAATTAGGGGCAATCCTGCATCCTGAATCAAGAGTCTGTCGCAGTAAAGTGCCTCTTCCATAAAATGCGTTGTCACAATAATGCTGGTCCCCATGTGACTGAGAGCCGTGATCCATCGCCAAAACTGCCTGCGTGTTAAAACATCGGCACCACTTGTGGGCTCATCCAAAAATAAAAGTTTCGGTTTGTGAATGAGGGCAACTGCCATGGCAAGGCGCTGTTTGATGCCGCCAGGCAAATTTTTTGCTTTAGTATTTTGGAAACTCTGAAGATCAAATTCTTTAATTAAAAAATCAATTCTTTCTTCCTTTTCATTTCCCGATAGTCCATAGGCACTGGCGAAAAAATCAAAATTTTCGGAAACACTTAAGTCTGCATAAAGGGCGAACTTCTGCGACATGTAGCCCAATTGTTCACGTGCCTGGTCACTTGAATGCCGCACATTGACGCCAGCTACTTCCAGTTCTCCCTCTGTCACTTTCAAAAGCCCGCAGAGCATCTTGAAAGTCGTCGTTTTTCCAGCTCCGTTAGGGCCAAGAAGACCGAAAATTTCACCGCTTTTGACTTCAAAAGAAGTACGATCTACGGCCGTAAATAAACCAAAACGCCGAACTAAATCTTTGGCAACCACAATGGGTTTTTCTTCTGTTGATGAAATTGAAGAAGAAAAGTCATCACCAATCTTCTTATAAGAATGAATGGGGCTTGCTTTGGCCCGATTGACAAGATAACCCTCTTCTAATCCGCTAGCTGTCGGTTGCAAGAAAATATGATGTCTTTGTTCCAGTAAAGCCCGATCGGACTGATTTTTGATTAGTACCCGAACAGAACCCGCTCTGGGAACAGCATCTAAAACTAAATCCGTATCATCGAGCAGTTGTGCTTGTACATCCCGAACTCTTCTACCTTTTGCAATATTGACGTTAAAACTCAAACCTTCGGCTAATGAAGCGATTGCCTCTGGTGTATTGTGCAAAACTACCTCTCCATTTTCCACAATCAGTACATCATCACAAAGAGAGGCTTCGTCCATGTAAGTCGTAGCAACCACTACTGTCATTGCCCCTGACTGAACATTTTTTTTCAAAATAGCCCAAAGTTCACGTCTCGATAGAGGATCAACTCCAACGCTAGGCTCATCCAAAAGTAAAATCTTCGGTCGATTTAAAAGCGCACAGGCCAATCCCAACTTTTGCTTCATCCCACCCGAGAGCTTTCCAGCAGGCCTTGCAGTGAAATCAGTCAATCCCGTCATGGACAAAAGTTCTGCAAAACGCTCTTTTCTGTCCAAGTCACTCAAACCGAACAAATCGGCATAAAGCGTCAGATTTTCCTCTACGCTTAGATCTGTATAGAGACCGAATTGCTGAGGCATATAGCCGCAAAAGCTCTGAAGTTTAGAAAGATGTTCCGAGTAAAGTTCTTCGCCAAAAATTCTGACAGTACCCTTTTGTGGCTTAAGAAGACCTGCCATCACCCGCATTAAGGTCGTTTTCCCGGACCCGTCGGCACCCACCAAAGCAATTAAACGGCCTTCTCTGAGATCGGCACTGACAGACTTTAAGATAGCGTCTTGAGCACCTTTTTCAAAGCGCGAGACCGATTGCAAAGTGATGGCAAACGATTCTGACATGATTTACTTTAACAATTTTGCTGTCACAGGCATCCCCAGTCGCAGCAACCCTTCTGGATCCTCAACTGTCAGCCGCACTTCATAGACAAGATTGGTGCGAATGGCCTCAGTTTGTACTGTTTTCGGAGTAAATTCAGCAACCGATGAAATGAAGCCTACTGAAGCATTGAAAGTCTTGTTCGGAAAACTATCCACACTGACAGCTACCTTTTGCCCCATCGTAATGAGACCTAAATTAGGTTCATCAATGTAAACACGAGCCCACAAAGGATTCATTAAAGCCATTTCATAAATGGGAGCACTTGCACCGACCATATCACCGGGCTCTTTTAAGCGTGAGCGAATCACACCATCGGCAGGCGCATAAAGCGTGCAATTATCTAAAGCGCGCTGGGCATCGGCAAGTTGACTCTGGGTTTGTTTAAGAGTTGCACGAGCAACTTCAATTTCTTCGGCTCGAGTACCTGCCAGAAGCATATCGAGCGTCCGTTTTGTCTCATCGCGAAGGGCACGGTCAGCGCTTGCCCGATAACAAGCTTCATCACGCACTAATGCGCTCGAAGCTTTACCCATATCACGATAACGTTTGCAGGTGCGCTCTGAGAGCACAAGATTAGCCTCTGCAGCTTTAAGTTTCGCCCGTGCTATATCAATTTCTTCAACTCGTGAACCAGCAAGCAAAAGATTGAGTTGAGCTTGAGCCACTCCCACGGATGAGGCAGCTTGATCTCTTGCGATTCGATATCGGCTTTCATCGAGCCGAGCAAGGATTTCGCCAGCCTTCACTTGCACGCCTTCTTCATAAAGAACGCTTGCAAGGCGCCCAGATTCTTCAAAAGCCAGATCAACCGTACGCATATCAATGCTACCGTAGAGCTTTAGTTCAGAGTCTGAGACCGCGTAATGTTTAAAAGCCCACCCCCCGAGAGCAAGAGCAATGACGACTACGGTAGCGGCTGCTATTTTTTTCTTCACTGAAATTGTCATATAAGTCGATATATTAATTTCAAATTTAAATTTTAATTTGAATTATAAACTCAACTTAATAAAAAAACTCCCGTCAATCCAATAAAAGATTAAACGGGAGTTTTGAGTGAAGAAAAACTAATTTAGCTTATTGAGCTACTTGAGTCGGTTCTTCTGCTGCAGGAACCTCGCAAGGCGTTTCTTCTTTCTTTTCGTCTTCAAGCAGTGCCTTCATTGACAAGCGTACACGGCCCTTTTCATCAGCTTCAATCACCTTCACGCGCACCACTTGACCTTCCTTCAGGTAGTCAGAGACAGCGTTGACGCGTTGGTTGGCTATTTGACTGATGTGAAGCAACCCATCCTTGCCCGGAAGCAATTGAACGATGGCGCCAAAGTCCAGCAGACGCGTGACTGTGCCTTCGTAAATCTGACCCTTTTCAATTTCAGCCGTAATTTCGAGGATCTTCTTTTGAGCTGCGAGACCGGCTTCGGGATCTACCGAGGCAATGGTCACGCTACCATCATCATCAATATTGATTGTGGCACCGGTTTCTTCGGTGATGCCGCGGATCACAGCACCGCCCTTACCGATCACATCACGGATCTTTTCCGGATTGATCTTCATTGTGATCATGCGCGGAGCAAAGCGAGACAATTCCTTAGCACCGCCCGCTGCCTGCGTGCGCATTTCATTCAAAATGTGCTGACGGCCTTCATGAGCTTGAGCCAAGGCCACCTGCATGATTTCCTTGTTGATGCCTTCAATCTTGATGTCCATCTGTAAGGCAGTCACACCGTTTTCAGTACCAGCCACCTTGAAGTCCATATCACCCAAGTGGTCTTCGTCACCTAAGATGTCCGTGAGAACAGCAAACTTATTGCCCTCCTTGATCAATCCCATAGCGACACCAGCCACGTAATCCTTCAAAGGCACACCAGCATCCATCAAAGACAGACAGCCACCGCAGACGCTTGCCATAGAGGAAGAACCATTTGATTCACAAATTTCGGAAACCACGCGAATCGTGTATTGGAAATCTTCTTCGGAGGGAAGCACTGCTGTCAAAGCTCGCTTAGCCAAACGGCCGTGACCAATTTCGCGGCGCTTGGGGCTGCCCACTCGGCCTGTTTCTCCGGTGGCAAACGGAGGCATGTTGTAATGAAGCATGAAGCGTTCGTGCGTTTCACCCAACAAACCGTCCACGATTTGTTCATCTTGCTTTGTGCCGAGCGTAGTAATGACCAAGGCTTGAGTTTCACCGCGGGTAAACAAAGCTGAACCATGCGTGCGGGGCAAAACACCTTGACGAATTTCGATCGGACGGACAGTCTTTGTGTCACGGCCGTCAATACGCGGCTCACCGTTTAAAATCTTGGAACGAACGAGCTTGGCTTCCATTTCAAATAAAATACCCGCAACTTCGTTGGGATCAACAGCGTTGTCACCCGAGAAGCGTTCATCTTTAGCCAACTCTTCATCAACCATGGCGTAGACTTCACGCAATTTGTCGTTGCGAGCTTGCTTACTGCGAATGCTATAGGCTTGCTTCAAACCCTCGTCGGCCAATTCGGCAATGCGAGCAATCAAAGCTTCGTTCTTCGGAGCAGGTTGCCAATCCCAAGCGGGCTTGCCAGCTTCTTCAACCAATTCATTAATGGCGTTAATAGCCACTTGCTGCTGTTCATGACCAAACATCACAGCATTGAGCATGACGTCTTCGGGCAGGCAATCGGCTTCAGATTCCACCATAAGCACAGCACGTTCCGTACCGCTCACAACCAAATCCAAGCGGCTGTCTTTCATTTGAGACAGCTTCGGGTTGCATACAAACTCACCGTTAATGTAACCCACACGGCAAGCACCAATCGGGCCGTTAAAAGGAATGCCAGAAATTGACAAAGCAGCCGAAGCGCCCAACATAGAGGGAATATCCGGATCCACTTCAGGATCAACGGATAAAACATGAATAATTACCTGAACTTCGTTAAAGAAGCCATCGGGGAAAAGCGGACGAATCGGGCGGTCAATCAAGCGGCTCGTCAAGGTTTCTTTTTCGCTCGGACGGCCTTCACGCTTAAAAAAGCCCCCAGGAATCTTGCCGGCAGCATAGGTTTTTTCAATATAGTCAACGGTCAGAGGAAAGAAGTCCTGACCGGGCTTAGTTTCTTTCTTGGCGACAACCGTGGCCAGCACCACCGTATCGTCCATTTGGCAAATCACGGCGCCGGAAGCCTGACGGGCGATTTCACCGGTGGTAAACGTCACATCATGGTCGCCGAAGCGGAAAGACTTGCTCACTTTGTTAAACATCGTCATTTCGTTTCTTCCTTAAAAAACGGGAAAAAGACGTGTTTCCGATACGCTGCGGTGTGAAAGTTCTCATCAACAGCAAAAACACTCACATCGCAACGCACAAACCGAAAACTAAAACCCGTCTTTTCCCAAAATCAATCAAACTTACCAAAAGCGACCTGTCTGTGCAGGTCGCTTCGGAAAAAGCCAGTGTGAATTACTTACGCAAATTCAATTCATTGATCAACTTACGGTAAGCATCCAAATCGGTGCGCTTCAAGTAGTCCAACAACTTACGGCGGCGGGACACCATCTTCAACAAACCGCGGCGGGAGTGGTGATCCTTGGCGTGTTCTTTGAAGTGGGGAGTCAATTCGTTAATACGAGCCGTCAACAAAGCAACTTGAACTTCAGGAGAACCCGTGTCGCCTTCTTTGCGTTGGAACTTAGCGACGATTTCAGACTTTTTGATATCTTGAACAGACATTTTCTAACCTTTAAAAAAATTAAACATGCGAACGTGGAAGTTAGGCCACGTCGTGGAAAGACCGAAATTGTACCCGAAAAATAAAAGTTTTTCGAGGGCTATCTCACGAAATTTTCAGGCTTTTTAGCACTTCATCAAATGCTTGCGGTAGTGCTTGAGCTCATCAATACTTTCGAGAATATCGGAAAGCGCCTCATGCTTAGTGCTTTTTTTAAAACTATTGGGAACTGCAGGAGCCCAACGCTTAGCTAATTCTTTAAACGTGGATACATCAATATTTCTGTAATGAAAGAAATTTTCGAGCCTTGGCATCCATCGCGCCATAAAGCGTCTGTCCTGTCCAATGGAATTGCCGCACATAGGACTTTTTCCCTGAGGCACAAATCGGGCAAATTCGGCCAATAAAATATCGCTCGCTTTTTCCTCATCAATATCTGAGGTTAAAACACGGTCTATCAAACCCGAGCGACCGTGCGTTTCAGTATTCCAAGCATCCATCGAACCCATAATGCGGGACGATTGATGAATGGCAAGGACTGGACATTCATGGATAACATTCAGTTGCGCATCAGTGATGACTGCAGCCACTTCAATCACTCGATTAACCTCAGGCTGCAAGCCCGTCATTTCCATATCCACCCAAATCAAATTGTCCGCACTAAAGCGAGGATCTTTTTGCAGTTCAGTCGCCATTTTATGACCTAATTCCTTTAAAATGAACCGTTTGGAAACGATATTGTCGCATACTTTGCCCATGACTTTTACTTTTGCTCAAGTCTTCTTGGCCGCGTTGTGCTTTTATTTTTTAGTTCACAGCTTTACCTGTCTGGCCGAGATCATACACCTCAAGCGTACGATCGATGAGGTGCCTGAGCCTTTGCACAATAAGATCACCCTAGCCCAGCATGTCAAAGCGGCCCATTACGATATTGCCCGCACAAAACTCAACTGGCTGGAAGTTACCGTCACCACTGCATTAATTGTGTACCTGACAGCCGGCGACGGTATCAACACGATCTCCGACTGGCTGATGAATACGGTAGGTGACCAGTTTGCCTTTCACTGGATGCTACCCGCTAGCGTAGGCTTCATTTTTGTGTTAATTGACCTGCCTTTTTGCTGGTACAAAGAGTTCCGTCTTCGTGAAGCGTTTGGTTACACACAAGAAGTCCCCTCAAGTTGGTTTAAAAACTATTTCCTGACCACTTTGTTGGGCTGGATCACCGTATTGCCGATTCTCTGGATTGGTCTTTTTCTTTGGCAAAGCAGTGGCAAACTCTGGTGGATTTTTGGCTGGATAATTTTTGCGATTTATCTCGTTTTTGCGCTCAATCTCGCTCGGCGCCTGCTTTATTTCTTTAAGCCCACACGAGCAACGCTCGCTGACAATCCTCAATTAAAAACTCTAGTTGACTCATTGGGCAAAAAAGCGAGTTTAAGTGTAGGAGAAATCCGCGTCACTCGCCCCGAAGACAAAGAAGAGCTGCCGCCAGCATTCGCATTTGGACACCGTCAGAACGTCAAACTTTTCTTCAGACATGACATCTACACCCGGATGACACTAGACGATTTGCAGGCGATAGCAGCTCACGCTTTGGCAAGAAATCTCAGTCATATGTATTTTCAGGCCTGGTTTATGTGTGCAGTGGCGGGCTTTTTTGTTTTTGTTTTTTTAGCCTGGTTTGCCCCTCAGTCCTGGTTTTTAGATGAGATCGGTTTCAGAGTCTATGGCCCTGGTCCCTATTACGGCTCTGTGCTAACTTTTGCCATTGTTGCGCTACCAGTGCTGCTTTTCCCGTTCAGGCTACCGATGGACGCTTTCCTGCGTCACTTAATTTTCTCGTCCGACACCTTTGCCATGCGATTTACGGGTTTAAAGACAACGGTCAATTCCCTGATCGCTCTATTTCCAACTCCTATGCGTCATTCGAGCGTCACACTCGGTTTTTTTGATTTACTCTTTTCTCATGAGCCGAGCCTCATGGCCCGCATTACCCATGTTGAGAAGAAATTCCAAAAACTCTACGAGGCCAAAGAAGAGGAGACACTGCGCAATGACTCACTCACCGTCTTGCATCAACTTGAAAATGTTTCTGCCGCTCTGATTGATAAGCGGGAACAAAAAGTCCAGCAGGCTGAGCTTCGTGAGACAAAACGCCACAAATTAAACATTGAATTTGAAAAAGCACTGATCAGACGTGCTCAAAATGATCGCAGTGCTACCCCCGGCCTACCACTTAAACCCTACCAGGATCCTCATTTTGAAGAGGCCTTGGAGTGCTTGAGCTCAGACAATTCCACTCATCCTATGTACGGAAAGACTCTTTGGGTAGGCTTTCAGACTCTTTGCAAAACGCTACGCCCAAAAATAAAAGGCCAGGCAAAAGATGTCGCTGACTCTAATAGTTCTGTCAATAGTGCTTTAGTTTCAGAACCCCGCAAAGCTATTTCTCCGTCGGTTCAAACTAATGATCGTTCAGGCAACATAAAAGAGGAAGCTCCGGTCTTTGTGGATAAAACTTCTCGTAAAGAAGAAATTTTGCAAAAACCAAGAGTTTCAGAAAGTGTCTCTGAAGCAGGCAATGCACTGCCAGATCACAAAGAACAGGCTCAAGAGACGTTTTTTGATGTCATTGACATTAAAGACAATAAGACCAAAACAGATAGAGAGTCCGAACAAAAATCTGCCTCTCAACGCCTAAGTAAAATTTCTCGACGTACGAGAGCTCTTAAGATTATGGCTGATCGCCAACGTAAACTTTATGAGAAAACCCATCACAACGCCGAATAAAACTAAAGAAAATGGAGCCTTTCACGCCCAGGTTGTTTCTGGCCACGGGCGGCATCATTTTGTGCGTGATGATATGGGCAAACTATACGAGGCTCACAGAAGAGGTAAAAAAGGCGATGTGGTCGTAGGTGATGAGGTTCTTTGCTCCCCAGCGGTGGACAATACCGTTGCGATTGAATCTATTAAAGAACGAACCAGTCTTTTATTTCGACAGGATGAGTGGCGAACCAAGACCCTTGCAGCCAATATCGATACTTTAGTAATTGTTTTTGCCTCTCGTCCCCGCTTTAACCCATGGTTCGTTTGGAAAGCCCTTTTGGCTGCTCATACTGCAGGCGTGCATCCTTGTGTAATTCAAAATAAAACGGATTTGTCAGAGGGCTTTAAGGAAGCCGAAGAGTTTTTATTATCTCTAAAAGATTTGGGCTATGAAACCCATGCAATCAGCGCTGAAAAAGCTACAGATTCAACCATTGAAGAATTAGACAGCATCTTTAATTCACGTCATTCGCTTTTAGTCGGTCAGTCTGGCATGGGCAAGTCAACCATTCTGAATCTTCTCGTCAAAGACGCAAACGCTAAAACGCAAGAGTACTCTCAGGCACTCAACTTAGGCCGTCAAACAACCACTGTAACTACACTTTATGATTTGGATCGTGCCGAAGGGTTTGTTATTGATTCACCGGGCTTTCAAGAGTTTGGGCTTGCTCATTTGACGCTCAACGACATTATTGCCGCCATGCCGGATATCGCAGCTCACGTCGGACAGTGTCGTTTTGCCAACTGTAAGCACCTCAAGGAGCCAGCCTGCTCTGTTAAGGAGGCTGTGCAAAGTGGTCATATTTCACAGAGCCGTTACGATTTTTATTGTGCAATGGCCGAGCAGCTTGAAAAAACTTCTGCCTGGTAGACCACCAAAAGAAAGAGGCACGAAATCGTGCCTCCCGATATTCTAACGAAAATCGTCAGAACTGAAATTGTATTTTTTGAAAAATACCTCGAATTACTTCGAAAGCTTTTCCTTAATACGAGCAGCCTTACCAGCGCGATCACGCAAGTAGTAGAGCTTAGCGCGACGAACATCACCGCGACGCTTCACTTCAATGCTGGCGATCGTCGGAGCGTAGAGTTGGAACGTACGTTCAACACCTTCACCGCTGGAGATCTTGCGAACGATAAAGGAGGAGTTCAAACCGCGGTTACGGCGGGCGATCACAACACCTTCGTATGCTTGAACGCGCTTGCGGGAACCTTCAACAACGTTCACGTTCACGACAACCGTGTCACCAGCAGCAAATTCAGGATAGGTTTTGCCAGCACTCACGCGGGCAATTTCTTCTTGTTCCAACGTTTGGATAAGATTCATTTTTTTCTCCAAAACCATCATCATGTGGTCTGCGATCGGAAAACTGAGTCCGCGCATTGTCACCACCGATAGGATGGGTTTTAATTAAACAAAATACTTTCCGATCCCATTGAACGGAAAGATCGCTATTGTATAGCAAAGCCAATGATTTTGCTTAAAAAATTCCAAGATTTTTTGAACTATCCTTTGCCTTAAAGTATTAGGACTGATTGAAAAGACATTCACTGCGAAAATTAAACCTTAAATAAATTAAATTTGATTTCAATCAAATTTTCAATTTGTCGAGCGCCTTCCGCTTTAAGTCGAAAAGCTTTGTGCTTTTGCATCTATCCTCTACCTCAAACTCTTTATACCAATAAGCACTACTGAGTATTCAGGTCGCTTCCAATTAAGATTTTTATTTAAAAAAAGCATATCTATTGAAAATTTTGCAGTCTATTTGTCGGCCAATCTTACTATTTATTCGCACATATATTCTAAAAATTCGTCTATTTTCAACGACTTAATACATTCATTTCCTATAAAAACATTTTGTAAACTGCTTCGCACTGCTTTTGAACATTTTCTGATGAAAGGATTAAAAAATGAAAAAAACACTCTCAAGCCTTATTTTTGCCGCCATTGTCGCCGGCAGTGCTGCAGCACAAGCTGGCACTATCCTCGTTGGCACCGATGCCGGCTTAGCTCCCTTTGAATTTAAAGATCAAAAAAGCGAAGAAATCGTTGGCTTTGACATGGACATTATTAAAGCGGTCGCTCGTGCGGTCGGTGATGAAGCAAAAATTCAAAATATGCAGTTTGCTGGCATCATCCCCGCTCTTCAAACCAATATGATTGATGTCGCCGTTGCCGCTATCACGATTACCGATGAACGTAAAAAACAAGTACTTTTCTCCGATCCCTATTACGACGTTGGCTTAGCGATGGTCATTAAAGCAGCAAACAAAGATAAATACGCGGAACTTAAAGACATTGAGGGCAAAGCTATCTGTGCTCAGATTGGCTCGACTGGATCTCTTTTGGCGCAATCCGTCAAGGGGGCTAAAGTAATGAACTTTGATCAAGTGGCTGAGGCATTGATGGAATTGAAAATGGGCGGTTGTGAAGCTGCACTTTTGGGTGATACAACGGCACGACACTATCAAAGTCAGCACAACGACAAAGATTTGTTGATCGTACCTCACCTCTACAATCCCAAACAAGTCGGCTTTGCAGTCTCAAAAAACAATAAGGCACTGGTTGAAAAACTCAATAAAGGTCTAGCCGCCATCAAAGCAAGTGGTGAATACGACAAAATCTACGAAAAGTGGTTAGGCAAAAAGACGCACTAGCCTGTCAACTAAACCCAAGGTATTGCTCACCCAGAGGAATGTACCTTGGGTATTTTTTCCTATTTTCTTCTAACTTTAACAGAGCTTAAGCGCGATTGGTTTCAAGCGGAAAAATTCGAAATATCCTGCTTTAAAATTGAGAAAAGAAGACCTATCTAACCGATTTTGGACAGTCTATTTCTCAAAAGAGGAGCCGTATGATGCATCATATTCTTAATCCTCATTTTCTCGGCGCTACTCTGTTGCCTGGTATTCCGAACCTCATTTTGCTTATCTTTCTAGCTGTGGCAATTTGGTACTTATTGGGCAAACGCAAGCAGCCAGCCAAAAGTCCTAAAGGAACCGACCAAGCGGTCGACTCTGATAATTCATTAGAAAGAAAAAACGAAGAACTGCAAACCGAACTTCTCAGACTTCGCAGGGAAAACGAATTGCTACAAAAACTCTTGGAAAAAGAACTCAAAAAGTAGTGGACTTTTACTTCCAGCCGTGTTTTTTGAGCCAAAGCAAATCAGAGGGCATCAATTTAGATTCTTTTTCGGCTTTGGCAATCAGATCCGGGCGAGTGCTCAAAGTGATCTCTAAAGCTTTTTCACGCGTCCAGCGTGCAATGTTGGCGTGATGCCCTGTTAGAAGTACTTCGGGAACGCTTTCGCCTTTCCAAATTTCAGGCCTAGTGTAATGCGGTGCATCCAATAGCCCAGTTGAAAAAGACTCATCGAGCGTTGAAAGTTCTTTAATAGCCCCAGGCAACTGCCGCACAACCGCATCGATTAACACCATTGCAGCAAGCTCCCCTCCCGAGAGCACAAAGTCACCGACACTGACAGTTTCATCAACATAACGGTCTAAAAAACGCTGATCAATTCCTTCATAACGACCGCAGATCAAAATCATATCCTGACTGTCTGCCACCCACCGTCTAACCGTTTCATCCGTTAATCGGGTACCGTTCGGAGCAAAGCTAATAATGCGCCCCTGGTTGCCCGAGCGACGAATACGGTTAACAGTCTTTGCCAAGGGCTCAGCCATCATTACCATGCCGGGGCCGCCGCCAAAAGGACGATCGTCAATTGTTCTGTGGTTGTCATCAGTCTCTTCTCGAGGATTCCATGTATGCAATGACCAAAGTCCCCGTTTTTTTGCTCTAGCTGTAATGCCTTGCTCAGAAACGGCCGCAAACATCGGTTCAAAGAGCGTGACGACATCAAAACGCATAACCCATACCTTTAAAGTTCATCAAGCCAAGCCTGCAAAATAGCTTCTAAAATAGCCTCATTGCTTTTTTCAGGATCATCATCAAATCCGTCTAACTCCAGCACCATCGCATGAAGCTCAGTAAAGCGAAGCTTTAGCGGATTGACATCCGGATGCTCATCGCAGAGTGCTTCGGCAATTTGTACAGTATCGGTCCAGCGCATGGTTAATGTTCCTTGGCGTGATTGCGGCTGTACTTGGGAATTTCAATAATCAGATCTTGCTCCCCAACCACCGTTTGGCAAGATAATCGAGACGTTGAGGTTACTCCCCAAGCTTGATCGAGCATATCGAGCTCTTCGTCTTCTGGTTCATTTAAAGAATTAAAACCTTGGCGGACAATCACGTGACAGGTGGAACAGGCTCCTGAAAATTCACATGCGTGCTCAATACCCACTCCGTTTGCTAAAAGGGCGCGAGCGAGCTTTACCCCGGGCTTAACCTCAAAGGTTTTTCCTTGCGGGCAAACAGTCGGATGAGGCAAAACAGTAATCTTAGGCATGATTATTTCCCTTCAATCTCTTCAACACTCTTACCGGAAAGGGCTTGTGCAATAGCTCGATCCATGCGGCGCTCAGCAAAATCTTCTGTAGCTTCGGTTAATGCTTTCTCCAGTGACTTGATTTGGTCAAGATTGTGCTCATTAATTGCAGACAAAAGCTCATTGATCAAATCGCGTATATGGGTTTGCTCACTTTCACTGAGTAGATCTGCATCAGTGGCAAGCGCACCGACTGTAGACTCAATGAGCCTGCGCGATTCCACTTCTTCTTCACGCAGGGCACGCTCATGCATATCTTGTTCAGCGTAACCGGTTCCCTCTTTTAACATACGCATGATTTCTTCATCGGTTAAACCGTAAGAGGGCTTAACCGTTACATGAGCTTCAACCCCGGTCTGAGTCTCACGAGCTGAGACCGACAAAAGGCCATCAGCGTCTACGCTGAAAGTAACACGAATTCTTGCCGCTCCTGCTACCAATGCCGGCAATCCCCGCAATTCAAATCTTGCCAGACTGCGACAGGCATCAACGACTTCACGCTCACCTTGCACAACATGAATAGCCATAGCTGTCTGGCCATCTTTAAATGTTGTGAAATCCTGCGCCATAGCAACAGGTATCGGCGTATTTCTCGGAATGATCTTCTCAACCAAACCGCCCATAGTCTCCAATCCTAGAGAAAGCGGTGTCACATCCAGCAAGAGCCAATCGTCTCCTGCGCTATTGCCCGCAAGCAAATTGGCTTGTTTAGCGGCTCCTACGGCTACCACTTCATCGGGATTGATGTTATCGAGCGGATCAAATCCCAAATACTCTTTCACCGCCTGGCGAATTACAGGCATCCGAGTCGATCCGCCTACCAAAACCAGACCTTGAATATCCTTGCGCTCGAGTTTGGCGTCACACATTACTCGATCAAGCGTATCGATCGTCTTTTTAACCAAACGACAGGTAAGTTCTTTAAATACCTGGCGGGTCAATGTGAGAGTGACTTGCTTTCCGCTTGAGAGCACAACACTTAAAGCCGCCTCTTCAGACGTACTCAAAGCCTCTTTAGCCGCACGAGCTGCGACCATAATGCTACTTTTATCCTCAGGCGAAAGAATCTCGGTTAGATGAGCCTGCTCGAGAACCCAGCAAAAAATCCGATGATCAAAGTCATCTCCGCCTAAAGCAGAGTCGCCCCCCGTTGCCAGCACTTCAAAGACGCCCTTGGTAAGTCTTAAAACAGAGACATCAAACGTACCTCCACCAAGGTCGTAGATCACGTAAAGACCCTCGGCTCCCTCATCGAGTCCATAGGCAAGAGCAGCAGCGGTTGGTTCGTTTAAAAGCCTCAATACATTTAACCCTGCCAATCGTGCAGCATCCTTTGTAGCCTGACGCTGTGCATCATCAAAGTAAGCCGGCACCGTAATGACTGCTCCAACGAGTTCTCCTCCAAGAGACTCTTCGGCACGCTGACGCAAAGTTTTTAAAATTTCCGAAGAAATCTCCACCGGGCTTTTTTCTCCCGCAACAGTCTTTACTTTAAGCATCCCTTCAGAGTCGGCAAACTCATATGGCAGGCTAGACAAAGACTTTAATTCCGAGCGGCTTCGCCCCATAAAGCGCTTGACGCTCACAATCGTATTTTGGGGATCTTCACTCACCGAACGACGGGCATCAAAACCAACGAGCGTAGAGCCGTCAGCTAGATACTGAACAACCGAAGGCAGCAATTTTCTGCCCTCATGGTCAGCAAGCACCACAGTCTCAGCGTTTTTTACCGTAGCAACCAAAGAGTTGGTTGTGCCCAAATCAATACCGACGGCAAGTCTGTGCTGGTGCGGATCAGCTGACATGCCGGGCTCGGCAATTTGCAATAAAGCCATGAAATTTGTCCTAGGGTTGAATTTGAGCTAAGAGTTTTTGAACAAACATCAGCTCTCGCGTGGCTTCATAGGCTGCCCGATCATCATGATCGTCATCAAAAGCCTTACGAATTGTCTCGATGAGGCGTTTTTGACTTAATTGCACTTCACGCAAAAGAGCAAAGCGCATCGTCTCATCGTGACTTTGCTCGCAAGCTTCAAGCGCCTCATGAGCCTGCATTTGACGCATCAGAAAATCGGCCGGCATCGGACGATGCTCATTAACATCAAATCCCCTTAAGCGACAAAGATATTGAGCACGCAATAGGTCATCGGTTAGGGTCCGATAAGCTTCATTGATTTGCACACTCATTTGTTCGGCCAATCGTTTTTCTAATGCACTGCAGTTAACAAAACGATCCGGGTGCAGTCGGGTTAGAAGCGTATTTTTAACGGCTTCTAAAGATGACGAATCAACCGCATAAGTCTGCGGTTGATCCAAAAGAGCAAAATAATCTTTCTGACTCATGCTTGAGAACCATCTCAAACGGAAAAGGACTCACCGCAACCGCAGTGACTTTTCTCATTAGGATTATGGAACTTGAAACCTTCATTGAGACCTTCTCTCGTATAGTCAAGTTCCGTTCCGTCAATATATGGCAAGCTCTTGGCATCAACGACCACCTTGACACCGAAAGATTCCCAAACCTGATCATCGGGTTCGATCACATCAGCAAACTCCAGCTTATAAGCCATGCCGGAACAACCCGAAGTCTTCACACCAAGCCGCAGACCGATTCCTTTGCCCCTTTTTGTTAAATAAGCTTCAACGTGTCGGGCAGCTTTTTCTGTCAGTGTAACAGCCATCTTACTTTCCTTGTTTTTGGCGGTAATCGGCAATCGCGGCCTTAATGGCATCCTCGGCCAAAATCGAGCAATGGATCTTCACAGGCGGCAAAGCCAACTCTTCGGCAATTTGCTCATTGGAAAGCTTCATCGCTTCATCCAACGATTTCCCTTTCACCCATTCGGTTACCAAGGAGCTCGAGGCAATAGCTGAACCGCAGCCATATGTTTTAAATTTTGCGTCCTCAATAATCCCTTCGGGATTCACCTTGATCTGAAGGCGCATAACATCACCGCAGGCAGGAGCGCCCACCATGCCGGTGCCGACATCTTTTTCATTTTTGTCGAGCGTTCCCACATTGCGGGGATGCTCGTAGTGATCCATCAACTTATCACTGTATTGCATCTTATTCCCTTATTTAATATTAGTGTTCAGACCACTTTACTTGATTTAAATCGACGCCTTCCTGGTGCATTTCCCACAAAGGAGACATTTCACGCAATTTTGCAACCTTTTCCTTTAACTGAGCGACCACATAATCAATCTCTTCTTCAGTGGTAAAGCGACCCAGCGTAAAACGAATAGAACTGTGAGCTAATTCATCGTCTCGACCCAAAGCACGAAGCACAAAAGAGGGTTCAAGACTTGCAGACGTGCAAGCTGAACCGGAGGAAACAGCAACATCTTTGAGGGCAAGCATCAGGCTTTCCCCCTCAATATATGCAAAACTCACATTTAGGTTCGTTGCAACGCGATGCTCCCAGTCACCGTTCAAATACACGTCAGGAATTTCTTGAATGCCAGCCCAGAGCTTATCACGAAGCTTTTTAAAACGAGCATTTTCCGCATCCATTCCCAGGCGCGCCAATCGATAGGCTTCACCCATGCCGACGATTTGGTGCGTTGCAAGCGTCCCCGAACGCATACCGCGTTCATGGCCACCGCCATGAATCTGTGCTTCAAGGCGCACACGCGGCTTACGGCGAACGTACAAAGCACCGATACCTTTCGGACCATAGACCTTGTGACCAGACATACTCATCAGATCGATCGGATCCTTTGTCATATCAAAATGCAGTTTGCCGATTGCCTGCGTGGCATCAACGTGGAAGAAAATACCGCGCTCACGGCACATTTGACCGATCGCATTAATATCCTGAATCACACCGATTTCGTTGTTGACAGCCATCACCGAAACTAAAATCGTATCGTCACGCATAGCTGCTTTCAGTGCATCCAGATCCAACAAACCATTAGGCAACACATCCATATAGGTCACTTCATAACCTTCGGTTTCCAAGTGGCGCATACTGTCCAAAACAGCCTTATGTTCTGTTTTGACTGTAATTAAATGCTTACCGCGGTCTTTATAGAAATGAGCAATTCCTTTAATAGCCAGATTGTCAGATTCTGTTGCTCCCGAGGTCCAAACAATTTCGCGAGGGTCTGCGTTGATCATTTGAGCAACTTGTGAACGGGCCTCTTCTACCGCCTCTTTCGCTTCTAGTCCATATGCGTGCGAACTGCTCGCAGGGTTGCCAAAATGTTCATAAAGCCATGGAATCATTTTATCGACCACTCGGGGATCAACCGGAGTGGTGGCACCGTAGTCCAAATACACAGGTTTTTTCAATTTATGCTCCTCAAAGAATCAACGCTTTTACCTGTTGATAACTGAAGGCCGAAATGTTTTTATTCGGTCAATTTCCGACTAGGGATTAACCCTGCCATTTTTAATGAGAGTAGATATTACTGACTTCGTTTTTTAAACGCAAGAAAGAGAGAAGAAATTTTCAATTTAAAAACGAAATAAAACTATTTAACCATTTGTTTATACAATATTTTTTCTATTTAAACTGGATCAATTCACTGGACAAAACCCTATATTAAATACAATCTTAAAACTATATCTATTACAGGGTTTTGTTAGGTATGGCGCGATTATTTAAAAAGGAGAGCAATCCGTGACAGGCATCCTCACAATAAAGGAGAACTTTTTTAAAGCCGTCACTGTTGCCATAGTAAGGATCGGGCACCACGCTGACGTCATAACTTGTACTAAACCTCATTAATAGAGTAGGTTTATTCTCAAACTTTTTCGGAGCCATTCGCTTTAATTCCCGAATATTGTCCCAATCCATAGCAATGATCCAGTCATAGTGCTCGAAATCTTCAGCTCTGATCTGTCTAGCCCGATGAGCACTGAGGTCATAACCACGTTTGGCTGCGCACTCCCGAGCCCGACGATCCGCCCCCTCTCCTACATGGAAGCTTTCCGTGCCAGCAGAATCAATCTCAAATTGTTCGGTTAAGCCAGCTCGGGCAACTAACGTTTTAAACACAGCTTCTGCCGTAGGCGATCGGCAGATATTGCCAGCACAAACAAAAAGCACTTTAAGCATTTCAGCCTACCTTTACAAAAATCTTTTCCGACTCACTGTATTAATAAATGTACACTCATTAAATAACCGCTTCATGAACTTTTTTTTAATTTACCCTACAATAGCGGCCGTTAAAACTATTAACTAAAGGTATGGACACGATTATTCAAGAACCGCTCGATGACAGTCAGGCGTCGATCACTTTGATCTGGCTTCATGGCCTTGGAGTGGACGGCTCTGATTTCGAATCTTTTCAAAAAGAACTCTCTCAATTCGGCGGACTCGATAACGTTCGGATGGTCTTGCCTACTGCGCCCTCTCGGGACATCTCAGCTTATAAGCTGACGATGAACGCTTGGTATGATCTCTACACTGAAAATTTTGAAGAACAAGAGGCCGAAGATATTGAGGGGATGAACCAATCGGCTTCTGTGGTCACTGCTCTGATTGAAGAGTTGCGTCAAAAATACCCGACTAGCCCTATTTGGCTTGGAGGATTTTCACAAGGTGCTGCTTTAGCGCTTATCGCTGGCTTGTCACAAATTCCTCCTGTTGCAGGCATCATTGCACTTTCGGGTTATGTTCCTCGGCATCCAAGATTTGAAGAATTAAGTGATGTGGCCAAGCAAACCCCTATTTTCATGGCTCATGGTACGCTTGACTCAGTCATCACCATTGCTCAAGCCCGCGCTGGTCTCGAAACACTTAACCAAGCCGGTGCCACAGTCGAATTCTTTGACTACCCAATGATGCACGAGATTTGCCCTGATGAAGTCACAGACATTGCTGAGTTCATCAAAGCGCACAGTAAATCAGAGGATGACGCTCAGTCTTAAGCAAAAATGATTCTCTCTTGCTAAGGCCTCGAGTTCTCTCGAGGCCTTAGCATTTCCACCTAAAGTTAGGGAAAACGCTCTCTGCAAAGCGCAACAAAGTTGATTCAATGACACTCTTATTGAGTCATTTCGGCATAAGATGGAAGCTGAGCTTTTTTCTTCGTTTTTATAGATCGGACTATCAAATGCCTTACTGGAAAGCCCTGGTCTGGTTTTTGACCATTACATCAGTGTTCATGTCGGCCAGTTACACCATGCTGGTTCCGTTCCTGCCGATGTATCTTATTGACGAATTAGGTGTTGCTCAAAGCGATGTCAACATCTGGTCCGGTCTGATTTTTTCCATTTCATTCTTAATCAGTGCCATTATGGCTCCGATTTGGGGCGCACTCTCTGATAAAAAAAGTCACAAAGCAATGGCTGTCCGCGCAGCTGTCTGCCTAGCCATTTCCTACGTTTGGGGCGGTTTCGTTCAAAGCCCGTGGGAACTTTTTGCGATGCGAAGCTTTCAGGGATTCTCTGCAGGGTTGTGGCCAGCATGCCTTGCCATTATGACTTCTACTGCTCCTCGCGAAAAAATGGGGTGGTGTCTGGGATTGATGCAAGGCGGCTCTACCGCTGGCGGCGTTTTCGGACCATTGATCGGCGGGGTGCTTGCAGAAGTCTTCGGAATGCGTGCATCGTTTTACTTTGCTGGCGCTGCACTGGGGCTCATTGCTCTTGGTCTGATTTTCTTCATTAAGGGCGGTGAACAAAAGAAGGTTGCGAGCGTACCAGAAAAGAAAAAGGAAAAGGGCGGCTCGCTCAAATTACTTAAAGTACCGGTCATTCAGCGTATGCTTTTTGCAGCAGCCGTCGTACAACTGGCTGTCATGCTCGTGCAACCAGTTTTGCCGCTTTATATAGCAGAGTTGCAAGGCTCGATGGATAACATTGTTATGGTATCGGGTATCGTGTTCTCCGTAGTCGGCATTTCTGGCGTTTTTGCTGCCCCCATGTGGGGACGTTTAGGTACCAACATCGGTTATCGCTGGGCTTTGTATGTTGCGCTTTTCGGTGGCGGCGTATTCGGAGTGGTACAGGCTTTGCCTGGTGAGATCACACAATTTGTTATCTGGCGTTTTGTAGGCGGCATCTTCTTTGCAGGCATTTTCCCAGCTATTAATGCGCTATTTGCCGAAAATACACTGCCCAATGAACGCGGTCGTATTTACGGTTTAAGCTACGCTGCCCAGCAGATCGGTTCAGTGATGGGGCCAATTTTGGGCGGCCTCATGGCAACCTACTGGAGCAATGCCATTGTGGTGATGGCCCATGGCTTTGTAATGATTCTGCTTGTTATCCTGCTTTATCTTAAACGACCGAAGAATCAGGATCCCGGAAGCGGAGAGACGATTATCGAGGTGGGTGGAGAATCCAAAGAAGCTCACTAATCTGTCCTAATTTGACCAAAAAGGGGGTGTTGATAAAGTCGGAAGATTCCGACGAAATCAATACCCCCTTTTTCTTCTCTATGACTTTAAGCAAAATTTCTCGTATTTATTGGTGAATTCATTCAGAAAATCTTTGTGCACAAAGACAATACTGATAGACTAAGGATGGACTCATTTTTTCGGAGGCTCCTATGGATACTCAAACCGGCGTCAACGCTGTTACCATCGTTTTCGCCGCACTCTGTGTTTTCGCAATCGCCTACCGTTTCTACGGTCTGTTTATTGCGCAAAAAGTTCTCAATGTCAATGAAGCCCGTCAAACGCCCGCCGTACGTTACTCTGACGGACAAGACTATGTCCCAACCAACAAATATGTGCTCTTTGGGCACCATTTCGCAGCTATTGCTGCTGCCGGTCCTTTGCTTGGGCCGGTGCTGGCTGCGCAGTTTGGCTATATGCCGGGGTTGCTTTGGATTTTAATCGGCTGCGTATTAGCCGGTGGCGTCCATGACATGGTGGTGCTCTTTTGCTCAGTTCGCCACCGTGGACGGTCTTTAGCTCACATTGCTTCAACCGAGATTGATAAGACAACCGGTCTAGTTGCCGCCTGGGCAGTTTTAGCCATTTTGATTTTGACATTAGCTGGCCTTTCCATTGCTGTGGTCAACGCTATGCACAATTCATTGTGGTCAACATACACGGTTGCTGCAACGATCCCCATTGCCATTATCATGGGCCTGTACATGCAGGTTTGGCGTAAGGGCGACGTAAAAGGCGCTACCCTAATCGGTGTAGTGCTACTCTTTTTATGCATCTTGTCTGGTCCCTGGGTGGCTGCCCATCCGGAATACTTCGGTTGGCTCGACATTGACAAACCAGCTATGAGCCTATTGATCCCGATCTACGGGTTCCTTGCCTCAGTTTTACCGGTTTGGTTATTGCTGTTGCCACGCGACTATTTGTCTACATTCTTGAAAATCGGAACGATTGCAGCCTTGGCGATCGGTATTTTCTTTGTGATGCCGAATTTCCAAATGCCTGCTTTCACAGAATTTGTTAAAGGCGGCGGACCCATCGTCGGCGGTCCTGTCATTCCGTTTATTTTCATCACAATTGCTTGCGGCGCATTGTCTGGTTTCCATGCCACAATTGGTACTGGCACGACACCTAAGATGCTTTCCAACGAACGCGATGTGCTCTTTGTCGGTTACGGCGCCATGCTGATGGAAGGTTTCGTTGCTGTCATGGCCTTAGTAGCAGCTTGTGTATTGGTTCCTGCAGACTATTTTGCAATCAATGCGCCTGCCGATAAGTTTGCAGCTCTTGGCATGGCCGTTCAGGAGCTGCCGCATCTGGAAGCTCAGGTTCAGGAAAGCTTAATGGCTCGCCCGGGTGGCTCCGTTTCCTTAGCAGTGGGTATGGCCCATATCTTCTCTCAGATTCCTTTTATGGAAAATCTGATGGCTTACTGGTATCACTTCGCCATTATGTTTGAAGCCGTATTCATCTTGACGGCAGTTGATGCTGGTACTCGCGTAGGACGTTTCTTCCTGCAGGAAATGATGGGCAAGGTTTGGCCCAAGTTCTCCGATAAACAATGGTGGCCTGGCATCATTATCACCTCGGTGATTTTCACAGGTGCTTGGGGTTACCTCGTTTACTCGGGCGACATCAGCTCGATTTGGCCTCTATTCGGTATCTGCAACCAATTGCTTGCCTCTGTCACGTTGTTAATCGGTACAACCGTCATATTGCGTTTAAACAAAACAAAATATGCGCCGATTACTGGTGTGCCAGGTATTTTGATGACCATCATCACCATCTGGGCCGGTTGCTGGCTGGTAATTAATCAATACTTACCGGCCGGTCAATACTTACTGGCTTCGCTTTCTGTCATCGTGATGCTTCTGATGCTCTTTGTGATTATCGGAACGCTTCGTCGTTGGTCCGTGCTACTAAACATCAAGACAACAACCCATGATGACTATGGAGTAGAAGTTAAAGCAATCGTTAATGAATAACGATTAACATTACTGGCAGGCTCAAGCCCGCTCATCAAACGCCGCTAAGAGTTTTCTCTTGCGGCGTTTTTTTAAATTCCTTCACTTTATGCCCCTAATAAAAAACAAAATTTAACATTTAATTCATCTAATCTTGAGATACTAAAAGAATGTATAACGCCTAGAAGGAGACTCATCATGACTTCCAGACGTGATCTTTTATTAGCCTTGTTCTTTCTCTCTAGCTCGCTCGCTTATCAACCTGTCCTGGCTCGTGAGGACCGCTGGGATGATGACGATGATGATCGTTGGGG